>QGNH01000752.1_pt1 | contig 23807 bp, 31 predicted proteins | sample 1735481 | NCBI WGS metagenome assembly QGNH01 (sample SAMN09239004, study PRJNA386568) | Viral metagenome, whole genome shotgun sequencing project.
CGTGGCGTTCTGCCTGATCAGGCCGTCGAAGAACTGCCGCCGCTGCGGCGGGTGGGGCAGCAAGGCCGCTCGCCGCCGCCGGGCGCCGCGCCGCCGGTGCCGCCGCTGTGACGGCACCGGGAAACGGTTCCGCGTGCCTGCCCGGCTGGTCTACCGGATCATCGGCGCGCTAAGGCGCCACGACGAACTCACCCTCCGTGCCGCCAGGCGGGCCGCTGACGCAGCACCGGACCGCAGCGCCCAGGAACGAGAGCAGGTGCGGCCATGACATGCAACGGATACATCGCGTTCAGTGGCTCCGACCGGTGGAACCGGCCCTGTCCGGACGTGGCCACCGAGGTAATCGTCGCAGGCTGCGTCCATGAGTACATCGGCGAGCGCGACCTGTGCCCCAGGCACGCCGGCGAGGTAAGGGAAGGCGCCATGCTGTGCGGTGACTGCCTCGACGCCAAGGGTGCTCCGCATCGCTGCTACCTGCGGGTCCTGGTATCGAGGGGGTGCCAGCCGTGAGCTGCTCAGGTCTTCACTGCGCAGGGTGCGCCGGAGGCGTGGCCGTGCCCGTCGTGCCGCTGCTCGAGTTGTACGGGGTCGTGTGGCTCGCCGAGCACATTATCGAGGTAGCGATCGCGTGCGCCGTCAGCGGGGCCCTGGCTGTCGCCGTCGTCATCGCGCTGACGCGGTGGGCCGACCGCAGAGACGCGCGCCGGGCAGTCACGTGGCAGTTTCATTACGCCCGCGAGGTGCCGGCCGCCCCTGGCGCACCCCAGGTCAGCCAGGCGACACCGCCCGCGATCGAGCAGCACGTCCACTACCACTATCACGTCGCAGACGGCCAAGACATCGCCCGTGTCGTCACCGGGGAGGTTCTTCCGTGACCCAGATCGTCAAGTGAGCTGCCGTCGTATTCATCATCTGGTGAATTGTCATCACCCCGTCCGCCGCAGACCTCGAGGTCCATGGCCGGATCGAGGCCGAGAGCACGGAACAGGTGGGGCCTGGTCACCCGGTACTTCTGGCCGAACCGCAGGACCGGACAGGGAAAGTTCCCGGCTGCAGCCAGCTCGTAGGCCTTGTTCTTACCGATGCCGAACGCCCGCGCCGCAGTCCTCAGATCGACGACCACGGGCAGCTCGAGCAACTCCTTCATGGTCATCTGCGGTGCCACGGCACCGAGCCTGCCGCACCACCGGATCGGTGCCGCTGATCGCAACTCAGACGGGAGAGTCGAGGCTTACCGCGGAAACCAGGGCGAATCAGGAGCACCTGGGCCTGTTCCCGCAGGACGGCATTTGCGGCGCTGCGCAAATCCCGAGTCCGGCCTCCCGGAATCGCTACTGTTTGCTTACCCCTCATTACTACACGGAACAAAATGGAAGAAATGGGTCCGATATGGAAGATACGTGGATGAGCCGGGAGCTGCCCGTCCTGGACGCGGTGGTCCGGCTGCTCGAGAAGGGCATCTTCGCAGTAAGGGTCGCCGATATCGCCGACGAGACCGGCATGGACGTGCAGACGGTGGACCGGGCGCTCGATGCGCTGACCGGGACGTACATCCGCAAGTACAACAAGATGATGACCGGGGGGCACCCGGACTCCTGGTACGTCACGGAAGTCACCTCGGCGGCCAGGCGCGCGGTCGGGCAGTGGCCCACCGGCGACAGCCTGGCTAAGAGCTTGGCCGACGCCTTCGATGACGTGGCGGACCATGAGGCCGACCCGGACCGCAAGAGCCGTCTGCGCCAGGTCGCTGGCTTCCTCGGCGACACCGGCAAGGATGTCGCGGCTGAGGTCCTGGCGAGGCTGATCCTCCGGCCCGCCGGAATGGGCTGACGAAGCAGGTGGCCGGGTGGTGGTCACGGCCACCCGGCCACTCACCACGCGAAAGTGATCTTGCGCCCCACCGGCATGGGTTGAGACGTAACCAGTGGGCGACTGTACGCGCTACCGGACGCTCACCTCGTCGTCAGCGGGGTGGCACCTGGCCGAACATCTCCCGGACCTGCACAACCGGAAGACCAGCTTCCGTCGCGACCATCACGGGCCAGTCGCGGCCCAACCGCGTCTCCAGCTCGTCGACGGCCGGGGTGTCGGGAGCCTCGGGCGCGAGCTTGACGACCTCGGCGTGCGGGACGCTTCCCAAGTTGACAAGCAGCCCCTCAGTGACTCGCGTTACGTGCTGATCAGCGACCCCGCTTGCCGCCAGGTTCTCCGCCAGCTTCGTGCGGATGGCCTGGCCAGCCTCGGCGCGGGCGATCAGCCGGGCCTGCGCAGCCACAGCACGTTCGGCCGGGGTGGCGTCCGCCATGAGGGCGGCCTCGGCTTCCGTGAAGTCCTGGCCGTCAGCGCGGTGAAACGGCTTCAGTGGGTCCCGGCTGTTAAGCAGCTCGAGCACCTCGGGTCGTACGTCGGTCATCGTGACCTTCTTTCTTTAGTAACAGTTGAGGATGGAATGGCACCCTGGTCATGGCCAGGCCTGGCGCAGGCGGGTCTCTGCGGGTAGGAGGCGCGGGAGCCTGCTCGCCGCCTTGGCTCGCCACGTCGAGGCGTGTCCGTCGCCCCGGAAAGGCGTGACTTTGACGCAGGCCCGGCCATGAAGCGGCCGATGTCAGAACGTGCCTCCCGTGGCTGGGTCAAAGCCTGTGGGACTGCCGCCGATGTAGGGGATCGTCGGAGAGATGTCCTGTGCGGCCTGATGGTTCGCTGGCGGATCCGGGCTCATGCCGACGGTCTGAGTGACCTGTGCTGGCTGGTGGGGGGTGAACCCGCCGGTCCTGCTGATCTGGGCGCCTTTGAAGGCAGAGTTGACGGCGCCGTGGTGCGGACTGGCGGCCGGAGCGAACTTCCCGTCACTCGAGCGGATGTTGTGTCGGCGCGGCGCCGCCGCAGCGGGATTCTTACCGCTCGGGGTCATGTAGTCCTCCTTAGTTCGGGCTCATCGGTACGTTGCCTGCCGTGCCGCAGGGATCGCACAGGCGCGCCATCGCTAGCACCGGGCCGGCCAGCCAGCACGCCCAGCGAGTTGCCGTGCCAGCGCAGATCGCGCACGCGGGCGGGTTGCTTTCGGCTTCCTGCAGCGTGTCCTGCATCGTGTCGTCGCAGTCGAGGCAGCACAGGATCCGCGCAGGCAGGTACAGCCGCGCGACCGTAACGGGATGCGGGCACGTGGGCGCGATCTCCCCAGCCGCCAGCTCGTCGTTGATCCGGGCCTCGAACTCGGCCAACGGCGATCCAGGCAACGAGATGCTCTGCCCGAGCGGCCGGGGTCCGTCGCTCATCAGCTCACCCTCCACTTGATTGGGCGCTCGGTCACGATGCGCCTCCGAGCGCCAGCGCTAGTTCTCGCATCATCGTGGCTTTCATCTCCCCTGTCGGGTACTGCCCGTAGAAGTTAAGTTCGATCGGCCGTTGCGCTGCGCCGGCGCCCGCGGTGCCGGCCGGTCCGCGGCCGGTCAGGTGGTCGGCGAGCGCGGCGAGGGTCTGCCATTGCTGGCTGGTGAGGATCGCCTCGGGCTTGCCGGTGGCGTTCACTGCCATCGTCATGCCGGGCGGCAGCTGGCCGCCCTGGTCGAACGCACCCCAGTTCATCGCCTTGTAGACGGCGTTTGCCGATGCCATCCGCTGCGGCAGGCTGGCCGTGAGGTTCGCGGGCTTCTCGTACTGGTCCTGGTAGATCTGCGCCGCGTTGGACGGCGACGTGGCCTGGTTCACCAGCCCCGGACCACCGCCGAACGACAAGATGGCGTTCAGCTGCGTCATCAGGTCCTGTGAGACGTTCCCGGTGATGTAACCCGCCGGATAAGGCGTCCACTGGATCAGGCCACCGCCGCCCCCGCCGCCGATCTCGAGTTGCTCGGGGCGGCCCCCGGACTCGGCGTCGATGTTCCCGGCGACTCCCGCGGCCGCGAACTTCGTGAACCCGTGCGAGGCCAGGAAGCTGGCGATGGTCTGCCAGTTCTGCGGGAGGCTCCCGATCGCACTGGAAGTGGCGGTGGCCCCGGTGAGTTCCTTGGCCAGGTCGGTGACCAGTGCCTTCGGGATGCCGACCATGATCTTGCCGAGGTCACCGGCGGCCTGGGTGCCGATCGCCGCCGATGCGGCGTTGACGAACGCGGCGGTGTTGCCCGTGGCCACCGCTGCGATCATCTTCCCGACGTCGATCGCGCCCGACACCACTGAGCCGACGGCGTGGGCGGCGCCGGACAGGGCCCCGGTGATGTCACCGACGATGCCGCCTCCTGCGAACATCCCGCCGGTCAGGATGTGCTCGGCCGGCCGTTCGCCCAGGTGCCTGCGGAGTTCCTTCCCTGCCATCTTCGTGATGGCGTGGCCGGCACCCGGCGTTGATCCGCTCGACGGGTACTGCGAGTTCAATGCGTCGATGGTTCCCTTGCCGCCGACCGCCTGAGTGGCCTGCGGAGTCAGGATCCCCTCACCGCCCGAGACGGCGGCCAGGTGGTTATCCCGGCCCGGTGACCAGCCCGGCACCACACCGCCGGCAGCGAGCGCCGGGATGATAGGAAGCTTGATCGAACCGAGCCCGACCGCGCCCACCACGTCGTTCCACAGCCGGGCGATGCCGTCGTCGTACACGGTTTTGATCAGGAAGTTGACCGGGGTCTTGAAAACCGATTCGAGTTTGTCCCAGACGGTAGCGATGGCAGAGACACCCTGGGAGACAGCGCCGGGGATGGTCCGGGTGAAGAAGTTGCTGATGTCCGTACCCCAGCCGGGGATCGTCCCGGTGATGAAGTTCTCGACCGGCGTGATGAAGGTGGACCTGATCCAGCCGAAGGCGGTAGTCATGCCGGTCCTGATGTAGTTCGGGATCGTCTGGGTGAAGAAGTTGCTGATATCAGCGCCCCAGCCGGGGACGGTGCTGGTAAAGAAGCTCACCACGGGCGAGATGAAGGTTGAGTCGAACCATTTCCAGGCGTCACTCATGCCCGTCTGCACGGCGTTCGGGATCGTCTGCGTAAAGAACGTGCCGACGTCCGACGTCCAGTTCTGGATGTTGCCCCACACGGTGCTCCAGTGCTCCGCGAGCGGCACCAGCCCGAGCGACCAGATGTCCAGGATGTCCTGCACGACATGGTTGTGGAACAGGTTACTGAGGAAGCCGGCCGCGTCCGACGACCACTTCTTGATGTCGCCCCAGACGGTCTTCCAGTGCTTGGCCAGCTCATAGGCGCCGACGCCGACCCCGGCCAGGGCGATGCCTACGAGTCCGATCGGGCCGAGGGACGCGCCGCCGAGGATGCCGGACAGCAGTCCGCCGCCCTCTGATGCCGCCCCGGCGGCCCCCTCAAGTCCTTCGGCTCCTTCGAGTCCCTCGGCTCCCTCTCCGCCTTCGACGGCGTCTTTCAGTGCGCCGCCGCCCATGCGGGTCTTGATGCCGCTGAGGATCGAGGTGCCTAGCTTCTTCCCCAGACTGATGCCCAGGTTCTCGGGGACCTTGAGCAAGCTCCCCAGCAGGGGGATTTTCTCCATGCCCTTGAGGGCGATCAGCCCGGCCAGGACGTCGCCGATCACCTTGGCAGCGTTGCCGTGCGTGTGGGCGTTCAGGAAGCTGAGCACATCGCCGGTGACGGTGGCGATCTGGCCGACGATCGTGCCGAGCGGCGGCCCGATGTCAGTGATGATCTTGCCGACCTGGGTAAGGAACTTGTCGATGCCCGGGATGTACGGCTGCAGGGACTTCGCCATCCCGGTCAGCCCGTTAGCCACCCCCGCCAGGAGATTGGCCAGCCCGGACGCCGCCCCCTTGGTGCTGCCTAGCTTCGCCAGCTCCTGGAAGAACTGGCCGAACGCGGGCAGCACGATGTTCACGAACTGAGTGCCGTTGTTCATCAGCCCTTGCAGCACCTTCGCGAACGATGACGTCTGCATCTGCTTGCCGAACTGGCCGAACGCGTTGGAGATAGCGGTGCCCATCTTGCCGACCCCGGCGCTGAGCGTGGGCAGAAGATCCTGGATGCCCTTGAGGAAGATCGTGAAGCCGGGCAGCACCGCGTTCTGGGCGACCGACTCAAGCCCCTGGAACGCGCCCTTCATGGCGAGGACCTGGTTGACGAACCCCCGGCCCGCCGGGGTCAGCTTCGCCATGTCCTTCAGGAACGTGTTAGCCGCCTGGTTCTCCGTGGACTCCGTCGCGGCCCACTCGAGCTTCTGTTCCTCGATCGTGTTGGTGAGGTTCTGCTCGGCGATCCGGATGTTCTGCGCGTTCTGCTGCTGCTGGTAGGCCGCCTGCTCCTGCGCCTGGGAGACCTCCATCTGGGCTTGCTTGACCTGCGCGGCGTTGTTCTGCTCGGTCAACGTCAGGTTGTTCGAGGCGTCCTGCTGCTGCTGCACGGCGTCGGTCTGCTGGTACTGCGCCTGGGTAAGCGCCTGCTGAGCCTGGATCACCGTCTGCGAGCCCGCGACGCCTTGCTGGTTGGCGGTGTTCGCCGCGGTCTGAGCGTCGGTCTGGGCTGCCTGAGCGTCGGTGAGCTGCTGCTGCGCCTGAGCCACAGCCAGGGTGGCCTGCTGCCGGTCAAGGCTGGTGGAGTAGGCGTTCTGGTCGACGAGGGTCTGGTTGTAGATCGCCTGCTGGATCGCCAGCTGCGCCGCCTGGACGTTCAGGTTGGAGTCGGCGAGCTGGTCGTTGAGGTTCTGCAGGTCTTCCTTCGCGGTGATCCACGCCTGCGACAGGTTGTACTGCGCCTCAGACAGCCCGTAGTTCGCCTGCTCGACGCCCTGTTGCGCCTGCTCGACGGACTGGAGCGCCTGGACCTGCGACGCGGCAGCGTTACGCTCAACCGACGCCAGGTTCATCTGGCTCGACTCGATCTGCTGAGCCGACTGGGTAGCGTCCTGGGCCGCCTGCTGGTGGGCTTCCCCGATCTGCTGCTGCGCCTGCTGGACCGCGACGGCGTTGGAGAACTGGGTCGCGGCCATCTGCTGGCTGGTCATCCCGACGTTCTCGCTGGCCTGGTGCGCGGATGAGAGGGCCTTGGCGATCCCGCCGAACGCCAGCGCACCCGTCGCGCCGAGCAGCCCGAGACCGGTGGCAGCACCCGCGAGGCCGGGCATCAGCGCGCCCGCGCCCAGCAGGCCCGCACCGAGCAGGCTGCCCTCGCCGCCCCCGCTTTCACCGCCGCCGCCCCCGCCGCTGGCACCGAGGTTGATCGTCGCGGACTGTTCCTTCAGCGCATCGAGCTTGGCCTCGGCCGCGTCGATCTTGGCGTTGAAATCGGTGTCGTCGAGGTCCAGCCGCGGCCGTGCCTCTTCCGAGTCGAGCCGGTCCAGCTTCGAGGTCGCGTCGTCGGACTTCCCGTCGAAGTCCGCGGCTTCCAGCTCGAGGGTGGGCCTGGCTTCCCCGGCATCGAGGCGCGCCAGCTTCTCGGTAGCGTCATCGGCCTTGGCTGACAGGTCAGCGTCGTCCAGGCTGGCGGTCGCGGTGGCCTTCTTGCCGTCGAGCTCGTCGACCTTCGCCTTAGCCTCGTCGGCCTTCGCGTCCAGTTCGCTGGTATCCAAGCCGACCCGGACGCTCGCCTCGACACCCTCGGTGGCCTCATCGACCTTGGCCTGCAATTCTTCCTTGAATCCCGTGGTGTCCGGGGACACCTGAACCCAAGCCGTCGCGATCCGGAACCCTTCGGACACAGGGCGTCACCCGCCTTCGTTGCCGAGCTCGGGGCGCGGCTGGTCCAGGACGCTGTTCGTGAAGTCTGTGCTGATCTCGTTGAGCAGTGCGGCGATGTCGTCGCTACTGAGCCCAACGCGGCGGCAGAGCACGACGGTGACAGCAGTGAGCACCCAGGCGACATGCCGAGGCGCGTCACTGCCAGCCAGAACTGCGTAGACGCCTTCAGCATCTCCGGCCGACGAGCAGCGGATCGCCGCGATCGCGTCCCTGAGGGCATCGAGGCCGATCTCGGGAGCGACACGCGGCAACGAACCCTGCGACGGCGCCGGGGTCGTCATTAGCGCCTGTTCTTGGCGGGACCGTGGCCGAGGTCTTGCAGGAGCCCGGCGTCGATGGCTTCCTGCAACTGGGCTGCGCCCTTGCGGTTCCTGGGCAGCCGGTTCACGTCGTCGAGGGTCCACTGACGGGCGCCAGCCGACGCGCCGCCCGGACCCATAGGCGGCGCGGTGGTCCTTGACCCGTTCGCGGGCCTGCCATCACCGGTCCTGAATCGCGGGCCGGATTCCACCGCGGCCCGGATCTCGGCACCGAGGTCCTCGGTGAAGGTGGCTGACGACGGGTCGAGCTTGGCCACCCTGGACATGAACGTCTTCGAATCAGCCAGCGCGGTACCGTTACCGCCGTACCTCCCGGCGTGGCGCAAGACCGCGTTCTCTGCGGCCTGCTCTCGCAGGGCAGCGTCCCGCTGAGCGATCGCCGCCGCCGCCTTTTCCCGCTCCGCAGCGACCTGCCGAGGGTCGAGCGGAGGCTGCTTAAAGCCAAGCGCTATGGCCAGGGCGTCATTCTGCTTCTCACGTGCCGCTTGCTGAGCGTCGAGGGACTGCTTAACAGCGGCAAGATCTGTCGCGAGGGCGCTATCGGAGTCTGCGGAAGTCACTTGAGATCACCTCGCAGCCACGCCTCTACCTCGTCGTTGTCGAGGACCTTGAGATCACCTGTCCGGACCTGGCTCCGCTGGTTCTCGTTGAGCTCCCCGAAAATCGGTTGGCACCAGCCGCCGCGGCCGCGCACGACGAGATCCGGCCGCTTCGGCTCCGGCAGTTCGCGCACACCGGCGATCAGGGCGAGTCCGTCATCCGGGTGCCCGAGTACGGCGCGGTCGATCGCCCGGGCCAGGTCCGTACTCACAGGCGTCAGCCGCACACGGTGGTGAGTGATGGACTGGTCACCGCCAAGGTTCCTCGCCGCGAGATACCCCGAGGCCTTGGCCGGCCCACCCGGGGGGGCGTCGGAGACGCCTAGGTCGCACGCAGCTTCGATCAGGTCCCGCACGGAGCCATCCCACGCCCCGGTTATGCTCCGCGCCCGGGCGCAGGCGTCCGTGATGACCTGCAGCACGTCAGCGAGCTCGCCGGCCACGTCAGCGATGGCGAGCTGGTCGACCTGGCGGCCTACTTCCCCGAGCGCGGCGAGGCGAGCCGCTTCGCGGGCACGTTCAGCCTTCACCTTGGCACCCTCAGCGGACAGCTGGGCGTGTCGGTAGTCGTCGCGGAGCCGGTGCAGGGTGTCAGCGGTTATCCCGCGCCGTCCTGCCGCGAGATCCGCCTCGGCGGCGCCGACCGCGGCGGCCGCGGCCGCCTGGTCGGCTTCTGCAATGCCCGTGCTCATACGGCCTGCTGCCTCCTTGCCGGTCTGCCAATCGGGGTTGCACTACCCGATCACTGCTCATCACAGTGACACGGTGCGGCAAGGGGCCGTCAACGGTGCACGCGACATTGATCGGGTTCAGCATCACCGGTAGGGTTCAGGCATGCCAGACGACAAGCAGCGTGCAGAGCCTCGCCTCTCTCTCGACACCGGCGGCGACGTCGCCGAGTTCGCGGCAGGGCGGGGCTGGGTAACCCTGACCGAGGGGGGGTTGCCTTATCCGGTGACGGTAAGCCTGGCGGTAGGAACTGGCGGCCGGCTCCGGTGCACGGGTCTTATCCTCGGTATCCCCGATCCTGCGGGCGCCGAGGCCATCGAGATCACGTCGGCGTCTTTGCGCAAGGTCCGGATCACCGAGCTCCTGCAGGCCATCGCCGACGAGGCGGCTGCCCTGTCCTCACCGCAAATCGTCACGGCCGCCCAGCTCGCGGAACTCGCCGGGCCCGGCTACAACCCCGATGACTTCGAAACCATGGATGGCGGGAAAACGTACCGTCTACCAGCCGTGATCAGCTACAGCGGACCCCGGAAGTCGCGGCCGTTCCTTGACCAGCTCTTTCCCGGCCTAGTGCCGGATCTTCCCCCCGCTGGCCCGAGGGTCCGGGGTCAGGCGCTCCCCCGCGACCACTTCGAGATGGTGGCACAGGAGTACCGTTTCGCGGTCGAGAACAGCCCGCGAGCGCCTATGCGCCAGCTGATGAGGCGGCTTGAGGACTGGAAGAGAGTCCCGGTTCCTGAGCCCACGGCCAGGCGGTGGGTTCAGCGTGCCCGGGACATGGGACTACTCGGGCCGTCCAGGTCGGGTGTCGCCGGCGAGTACCCGCCTGACTCATGACCATCCCCGAACCCGATCAATGTCGCGTGCACCGTTGACGGCCCTAGGGCGGCTGGCGTCACCCTAATAGCACCTTGATCGGGAGGTGCATGAGTGACAGGGCGAATCGCCGGGATCCGGCCGGTGGAAGTGCTGCGATGACGCGCAACCCCGTCGCCGCGGCGATGCTCGAGGACAAGGGCCCGGATTCACTCGATGCCCACGTCCGGCGGCTCATGACCGACCTCGGGCTGTTCGGCTTTCACGTCCGGAACAGCCGGGGCAGCGAACCCGGCTGGCCCGACTGGGTCATCATCGGGAACCGGATCATCTACCGCGAGCTGAAGACCGAGCACGGCGTGCTCAGTCCCGCGCAGCGCGCTGTCGGCGCCCGGATCACGCGGGCAGGTGGCAGCTGGGCGGTGTGGCGGCCGCGGGACCTGCTGAACGGGACTATCGCCCGGCAGCTCGCTGAACTCACCGCTGTCCAGGGCCAGCTGTTCGCCCCGGAAGCAGGCTGAGCCAGTGACGCCCGAGCAGTGGCGGCTCGTCCGCCGCGCCGAGACCGTCCTCCAGCAGGAAACCGGCTGCAGAGACGACGAACTGGCCGGGCTGCTCGAGGTCGCCGTCGTCGACCTGCGGCCCGTGCTTGGCGCGATGTACCGGATGCGGCGCGTCGACCGGTGCTGGGCATGGACCGTCGCCCCGCCAGCACGGAGGGCAGCGTGACCCCATCTGACCTCCTGGCTGTCTCGGACGAACGTGACCAGTGGCTAACCCGGCTTCACGCTGCCGAGCGTGCCGCGTTCGCCCGCGGCCGCGCAGCCGGCCGACGCGAAGGCTACGAATACGCCTACAGGGAGATGGACCGCCGGTGGGTCGAGATCGCGCGCCCCGTCGCGCGCGGCGGACCCATGTTCGCCGAACTCGAGCGCAAACGCTGGGGACCCGACGGCCGCGAGCACTTCGCCGACCCGCGGCCCGGTGACTTCCCCGGCCGCGGCGCTGCCACGGAGGCAGCGTGACCAGCGAAGCGAACCCCTTCCACGACGACGAGGCACCCGCCGCGCCGCCGCGGGCCCTCGCGGAATTCGACCTCGGCGCCCTGGTCGAGCGCGGCGTGCCGCCCCCCGAACTGCTGTGCGGGGACCTGCTGTACGGCGGTGGCCTGCACTCGATCTCCGGGCCACCCGACTGCGGGAAGACCACCATCGCCATGCACTGGATGCTCCGGCACGTTCGCGCCGGCCACCAGGTGCTGTTCCTCGACGAGGAAGGCGGCGCCGAGCTCATCGCCGAGAAACTGATCGCGCTCGGCGCCACCCCCGACGAAGCCCGCGCGATTCGCTACTTTCCCTTCCCCGCGCGCAGCTGGAGCACCTACGACGTGATGCAGCTCCGCGAGCTGCTCGACGACATCAAGCCCGGCATCGTCCTCTGGGACAGCTCGGCCGCGTTCCTGTCCCGCGCAGGCCTCGACGAGAACAACGCCGGCGACGTGACGAAGTTCTGGGCCCAGGTGCTCACACCGATCGCCCGCGAACACGGCGCCGCCGTCCTCGTCATCGACCACGACACCAAGAACGGCGAGACATCCCGCTTCGCCCGAGGCAGCGGCGCCAAACTCGCCGCCGCCGACGTCGCCTTCAAGCTCTCCATCGAGCAGGCATTCGACCGGACCACCAACGGCGTCCTGCGCCTGCAGGTGACCAAAGACCGCCGCGGCTGGCTACACCGCTGGTGGGAAATCGGGATCCACGTCGGCCCCGTGATGGACGTCCGGTTCACCGAAACCGACGAGGAAGGCGCACCAGAACCCGTCAAGCTCACCCCCGCCGCCATCAAGATCCAGGCCGTACTCACCGCCGACCTGGCCACCATCCGGGAGATCACCGACCGGCTCGCCACCAAGTACGGCCACGGACTCAGACGCGAAACCGTCAGCCGGAGCCTCAACGAACTAGCCCGCCACAACCTCGCGCAGAAGCACGAACGAGGAACGGGCAAAACGGACTTCTGGAGAATCCCCGCAGGTCAAACCTGTGACATCACAGGTGCCCGAAATGAGGTGATTTGACCCGTGATCACGAACCGCCGTCACAGGTCCCGCATTTACCCAGGTCAAACCTGTGACATCACAGGTTCCGTCACAGGTCAGCCGGGGGTGTGACCACTGTGACCTCCCTATAGGGAGGGAGGTCACAGGTCACAGGTCACCCCCGGCACCGCCCACAACCCCACCCGCAGGAGCCCCGAATCCATGACCGCCACCATCACCACCGCGATCCCGCGCGCCGACCTCGACCGGCTCCTAACCCGCCTCGCCGAGCTCCACGACCTCGACCGGCTCATGCGCGAGCCCGGAACCCTCCCCGCACCCCACACCCCCGCAGTCGCCCAACTCACCCCAAGGAGGACCCCATGACCGACACCACCCACCAAACCGAGCAGCCCGAAGCGCCAGAACACGACGGCGAACCCAAGCTGTGGTACGGCGCCTACACAGGCAGCCTGGTCGTCGTGCTAGCTAGAACCAAAGAAGACGCAATCGCCAGAACCAGAGCGCTCATCAAGGACTCAGACCACGCCCGCCAGCCCGTCAGCCACGAGCAACGCCTCCTCCACGACATCGCCCTCCGCAACATCAAGGAAGCGGCGTCAGGCGTGCTCCTCGAGCAGCCCGAAGCGCACCAGAACGCTGTCCTCAAGCTCTGGTACTGCTCCGCGGACCTGGCCCCCGCCGCCGACTGGGCCGTGAACTCCTCCAGCAGCGTCCTCGCCGAAATCTTCGTACTCGCCACGACCAAGGAAGAGGCGATCACCAAGACCCGGGACTACATCAAGGCGGGCGTCGGCGTCCCCGGCTACGACCTGGAGTTCCTCGACTCGGCCCTGGAAACCAGCATGAAGGAAACAACGGGCCTCGTCCTCAGCGCGCGACTGCTTCGCTGCTGCTGCGCCGGGACACCCGAATGACAAGGAGAGCGAAGCCGCGGTCGGCGTGTGCGCCAAGCCGCTGATCAGCCCGAACCCCGCGCGCGCGAGAGGAGCGTTGCAGAATGACCAGCCGTGACGGCCAGCAGTGGGACCGACGTCACCCGGACTTCGAGCCTGGGAACACGATGGCCGTGCGCCACGGCAGCCGGTCGGTGCGCCTGACGGCGCCGCTCGCTGAGGAGATCAAGCAAGGGATCCTCGACGACCCGGAACTCCCCGATTACCTGCGACAGGCGTTGTTCGCTCATGCTCTCGATGCCTACTGCTTCGCGGAAGCGCAGTGCATCAAGCTGCGTGACTACCTGGCCAGCCTCGACCTGCAGGAAGCGCTGACGGACGTCGCGGTCACCGACGAGGACGAGCACCACAGCGAGGGGACGGTGACGCGGCATTCGGTCAGCCGCCGGAGGGAGTCGGCGCAGGAGCTGGCGCGCCGATACGAGGCGCACGCGGCGAACCTGCGGTCCAAGCTTGGTCTCGACCCGGCCAGCGCGGCGAAGCTCGGCCGCAATCTGGCGGCGGCGTACGACTCAGCCAAGCACGTCATGGCGGTGCGGGCTGTCTGGGACGGCCAGGACGGCCAGGAGGCGAAGTGAGCACGGCGACGCGCCTCGACGATGCGGCGATCAGGCGCTGTATCGAGTCGCCGGCTGAGTTCGCGAAGGTCGTGCTCGGAATCAACCTGTTCCCGTTTCAGCGTGAGATAGCTGAGGCTCCGAGCAAATACCGGGTCTTGCTCGGCGGTCGGCAGATCGGGAAGAGCACGCTGCTTTCCGTGATTGCCCTTCACCGGGCATGGTCGGAGCCGGGCCACCAGGTGCTCATCGCCTCGACGATCGATGACGCGGCCAAGCGCCTGATCGATACGGCCGAGGCGATCGCGGCGGCGGCGCCGATGCTCCGCGCGTCTGTCACTGACGACCAGGCCCACCTGATGAAGCTGTCCAACGGCAGCGTCCTTCGAGCTATCCCAAGCTCGATCCGACAGGCGGTCGGCTGGACCGTGGACACGCTGCTGGCAGACGAGTCCGGTTACCTGGATGCGGACTTCTGGGAACATCTCGAACCGGTCATCGCGGCCCGGGCGAACGCGCGGGTGATCGTGGCGGGCACGCCATTCGGCGGTCCGCGTCACTGGTTCCGGACGCTCTACCGGCGCGGCATGGACCAGCCGGACGAGTGGGTGCGGTCATGGAAGCTTCCCGCGTCAGTATCGCCGCTGATCAGCAAGAAGTGGCTCGAAGAGAAGCGCAAGACGATGGACCCCGACATCTTCGCGCGCACCTACGAAGCGGAGTTCACCGACGTCAGCGGCGCGTACTTCACCGAGGACGAGATAATGTCTGCCGTCGCCGACTACGACCTGACGACGCCGCTACAGGCGAAGGGTCTCGCGACCTGGGATGACGACTGGTACGGCGACAAGCGGAAGTACCCGGCTTCCGGCGGCGTGGTCGGCCTGGACTGGGGATATGCCCGTGACGCCTCGGCAGCCGTCCTGCTCAGCAGGCTCGACGACGGGGGAGCCAACGACCAGGCCGTCTTCTGGCTTCCGTGGCTGGAAAGCCATCACCGGCTGCCGTACCACGCGATGGTCGACAAGTGCCTGGACATCGCCCGCGGCTGGCAGGTTCACGTGTTCGCTTCCGAACTCAACGGCCCGGGCCCGATGCCGACACAGGAACTGCGGCGCAGTGTGGGGCGCGAGGGCCTCGGCAGCCACGTGATCGGCGTCTGGACTGATCAGCGCAGCAAGATGGCCGGCATGGGTGCCGTGAAGGGCGGCCTGCAGCGCGGGACGCTGATCCTGCCCCGCCATCAGCAGCTGCTCTCGGAGCTGCGCGGCCTGGTCTACGAGCAGACCGAATCCGGTGGCCTGAAGATCGGCCCGGCAGCCGGGCAGGCATCTCCTGACGTCGCGATGGCCTTGATGCAAGCCGTCCGGGCTATGGTTCCCGGCCCGAATCCCGGTTACCGGGCTTTCGGCGTAGCGGACTTGGTCAACGCGACGCAGCTTGCCTGCGGAACGTGGTTCCCGGCGCGACCTCGCGGCACGCTGAGCATGGCGGGGTTCCAGGCTCCGCAGGGTGCTGAGCGTCCGGACGCCGGATGGTGAGGCGTCCATAAACGGTCGTTTGCGGTACACGTCGCCGGAGCCGACTTCCCGCAGGCTGAAAATGTCCGAAACTCGTGTCCGATATCTATGTTCCACGGATATCGTTTACGGTACAGTTCTCGTATGGCAAAGATCGGTTACGCCCGGGTTAGCACCCGCGGCCAGAATGACGACTCTCAGGTCGATGACCTGACCACCTATGGCGTCGACAAGCTGTTCATCGACCACGGTGTCAGCGGCAAGCACGCCAGCCGCCCCGAGCTCGACAAGGCGCTCGCCTACCTCCGTGAGGGCGACGTGTTCGTCATCACCCGGCTTTCCAGGGCGATGCGATCGCTCAAGCACATGATCGAGCTGGCCGAGGACCTCCGGAAGCGCGGCATCGGCCTGGTGGTCATCAAGCAGTCGATCGACACGACCACGCCGCAGGGTCGTCTCGTGTTCCACCTGCTCGCCTCAATCGATGAGTTCCAGCGCGAACTCATCGTGGAGGGCACCAACGAGGGCCTGGCTGCCGCCCGTGCCCGCGGTCGCACCGGCGGACGCAAGGCCAAGCTCGGCCGCCGTCAGATCGAACTCGTCCGGCTGATGTACGCCGAGACCGACGAGACCGGCAAGAGGCGCCACACCGTGGCGGACATCGCTTACGAAGTCGGCGTCAGCCGCCAGACCGTCTACCGCGCGCTTGAGCCCGAGGCTGTCGCCACGCCCGGAGCATGACAGCCTCGCTCGCTGGGCCCATCACGGCCGGTCTCGTCGACCTGACGAGAGCGGCCGTTTCGCTGCCAGAAGCGCTGCCACACTTGGCGGATGACTGACGATCGCTGGGCCGACGCCATGAGAGACGCCCTGGCGCTGATCCAGCTCTTCCTCGATGCCGGATCTGAACGTCAGCCCGACCAGGCCGACTACGAGGCGATCATGCGGAATGGCAATCCAGCCGACATCGCCGCATCCGCCGCGCTGGCCTGCGCCGGGTTCCTGACCGAGCTCGACCGCCGCGGCCTGGTCGACAGCCGCCAGGCGATCGCGGAGATGCAGCGGATGTACGCCGCCGGCCGCCCCGATGTCTGACCCACCCCGCGCCGCGCCCAGAACGCGCTGAAAGCCACGCGGTCGCTCGGCCCTCCCCGATGGCGGCCTGAACCCTCACGGGCTCTACATGCCTTCCACAGCTCGGAGCGTGGCCCGTTCTAACCGGTCCCGCTCCCAGTCGCGTCGGTCCACCACTCCCCCGGGCCTGGGCGCTAGCGTGCCGTCCAGGAAGGCCAGGACGAACCCACCGAAAGCAGACCACCAGTGACCCATCGCCGAGACCCTCGCGGCATCACCCACCCCTCTGTCGATGACCTCACCGCCGTGACCGGGAGCCAGTACCAGCTCGTCAACGTCGCCGCGAGACGAGCCCGGCAGATCACCGCGTTCCACGGCATGCTCGACGAGGGACTGCTCCGGTACAACGGGCCGATGGTGAAGCCGCGGCACGGTGAGAAGCCGCTGACGACCGCGCTCCGCGAGATCAGCGAGCAGCTCGTCGAGGTCGGTCGGGTCGGCTGACCTAGCACCCCCCACCAACCTCCCCCACCCCCCCTTGAGCGAGCGGGCGGCGAGGCGTTGCCCCGGTTTTCTGCGAGTGGGTTTTCAGTTGGCAGCTTCGCCGGGCCTGCGGGCTAACCCTGAACGCCGGACTCTCCGCCCAGACGCCTCAGCGGCCTTAGCAGTTCCATGAGGTCCGGTGTGACCTTGTCCGTCTCGCCGTCGTCTCCGGGGGCTGCTGGCAGTGGCTGGATGTAGTCGCGGATCAGCATGAGCATTGCGGCGGCGTGCACACCTCGTTCGGCCGGTATGCGTCCGGCCTGCGTGGCCTCGTCGATCACCGCTGCTACCTGAAGTGCCGCGTCGAGTGCGTCGTTACGTGTGACTACCTCGCGTGCGGGCGGGATCTCGGGTTGGCGCTTGTTGGCGGCGAGGATCATCAGGTGCTGCATCATGCCGTAGAGGCGCTGCTCCGGGCCAACGTCTGGCTGTGTCATGCCGATCACCATTCACCATATTGGGGCGTGCGGCCTGAGGTTTCCCTGAACTTGTAGTCCTTGTGTCACGTATTGCACCCGAACGTCGCGGCTTGCCGGCTAGCGTTAGCGATTTCTACGACTGGCGCTGGGGAGGCTGCTGGTCTGGATGCTATGGGAGGGATACCAGCATGCGCATGGGAACGTTCACGGCAGGCCACGGGCTCAGAAATGACGCCGGAGGGATGCCCTGCACCTGGCTGCGACACCAGACTGACGGGCTGCTGGACCAGCTCGACGAGCTCATGACCGACATCACCGCGGACCCGGACCGCCCGGATCTGCCCAAGCGCGTGTCCCTGCTCACCGCGGGGTTCATGGAGACCCGCGCCGCGCTCGCGGGTCTCCTCCCGGACGCCGCACGCGAACAGGCCTTCGACGCCGCCGAGGCGCAGGCTGAAGCGCGAGGCTTCCAACGCGGCGTCACGGCAGGTAAGCGGGCCGCCGCCCGCCAGGCAAGCCGCTTAGTCCGCCAGATATCGCTCGACTGGGATGCCCGCGGCCTCGGCCAGCTGCGCGGTATGGCTGGCGCCGCGGCTGCTGGCACGTATGAAAGCCAGGCAAACCGCCGCGCCGAGCTCGACCAGCTCGGCGTTGCGGCGGAAGCCTGCGGACTTCCCGTAGCGATCCCACTCGGCCGGGTGACGTTCGACCTGTCCGCCCCAGCCGCGCCAGATGTGCTCGGCGATCGCGTCTGCGCCACGCGGGCAGCCACCGCTCACCAGCACGGCCGCGGGGCGGAAGTGCCGGGCTAGCGCCTCCCTGATCACGCCGACATCGGCCCACGTCCTCGATCCGGTCACCAGGATCCGCGTAACCATCTGAGGGTCTCCCCTCATCTCGCTGACGGCGGACCTGGAGTGGCCGAGGCCGCCGTCAGCGGGCTCGGTCCCCTGGCTCAGAACGGCGGCGGCTCGTCGTTGTAGCCGCTAGCCGGCGTCGACGCCCACGGGTCGGCATCCCTGCCGCCGGAACTGCCCGAGGCCGCGGGCTTGCCGTTGCCTGAGCTGGAGCGGGTGGCCTTGATGACCTTCGCTGAGGCGTTCCGCAGCGAAGGGCCTACCTCGTCGACCTCGACCTCGTAGACGGTGCGCTTCTCGCCTTCCTTGGTCTCGTAGCTGCGCTGCTTGAGTTTGCCGGTGACGATGACCCGCATGCCGCGGGTCAGGCTCTCGGCGACGTTCTCCGCCGCCTGGCGCCACACGACGCAGGGCAGGAACAGGCTGTCGCCGTCCTTCCACTCGTTCGTCTGCTTGTCCAGCCATCGCGGGGTGCTGGCAATACGGAACTTGGCGACCGGCTGGCCGGCCGGTGTGAACCGAAGCTCGGGGTCCTCGACGAGGTTCCCGGTGATCGTGATCGTGGTGTCGCCTGCCATGGTGTTCTCCTTCTTAGTTAGCTGGGCCGTCGGCGTGACGGGCCGGAAGCTTGTGCGGGCGCCGCGCGGCCGGGGCAGCCGGGGCGCGTCTGATCGTGACGGTCTGCAGGGCGATCAGGTGCGCGCACCTGTCGGTGCGGACGGGGCAGTTGCACCACCATCCGCGGCCTGGGTCGTGGCCGAGTTGGTAGAGCTCTCCCTGTCCGCGGCAGTATGCGGTGACCAGATCGGCGTCGACTTTCGTCACCACCAGGCGGCCCTCCGCGAGGTAGCGGTGTGCTTTGGCCTCGACGGTCTCGCGTGCGGTCATGCGGCGCGGCCTCCGTCTGGGTTGACGCTGGAGCCGACGGAGCCCTCCGGCCAGGCGTCAACGACATGGGCACCGAGAACGGTGGAAACAAGCGTGAGCGCGGCCGTGTCGTCGTTACGTTGCGTATCTACCGGGCAGGTGTCGGCATCGCCTTGCGCTTCGTTCTCGTTACTCGGGACACCGGCATCCGGCGCTGTCCCTCGACGGTTCGGTATTCGCGGTTCGGTATTCGCGACGTTCGGTGTTCGCGTCTGCGAATACCGAACGGAAGTCACTTGACCTGTGTCTTTGCCGTCCGGTGAGGGTGTACTTATGGGCATGTTCGGTGTTCGCGCGAATACCGAAAGGGCATCCTTTTGTACCCGCTCAGGCGCGTAAACCAGGACCGTCGGGATACCTCCCGCACCGCCGCGGCCCTGGCCGTCCCGTGCACCTAGAGTGACGACACAGCCTGGGAAGCGTTCGGCGTGCTCGGCGATTAGCGCGGCGAATTTCGATGCCTTGAGCCGGGACCAGCGCTGGCACTGGGCACGGGTCGCGCACGGCCTGGCCGTGCTTCCCGCGGGCAGCCCGTCGGTTCGCTTCTCGCGTGTCTCCAGCCACGCCAGGAAGCGATGGTAGAGGGCGTTCATGACGTCCTCGGTGCGCGAGGACGGCAGCGCGTTGACGCCCTGGAGGTACCGCCACACGTCGGCGCAGTAATCGACGATGGCCGCGGCGCAACGGACCGCCGCCTCGGGGATCTCTCCGCCTGCGGCGGGATTCAGCGACTCGGCGATGACGAGCGCGATCCTGTAGCACTGGGTGTCGGCCTTGCGGAGGGCCTCGATCACGTCGTCAGGCTCGGCGTCGCCCTGCTGGGCATGCCATCGGTGCCGGGCATCGTTCCAGGCTCGGAGTCCGTCGCCGACCAGCTGCCATTCGCGCTGGGACTGCTTGTTCAGCAGCTCGTCTATGCAGGCCGTCCATTCCTGCGGGTGGGCGCCCGCGAGGTTCCATCCCGGCTCGTCGTCGGGGACGCGGAACGGGAGCCACCTCGGGCGGAATCCGGATCCCTGGCTGCCGATGAGGTGCACGTTGTCCGGTGTCAGGGGCCCGGCGATGCTGAGCACCGGCTCGGCCACGTACAGGTCGATCTCGTTGAGCGCCCCGCCGCGGCCGACACGCTGAATGTGCAGGGGCGCCCCGGTCCACAGCTTCAGCATCCGCGACCGGTCCGAGCCGCGGCCGCCTTTGTACTGGTTGAGTGACTCCAGGGCCGCAGCGAGCTCGTCGTCGATCACCGCGCCCGATGCAGATCCGGTCGCAGCGTTCCGGGCGATCAGCCACCGGGCGACGGCCTCCAGGGTCATGTCGTCGAACTCGAGGGGCTCGGGCCGGGGGGGTGGCGGCCCAGCGGACTTCGGGTCCTGGCTCCGCGCCTCCTGCCAGAGTGCCAGCTCATCCTCGTAGAGGGCGCGCTCCTTGGCGTAGTGCTCGCGGAGCCGGCTGAACGCCTGCTCGAGAGCCGGGGACTTGCCTGACGACGCGGCGCCGATGATCACGATCCAGGCGATGGCCCGGGCCATCTTCGCCGCGCCGATCCGCAGGGACGCGGGCCCGGTCAGGGTCACCAGCGCGGCTAGCCCTGCCGCGACAGCGGCCTCGGGGTGCAGGCCGTCTCGCATGCACCAGTCCGTGAACGCCTTCAGCGGGCCCACGAGCGATCGGACCGGGAAGCGCGGCAGCTCCGGAAGCGGCTCCTGCGGCTCCGGGGCAGCCCCTTCCCGCGAACCCGGATCGGCCTCCACGGGAACCAGGTCATCGAGCCCGAGACCAGCATCAAGGTGGTCGCTGATGTCGGCGCCCTTCCTGGTGACAGAAGACTCCACGATGCGGACGCTCGCGGCCTTCCCCTTCAGGTCCGCGTGTGCCGCCCTGGCGTGGGCCTCGCCGGCCTCGTCCTTGTCGGCGATGATGACCACGTTCGCGCCCTGGAGCATGTCGCCGTACCGGGGCTGCCACTTGGTCCGGCGTCCCTCCTTCGCAGCGCCATCGAAGTTGCAGGTCGCCACGTACCCGAGGGCGGCGAGCCGGTCGGAGTCTTTCTCCCCTTCCACCAGGAACACGGTCTTGCCGTCGGCGATCCCGGCGGCGACTTCCGGCAGCCGGTACAGGACACGGCGGGCACTCGCGATCTTCCATACCCAGCCGCCGCGGCCGTCCGGCCGCTTGACCAGGAAGTCCTTCGGCTCGTACCGGACCTTGACGAACAGCAGCTCGCCGTGCTCATCGACGTACTTGTACTCTGCGACGATCCTGCGAGGCGCCTCCTCCCGGGTCGTGCCCGGCTCGTCAAATAGATCGGCCCAACCGAGCCCTAGCGCGGCGAGGATGTCCTGCGTATCGCACCCGAACTGGCAGCACAGGACCGCGCCCACGTCGCCCTGCGCCAGCGACAGGCTGGGAGTGCGATCCTCGTGCACCGGGCACTGAGCCATCCAGTAGCCGCCGCGGCTCTCGATCCTGCTTCCATGGTCGCGGAGGGCAGTGCCCACCCTGGTGAAGGCAGGACCGACCTGGGCGCTCACTCAGCAGCCTCCGCCTGCGGGCATCGCAGGCTGACGGCGAGAGCTGACACGGGGTCTCCTCGAGGGGAAACGGAAAATGGAGGGGAAAACGCGGGAAGGGTCAGGCAGCGGGGCAGTCGTCGCCGGGAGCCGCCTGCTCTGTGACGAGCCGGTTCACGTAAGCCCTCAGCGAGTCGTACGGGATACGGCGGCTGCCGCCGACCTTGACCGACAGCACCTCGCCGCGCCGGATCAAGTCGAACATGCGGCTGCGGCCGATTCTGAGCTGAGCTGCGCCTTCCTCGACGGAGAGCAGCAGGGGGGCCGGGGGCATCAGGGACCTCCTCGGGACAGGACGGGAACGCGATACGACTAGCTTTCAAGTCGTGACGTGCATAGGTATACAGCGCGGACCAGGGTGGACGCAACCGCGACGCGCACAGTATCTTATGCATGTGGTGAATGACGCTCCCTCAGATGACGCCCCTGTGCCAACGCCCGAGCAGTTCATAGGCCGCCAGGTACAAATGCTGCGACAGATCCAGGGCTGGTCACAGCAGGACGTCGCGGAGAAGATGCGCGCGTACGGGTACCGGTGGAGCCAGTCCACCGTCACCCGCCTGGAAGCCGCTACGCGCCCGATCCGCCTGAACGAGCTGGCCGACCTCGCGGCTCTGTTCGGCATCCCGGTCACCTACTTCCTGGAGCTCTGGACTCCGGAATTCGGGATGGATGACCTCGGCGCATTGCAGGAAGAGATCAAGGCCCTGGAGAACGAACGCAACATCTTGCAGGTAGAGCTGCATATGGCGCGGGATGCGTACGACGCGGCCGAGATGCATGCGCACAGGGCCGTCGCCGACATGGCCCGCGTCGAGGGTCGCTTGAGAGCCCTCAATAAGTGGCAGACGCAGCTGACTCAGCGCGCCGAGGGGCCAGCCGAAGGCGGCGACGGCGAGTGAGCCAGCGCAGCCGCAAGGGCGGCGGCACGGTCTTCTGGGACGAGGACCGCGGGTGCTACACCGGCCAGCTCAGCCACTACGACGCAGCAGGCAGGCGCCGACGGCCTAAGGTGCACGCGGCCACCAAAGCCGAGTGCTGGGAGAAGCTCGACGAGCTGCGGGCCGAGCTGAAGAAGACGGGCTCCGTGGCCCCGCGCGACCTGACCGTGGCCGACCTGATCAACGAGCTGCTCGCCCACCCCCCGGCGGACTGGAAGTCGCCGATCACGGTGATCAACAGGAAGAACTACGCCACCCGGATAAATGCCGCGCTGGGCAAGGTGAAGGTCGCCCGGCTGACCGTCGCCCAGGTCGAGCAGTTCCTGGCGGACTCTGCGGCCGAGGGGCTGTCGGCCGACATGATGCGGCGGCTCAGGTCGACGCTGCGGCTCGCGATCCGCCGTGCCGAGCGGGACGGGAAGGCAACCCGGAACGTCGCCGCCCTGGCTGAGCTGCCGGCCGCCCCGCGCCGGCGCTCCAGGTCGATGACCCTGCCCCAGATCCGTGCGCTGCTCGGGCTTGAGCTCACCCCCTGGTGGCGGGCGTACCTCGCATGCGCGCTGATGTGCGGTCTGCGCCCTGGCGAGCTGCTGGGCCTGCGCTGGGAAGACGTCGATTTCAAGGCCGGCGTGGTGCGCGTCCGCAAATGCCTCAAGGCGCTCCCGGACCCGGCGACCGGCAAGCGGCAGCTCGTCCTGGAGGAGCTGAAGACCGAGCGGTCAAAGCGCACGATCAGGATGCCCAGGCAGGTCGCAGCGGCCCTGCTCGCACTGCGGAAAGAGCAGGCCGCGACGAGGCTGAAGCTCGGCGAGTCCTACGACCTGCGCGGCTTGTCCATCGTGTTCGGCGACGGGGCCGGGGCGCCGAAGTGGCCCCAGGATGTCCGCCGCGACTTCCAGAAGTTCTGCGGCCGGGCGGGCATCGGGACGAGCTGGGTGCCCCGGGAGCAGCGGCACACCTTCGTGTCCGTGCTGTCGGATTCCGGTGTGGACATCGAGCAGATCGCCGACGCCGTGGGGCACATCAACTCGACAGTGACCAAGGCCGTCTACCGGCACCAGATCGCCGACGAGGTCACCTCGGCGGCAACCGTGATGGACTCGATCTTCGGCGAGGCGAACGGCTCCTGAGGGCCATAAGCTCCCTAAATTGCTCCCACGCTGCCAAGGAGGCGAGGTAATCGCGGCCTGACCAGCAGGAACTGGTCTTGTCCGTTATCCCATGTGAGGGTACCGGTAG
>QGNH01000201.1_pt1 | contig 23783 bp, 24 predicted proteins | sample 1735481 | NCBI WGS metagenome assembly QGNH01 (sample SAMN09239004, study PRJNA386568) | Viral metagenome, whole genome shotgun sequencing project.
TTTTACAGACAGGTCGTGACAAATAAATCATTTGCTATAAATATATCATAAAATGGTTTGATTGTCAATATATTTGTAATGTTTGTTATAAAACTATTTTAATAAAAATATGTTGCAAATCAGTTATAATTATGGTATATTATTGGCATGGATATAATCATTGCAGGGAAAAAAATGATATCCTCCAAGCAAATAGCGGAGGTGTGGAAATGTCGTCCATACACAGTACAAATCCACTGTCATAAAAATCATATTCCAGGAGCCGTGCTGCTGGCAGGAACATGGTTGATACCGGAAGATGCCGCCGATCCGAGGTTGCCGAGGGGGAGACCAAAGAAAGAAAACGAGTATATAAAATAAATCTTTATCAAGGAGGATATATGAAAAAAATAAGTTTGTTGATTGTGATGGCGTTGATGGTTTGTAAAGCCGATACTTTGTCAGTAAACCACGACACGGTATGGCAAAAAATAATGGTGAAGGATACTTCCGTATCAATGCAGATGAAATATGTGCCTATAGTTGTTCAAAAAATTGAACAAACAAAACCAAAAAACAAAGTACCTCAATACGTATTAGGTGGGTCAATAATAGCATGTAGTATATTTGCCGGTACTGTGGCTATTTGTAATGCAAGTATTGCCAGCCCATCGGGATGGTTTAATGATGATAACTTTGGTGGCTCAGGGCTTATTGGGGCAAGAAACACCCGCATCCATTGTATTTATTTTGCTTTATCATTAACCGGAATTTTGGCCGGTATTGCGGTAATGATTAATTAAATTACATGAATAACCTTACACTTATTACCTGCTCTTATAATACGCCCGATTACCTAATTACTATGCTACGATCGTTTGTTTCTTTGCATGGATTTGATAAGCAAAAAATAATTATTATGGAAAATTCTACCAACGAGGAAACAGCTATACAATTAACCGCGCAAGGAATACCTTTCTTTTGCAACCAAGTAGGTACACATTCCCCCGCGCTTTCCGAGGCGCTGAAATTATGCCAGACAAAATACGCCCTTGTTGTTGATAGCGATATTGTTTTTAAAAAAAACATTACTCCGCTTTTAAATGTTCTTATACACCACGAGGCGGCAATAATGGGAACTAGCGTTGGCAATGTAGGGCAATACCGGCTTAAGCGACGCATTTGTCCGTGGTTTTTTCTTGTTGATATTGAACAATTGAAAGTCCATAAAATATCGTTTCATAATCAAGCAAAGATTGATTCTGCTATCGGTAGTGAACATTTTTTTAAAAATATTCCATTTAATCCAAATGCGAATAATAGGGTTCCCATGTATGATGTTGGTTCAACATTTTATGAGGATATTACAGAAGCGAAGTTGAAGATATTAGATTTGAAAACAATTGAGGAATATTATTTACACTTTGCCGGTGCCAGTTGGATGAACAATATTAACGCTTTTGATTGTAAGGCTCATTACAAAACACAAAATAAATTATTCAAAGAGATTGAGGCGCAGCTTGCGAACATAAACATAAAAAATATATTTGAGGCGTGAAAATGGGTTTTGAAGAAGATGTAAAAAAACTAGAAGAGGAAATTGTTAATCCCACCAAGATTGTGGGGCACTACACTAAGGCGCTCAAAGAAAACGAGACGCTATATTCAAAACATCCCGACAATCCAATTTTAATTTGCAATTACGCTTCTGCGCTGATGGGCGTTGGTCAGGTACAAAAATCACACGATTTATTTAAATCAATTTTAGGGAAACAATCTTTTGCTCCATCAAATTATATGATGGCATGTGATTATTTAGGAATACCAAATCAAGATCGTTCACCAATAAAACAATATTTCCCCAAAATTCTTAAACGAAAAATCACAAAACACAAACATGATAAAATACGGCTTTTATATTTGACGAGTGATGTATCCATTAAGGGCAACGGTCGTTTATTGTATGAAGTAATCCGAAATCATGATCGGAAACAATTTCATATTACCTTATTTTACAATAACGACATTATTGACCCACTTACATACCGTATTGGCACGAATTGCGATGCGGTATTTCAGATAAACAAAGCAACAGAACATGAGGTTTTTGATAAAATAGCAGAAGAAGAGGCTGATGTTTTAATTGATACTATGGGGCATACGAGCGGGGGAGCAAACCTAATTATATTTGCGCAGCACCCGGCCCCGCTGGTCATAACCATGCTCGGATATCCAAATAGTACTATGCTTGATTGTTTTGACTACCGCGTCGGGTCTGAGATTTGTACCGGATTTGCGGAAAAAATATTGATGAATAAATTTGGTTATTCTCCATTATCATTTATGGAGGGGCAGGTTCGCAAAACGGAAGGAACGCACGTACTCGGATGTGTTGCTGCTCCCGCAAAAATCACGCAAGAAGATTTAAGGCTTCATGCCGAATTTATGAAGGCACATCCCTGTTATACGCTTGAATATGCACGTTCAATGGGGCAATTTACAGAGGAAAAGATTGCCGAGATAATGGCAGCGCATGAACAATATGGAAACAAGGCTGTAAATGTTGTTAATTATTACGATGAAATGTATGATGATATTTTATTGAGGTATGACGCGCTGTTAGATACGGCAACATGGAATAATCACATTATTGCAATGGATGCACTGAGTTATGGAATACCAACAATAAGACTTAAGCCGATTGAGCAATGCAAAACCTGTGCATCTTTATTATCTGACGATTTGTATGGTTCATTGAATATATATTTAAGCGAAAAGCTAAATGAATTATGGAAGCCGCTTTATAATGTCGCGCAATCATGGTCAAATACTCAATGGGTGCGCGAATATGAACGACAATTAAAATGGGCGTTAGTAGAGAAGGGATGGAAATAATATGGCAAAAAACAGGAAATTAAGAGAACATGAAAAGGCGCTTAATAAATACCATGTTACAATTGCTAAAATAATAAGAACCAACATAGAGAAAGATATATTAAAAATTATAAAGAAAGCGAGACGCAATGCAGGCATACAACCCAATTAAGCAAGAGAAAAAGCATTTTTGCCGTGAGCACCACATGAGTGGCAAGCGATACCGGGCACTACTGAAAAAAAGAAAGCGCGAATTTAAGGCCCAAGCCATAGCAAGTTCTGGGGTGTCAAATGAAGCTTAAGCTCAATCTCGGCTGTGGGCAATACCGATTACCCGGATTTATCAACCTCGACAAGATCGACGGCTGGACCTGGGAAAGTGGCTTGCCCTTTAAGGACGAATCTATTGATGCGATAACGGAATCACATAGTTTTATGTATATCAAGGATTCAGATTGGCCGTTTGTTTTTTCAGAATTGAAAAGAGTATTAAAACCTAGTGGCATTTTGCGGATAACAGAGGACGCAACAGACAATCCATTAAGCCTATGGTATAACGGACACCCTGAAGCTATTGCTCTTACCAGTTATGATAAAATAGCCGGTTATTTAGGAGATGGTTTTGAGGTATGGAAAACATTATTTAACATTTCGGTTGATCCAACACTTTTGCAAAATTGGCACGGCGGAGAACCTAAAGTGTTTTTCTTAGAGGCGCGTAAATTATGATTTCAGTAATAGTAATTCACCGGAAAAATGAATCATGGAAATTAACAGAAGAATCTCTGTTGGTTCAAAAGTCATTTGTGCCAATTACTATTATTGATTATGAGGATACAGATTTGCATGGTTGTAGTTATGCCCGTAATCGTGGTTTTGAAAAATCCACTAAAAGCGATTTAGTTTTATTTTCCGATAACGATATTAATTGGAAACCTGATGCGCTCCAAGTAATGTGCGATACCCTCATTTCTAATCCTAAAGCCTCATACTGCTACGGCTCCTATATGATTGAGCGCGCAGATGGAACACTTTATAGCAACCACCAAATGCCGCCAAGCTTCGACCCGAACATTCTTGTTAAAGGCAATTATATTTCGGCTATGACACTTATTCGCACAAGGGATTTCCCCGGATTTGATGAAAATGTTGGGCGCTTGCAAGATTGGGATTTATGGCTTACTATGCTTGAGCAGGGCAAGATCGGCGTTGATTGTCATAAATTAATTTTCACTACGCTAGAGCGTGCCGGAATTACCAAGGAGGGCACGGAAACGTACCAAGAAGCACACGGCAAGGTTGTTGCAAGGCACAAGGCTTTATGTTCAACTGTTTTTATAAAGGCTGGCGCAAAATTCAAACAAACAGAATTATTCATTGCCCCTCATTGTGATGATGAAACTCTTTTTGGTGCATATACCATCATGGCTCGCAAGCCGCTTGTGGCAATATTCAACGATCAACAAGCAGGCAATATCAGCAACACACCAGAGCGCGAGGCAGAAAGTGCGGCGGCAATGCACTTTCTTGGCGTTGATGTTGTCTTTATAAATAACCTTGATGAGATAAGCGGTGATTTTGATATAGTATATGCGCCAATGCTTGAGCACGGACACCCCGGCCACGATTTCATTCATAACGCGGCAAAAGCAAAATATTCAAACGTCATTAATTATTCAACATATCGCTCCGGCACCGACCTATTACCGCGCGGACAGGTCAAGGTTGAAGCTACAGAAGAGATGAAACAGAAAAAGCTTGACACATTACTTTTTTATAAATCGCAAATAGCAGCAACACCATGCCACTTTATTCAGGCAAACAAAGATGAGTATATTGACCGCAAAATAGAAAATATTGCCATTTGTGCAATCGTGAAAGATGAAAACGAATATCTTGATGAATGGATTGCATATCACAAATCTATTGGAATAAATAATTTTATACTGTATGACAATGAAAGCGCTATTCCGGTTAATTCTTCAATCAAGGATCATGAGGGCGTTTTAGTTATACCTATTATGGGAAAATATATGGAAGGAACGGCATATATGCGCTGTATTAGAAACTTTAAAAATAATTTTAATTGGATTGCGTTTATTGATGCTGATGAGTTTATTGTTATGAACGAATCTATCAATATAAATGAAGCATTAAAAGAATACGAGTGCGAGCATGTTGGAGGGCTGGGAATCAACTGGCGATTTTTCGGAACGTCAGGACATATAACAAAACCAGATGGTGGAGTAATAAAAAATTATACACATTGCATTCCAAAAGCTAACGAAATTAGTGACCACATTAAAAGCATAGTGCATCCTAGAAAGGTTGTATCACTAATAACCGCTCACGCCTTCACATACAAACCAGACTATTACTGCGTCAATGAATTGCGACAAGCAATAAACAATACCGATATAGCGGGTAATAGCTTTAGTCCACACTCATCTACCAAGTTTCAGATTAATCATTACTTTACTAAATCAAGTGCTGAATGGTACAATAAGATGAGGCGTGGACGTGCGGACTATCCTAAAGAAAGAACAATGGATCAGTTTAACAATTACGAAAGTCAATGTACTGATGTTGATACATCAATTATGCAACGCATAGATGCAATAGAAAGAAGCAAGTAATGAGTATGCGTGGCGCATATCAACAGCGTACACTATGTGAGGTGTTGCGTGAGGTCAACGACCTAGTACAGGGCACACCACTACACGCGCCAGTGCTTGACAAGCTCAGAGAGGCAGAGGCTATGGCAAAGCGTATGGCATATAAGCTACTCGAATACAATAAGCAATGGGAAGATGATTGGTGGGCAGAGAATAAAGACTATGAGGATGATCTGCGTAGACGCATGGCACAGTCATACCTAGCGTGAGGATAGATTATATATGCACAAATATAAATTGACAAAAGGTACTCCGGGGGGTCTTTTAAAGAGGTTCAAGCGCCGCACTCGTAATTTTTGCGCAAAATGATAGTAAAAAGGGCATTTAGCTTGTTAAGGAAGGACATTTCCATTCTTTGTCGGTATGAAAATAATCGTGACCATGCTATAAAATCAAGTTAACGTTAATTTAATTGATATATTTAATAGAATAGGTTAACCGTGAAAAAAATACCTCGCAAGCCTGGGCCGCAGGCGATGATACGGCATGAACTATCTGGATTTTTAATTATAGAGGTTGCGGCGATATTTGGGGTATCAGAGGCGGCTGTTTCTGCGTGGAAATGTCCGCGCGAAGCGGGTGGTAGCCTCAATCTTGGCGAAGTTATACGGTGGAGAGAAGCGCAGATTAGAAACAAGCCTACCGACCGCACAGATTTAGAGAAAGATAAACTGCGGTTACAATGTGAAAAGATGCAGATTGAGATTGACGCATTGAAGGCGGAGAACATCCCGCTCGAAACCCATAAGCAAATAATGACTGGGCGCATGATGAGTTTAAAGAATATGATGATTGAGTTTTTTGCTAAGAACCTGCATCACTTTGCACATAAAAGTATTGAGCAATTGCGGCCATTAATACAAGAGCATATCGCCGCGTTGATGAACCATTACAGCAGTAACCATAAATGACAACAGAAATACCCGAAACAATCCTCCTTCCGCCCATCCTCAATGAAGATGTACCTTTTTGTTCTGAGGATGAGCGGTATGCGGCACGTATTTTGCCGATACCGATGCCTTCGGTTTGGGCCGAGGAAAACTTTTATCTTGTCGAGGGCGCAGGCTATGCCGCGACAGGGCGCATTACGCTTTACCCGTGGCAGCGGGAACCGCTCAATGCTATCTACTACTACAACCGGGTAATGCTTTGTGGGCCGGTGCAGACCGGTAAATCACTCCTAGCAGAAATGATGGTCTGGTATGTGGTTTGTAATATTCCTATGCACGGCATGTTTCTTTATGCCAAAAAGGATACGGTAGAGGACGTATTCCAAGACCGCATAGTTCCCACCATCAAGGAGGTTCCGTGCATCCGTGCGCTCTGGGACGGCAACGAGGAACATTTAACGCAGTCAAAAATCAAATTGCGCAACGTAATCCTGCGGGTTGCTTCGGCAGAGGTGCAGAGCGATATTGCCACGTTTTCAGCTGGGCTTATCTATGCGTCCGAGGTGTGCAAATACCGGACGGCACAGATAGACACCAAGAGCAATTATGACAAGATCAAGCTCCTGCGTGGAAGGCAGGAAGCGTATGGTATCATGGGAAAGAAAAAGGAAATTTTAGAATCAAGCCCAAAATTTAAAGGCGACACGCTACACCGTGAAATGTTTACGAGTGGGGTCACAAACCTAGTTCCAAAGTTTCCGTGTCCCACTTGCGGAATGTATCAGCAACTTTTACTTGAACAAATAAAGGAGGTGCCAAATGCCAACAAAGAAAAAGACCACGACCCGGAGCGAATCCGGCGGGACGACGCGGCGTATTATGAGTGCGCACATTGCGGGAATACAATCCAGGAAACAAAGCGCATCGAAATCGGGGAAAGGGTTGTCTGGGCAGAAAAAGATGAAGCCGTCGAGCGTGATGGTACAATTAAAAATCAGAAACCAAAACGGACAGCAATATCTTTTCAATGGTCTCGTCTCGTCGATTACAGTTTCAAATTCTCCGAGTGCCTCGCTCGCTTTTTCGAGGCTCAGCGATCAGGAGATCCTGTTAAATTGGTATCCTTTTTAAACGAGGATATGGGTGAGTTTGGGGAAATTTATGCCGAGGAAAGATCAACGTCGTGGTTGATGTCGAAAATAGCACAACCGCCATATAAAACAGCAGACGAAACAATACCGGCCGGTGTGCTGGTTGTTTTGTGTGGCATAGACACGCAGGACAAGGGTTTTTATTTTGTTCTGCGTGGTTTCGGTGCTGGCAAAAGCTCGTGGTTGCTTGACTGCGATTGGATACCGGCAGATATGGACAACGGCAAAGACCCGGATGTTGTTTTTAGTGCCGTGCGGGACAGGATAACCCGCAAGAAACTCGATACGGCGGATGGGCGCTCCCTGGCTATTACTTTGGGCCTGATTGACCGCGGTGGGCATAAGGCGGCGTTTGTAGACCACATCGCGCGTAATTTGGAGTGGTTGGTTGTTGGTATCGGGTCAACCAGGGCACTTGCCCCGCTTTGTGAGCTTGGAAAGAATGATATTTATTGGGTGAACACCGAAAACTTATCCCGTATTGTTGATAGTGATAGTCAAAGGGAAGACTGGTATTTGCCGGAAGATGTCCCCAGTGAATATTTGAATCAGTTTGTAAAACAATATGACCGGGAAGAAATGGATAGACACGGGAATAAAAAAACAAAGCGCATAAAAGGGGGAAATGACCACATGCGCGACTGCGAAAATTATATACAGGGCTGCGTGCAGATTTGCGGATTGAATGAATCTCTATTTGATGAGGTAGCAATGGACGAATTAAAACAACCGGAAGAATCTGCCCCACCTCCACAAGAACAAAACAATACTTTTTTAGCCGGTATCCAAGAGCGGTACCGTAGAAGGGGATGACATGGGACAAGGAAACAGGCCGTTACCACCGTTATCAACAAGACCGCTGCCTGAAGCAACTGTAGCGCCCGGGAAAGAGCGCCAAACAACAAGGCGGTGCCCAATTGCGCAAGTTGAGGAAATGATAAATCAAATGGCAAAGGACGGCTGGATTTTGGCACATTACATAGTTCAGCCGCCATGCGAGGCAATCCTGGTTTTTCAAAAATAAAAAATAATTGTTGACATTAATACCCGAAATAGGTATATTATACACAGATAAGGTTTTTTGCCCGAATAGTATTTGCTCTTTATAGAACCGAACAATGGATAATCACGACTTGTCGTGGTTGCCTGTTGTCCGGTTTTTTTTATTTGGGGGCACGAATGGCAATCACAGACGCAGAACTCGACGCAATAGATGATGCCGCAACCACAAACGCTGGCCGTGGTGCTAACGACGTATCCATAGGCGACCGGCGCGTCACCTATGCCGACCCGCTCAAGTTGCTTGAGGCGAAAAGGGCGTTGACAAATGAGGAGGAAGGCGGTGTTTTTCACCCGACCTTCATACAAAAGGGGTACTTTTAATGCTCGGAATTGACAAATTACGTCAATTTTGGTTCGATTTCAGCCAATACCGCAAGGGCGTTTTACCCAATAATAGGCATTTTCAGGAGCATTTTTCCCGGGAATTGGACGTTTTGACAAAGCGTTACTACCCCGCGGCAGACCTCGGAGCAATCCGAGCCGACTGGAACCCCTCAATTTTGGTTGACCAGAACATTCTCAGGCTTGAATATAGGCGTATTTTTGCCCGCGCAAAGCGAGCCTATGACTGTGATCCGTTTGCCAAAGGTGCCGTAAGCGTGTTACAATCGCAAATCGTTGGAACAGGTATATCTCCGCGCTCAAAGCCTGTTGACAAAGACGGAAACGTTGATGACAACATGGGTAAACTGCTAGACCGTTATTTTGAGCGGTTCGCGGATGAGTGTTTCAGGCCGGAGCATGATACGTTTTACGACATGCAGTCAAAAATGATAGCTAACTGTGCATATTCGGGCGGTTTGTTTTTAAACATGACCCCATCGAAAAAGAAATCACTTCTTCCATTCGCTTTTCAGACAATAGATCAATCGTACATAGATTTTTCACACGACAATTTCGCCTTCCCTCAGAATCCATTTGTCTGTAACGGCGTTGAAGTAAATAACTTCTCTGAACCGCAACGATACTACATGCAAGATCTTGTGAACTGGGCGTTCTTTGATTTACCAGCATCTAATGTAATTCACTGCTTTGATAAACTCCACGCAAACCAATACATCGGCATTCCCTGGCTCGCGCCGGTTCTCACGACACTATGGGATTTGAACCAATTGATGGAAGATAAAATAATTGGCTCACGAATGGCGGCGGCAATCGCCCTTTGGATTGGAGAGTCAAACCCTTTTCCTAATAAAAACTCAAAAAATACCGACGGCAATGTTCCCTGGGCACCCGGCTCAGTATTTAAAGGAAAAACAAAACCAGAAGTAGTGCAGTCGGTTGATAATCTAAAAGACAGTTTTGCAATTCTTATTGAAATTTATTTACGCTCAATTGCAACGGGTATGCGGATTTCCTACCAGGAACTTACCACCGATACGCAAGCGTCGGCGTTTTCTGCGTCTCGCACAGTAACAACCGACAGGCGCAGATACTACAGAAAAAAACAGGGCTTTATTGTTAAGCAATACGGCAGACCAATTTATTACAACTTTGTAAAATGGTGTTTTCTTACCGGTTTAATTCCGGGAAAATCAATAACTGATTTTGTCGCCAATTCGTGGGGATATACTCAGGCAATATGGACACCAGATAAATGGGATTGGGTAGATCCGCTCAAAGACATACAGGCGGCAATCGCGGAAAAGGATGCTGGCTGGTTGTCGGACGAAAGTTATTGTGAGAGAACTGGCCAAAGTAAAGACGTACTATACCAAGAGTTGAAAGACGAAAAAGACGAACGGAAAAAACTAGGGATTGAGATTCAGCCCCTAGTGGCGGTTAAGCCGAAAACATTAACTGGCGATTTGGAAGAAAACCAACAAGAGGAAGGTGGTAACAATGCCAAAAAGTAAAGACCAAGATGAATACATTGTAAGCAAATTACCGGAAGGTTTTGCTTCCCGCGCTTTCACGCCTGCGAGTTATGACGAAAAAGCAAGGTGTGTGCGTGCTACGGTTTGGAGCGAAGACCCGGTGCGCGTTTATGACGGAGCAACCGATCAAATAATCATGGAAGTTCTCAGGGCGGATGGTTGTCAATTGCCGACTCGTGGACAGCTTCCACTCCTCGACAATCACAACCGGTGGAACGGTAGCGGATCGGTGCGCGGCTCTGTGCGTGACTTAGTTCAACAGGCCGACGGCTCAATGCAGGGGAATGTATACTTTTCGTCAACCGCCGAGCCTGAAAACACGCTTGCGCGCGAGGGACATCTTACTGATCTTTCGACAGGATACCAGACTTTTAATCGTACCGAAGGAACAGTATGGATACCAGATGGTCAACGCGCAACCGTAAACGGAAAGGAATATATAAACAACCACGGTATGCCAATGGCGATTAGAACCATGTGGAAACCGTTTGAAATTTCGACAACGCCAATAGGCGCGGATGAAAGGTGTTCATTCCGCGAATCATCCACAATAAAAAAAGGAGAGAGGAACATGCCTGAAGAAAAAAAGCCGGTGGAAACACCAGCACAGGCTCCCGCGCCGGAAAGCATCGACGTGGTAGCCATTCGTACAGCCGCAGCGAAAGAGGCTGGCGAGGCTGAGCGTGGCCGCATCCTGAATATCAGGTCGGCAGCGGGCGAGCTGAAAATACCTGACACGTTTTACGATCCGCTCATTACATCGGGCGTAACGGAAACGGAAGCAATCAGGAAAATGACGGTAGAGGCGCAGCGACTTATGCAGGTTGCCCCCGTGCAGAAGCCGGACATCCAAAGCGGCAAAGATGAAACGGAAAATCGGCGCGAGGGTATGCTTAATGGCATTCTTCTCCGCACCAATTATCCGTTTGAAAATGCCGAAACGCGGAAGAAAATTTCTGCGGATGTCGCCAAGTCCGATTTTAATGGCATGACTGGTCCCCAAGCACTTGCAAAAAAGTGTTTGGAAAATGCTGGCGTGCGGGGTGCCACATACATGGATAATGTGGAAGTGGCGAAGCAGATTCTTTCGCTGTCATCCCGCGCCGTGGCGCAGGGCACTGGCGATTTTCCGTACATTCTTGCCGCAGCCGCCAACAAGTTCCTGATGCTCGGATACAACGAGCAGAACGTAACGTGGGACAAGTGGGTGGGCCGTCAGCCGCTCAACGATTTCAAACAGAACAAGCTGGTGAATATCAGCCTGTTCTCGGATGTTGATCTTGTTAAAGAAGGCGAGTCGTTCTCATGGGGAAAACAGGCTGACAAGGGCGAATACGCAACGCTGTACAAATATGGGAAGGCGTTTCTGCTTTCCTACGAGGCTATTGTCAACGACGACAAATATGCCTTCTCGCGTATTCCTAGGAACATGGCCGGTGCCATGAACCGCAAGCAGAACCGTACAACATACGACTATCTGTATGGTGCAACCGGTGTCGGCCCCGCTATGAACGAGGACAGCCTGTATATGTTCGACGCGACCGCAACAACCGGTCACGCAAACCTTTTGACAGGTGCCGTTCCGTCTATTGCTGCGCTCAATCTCATGCGGAAGGCGTTAAGGAAGATCAAACTTCCTGCCCCCGACAAGACGAGCAAAACGCAATATTCCAACGCCCCGATCAAGTACATCATCACCGGAACCACATACGAGACATCGCTCCAGCAGCTCTTGATGTCCCCCGGCGATCCTGCGCTGACCAACGCCGCAATTATCAACCCGTTCCAGGGTTCATTTACCCCCGTAATTGATCCTGTCCTGGACGAATACGATACCAACGCGGCTCCGTTGTGGTACGTAGCGACGGACCCGAACATTGTGCAGCATATTGCAATGTTCACGCTCGCCGGCGAAGAGGCCCCGCAGCTTCGCAGCGAGCCGAGCGAAATTGGCATGGCACGCGGCATAGCATGGGAACTCATGTTCTCGTTCTGTGTTGCGGCCGAAGATTGGCGCGGAATGGTGAAAAATCCTGGACATTAATCCAGGTAATGAAGGGTCTTTATTGACCCCTTGAAAGCCCCCTCGCATAGAGGGGGCATTATTTAAAAAACAATCAAGCAAAAGGAGAATTAAAATGGCTTTAACAGTATCAAGAAGGGTGAGAGAGTTGGAGGCTACTGACGTAATACAGTATGTCAACAACAGCGGAAGCGCAATTGCCAACAATCAGGTTATTTTTATTGCTGGCGATAGCGGATACGGTATCGTTGCGGTTTCTCAGGAAGTTGTTGCTGCTACAGCCGGGACAATCGGCTCGGCAATTGTTAAGGGCATTGTGGAACTTCCTACAACCGCCATAGCAATCACGCAGGGCGAAATGGTGTACGCAGCTACAGCGGGCACCAGTGTGTCTCTTACAACGGCAAGCGGCTCTTATTCTATCGGTATGGCTGTCGAGACTGTCGCGTCTACTGTTGCCTATGTAAAGGTTGACCTGAACTACGGGCCGACCGCATTCAAGGTTTGGTAATTTCAGATGGCGCTTGATTTGATGCGTGATATGGATATGGTCTTTCTGGCTAACGGCTTTGAGGAGACCATAACTGCTACTCCCCCCACCGGAGCACCTGTTGTCATAAAGGCGCAGGTGTTCCGGGGTGGAGTAAATAATATCAATTTACTTATCAAGGGCCAGGCCGAAAGCGAAAAGAAATACGAGGTTGAAATCTATGTCTCACGTACCGACGTTCCTATTGCCAGAGTAAATCAGTATAAGTTTTTGCTCAAAAAACATTTAAGCGATGCGACGGATACGGTTTTTCTTGTTGGTGGGTTGATTCGAGAAGATGAAGGAGCCTTAAGGCTTGGACTACAATGATAAAAAGGGAACTCTATGATCCTGGCCGCGTTCTTTTTGCGTTTCGCAAAGCTCCTCAAATTTTTGCAGAGGCTATTGATTATTGGCTCAATAAGGAGCGTGTCGCGTTTCTTGGAAAAGACATCAAAAACCGCGAAAGCACGAAAGGTATTAGGGGTAAATTGTTCCACAAACCCCTGTTTGCGGGACGAATATCAAGTATGGGAGAAGAGGGTTGGTCGCCACAAATTGTCGGGCAGTTCAAAAGTTTCAAAAAAGAAAAAGGCGGATTAAACGTATCGTTGACAATGGAGTTTGCACGTGGGCCAATGGAACCGGCGATGCAACTTGAGGAAACGGGCGGAGATATTTCGTCCGATAAGTTCATGCCGATGCCGATGTATCGCAATCTGGCAAATATTGGGATAGCAACAAATAGGCATGGCGCATTCAAGGAAATGGCCGCAGCGGGGGAGCTTACCCCAATAAAACCGAAGGGCGATCCAGATACGCTCTTATGGTTTTACAATAAAGGCGGATATAGGAGCTTGGCTTTTGTAGGGAAGAAAAACATACACGTCAAAAAACAATTTGATTTTCACGCTACTTGGGCGCGCCGGTTAATGAGCGTGATGCAACGAGGACAAAAGGCAGCGGATACGGCGACGCGCAAGGTTGAAAAGTTGATTGCAACCGGGGATATAAGCGGTTTGTAATATGTCAAATCCAACCTATGTAATATCAATCAGCACACAACCACTATCCGGTGGTTTTATTATTGGGGGGACATGTACTCTATCTGTTGTTGCTGCGACAACTCCTCCCGGCGGTACACTTACTTATCAATGGAACAAAGCAGGCACGCCAATAACTGGCGCAACAAACGCCTCTTTAATTTTAAGTTCCATGACAGCCACTGACGCAGCAAGTTATACATGCACGGTATCATGTTCCGGTTCGGTTGATGTTGTTAGCTCGGCAGCGGTGCTCGTTCTTGATTCTATTGTTGCGGCGATTATTAGAAACCGCAAGGCTGCGCTCGCTGTAATATCTACCACAAACGGGGCGAGTTTTACACCGCTTGCGGTTGAAGAAGAACGGTTGACGCTGAATATCAATGGACGTTATCCTTATGGTTTGCTCTTGAAAGCGCCTATTGAACCTAATGAAGAAGACAACCGGCGCGATGAGGTTGATATTGCGATAATGATATGCTGGTTTTTTCTATACAACGATGACGACCAAACCCTTGACGAAATAACTTATCAATACCGCAATGTAGTTGCCGATACCGTAAAAGCCTGGATGCTTGACCGTACAATCGGTGGCCTTATGGAAGGTACGCGCATGGTGGGCAATGACCAGGGAGTCGCGGAAGACAACAAAGGTAATTTATGTTATCGCGTTGATGTTGCTTTTCATGTTCATGGATTTATTGATTCTGATAACCCTTATTTGAAAGGATAAAAAATATGGAACGCATAATTGCGCAGATGATTGATGCAATGCAGCCAATGAAAAACCCTATAAAGGTGGACATTTCTGGCGCTGATTTTACTAATATTGGAACATGCCAGATTAAAGCAATTTCGAGCGCACAAAGCACAACAGGAAACGTTATTGTCATGGTGGATATTTTGGCAGATGATGGCGTTACATATACCAATGTTGCCATCCCAGGGCCAGGAGTATTTACGGTAGAGGGAATAACAAAAGTGAGGCAATCTGGAACAACAGCGACAAATATTGTTCTCTGGAAAATATAAACTTATTGACAACCTGAAAGGGGCCATCCAATGATTCAAAAGTTAGAACTCTTTTTGTACAAAGCACAAACATCGCTAAATTATGACTACACCGCAGCGGGTGCAGCGACGTTTGCTGGAACCGACCTTCTCGAATGTCTTGCAGGTTCAAAGATTGATTCCGAGCCGGAAGTTGAAACCGTGGTAAATGTGGCCGGCGCACTCGACCAGGACCCGGCGATCCCTGGCCGTGAACCATCCAAGGGCACCATTAACATGAAGATGACCCCGGCGCTGAATGCTGGAAAAACTTTGCCACCGTGGGCTGTCATGCTCTGCGGTTCATGCGCGTTTACATCGGCGGCAACGACTAACAATCCTGCCCCATCGAATTTTGAACTAACACCGGTATCTGTGTTTACCGTTGCGGGTATCCTCGCATATTATACCGGCAACCTCGAAACAAGTGGCTCGCTCATTTTCAAGCATTATAACCTTGTTGGCGACTGGAAAATCAGTATCAATGCTAACAAAGCCCCTGAAATTTCATTCACTCTTGATGGTGCATTTTACGGTCAGACGACCGGAACGCAGCCGAGTGTTACCAAGGGACGCACAAGTGCATTAGCGTTTAAAGGGGCTACAATCAACATAGGCGGTGTTTCCACCTACAAATTGATAAGCGCAGAGATAACCGGTAACCAGGTACCACAGACCACGGAAGCCCCCGATCAGGCCAATGGCATGGGTTATTCGACGATAACCGATCGTAAGATAAAGTTTACGGCAAAAGTTTATTCCACGACAGTAGAAGACCCAAAAACTGCGATCCGCAACTCCACAGAGGGTGCCATTGATTTTAAATGGGGCTCAGCTGGAACCGCTGTTGAAATAAAGGGTAGCTATTCGCAGCTTACAAAGTGCGCCGGGTCAGAACAAAACGGTATCCATACATGGGATTTAGAAGGTCAATGGAACAGAAACGACTTTAAAATTGACCTGAACCCAGCTTAATAATTTTCATTTCTAAGGAGGTTGAGAAATGAGTATACCCCTATCAAGCGCGCCGGTTGTCTATACCGACAAGGATACCGGCGTTCGCTATTTTCTCCGGCCGTCTTGCGGCGAAACCGAAACCCTTATGTTCGATCTTCTCGACTCTTTGCCGCAAGGTAAAAAAGAGCGCGAGCAGCATTTTACTAAAAACCGCAAGGAAGTAATGCGCTTTGATGACGCATCAATCGACATTATTCTCAGTGGGTGGGAATCGGACAAGGTGAAGCTTCCGCCGTTTCCAAAAGATGGCAGGCCGTCCCAAATGATGAAATGGGACTTAAAGGTTGCTATTTTGAGTTTTTATAACAGTCAGAAAACGTTTTCAGGGGAAGAAATAAAAAAATAGTTGCGGCTGCAAACCTCTTGCTCGTTGACAATGATTTTACAAAAATATTTAGTTGTCCGTGCGATCAGAAACGAGAAAGGGGATGTGTAAGACCTCGGAGGTCTCCGGTAGCTGTTTTTAAATGCCCGATATGCTCCGGGGAAAACGAGAAATGTTTTTATTGCAAAGGAACAGACAAACTTGTGTTTAAGCGTTGCCCGCATACGATACTTGATGGAAACATAAGAGCTATTGTTCCTTATTTTTTTCATTTTCTTGCAACGCATCAGTTTCCAGACGGGCGCGGGCGCGTGTACCAGCCGTCAAAACTGCTGAAAGTTTTTGATATTTGGTATGGAATCTACGATGAGATAAGACCGAAAAAAGGAAAAGAAGATGTCTAACGATTTGAGTGTAACGTTAAAATTGGTTGATGAATTTACAGAGCGCATGACCGGTATTGAAACCGAGCTTGGGGCGTTTGGGCGCAAGCTGGAATCTACCATAAGCACACTTGGTAAGGTAGCGGTGGGCATAGGTGCCGCCTTTGCGGTGCATCAGGTGCAGGCAATGACACAGGCCGCTATAAATTTTGGGGACTCCATCGAAAAGGGCGCTCGACAAACCGGATTAAGCATTGAAGAATACCAGAAGTGGAACTATGTAATAAAGCAGAGCGGCGGAAATATTGATGGAATGGGTATGGCGTTTAAAACGCTCGCCAAAAATGCCGCTGCAAGTAGTCAGATACTTGGAGTAAGTACCCGCGATACCAACGGCAACTTGAAAAGCATGGGGCAATTATTTGAAGAATTAACCATGAAGATTGCTGGTATTGCAAACCCGACTGAGCGAGCGGCAGCGGCGCAGAAGGCGTTTGGCAGGGGTGGACAGGAAGTCTTTGCAATGGCATCAATGGGCAAGGATAAAATATCGGAGTTAATTGGAGAAACGAGCAAGTATGGCCTTATCCTTGGTGGTGATATTGTAAAGCGGTTTGATGAGGCAAAAAAAGCGCAAGAAGCAATGAACTTATCTTGGAGGGTTGCCAGTGCTGAAATAATGGTGAATTTAATTCCGGTTATTAAGCAACTTCTTCCTCTCGTTACTGACTTAGCGCTCGGAATGGGGTGGATATTTGGCGGAGAAGCAAACAGCGACGAGGCGTTAAAAAAACAACAGGAAAGAAGTGAAGTATACATAAAACAGCTTAAAGATTTTTACCAGAGAAGAAAAGATTTATTGTCGGGGAAAGGGTCGGGAGGTGCGGCACCAACCAATACAAATCTAAACGACATAGCCATACTTCCAATTGATGAATATTTGAAAAAGGGGAATCAGTCTGTTAAGGAGGAATTGAAAACCCTTGATGATTCGATAGCGAAGATAAAAAAGGAGTATGCCGACTTAACACACAAGCCCGCAGCACCAAACGACCCATCTCAATTCGATTTTGAAAAAGAAGCAAAGAAAAAGAAGCCAAAAGAAGATGATGAAATGTTTGGGGTTAGTAAAGCTCTTTCTTCTCAATTGTCCGAAATGCGAGGAAACGCAAAGCTAATTTCCGATGTCAACATAAGTCTCGGGGATAGTTTTCTTAAAAGCCTTGATACTTCAAAAGCACAAATGGATAAATACGTTGCTATCCAAAAAGAGAAAATAGATTTGGATTCCACCTTAAAAAAAGAACAGGTAAAAAACTTCAAAAAATATCAAAAAGAAAATGAAGATATATACGCGGCCGGATTGATTACAGAAGAAGAATATCTCAGAAATAAAAACGTTCTTTCCGAGAAGGAGCTTGAACTACAGAAAAAACAGGTTAACTTTGCAATGCAGATGGGTGAGGCTTACGGCAACGCTATTGGCAGTGGCTTTGAAAAGGGCGGTTATAATGTCCACAAGGCGCTTAAGGCGCTTCTGGATATGACCGTTGATTTTCTTTCCAAAGAGGCACTCGCAGCGGTTGCCTCCAACACTTTACAAAATGTAGTATCGGAAGGATATTGGGGCTTAGTTGTCGGTGCTGCGGAGGCGGCAGGCATAGAGGTTTTGGCAGAGGCGGCAAAAGCTGGAATATCGTCTTTTGCAGGTGGAACTTCATACGCACGCGGCGGAATGTCGCTGGTTGGCGAGCGCGGTCCAGAGCTTATGAACGTTCCGCGCGGATCTCAAATATACAACGCAAACCAGACCAGTACTATGATGAGCAGCGGGCATACATTTAATATTACTTTAAACGCAAGCGGCTCGGTTGCAGAGTCGCTACACGCGGAAGTACGCGCCGGTGATCCTGGCGTTCAAAAACTATTAGGCATACTCTCACAGAGGTTATCGTGAGTTCGCCAAGATACGTTACGTTTACAGCTGGTGCCAATAGCATACAGATTGACATGCCTACCTATGGCTATTCTTGCGAAATTGTAATGCCGATTTCGAGCGCACAGGATGCAAATGGTGGATATTCGTTTTTTGATCCGCCAGCATCAGCGGAAGATTCAACGCTCGGAACTTTCGATTATCGTATTCTTAATACAGCTACATGGAGAATACCCGTATCACAGCAGATAAGTTTGTCAGCATTTTTCAGGGATGCCAACAAGGGGCGCGGTGAACCGGTTACGATGACGCTCCAAGCCAATTCAGGTTTTTATCCGTTCGGCCCTGACCTGGGAGATACCGGAGCGTTTACCGTGCAACTACTTTCTCAGGATCAAAGTGGTAGACTCGGAAAGCCGTGGAACTATTTTGAAAATAGCATATATCTTGTCTTAATAACTCCCCCGGTCGGTTATTCGTTACCTGCTGAAATAAAAGAAGGAAATCTCTCAATTGGAACCGTTACCGGCTTACGCTACTGCGATTTTTCACCAAAGACATTGCGAAATATTAAAAGTGGTCTTACATTATCCGGCGTTCCTTACGTGGTTGATGGCACAACCGGGGGAGACTCCTACGAAACATCATGGACGCAGCTTTGCAATCAGGGGAAATCGGCGTCGCTTACGGCTTTCCTTGTCTCAACCTCCGGCAGGGCGAGCGATATTTCAATCGTAACGCCGTCGAATTTTTATGTGGCTGGAATAGATAATTGGTCAAGCGGTACTTACAACATGAAATTACTAGGTTCATCTCCTAGTTCAAAAACAATATCATTAAAACTCACGCATGATGGATTCAACAGATGGAGTATTCCACTAAACTTTTGGATGAACCCAAACTGATATGAGCCACACAAAAAGAATACAGGCTGTAAAAATAAAACTCGATACCGTTATATCGCCAGAGCATACGGAGCTTGGCATTTATTCTGAAACGGTTATTGTAAATACAAACATGGGGGCAAATGTAATAGAGTTTCAGCATGATACGGATTATTTAAAATGTTATATTGGTCAACGGTTCAAACTAAGTGCCGGGATGCCTTCGGCCACAATATTTTATTCTATTGTCTCTTTTGTTGTTGCCGGTGGATTTACAATAGGTTTTAAAGCTAATATTGCAGTGGCTTTGTCAGAGTCAGATGTCACCTTATCGGCAGAGTCAGAAATGCGGTGGAGCGAAAACGCCCTTGCAGGAACCGCCGCCGTTTGGACAACCGGCATTATCGCCAAGAATGGCCTTGGAGCGATTAAGGAATCGGCAGACCTTGCGCGCGGTGGTGCTCCGGTTGCCGTTGACGGATTCAATATAACTGTCGTTGATACTAACCAACTTTTTCTCCGGCTTGGTGAGCTTGGCATAAAACTTCCCGGACTCACCTGTGAACTTTACGAATTTGTAGGAACTGAAGGTGACAGCGACGCAACGGAAGTTAAAAAGCTCTTTACCGGAACATGCGAAGACTGCCTGTGGAGCGAAACAATATTACAAATACCGGTTAAAAATAACGCCTATAAGCGCCGGGCGCTGATGGGAACAGTGATAAATAACTGTCCTACCGGGGGCTACCCTCGCGCTAACGACAATAAAAATGGTCAAATTGTTCCATTAACTTACGGTAAATTTTATCCCGATCTAGTAAATTCAAGTGCTAATCAACTTGCAAAATTTACCAGAACAAGTGAAACACCCATAACAATGATAAATGATAATGGGAGTGGATATTGCGATCCACGAGGCGCATCTATATTTCCGTGTATTTTTTATGGTGATTCTGCGTCACCCCATTTATCCTATGAAATACAACTAGGAACAGAAAAACACGGGGCGGGAATAGCAACGTCGTTCGATTTGTCTGAAAAATATTTACAAGTGATGGTTGGTGGTTCTTCTGATGGTACATCTTTTGTTGGAAAATATAGAAAAATAGTCAAAAGTTTGCAATTATCGGGGACTACAACAAATGGATCACATGACATAACGGGAATTGCGGATACCACTGGTGTGGTTTTAGGTACAAAATTACGTTGTAGCGCTGGGTTTTCCAGTACGGATTTTGATTTAGTTGTAGAATCCATATCCCCTCACGCCATTTCTGTTAACGCCTATGCAAACGCAAGCGGGGCAACGACTGTTTATCAGGGAGTATATTGGGTTTCCTCTGATGCTTTTACGGTTACTGTTGTCTTAGAAAGCTTTTTTGAAAAGGATTTAGTAGTAAGTTCAGATGCTATGACAACCCATAACGTATGGGTGCAAATAGTTGATATTCCATTTGAATATTCCGCTGATACATGGCCATGTCAGGGGTTTCTCGACGAAATGGGGGTTGTTATCACGTCCCCTGATTATCCGCGCCTTGCTGTATATGATTCAAACATACGCAACAACGCACGGCCGGAGGAAGATGTCTATGATCCCGACACGGGAGAAATAATAGGAAAGACAGATCCTGCACCCTCGAAAGATGGGTTTATATTTATCCCTAATTTTGGATATTCCATATCCAGTGAAGTAGGGGCTAATAAATTTAAAATTGATTTAAAATTATTTCGTGATTCCCCAGATAAAATGTCTACGTTTTCTATATTTCCTCTTTCAAATATGGAAGATGTGCTTTTGCCCACACTTACAAAATATGGTCTGGCATCGCTTGTACAGGTCACGGATGATTCAAGTAATCAGATAAATATGTATTCATCCACCCCTCGGAGTTCTTTTCTTGCACCGTCTAATTCACTTTCAGGAATTGGAAATGTGTTTGATAAAAATGACGGCTCATGTTGTGACCAGAATTTAACATATACAACACACGGCTCCCGAAACTTCGGCATGTTCTGTGCTTACAAATTTGACCTCCCTAAAACATCCATCATTATGGACTATGATAAATTTTATGTTGGTGTAAAAATGAAAGCAAAAGTTTTGTGGAATGGTGGGACAATTAATGGTGACGCAAAGAGACTTATGATTTTTTGGGAACGTTTTGTGGGGGCACCAGGGGCTATAAATGATTATTGCAAGTATGCAGGGATGTTATCTAAAATGGCGGTTAACGCAGAATCAACCGTAGATAATCTCCCCGATTTTTACTATTTGATAAGGGGCTTACCAGACAACAACAAGGCGTTTTATTTTGAACTTGACAAAACATTATCAGTCTACACAACCATTTCCGGCAATGACGTATTTGCAATTGGAGATATTACATCTAATGATTTGTTAAATGCAATAGATAAAATGGTGATAATATCAGGAATTGAAACTGAGGTTATTGGATTGTCCGATCATCCTCTTGTCTATTATAATAAAATTTATGAGCTTGCTCTCATTTGTGAAAAAACAATCTCCATCGCGGAAGATATTTGGGCCATGTTCTCCGGCCGCGTGTTTAATGATACTTGGGGCTCACGCAAAACGGCAACAGATTTGATACAAGACCCTGCTGCTATTTTTGAGCATATCTGCCGCCTACAAAACTGGCAAGAGGTTGGTGATCTTAAAATCTACGGTAAAGAATATTGCCCGAATGCAAAAATTAAACTCTCTGGCGCTGGCTCTTTTGACAGTTCAACGCTTGACGCTCTACGCGCGCTTCGGCCCGCATTTCAAATATTTGATGTCGGCAAGAGCTGGACTGATGAATTTAAAAAGGCAATGTGTGAACGGTATTTTTCCGTTACGCGCCAAGATGAAGAAGGAAATGAATGTCTTGAATATCTTGACCCTCAAAATGCAGCAACGGCAACGCCAGATACTACCATAACATTTAAGGATTTGATCGGTGATATTGGTGATACCGTAGAGCCAAAAGCGCAGGATGTTTTTGTTGAACCTTTCGTAAATTACGCTTTTAATTCTGGCTCAAGTTTATTTGATAAACAGTTGCGCATTCTTAATACCGCAGATGCCGATTGGATAGGAACTGGTAGTGTTGGAAGCCCGCAGTATGCGGCAGGGTCAGGCTGGCATGTGGAATATACGCCAGGCTTTCAGGGAACGGACGGTGAGGCTGTATGGGTTGCCTGTAATGCACTCTGGAAGCGTTTCCGTAGCTTTGAGTCTCCACCAGCAGATAAAACCGATTGCAAAGAAATTGTGCTTTATGTCGATGCGCTGTATTACATCAAAGATTGGATTGCATGGATGGGAAAGCGCCGTGTTCCTGTTTCGGTTCCATATACTCTTGTTCCAGCCGATGGTAGCGGAACGCCTGCCGCTGGCCAACCGGCGCGCGATTGGTATGTGGGAAAGAAAATCTATTTTAATAATCCGCACCGCACAAACGGCTGGAATATAAAATGTCTGATTGAATCAATAGAAAAGGACAAAAACAAACCCCCGGCTGGGGAAGTAAAAGTAGGTCTAATCCTACTCGAAGACATCCCGACGGCTTTTTTTTTAGCATAATTCAGGATTGTTATGTAGCGATTGACAGCCTTGAAAAATGGCAGAATTACTATCGCAATCCTGATTTGTACGAGGTAATACAAGATATGGAGAAAGGTTCTTAATATGGGAAACATATACAACGAGCCCGGTTCTACCGGAAAGCATATATTTGTTATTAATAATACCAAAACAGATTTGCAATCAAATCTTGGAAAATGTCAGATTGCTATTGAAACCGATTCTTTAAGGCTTGGCTTTAAAGACCACCTTGGAGCATACCATACCATATTGCCATCGGCTATTCCCCACCTCCCCTCGGCCCCTGCCGCAATCGCGGGCGTGACCCAGCCGTGGATTTTGGATGACGGTGCTGGGAATGTTGACCATGACCACATTTTTCTTGTGTTCCCTGTTGGTGGGGATAATAACAAATGTATCACGCTCTCAGATATTATATTTACACCGTAGGAACCCGTATGAAAAAGCTGCTTTTGCTTTTGGCCTTGTGCTTGCC
>QGNH01001459.1_pt2 | contig 23768 bp, 27 predicted proteins | sample 1735481 | NCBI WGS metagenome assembly QGNH01 (sample SAMN09239004, study PRJNA386568) | Viral metagenome, whole genome shotgun sequencing project.
GCGAGATACCGGGTGTTATCGTCAGACATAGCTCGATCTCGCAAGGAAGCGTCTAAAGAGCGCGGATTTCAAACTGAGACGCTGCCCTCGGGGGGTGGGTCAGGGACACGATGACGGCCCCTGCCAGAATGCCAATCTAAGACACTACCTCGGATCGGGGCTCCTGGGCTGCCATTCACTTTCTCGGCAGTCTGAGAAGCTCCGCCGCCGCCGGCCGATATCCCGATGAGACCGTTTGGCCGCAGCCGCCTTCAGCACCGCCAGGGCGCCGGTGAGGTCTAAGTGCGGCCGGATGCCTGGGAGCGGTTCGAGCGTCGGCCAAGGCAATCGTCCGTCCGCCCAAGGCGAAGCCCAGTGCCCGCCAGTCTGCCCCATCAGCCGTTAAGAATCCCCGGAAGCGGGGCATCATGGGCAGCGATCTAGCCGAGCGTGACGATACCGGGAGGGGCGGTTCGGGAGGGGCGCCCCTTGTCGTGTTCGCTCCCGTGTCCGCACCGGGCCAGACGGGCGGCAAGCTGCCTCGCCGGCTGCCGCCGGCTTGCCCGACCGTGGCATCGCAGACCCGGCCGAGCATGACGACGCCGGGCTACCTCGCGGGGCTGTCTGCCGACTAACGGCCCTGTTTTGCTCTCAGCCAAAGGGCGTAAATACGGGCTATCTGTTTTCTTTCGATCGAGTCGGTGAGCGGTCCTGTGCCAATGCCGTAAACATCGCAACCGTCGTCGATAAGACCGCAGGCCGCTTCGATGGCCTGCTCGGGGCTTGGATACCTCACGACGAGGTCCGCCCCGTCTCCCAGATATTGAATGTGCCATGTCACAGCAACACAGATAGGAAACTGCCGTCGCGTCCGGCAAGTTCGTACTTCTACCCATGTGATGAAAGTTGCCTGTCCCGTGGCGATGGTGCACGCATTGGCGTAGGCACCAGGGCGCTCGCCGCGGTGCTGGCTGCGTGTCAATCGCGCCGATCCACACTCATTCCTTGGCTCCGGCGTTGAAGTCGATCGGGCAGGCGCCGCTCGCACAGTCGATGTGCTCGCGCGACACCTCTTCAGCCATGGCAGCATCCTGGATGCTCCGGACGATCCGCAAGTATTCCGCGTGAGAGACCGGCTGCTCCGGAAGGTATTCATAGGACATAGTGTCGGTCTTCGGCATGACAGAGCAACACCGCACGGTACGCTGCTGCTCAAACAGTATTTTCTTGAAGCGTTCGAAGGAAATGTCCTTCGGGTTGAACTTCAAGGTGTAGCTGATTTGGTTGCCGTGCGTGGCCCCCGTGTCTCCGCCATTGATCCAGAACTCTTCGCCAAGGCGAACCCACTCGAATTGCTCTTCCGGTGTTGCTTCCGTCGCCGTCACGAGCTTGTCGCCCATGCCGAGCGTGGTGATCACGGGCGCGGTCGGGAAACCGACGATCGTGGTGCCCTGGTAGGTCTGAAGATCGCGCACGGGATACCCAGCCAGCGCGTAATCTTCGACCAGCGGATCGTCGCTGCGGAACTGCACCCACCGGACGAACTCGCGCATGGACGGGAGATGCCAGCCCTCGGTCAGCAGGAAGAGCTTGCTGGTCGTGCCCGCCGGCTTGATCGTGGTCATGGTGTGCGGGACGGGCAAGCCGAGCTTCTTGCTGTAGGTGGTCGCCTCGTCCTTCACCGCGTTGCTGAAGCGCGCCAGGGTGAGCCAGAAGGCGGCGGCACGGGCTCCCGGTGTGTTGTCGACGATGTCGCCACGCACGCCATCGAAGTCCGGTTTGATCAGGTCGCGGAACCCGACATTGAAGAACTTCCAGGCGAACTCATGCACGCCTGTGAGCCCGACGCCGATCCGATTCGTGCGCTTGACCTCCTTGGCATAGAGGCAGTCCATGGTGTTCGCGCGGATCAGCGCGCGGGTCGACGCCCGCAAGGCATCCTCAGCCTCGTCCAGGGTGTCGGCATGGAATGGCACGCCATCGGCGATCACGCAGTAGCCACCCAGCAGGTTCAGCGCGACTTCGCCGCACGGGTTGACGATCGTGTGGAACTTCTTCTTCTTCGCGCGCTTCGCCAGCTTCGACAGGAGAATCTGGGTCTCGTCGTCGATCTCGTATTTCGAGGAGCCGATGTAGTCGCCCCGGTTCAGATCGGTCCAGCCGGCGTCGTTCTGCTGGAGCTTGTGGACGTTGATGAAACCCGGCTCCCCGGTCCCATCGCCATAGGCGCAGGCAGTCATCAGGTCGAACACGGCACGGGCGTGGTTGGAGCGCTCGCTGCCATTCGGCAGTTCCAGTTCAAGCCAGAACTCGTCGTCGACGGTCACCGAGTTGTTCGACGACCAGAGGAAGGCGTTCGGCTTCCCCTGCGCCCGCAGGGCTGCCACCTCTTCCACGGTGAGCCCGACGAACTCGATCGGGCGCTTGATCTGGATGAACTCCAGGACGGTCGGATCGCTCCAGTGCTTCGTCGCCATACGGGCTGCACGGCGCGCACCGCCGACCAGGACGCACTCGGCGAAGTAGTGGTCGACATACATCGCCTGCTTCCAGCGAGGCATGCCAGCGCCCTTCAGCGTCGCCGCCTTGGCGAAAGCACCCATCAGCGGGACGGGGCCACTCGCCGGCCTGTTCTGCATGCCACCGATCGGTGAGCCCTTGCAGCGCACCGGGCTGAAGTCGAGCACCAGGAGCTTGTCACGGTGGACCTTCTCGAAGGTCATCACCTCCCAAATTTCCAGCGCCTTCGCCCAGCCCTCACGGCTGTCCTGCACCTCATGCCAGATCACGTTCTCGCTGCGGCCCCACTTGTGGAGCCCGTCGCGGCGCGACTCGTGGGTGGCGTAGTCGAAGTCCGGATGGCTCTCGTCCAGGACGCACCGCAGGGTCGGCGCATAGTCCCAGTTCACCAGCATCATGTCGTCGTCGTAGCAGCGCCCGACGCCGGAGCCGTTCAGCAGCAGGTAGAACTCGGCGAAGCTGGCGGGCGACGTGGCGCAGTTCGTGAACACCTCCATGTTGCGGGAGGGCTGCGTGGCATCTCCGTGCTGGAGGTGGCGCCCGGACATCAGGGTGGTCGCCTTGCGGAGATGTTGGTTGAGCACGGCGAACTCGATCGCTTGCTCCGCCTTGTCCGGGCAGAGCAGCGCGTTGCCGAGCGCAACCCTGTCCGCCACGTCGCCCCAGGTCTCCCGTCCGCCACCAGCCAACTTCCGAAGGATCGTTCGTTCCGCTACCGCCTGCCCCATACCCGGAGCGATCGGTCGGAAGTCAAGAGAGGCTGGGGTCATAGGCGGGCTCCTTTTGGGCGCAGAGCGGCCATCACGGGTTGGCACCCGTGGTGGGCAGGCTCTTGAGCGGGGGAAGACGACTGAAAGCGCATTCTACCCCTGGCTGGGGCAACGGGCATTCAAACTGACATCTGGTGCGACTGACTTACCTCCCAGGGCACAACTTCGCCACCTTCAGGATTGCCCAGCTATTCGCCGGGCGTCCGTCCAGCAAGTAGCCCCGGTGGTCCTCTCCCACCCGCTTCCCCAGGATTTGCTTGGCCTTGTCCATCAAGCTCACCCCCTCGTCCGGGCTCATGGACTTGCCCGTCTCCCGAACCTTCTGCCGATCGCGTCCTTCTCGTTTCGTTTTACGCCCGACCACGTCGAGCGCGACGATCCAGCGCTTCACCTGATACAAGGTGACGCCGAACTCCTCGGCGATCTGCTGGCGGGTCTTTCCGGCCCGCCGCAGTTCGTCGAGGCGCTCTTTCAGAGCCTCTATCATTCGGCGTCCGCAGCGACAGCGACGGCGGACTCCTCGACGGGAGCGGCGATAGCCTGGGCCGCTTCCACAACAGGGCGGCTCTTGTCCTGGAAGTATTTGACGAGGTCCGCCGCCGTGCACATCGCAGGCGTGGGGGGCTCATTGGACTCGACCACGTCGTGGTCGATCTTCATGCTGATAACGTTCTTGCCGTCGATCTGGGCGTCTTCGAGGGTGATGGAAATCTTCGCCATTCTTTAGGCCTCCGGGTTGTAGCTGGTGATGAACTCGCCGGGCAACGTCTTGCGGAACTGGATGAATCCCGAAAGGTTGCCGTGCAGCGCAGGCGATCCGAAAGTGCGTGTGAGCTTCCTGGTCTCCGGGTCCCACACGACCGAACAGGTGTCTGGGGTTGCCTGATGCTCTGCCGGACTCGCGTGCAGCGGAACGGAGCCGACGAGCCGGTCGTAGAGGGCGCGGTCTTCACCAAAGGTGCTGACCTTGTCGCTGTTGTTGCGATAGGAGGTGCGGGCGCAACGCGCGACGCTGACCTTGATCAAGTTGCGCTGTGCCTCCTCTGGGTCCTTGGCGACCTGCGACGCAGCGCGCTCGTGGTCCATGATGTAGGGAAGGTGCCACTCGCCGGGTGCCAGCAGGCGTGGCGTTGACGCCTGAAACGCTTCCCACACCACGTCAGCGAGCGCCCGGATGTTCGGGTCTGCGGCTTCGTGCCGGCGCAACGCGAAGAAGTTGGTGTAGTTGGTCGAGGTCACGACAACGCGGATATGCGCGTAAGGCATCAGCAGCCGATTGACGATCTGCTTGTGGGGTGCCTCCTTCATCTTCAGGAACTTCCCGACCTGCCCGATGGCAAGGTCGCGCCCCTCCAACCAAATCGCCTTGGCGATCTCCTCCTGTTCGGCGCTAAGGACTCCGTGATCCTGCATGCCCTTACCATTGCGCCCCCAGCGAATCGGCATGACAGTGTCGGCACGCACCATCTCAACGAACTTCGAGATCGGGATGGCGCGGCTCGACGCAACGCAGCGTGAAAAGACGCGGTGCGTCATGAACTCCGGATGGATGAACCACGGGTAATAAAGCTCGAACGTCGTCAGCCGATAGCCAGAGGCACTACGGCTGTCGAGTAGGATGGTGGCGTTGACTGTCATGCCAGGAACTCCGCGTCGTTGATGTCTGTCAGCAGCAAAACCTTGGCTTGTAGCTCTACGATCGTTCCGTCGTTGATCAGGACGTGATCGACTGGCAGGGTTTCGATCTGCGATTCGCTGATATGGTCGTCATTGCCAGTGCGCGGAGCGTTCGGGTTGAATACACGGACTGTGGTGCCACCCCGCTCTTTCACATGCGCAACTTCGTTGGGGAACCGCATGTCGGTGCAAGCAACCTTTTCGTGCTGATCCGCGCGAAGGTCGAACGCATTGATCCAGATACGATCCCAGACCATCTGCCGACCCCACTCGGTCCCAAGGGTCTGCTGCACGTCACGGGAGGTCTTGCCCCCGAAACAAGCGAGTGGGGTTTCTTTCAGATCACCATTGACGATCCGCTCGATCGTCTCTTCGTCGTAGCCAACATAGGCGAGGAAGGCAGACACCATCGCCTTCAGCGCGCCCGCGAATTTGACGTTCTCGAAGCCGCGCTCCAAGAGTGCCTTCGCTGCGGTATCCTTGCCGTGCTGCTTGCGCCCGGCGATCCCGATCAGTTCCATGTCAACCATCCTGTCGAACGTCAGTTTGCGTTACGCCTGGAGTCAAACCACGACCGTCAAGCGCTTCGCTGCGCGGGTCACCGCTGTGTAGAGGTGCTTGGCGGCATCATCGTGGAACATGCCAGATTCGTCATGGACCACGACTTCGTCCCACTGCGAGCCTTGCGACTTGTGGACGGTGATCACCCAGCCCCAGTCAAGCTGTTCTCCATCGATGCGCGACCTGAAGGCACGGGCCTTTGGCGCCGAAGCTGCACCCTTCTTCTGGAACAGATGCTCCTCGAACACGCCCTGGCAGGCGGAGAGTGGGCGCGTCACGCTGAACTCGTCTTCGACTGTCACCACGACGTAGGCTTCACCCTCCTCCAGGTTGCCTACGCTCTCGACGCACTGCACGAAGGAGCCATTGACCAGATCGGGGATCGAACGGCTGTTCTTGCAGACGATCAAGGGCTCCCCGGCGCAGGGGCCGGTCGTGGTGTAGCCGAGTGCCTTGCGGAGCTTGTGAGTGATGAACCAGCGCTTGCGGTTGGTGCCGACGAGAATCTGTGCATCGCGGTCCAGGTCGTAGGTCACCCGGTCGCCGCCGCGCATCACCACCTCGGCCCACTCGTCATCGTGGGCTCCAGCGTAGCGCCCTGGCTTCAGTTCCTTGCCAGCGCGGGCCTGGACGGATAGCCGGATGATGGGGTTGTCCTGCGCCTGACGGTGAATCTCGTCCAGGAAGAAGTCAGGATCACGGTTCAGGAAGCCGGGATTCTCGGCGACGGGGGGAAGCTGCCCGGGATCGCCGATGACCAGGATGGGCACGCCGAAGGAGCGCAGGTCGTCGGCGATCGTCTCTCCCACCATGGACCCTTCGTCGACCATCACCAGCCTCATCTTGCGGATGTCGGAGTCAGGGTTGAGGGAGAACTTCGGTCCTTCGACGTTGTCGTAGGCCTTGTCCAGGTCCTTCTCCGTCAGCAAGATCGACTTCTCGACATCGATCAGGTCAGGGTCCTTGTTGGCGTTCGGATGGTCCTTCAGCCTTTCAAGGAGGGCTGCCCGGTGCGCCTTCAGCGCATCCAGGTTCCGTTCCAGCACCTCAGCCTTCAACGCCTTCGGGCGGTAGATGTAGCTGTGGATGGTGCGGGCGCGGGTCTCGATGCCGAAGTCCTTGAGCTTCGCTGTCATGACCTTCGCTGCCTTGCCAGTTGGCGCGCAGAAGGCAACGAACTCCGGAGAGATGGCGCAAGCCTCGACGATCATCGGCAGCATAGTTGACTTGCCCGTGCCGGCGACGCCGGTCAGTAGGAAGTCAGGAGCGTCGCCTGTGATGCCAGAGGCCGACACGTCCCGAAACCAATCACGGCTTGCGATGACACCTCGTTCCTGAAGGTCAGACAGAGTTAGAAGCGCCATGCAGCGTGTCCTTCTGTTCGGATAAGGAAGAGCGGACCACGGGGCCGAAACCCCGTGGCATCCGATCAGATCGGGCTAGAACTTCTTCGCCCGGCGCCCGGCGTTGGTCGGGGCAGGGGTCCCGGTGGCGTCGGACCCATCGGTTGGTGCCGCGTCGGTGTAGTTGCCCGGATCGTCCGCACCTTCCTCCGGTGCAGCGGCAGCCTCCGCCTCGGCGAGCGCCAGGAACTTCTCGGTGGAAATCCACTCGACGATCTTGAACGTCGGGGCGTGCTTCTTGCCGACCTTCTTCTTCGTCTTCGGTTCGAACGTCACGTCGCCGATCTCGATGACGGGATACTCTCCCGGCTTCGACTTGTAGACCTTGGCGAAGTCGGCGAGGAGCTTGCCCAGGGCGCGCAGCCCGGACTTGGACGTCGTCTTGTAGTGGAAGAGCGTGCCGTCCTCGACCGCGCGCAGTTCGATCTCGTGCTGCGAGGACCAGCCGTCGTGGGTGCCGTCGTCATACGTCTCGTAGGGGCCATGGTCCTCCAGGTCGCGCTCCTGCGGAGGATCGCCGTCGAGGATGTTGACCATGTTCTGGTCGACGACCTCACCTTCCTTCCAGCAAATCCAGCCGCGCTGGTAGGCAGTCATGTCGACGGCGAGCTTGGTGCCGTGCTCCAGTTCAGCCGAGTTGTCGGCGGAGCCGTAGGTGTAGTCGCCGGAGTTGCCGTCGAATTTCAGGAAGTTGCCTTCGACGATGCCCGCATCGCGGGCGGCGGCGGCAAACGGGTCGGCTGTGCCGAACGAGGCCAAGGCGGTCCCTTTTTGGTCGGCGGGGGTAAGTGCGTTCATGCTTTTGTCCTCATTGCGATTGCGCGTCGCTGTTGTGTCACTCTGCCTACCGGATGTAAGTCAACGTGTCAACAGGTCAGTCAGAAAAACTTACACGAAGAACGTCAAACGGATCACCCTCCTTGCAATAGCTCTCCAGGTCATCGACTCCGAGCGCTTCCATGATTTGTGCGCGGTCAAGGCTTTTCTGCCCTGCCTGCGAATACCATGAGAGCGTCCAGCGCTTATCTTTTGGCCCGATCTTGCGAATGCCTGCACGGCGCAGGTCGTCCTTGATGGCGAGCTTCGCTTCCTCCAGCGCTTTGTTGGCGTCCTTCGCGGCTTGCTGGAGCACCCGCAGGTTCGCCATGGGCTCCTCGAAGTCAGCCGCCAGCGCCGCATCCTTCGCCAACGATTTATTCTCGGGTGGGATCGCCCCGGTGGTGACATAGGCACAAGACGTCTGGAACTCGCAGTATTCGCACGTCTTGTCGACCTTACCCTCCGGCAGCATCTCCGCCGGATCGTCGACGGTGAACACCCGCGTCGCCCGGGTCTTCGCTGCCGTCCAGGCCTCCTCGTCGTAGGGGATGACGAACACACGGATGTGGTCGAGGAAGCTGGCGTCGACGTAGAGGATCACCGCGAAGTTTGGCTTGAAGTCGGTGGTCTCGCGGACGATGCCCATCTGAACCTGGGTCTGCCCCCGGTGGATCGCCTTCTCCTCATGCAGGCTCACGCGGGGGTCGATCGACTTGATCTCCAACATGATGCAGTCGGCACCGATGTCAGGGATGCCGTAGACAGCCAGGGCGTCAGCATCCAGACCGACGATGATGCCGTCAGGTGTCGCCGAGTTGTGGCCCTGAAACATCGTCTTCTGGTTCTGCCCGCAGAAGAGGAGCTTCGCCCTGCCGGGGAGGTGATCACGGATGGCTGGCACCACATAGTGCTCCTCCAGGATGTCACCGCGCCGGGAAGCACCCCAGGAATCTTCGGCGTCGTCGTCCATGGGGTAGCGGGGAACGACTCCGATGGCGCCGTTGATTTCGAGGTTCCGGGTTAACTCATGTGCCCGCTTCTTGAACCACGTATGCCGGATGCAGCCGAACGCCTCGGAGGCGCCGACCGACTCCTTCCGGTCGTGCGTCCACACCTTCTGCGTCGCCGCAACGTGTTCGGCGAAGATGGCGTTGAAGTCGAGTTGCATGGTCAGGCAGTCTCCAGCTTGTCGGCAGTCGTGAGGAGAGCCTGCGTCACCTCACTGTCGGTGCCGCTGCGTCCGGAGGGGAGTGCGTCCCTGAGAGCACTGCCGAATGCGGTAGCGTCACGGTAGGAGAGCTTCTTGATCCGCCCCGCGATCTCCCGCAGGGAGGCGTTGTGTTCGACCGGCGCTGCCTGGGGGATTGCGGGCTTCATCACGCGACGCCCACGATGCGCCAGCCCTTGGTCGCGTGGAGCGCCCACACCCTGCCATTCTTCACGACGGTGGCGATGTGCTTGCCGAATGGCGTGTGCTTCCGCACGATGCCACGCCCACGAGGATCGTCCAGGTTGCGCTGACGCAGCGCTTCGTGTGCATCGGCGATCGACGCAGCCTCGATCGGGTCAGGACGCGCGGAGCCGCCTGCCTGCTGGGCAAGCTGCTCGAAGTTTGGTGTCCGGGGCTTGAAGCTCCACATCATCTTCCCCACCGTCGCCAGGGCAAAGTCGCGGAAGTTGAAGTTCTCCATTACTATTTCTCCTCAGTCGTTATGGAAGGTCAGTTGAACGCGCCGAGTTTCACAAGCTCGTGGTAAATGGCGCGACAGGCGCGAACGTCGGTCATCGCTTGGTGAGCGCCGACGACGGGCTCGTTGAAAAAGAACTGATGGGCTTCGGTGAGCTTGGGCCATTTATTGCCGCGCCCACTGGCCTTCGGGACCTTCACGATGGGCGTCGCCGTCAGCATCGTGCAGCGCTGCGAGACCCGATCCCACGGAATCTCTGGCACCTCGGCGTCGAAAAGTGTCCGTATTATCACGCGGCGATCGAAGTCGATGTTGTGGGCAACGACGTGCGTTGCGTTGGCGCACAGGTCACGGAACACGTAGGCGACGTTTGCCAGAGCGATGCCTTCCGCTTCAGCCTGTTCCTGCGTGACACCATGGATCGCCGTCACCTCGGCAGGAATGGTCCAGCCGTTCGGACGCACCAGAAGGTTGATTTCGACACGGGCGTTGCCGTCGTCGTCTTCCAGGATCGCGCCAAGTTCGACGAGGTGTGGCTGCGAGACGTCGGTGGAGCGGGCTGCGTAATTCCACTTCCCCGTAGTTTCCGTATCGAATATCAAAACCGTCATGCTGCTTTTCCTTCGTCAGAATGGCTTACCACTTTAGGCACACATTTACCGGAGTCAACGAAACTGACAGAGTGGCTCAATGAGTTTCCGCCCAGTTGTGCCCAGACTTCGCCGCAGCGGTGATCGGGCAGCGTAGACCGAAGCGCTTGCCAACTGCTGCTGAGGATTCGATGGCGATGCGCTCGATCGCGACATTGCGGAGCACCCGTTCGCCTTCGACCCAGACCTCACCTTCGCGCGAAGCGATCTGCTGCTCGTCATGCACGAAGAGCAACGGCAGGTAGTCCCCGTCCCAGCCACGGCGCCCGCCGAAGACTTCATCCAAGCGGTCGTTGGTCCCGATCACCCAGGCCTTCGCGACCAGTGCACCCTCGCCCTGGAGACGCATGTTCAGGGCGCTGTGCTTGCTGCGCACGAACAGGCGGCGACCGTCCAGGCATTCGATGTAGCCGCGTGCTGCCTGACGATGGATCGACTTGACCAGTTTCGCGTAGGCGGGGATGCGGGCGAGCACCAGTTCGCGGATGCGCGCGCCGATGATGCGCTGCTCGTCTTCGTCCGCCAGCGGCGCCACGATCGAGCCGAGCTTGATGTCACCCGCGCCATAGATCAGAGCATAGATCGTCGTCTTTGCGTGATCGCGAGTCGGTAGTTCCCAGAGCGTCTGGTTGTAGGTGTGAATGTCACCATTCAGCACCACCTCCAGATACTCGCCGTCGTCAAACTCGGCGAGCGCATTGCCGAACAGGCGAAGCTCGATGCCGGACAGGTCGATGCCCGACATGATCCAGCCTTCCGGAACATAAAACAACCGCCGGCAGTCCCAGCCATGCCTGCCTGCACGCCCTTTCAGGACGCCTTTCTTGAACAGCTTCTCGCCCGTCTCCGGGTCGATCCATTCGATCTTGCCTGTGACGACACGGGGCACCTGGGCGAGGTTCGGGTTGACGTGTGAGCACCGCCCGGTCTGGGTGCCACCCGTGTTGCAGTAGTGGTGAATCTTGCCGACGACGACCTTCTTCAGCCACGCATGCGCTCCGGTGGCGACCTGTCCCAGGCGCTTCGTGGTGTAGAAAAGCTCCGCCAGTTCCTCCGCCATCGGGACGTGCCCAACCAGATTGCGGAGCACGGTGTCACCCACCTCCGGGTTGCCCGTCTCAGTGAAGTCGACTGGGTGCCACTTGTAGACCGTCGCGAGCCGGTCGATGATCTGCGGGCGTGACGCAGGGTTGAACTCCTTCAACTGCACCGCGCAGAATGGCGCACCCTCCCAGCGGCTCGCACGCAGCGGGTCCTTGAAGTTCAGGGTCTTCTTCGGAACGGTGACCTCGGCCCAGATCGCGCGGCTCATATCCTCGCCGAACTCACGGCGGGGCTTGGCGTAGCTCTTTTTCTTGTTGACGCCCTCGGGGTCATCCCAGAGCGCCTTGACGACGTGCTTCGTCGCCGGAGCCCACCAGCGCCCGAAGTGAGCGACAGTGGTCTCGATCAGTTTGTCGGCTTCCGTCTTCAATTCGTAGGCGAGCTTCTCGGCGGCTTCCTCGTCAAAGTGGATGCCGTTTCTCTCCTGCTCCATCATCAGATCGTGGATGCGGTGCTCCAGCACGGTGGCTTCGTCGGACCAGTTGGCGCGGCGGATGCGATCCCAGAGCATGGTGGTGATCGTGATGTCGCCATCCGAACAGTAGTCCTCCATCTCCTGGCTCCAGGTGCCCCACACGAAGCGGGAGACGGCGGCTGGATCGGTGATGCCAAGCTCCGCTGCGCGGGCTTCCATCACGTCCATGTAGTCGCCCTTCTCGTAGCCCAGGCGATAGCCCCAGGCCTTCAACCCGTGCTGCCCAATGAACTTGCCGGGCAGCGTGCCTTTTTCAAAGAGGCGGAAGTCTTTCTCCTTCTGGTCGGCGAAGCACATGCGCGACATGACGAGCGTGTCACGAATCTTGCCGCGCAGATTCAAGCCACCTTCATAGACCTTCTCGATCGCTGGAATATCGAAGGCGATGATGTTGTGCCCAACAACGAAGTCTGCGTTCTCCAGCAGGTCGAGGCCGTCGTCGATCGTGTCCTCGACGTCGTTGCGGCGGAACGTGTGGGTGACGCGCCGCTCATAGTCGCGGATGGACAGAATGTGGACACGGGTAAGCTCCGGGAGGAGCCCGTTCGTCTCAATGTCGAATATGGCTGTTTGAATTTGATTGGTCATTCTGGGTAGTGTGACTTATTTATGCTGCAAGGAACACTGACATCACTGCGCGCAGAACTTTGGACCCTGCATCGTCACGATCGTCCGCTTTCCGCTGGTATACGTGACGATGTGCGAATGCGACCAGGACGACAGCCCCGTGTTGTAGCCCATGTCGAGCTTCGACGAGGTGCCAGCCGTGTAGACACCGTCGATGATGCTGGCGGAGTGGGTGTGCCCTGTGTTCGCCTTCGACCCCGCCTTCGTGAACTGACGAGGCGAGCCCTCGGAGCCGTTCGCGCCGAGATGCCCATGCATCCCGCACTCGATCGTGCCATTGCAGATGGGGAAGCTCTCGTCCTCGCGTAGGAAGTCGACATTGCGGAGGAAAGAGTTGACGCGGCGCAGCGCCCATTCGAGCGGGGAGAAACGCTCTCCGCCGTTCACGATCGCCTCCACGCAGGCAAGCTGCGCACCAAGGAAGAACTCAGCGTTGATCGGGTCCTGCCGCCAGTCGGCTTCCTTCAGCCAGCGCAGCAGCGCACGGTCATGGTTGCTTTCGACGACGACGGACTGGCACCAGGAACGCTGAAGTCTTGCCAACAGGCAGCCGACACCCTTCAAGCTGTCTGCGACAGAGTCGGTGCCCCTCGCCATCATCCTGATACGGAAGTGCGGGTCCTTGATGTTGTGGTGGTTGCGCACGGCGAAGTCGGTGACGTCATGGAAGAACTGGAAGCGAGGCGTCAGCCAGTCCAGCATGCAGTCGCCGCGCACCAACGAGCCGTTTTCCTTGACGCCGAACGCGGCCTCCAGAACGATCGGGTCGATGCGCTCGCTGTGCAGGTCGCCCCAGGTGATCGCTTCGACGCGGGTGCCGTCCGAGACCTGCCCGTCCCGCACGACACGGGTCAAGTCCTGGAAGCTGCCGTCTTCTTCCGCCAGGAGGTGGCGACAGAAGTGGTCGCCATCCGCGTCGATCTCGACCAGCACCGCGCCGATGATGTGGTGGAAGTGCGCCCGGATGCCCGCGCGTTTCTGCACGTAGTTGGGGAGGGTGACACTGCCCGTGGTCATGAGAATCTTCGCGGGCGTGCTCTTCATGGTGGGCACAGACAACAACTGAACCTTGGCGTGCGGGAAGATGCCCCACTTCCGCTTCGTGTAGACTTCGAAGCCGGTGAGGGGAGACACGGCGGTCGGCAGCGTGTTCATCTCGCCGCACCAGGACAGGTTGTCGCCGATTTCGACGCGACGGTTGCCCAGGTAGGGCACGATCTCCGGCGCATAGGTGGCGTTGTTCTTCCGGTGCTCCTCGAACAGGCGCTTGTTGTAGCTGTAGCCGCCGATGACGATCTCGGCGCCCAGCGCGGCGGCATAGGCCTCCAGGTTGCGGAGGAACGAGAGATGCACGGCGGTCTCGGTCTGCGCCGACGAGAAGATGAAGCGCTTCACAGCGTTGCCGCGTGGCTTGCGGATCACGACCGGCTTGGCGGGCGCCGTGGTGACGAACCGGGGGGCCTTCAGCCACTCTTGGATGGTCGTGCGCGGGATGTCGTAGGCGATGGCGATGGCACGCTGGCTGCCATGCTTGGCGAGGAGGGCATCGTAGCGGCGGATCAGGTCTTCACGGGTCATTATTACTTACCTACCAAGACGTGGTAAAACTTCTCAGCGGGGCCGATGTGTCCATGCTCCCAGAGGAACCACGAATAGGAGTGTCGTGGTGCGCCCGTCGATCCCTCGATCCAGCGCGGGCGGCTCGTCAGCACAAGCTCGGCGGAGTGCGGCGGCTTGTTGAACAAATCGGCGCGGCCCTTCGCCGTGTCGTATTCATGGCGCAGCAGCATTGCCACCTTGCCCTGGTAGCGTTCCGTCACCTTCAGCGCCTTGCGGATGAACGCCTCCGCCAAGTCGCCATAGGGCGGGTTGGTGATGACCAGCCCCTTGACGTGGATGGGCTGGGCAAGGAAGTCGACGTCCGGCTCGCCGTAGCCATAGTTGAACAGGTCGGTGCTGGTGACGCGCGTGAAGTGCTGCTCCAGCACCTTCGACATCGCGCCATCGCCGCAGGCGCACTCCCAGACCGGTGTGTTCACACTGACCTTCCTGAGCAGCAGCGGGATCACGGCTTCCGTCACCCAGACCGGAGTCGGGTAAAAGTCGGCCTCGCGCCGCTCGTAATTTGAGACGCCCATCGCGGCGTCGTTTGAATGGATGAAACCCATGGCGTTCAATGCTCCTGGCGCAGATAGCGGAGGCGTTCAAGGAAGCGCGTCTCAGCCTCTTGCCAGGGCCAGAAGCGAAAGTCCTTGTCCAACGTGTAGAGCGAGGTGTCGGGACGTCCGCCGACTGCATCATAGATGTGCTGCGGCGAACGCAGCATGATCGTCGCCTCCATGGCCTGGAGATGATGATCGATCTGTTCAAGCTCGTCATCGTAGAAGGCGGTCACCGGCAGGCCGAAGCCCAACGCCAGCTTCGCCTCCAGCACCGTTTCCAGTCCCACGTATTCGGGAAAGAGGGCGCGCACGGTGTTCGGCAGGGTGCCCATGAAGGCGCGGGCGCCCTGGCGCAGCAGTGCAGCGAGCGCCTTGCCAGCAGGGACGCCGAAGGACAGATAGACTGCATGCTGCGCCATGCTGAAGAATCCGATCGCAGCACCGTCGAAACAGGGAGTCATCGAGAGGTGGTGGGCGATGTCCTCAATCCTGAAGTCGTCAGGCTCAGCGTCCACAACATCAAAGAGATCGCCACTGAATGTCGTCCGTCGTCCGTGCAGCTTCATGCGTGTCAACCTCGGTGTCGCGACGTAAGAGAAAATGACCTTTCAGGCCGCACAAGTCAAGACAGAAAGTGCATTGGCATCGAGCGCGGCGTGCGTGATCTGCATCTTGTCAATCAGCACCTCGACAAAACGGCAATCCACCGATCCCTCGACGGCGAGGTGTTGCACCAGCACGGCGTTCAACTGACCACGGCGCCACGCGCGATCCTCAGCCTGTTCGATCACCGCAGGAACCCAGTCAAGCTCTGCGAAGATGACCCAGTCCGATGCCGTCATGGTGAAGCCGGCGCCGGCTGCATGGATGTTGCCAATCATGAGGGTGCATGCGGGGTCGGTCTGAAACCGATCGACCTCAGCCTGCCGCTTCGTGGGGGCAACCTTGCCCGTGATGAACGCACAACCCGGGAAGTGAGCACGCAGCGCCTCGGCAAGCTCGGTGTGGATCACGAAGCAGATGATCTTGCGCCCCGTCGCCAGGGAGTTTTCGAGGTGCTCCACCACCATCGGCAGCTTTGCGGCGGCAAGCTCTTGGCGCGCTGCCGAAAACTCCTCAAATGCAACCTGCTCCGGCGCCGTCAGGTGCCTCGCCCGGTCAAGGTAGTCCAGTGATGCCAGGGCGCCGAATCGCCTCTCCAGCGCCTCCTGTAGGCCGCGCCACTCCACTTCCGGGGCATCAGGCTCACCCCGGATTATGCGCTCGAAGTCCGCCAGGGCGCGCTTGACCTTGGTGGCTGCGGACGCCTCCCGGTCAATCAGCTTCGCCAGCCCCTCGGCGGGAAGCTCGATCAACTGGCGACGCTTGGGTGGCAACTGGCTCAGCACCCGGACCTTGTCGCGGCGCACCATGAAGGCTTCGCGGAGCTTGCGCTGCAACACCTCCAGGTTAGAGGCGCCAGAGACGTCAAGCCGCCCGAACTCCTCATGTCCGTTGCAATACTCGTAGACGAATGTCTTCCAGTTCTTGCCGAGTCCTGCGGGATCGCATGCCTCGCACAAGGTCCAGATGTCAATAGGCCGCGACAGAATTGGAGTTCCGGATAGGAATACACGCTTACGCGCTGGGAGGGGAGCAACGGCGGGGTTGACCTTGCGCTTGATCTTCCCATCCAGCCCCTTCACCCGCCTGAATTGCTTGCCAGCGCCGAAGACGTGGCGAGACCTGACCGTCTTCGCGCTCACGAGATACTGAGACTCGTCACAGATCAGCAGGTCCCAGGTGGTGGCGCGCGCCTCTGCCTCGAATGTCGGCAGCATGTCGTAGCTCATGATCACGACGCTGGTGGCGGGCCAAACGTGCTCGGTCCAGGACCGGTAGGCTTGCCGTCCGGCATCCGTCTTGACGCCCTCCAGCTTCTCCCGCTTCACCTTCGACCCGGCAAGCCCGACCGTGAGCCCCTTGACGCACCACCGCGCCCACTCGCGGCTCCAGTTCACGGTCAGGCTGGCTGGACAGACCACCAGGACGCGGCGGATGGCGGGCAGGTAGTTCGACACGCCAACCACCTGGATCGTCTTCCCCAGGCCTGGAGGATCAGCAATGAGGGTGTCGTGACGCTGCGCGGCGTAGATGATGCCCGGCTTCTGGAAGGGGTCGTAGGCGAGCCCAGGTGGCGCGGGAATGGCCACATCCAGGTCTTCCGCCATGGATAGCGCCAGGGCAGACAGCCCGTGCTTGCCCCAGGCGTCCAAGGCAGCGATGGCGCTGTCCGTGCAGAACGAGCGCAGGTCGATCGTCTTCGAGGGGTCCAGCGTGAGCCACTGCCGGCGAATCTTGTCCCAGGTCCATCCAGCCCGGCGGAGCACCTCGCGCTCCTCAAACCGGAGGAGCCCGATGAAGGCGCCCCCTTGATAGTCGATCTGCATGCGGTCAGCCCTTTGGGCGCGTATCGACGAACGCGACGGGCTTGACGATGCCGGAGTCGTCCAGCGCCAGGGAGACCAGCAGTGGGACGTTCGCCAACATCACCACCCGCCGATGGAGGACGTAGAACGTCTCATAGAGCAGCACCGGCTCGTCGGTGGGGCTGCGCGCGCTGAAGACGTCGTCGGTAACCGCCGAGAAGACGTGGAGCTTGAACGCGGGAGCGCCATCAACGATCGCCAGGGGCTTCCAGGGCAGGTTGACGAGCCCGGACTCCTCCTGCATTTCGCGGTGCATCGCCGCCAGCGGTGCTTCGCCGGGCTCGATATGACCGCCGATGCCGTTGAGCTTCCTCGCCTGCCAGTCGGGCCGTGCCTTCTTGATCAAGGCGACGTAGGCCATGTTCGCCGAGAAGGCGAAACCGAGACAATATGGCTGCATCACAAGTCTTCCAGTTCCGCCAAGCGCTCTTCCAGGAAGGCGGCAATGCGGGGCGCCTTCTGAGGCAGCCTGGACAGTCCTGTGCCGAGACCGTCGAGCGGGATAACCACCACGCCACCCTCCGCGAGTTTCTCGCGGGCGGGCTCCAGGTCCGCGTCGATCAGCACAGTGATCCGGTCAAACTCACGATCGGAGAAGAACGCACTGGCCTCGTTGGAGGGCGCCCACTTGGTCCGGACGCCCGCCGCGTTCTCCTCGTCACGCATCTCGGCAGCCTGCCCGCCGTAGCCGTCCCGCTGGTCGTTATCGCCGAACAGGTAGAGGACATGCGGGTTTGCCTGAAGCTCGGCGCGGACGATCCGTTTCTGCCGAACGACCGGCATCAGCGAACGCGCCCAAACGTGCGGATGGTAGCGCCCTTGAAGAAGAAGCCCTCGCAAACGGCGCCCCGAATGCGCACGCCATCGAGCCCAAGCGCTGTGAAGGCGGTATGATAGAAGTCGCCCTCACCGCACCCGAAGAACGAGTAGCCGGTGATCTTGATGTCCTTGTATCCGGCGCTGCTCAGCGTGTCGGTGGCGCCAGGGGGGTCGGAACAGGCCGCGAGGGAGAGGACGCAGGCGGCGGCGAGCAACAGACGTTTCACGGTCACCTCCTCAGCGAGCGTCGTAGATGTCGGAAGACGGCGGGCACTTGCTGAACAGGCCAGCATAGTGAATGCGACACCCAGCGAGCAGGACCGCCTTGTCGCCCTCGCCGACCTGGAGGAACCAATCGGCGCTGTTCTTCGGCTTGAAGCCCAGGACCAACTCAGCCTTGATCGCAAACACGGGGCCATACACAGCGGTGTAGGCGTGACCATCCGGTCCGTAGAACCACTCATCGGGCTTGATCAGCGCAATCGTTCCCGGCTCGATCGGCCCAATTTGGTCGGTTGTCAGCATAACTTACCTCTCTTTGCAAAAAAAAAAGGGAGACGGGGTTGGCATCCCCCGTCTTCGCAGGATCAATAGCTACGTCTGCTGTTAGCCCTCGCCCTGGGCGTTGATCGCCTTCAGCCACTCCTGGAGGGTCGTGCGGGGCACGTCCGTCAAGCGGCTGGCGCCACGCTGCCCGTGCTCGGTGACGAGGCTGAGGACCTCGCTCGCCATGAACGAGCGCTTGCCGTGGGTGAACATCAGTTCCGGCTTGCCGCGCGTCGCCTCGGGCACCGGAGCATCATCCGCCTCGGCTTCCTCGGCGATGGGCGTGGGTGCGGGCTGCGCAGCCACTTCGAGCGCGAAGCACCCGAACGGACCCCAGGCATCACCCTCCGTGCCACCATCGAAGTCGACTTCGATCGTGTCGTCGCTGTCGTCGATCTCCGACACCTCGCCAACGGCGCCGAGAGCCAGGTCCCAGACACCACTGTCGTCGAGGGAGACCACCACGACGCGGTCTCCGACGCTGATGTCGCCGAGTGATGTGAACGCCGGACCCGGCGCAGGCTTGGGAACGGGTGCGACGATTGGCTCGGGAGCGAAGGAAGAAACAGCGCCCCAAGAATCGCCCCCTCCGTCAAGATGCACCTCGATCGTGTCGTCGCCGTCGTCGATGTCCACCACCTCGCCAACGGCGCCGATCTTCAGGTCCCAGTGTGCGTCGTCGTTCAGGACCACGACCCGCATCCCGACCTTCACGTCGCTGGCGCTGGCGAACGCCACACCGGGAGTGAAAACGACGGGCTCAGCCACGACAGGCGCCTCGTAGGGCTGCACCAGCGGATGGCCATCGAAGAACCGCGCCGTCTCGTCCTGCGGGACCTCGCCGATCACATCGTAGGTCCACGCCCGGCCCTTCTGGTTGTTGTAGTCGCGGGGGATGGCAACGACGTCCGCGGGTTCGATCTGGAGGATCATGATCGGATCGCCGATGCTGGCGAAATGCTGGAGATAGCCATGCGAGCAGAAATGCAGCCCGGTCGAGCACTCGCGCGCGCGGTCCGGATCGACCTCTTCGCGTGGCATGGAAACCGTCGCGCCGACCGAATTGTCCATCCTGCCGGTGCGCTTGTCGGTGTAGTTCGGGCGAACCGCCTTGAACGCCAGAAAGTAGCCGTCCGGCGTGATGGGGGCGTTGCCCGCTTCGAGCCAGAGGTAGAGTTCGTTCCGCGCCGATTCCAGCGGGTTCTTCATCAGCCGGTCCAGGAAGTTCGCCAGCGGCGTCATGTCGTGCCCGGCGCGCAGTAGGTCGAGCAGCCGATCGGCGACGACGTTGTGGACTTTCACACCGTTCCAGCGGACGGCGTCATCACCGATCTGCACGGCGCCGAAGGAGGCGCGGGCGACGAAGCGACCGACGTCGACCAGATCGTTGATCAGGTCCAGGTCGTGAGTGGGCTTGCGGAGCGCTTCGGAGAGGGGAATGAAGTTGATGCTCGATCGGTCAAGCACGCGCATCCGACCCTGGGACAGGACCGAGATGGTGTTTCCGGTGACGGAATAGGGCAGGTTCAATGCCGTGGCTCCTTTGCTGTTCGCTGTGAGTTGCATCAGGTCAGTTATAATGCCCTCTGTCAACACGAAAAATGCGCGTCAGGCTGCTTCGTCCAGGTTATAATCGAGGCTGCCCCCCGCCGCCTTCTCCGCCTCTTCGAGGGTCTGGGTTGTCACGACGATCGCCACCGGAGTCGTGGCATCCACCAGGGTGACGTAGTGCAGGATCGGCGGAATGTGCTCCGCCCCGATGTTGTCGACGCTGCTGTAGTAGCCACGGTTCAGCAGTTCGAGCAGCGTGGTCAGCAGCGGGTAGCGTGCCTTGATCGCTTCCACCTTGGTCCAGAAGACAGCGGCATGAGGCTCGGCGTCGAAATCCTTCAGCAGTTCCGCCTGCTTGCTGGCGGGAAAGAGCCGCTTGATCAGGCTGACGAGGCCAAGATGGAGCGCGGTATCGTCGACTTCCGTCAGCATCGGGCGCACCTCTTCGACGAAGGTGAGCAGGGGTGATGTGGTCTTGCTGCTGGCGAGACCCCCGGCGATCTTTTCGCAGAGCGCCATCCAGGAGCCCGCTGCCTTGGTGTTGCGAAGGTTCAGCACGGCCTGCGCGCGCGCTGCCTTCGTGACGTCGAAGGAGTTCAGCACCAGATCGTCCACGACGGAGAACAGGTCGTTCCACTCCTCCGGCAGCGAACGTGCAACATCCTTCCGGGATGCCGGGATGCCGATCAGCTTGGAGTCCGCCGGAATGATCTTGCACCGAAGTAATGCATTCCAGACGTCCGCGAGATAGGAAATCCCCAACTCGGAGTCCCCACGCTTCGGCTCGCCACGATAGGTATGGACGAAGAAGATATTGTCTTCGTCTTCGTCAGGAACCTCGCCGTCGTAGAACCCGCTGTCCCTGAACACCTTCACAGAGGCCAGAGTCTTCGTGTATTCAGGGCGATTGAACTCTTCGACCTTGTCCAGGTCCACCCATTTCACAAAACCTTCGTCCGGATTGCCGAGCGAAGCGAGCAGCGCTGCCTCGGCGAAGCCACCGCGCTTGAACGTGCCCAGGTAGGCAGTCGACCGATCCCAAGAGGATACCGAAGCGAGACGGTAGCCGAAGAATTTCGGTGTCTCCCCCTCATGGTAGACGAAGGTGACTCCGCGATCGGTGCGAGCAGTCAGGCAAGGCATGAAGCAGGGCTCGGACCGCGTCACTGACCGCCGGTTTTTCCGGTGCGTCTTGACGCCCTGGAGGTTGATGCCGTGCTTGCGCAGCGTTTTCATGCGGTGGTCGTTGATGACAATCTCATTGCCAACCCGCCGACCGCGCCACTTCGCACGCTCCTGAAGCACCTGTTTCAGTTCGTAGCTGCTGGTGTTTTCCACCAGCTTGTTCCACCGCTTCGTGGCTTCGAACAGGGATGGCGCTTCCGTTAGCTGCGCGGTGAAGCGCCCAATGACATCGTCCAGGATGGCATCGAGCCGGTCGAGCAGGTTCTTGCTGGTCGTCGGATCGTAGCTGAGCCGTTCACGGTCTGGCGTGATGTCCACCGTGCCGATCGGCATGTCGATCACCAGCACCTCAGAGGCGAGCACGGTCAACGCCTGACACGGACGAATATTCTGGAGAGCTTGCCGGTCGATCGGGTAAAGCACGCAACCCTGGCGGACGTAGGCACCGTTCATGCCCAGGTCGAAGTTGCGCTGATAGGCCCGCCAGCCGGCGCCCTCATAGAAGGGCGTGTAGTCGTCCTTCGTGATCTCGACATTGTTTTCCGGGATCATGTCAAACCCGAAGAGCACACGCTTCGCGGCGACCTTGAACGCCGAGATGTCCTTCTCCTCGACCGCGAAGGAGACCTCGATGCCGTTCTCTTCGTCGGTCGGCTCGGTGAGGAACAGCGCAATTTTGGGGACGCCATCCGAGTCGATGAAGGCGTTGTAGAGGCGCTTCTCGCCGTTCAGGATGGCGGTCACCGTGAAGGAGTCGGTGTAGGCAAACGGGACCTTCGAGCCCAGGCCAAACTTGCCGACCTGGGTGTTGGTGCCTTCCTTCGTGCTTGCACCCACCGTAGAGTAAAGGTGCATGACGTCCTCATGCGGCAGGCTCACGCCGTAGTCGCGCACCGAGAAGGTGTGATCCCACCGGGTGGGCAGGCGCAGGGTGAAGGGACGGTCGGGCGCGCCGGCGTCGACGTGGCTGTCCAGGGCATTCGTGCAAAGCTCGCGGATGATGGCGCGCGGCTTGTCGGAATAGAGCCCATTGATAAGGATGCGGAACATCTTGGCGTCCGCTCGGATGGTGTAGGCAACCACCTCAGTCAGACCGCCCGTCACCACTTCCAGCTTCGCCTCTTTCGCCACGTCACGCATTTGCTCATGCCTCCTTGCTTTGGTCGATGACGGCAATGTAAGCTAAACAGACATGGGATGCAACACGAAAAGGTGCACGACGCAATTTTGTCGCTAGACTCGGGAGGTCAGTTCGGCTATCCTCTGGCTATCAACGGTGAGGAGAAAAGAGCGTGAGCGACAGCCGCGAGAGCATCCTGGCTCGGATCAGGGCCTTGACGTCGAAGACGGTCGAGGCCGGCTGCACCGAAGGCGAGGCGGTCGCCGCCGCCGCGAAGGTGGCCGAACTGATGGACCGCTACGGCTTCGCCACCGCCGACCTGGAGGAGAAGGAGGAGATCACTGCCGAGACGTTCTTCGCGCCGGGCAAGCGCTTGGGATCGCTGAGGTCGCTCTGCGTCGACATCGCCTCCTTCTGCGACGTCAAGGTGTGGGCAACGCGCCCGTCCCGGTCGGAAGCGGCTGGTGTCCGCTACTTCGGGCGCGAGTCCGACGTCCAGGTGGCGCTCTACCTCACCCACCTCCTGGATACCGCGATGCGGGGCGCCTGGAGCGACCACTACAACCGGTTCCTGCGGAGTGCAGACGACCGTCTCAATGGGCGCACGCTGCGGGCTGCCTTCGAGGCGGGTATGCGCTCCCGGCTGCGGAGCCGCCTCGCTGAGATCAAGGCGGAGCGCAACCGGTCGGTTGACGCCGCGACCGGGCGCACCGGACGGGACCTCGTCGTGGTGAAGGGCAACGAGGTCGCGGTGGCATTCCGCGCGCTCGGGATGCACCTGACCGGCGGCGGGGTGCGTTGCGGGTCTATCGCCGATCGTGACAGCTATGACGCCGGCAAGGCGGCTGGTGACCGCGTCACCATCACGACGGGCGTGGGGCGTGGTTACGCCGTGGGGCTGCTGGCGTGAGCGAGTGCCTTTGCGACGCGGTGCCACGGGCGCGGGCCGGTCAGGTGATCGGCCCCAAGGGGAACCTGGTTTTCCTGTTCCACCTGGACTGCCCGGAGCATGGCATCAAGCGCCTGGGAGAGCGTCCCATGCTCCCGGCATACAAACGGGCATGGGTGAACGTCCAACAGGCGATGCAGTTGCGGGGGCGCGACGGTGCTAAGCTGATCGAGAAGGCCAAGGACGGCAGGACCGCCCTGGTTGAGTGGATCGAGTGGGAATTTCAACCGGAAGAGAAGGAGACAAGCGAGCATGGACAAGGCAGCGCTGGTGACGTGGTTGCAGCAGCAGCAGAAGGAGTTCCTGGCTGAAGCAGGCCAGTCCGACGTCGAGATGGACCCGGACTTCAACGCGGGCTTCCAGCAGGGGGTGCAGGCGTTCGCCACCCACCTGATCACCCTGGCGAAGGCCTTGGGGTAATGCCGGGCCGAACCATCGTCGTCCGGGTCGAGGCCTGGGACGATCCCGGCGGGGTCACCGTCCGCGAGATCGGGCGACTTACCCTGTCCCAGGCGTCCCAGGAGGGGGAGGTGGCGGACTTCCCCTCTACCCGCCGGACGAGGGGTACACTGTGACAACACCTTGAGATCATTGGGACAACTGACCATTTGCCGGGATCGCGATCGACGCCGATAGGGACCCCACCCCGAACGAATTTCGTATGCCACATTAGGGTCAAAACCCAATCAGGGAAG
>QGNH01000197.1_pt1 | contig 23761 bp, 23 predicted proteins | sample 1735481 | NCBI WGS metagenome assembly QGNH01 (sample SAMN09239004, study PRJNA386568) | Viral metagenome, whole genome shotgun sequencing project.
GCCCAGAGCCGTCCCCATCTCCGTGCGCTTCACCTGCGCGTCGTTCGTGACACTTCCCAACCCCACCGCTGTTGCGTTTAGGGTCTGCCATGACTTGTCGCCACGCCAGTACTGGAGATTGGTTCCCGCCGCGATGGCCGGCTCGGCCCCGATCGATGCCGGGGTGATCGACGCCGTTGTCACTGTGGTCAACCGTCCCTTGGCGTCGTAAGTGAGGACCGGCACGGTTGCAGCACCACCGATCGGACCAGCAGCCGTGATGACGGATGCCAGCGTCAGTACCCCGGTGTCGGCGAGAAGTGCATCACCCGAGACTGCGATAGCTGCAGCAAGCCCGGCCGAGTTCCCCACCAGGATCATCCCATCCGCCAGGGTAGACGTCAGAACTCCACTCAGATTCTGGAGAAGGTTCGAAGTAGTTATGACGGTGGTGTCAAACGCCCAACTACCGGTGGGGAGTTTCTTCAAGAACCCAGATCCGATCAGATTGGCGATCGCCGTGAGATTCGGATCAATCGGAGGCGCGGGAGGCGACGGCAAACTCGGCTGGGCGACACCCGCCGCGGCCGAAACCGGCACAGCCGCACCGGCGGTGACCGGAGTTGCCACCGCTTTTTGAAGCGTCCGGATCGCCAGAGCGGCGTCACGCGTCCACTCCCGGACGGAAGCTTCAACTTTGCCCAGGTCCGAAGTGGGGCTGGCCGTTCGTCGTGGGCCTTCCGAGACTGGTACAAACGTAGCCATTACGCGGCGCCTCCCTGACGACCAAGGATCTTGTAGTGCGTCAGGCGCCACTGCAGGTCGGCCATATCCGACTCACAGCGCAACCGGAAGAACTTTCCGGAGCAGGGAATGTTCACCCGGGTGATCTTGCCGCTGAGCGTGTCTGCCCGGAGTGCCTTCGGGCCGTGCCACGCAACCGCGTCATCCAGGTTGAGCTTTGTTCCAAGGTAAATATCGATTGTCGCTCCGGGAAGCGGAGTGCCCTTGATCTGAAATTCCATCAAAACTGTGTCCGGATACTTCCAGAGAACCGGATCCCCGTTGTCGTGGTCCGGCGATTCCCAGCGCGTTGGAATGGCCGCTCCCAGCCGGTTGTAGCACTCCGCCCCGTGGACAAGCACCGCGTGCAGGTCGGTAGGCTCGCCGGAGCCCGACTCACCGCTCTCGCCTGACCCGCTCTCGTCCTCCGGGATACTCGTGGCGAGGAGGTCATACTCAGCGGGAGTATTGATGTCGAGATCGGCCCAACTGGCCCAAACCGGCCACGACCCCGGAGCAGCCCAGGTCCCCAAGGCCTGTGCCCAGGTAATGAACGGACTCCAGTCGATCCGGCCGGCGGAGGTGAACCCATTCCGGAGCTCAGTGTAGTCGTCGATCGTGCACGAATTGGTGATGTAGTTGAAAACGAACACGCGCGTCGTTCCGAGAATACTGGGGTAGATGAACCAGATCTCCTTGTCGATTTCCTTGTGAACCCCGATGATCTCGTCGGCCCGGGACTTGTCCAGTTCCGCCATGAGCTGTTTGGTGTACTGCTGGGCGATCGGAGAAATCTGGTTTCCGCCGGTGTACTGGTAGACTTCCCGGTTTCCCCAAAAGTAGAGTGTGTCGTTGCCCACTTTTACAAACGCGTACCGCGCGATCATCCCTTCGTCGGTGACCTCCGGGCGAGTAAAGAAAGTGCCCTGACCGGAACCGACGTACTGGACCGACTGAATAGACCGATTCTTGAGTATATACGCATATTCTCCCAGCGTGACTACCTGAAAAATAGTTCCGTTCACGTCCGCCCCAGAGTTGATGACTTCCCCGGCCTCGTTGGCATCGAGAGTGAAAATCTGGGTACCTATCGGAAAAGCCGTGCCAACTGCCGCCGCGCCTGTCAGATCGACTGCCTTCATCGTAAACCCGTAACGCTCGTTCACCGTACTCAGGAATGTCCCCGTGACCGCGGTGGTTGCGGAGATGTTGAGCACCGACACGAACGCCTGCCCGACGATAAACTGGCCGGCGGAATGCGAATACGGGCTGGCGACGAGCCCGGCCCCGATCCGGCGAAGAGTGAGTAGCTTTTCAGAGGTGTTGACGCTCTGCACCTGGTAGATGTCCTGCCCCGGAGTGGTGGTGTTGCCAATCGAAACGTACCCGCCGGCGGCCTGTACCGGCCCGGTGGTGACCGTGACCGACACCAGCCCACCTACGATCGGAGCAACGAAGTCCGCGGCGAGTTGAAGAATCTCTGAAGTTGGCATAACCGCGTCTTCGGTCACCTCCAGGTCCCCGGTGCCTCCATCGAAATAAAGGCGCTCTCCTGCCGGAAAGAGCACCCCGGCCATGAGAAAAAGATCCGCCTGCTGGCCGGCCGGCACTGTCTGCAGAAAACTGGCCAGATTGGCAGTCAAACCGACCACCGGAAGTACCTGGACAACTTGAAAATACGAAGTGCCCCCAGCCGAGTCGACGAACAAAAACTGGCCAGCCACAAGTCCGAGCGGAGACGTGTTGACCGGGATGATGTCGCTCTCAACTCCCGGGGCCAGTTGAGTAAACGCGGCTAACGTGGCAAAGGTAAACGTGGTGGCCGTGGCAGCCACCGGGACCCAGCTCGACGAATTATTCGAGTCCGACCACTTCAGCCGGCTTCCCGACCACAACAGCAGAATGTCCTTGAACGCGTTGACTCCCCAGAATCGCTCACCCGGAACCAACCCGGGAAGCTCGACCGCCCGGGCAGCCAGCCCGTCCCAAAATAGGACGGGAATATCCGGCTGAGCAAAAATCACTCGGTTGGCGAAGTCACACGCCTGGGTGCGTCGTCGAACCGACGCGACGTTTCCGCCAAAATCGAAGATTTGGGTCAGGCTGGCGTTTAGATCCATACGCCTGGACTCTCTCGGGTACCCGCGCCCACGTCAAACCAGAACTTACTTGGCAGACCGGAGCGTGTCGAGTCGATCTTGGAGACGATTGTCCCGGTCCAGTGAGCCCTGTCGATCGATAGTTTCAAGAGTGTCCAGCGACCGTACTTGCTCCGCCAGTGCGGTCAGCTGCAAAGCCGCCAGTTGCTGCTGCGTGGCGGCGGTCTGCTGAGCCTTTGCGATTTCAGCAGATGCCCGTACAAGTGTTTCAAGCTCAAATTCGGTGTTCTCAATGCTCTTGTCCATCGCGGCATGATCGTGTCTAAGCATGTCCATCGACTTCTGAAGTTCCTGGACCGCCGGATCGTTTTGAATGAACGCGGACGCCTCAGCCCTTCCTGAAAAAATGAACAGTGCCGTAAGCGCTGAGAGGAGCGCCAACGTTATCGCCGGCAGCACTACAGTTACTAGCGGACCTTCGAATTTCTTTAACCAATTGCCCATCGGCGCAATTGCGTATCAGGTTTAGTGGAAGGTCAAGCCTCGAAACGACATTTTTCCGGAAATAGCTGCTCCAAAAAAGAGGCCACCCCTAGCTCGATCGAGCTGTCACTGATGGAAAAAACGTCTCGGCCGGCGACGCGCTTTGCGACATCTTCTGGTCCTTTGGGCTTCCGAAGCTTCACGTCAGCTATCGTAGTGCCCACCAGCCCCAGGTAGTTACAATAAATAGACCGAGCAACGTACCCGGCTCGACGAATCCGGCTTTCCTCCCAAACGGGGGTCAGTTGGAGGAAGTGAGAACGGTTGAAGGTTATCGGCGTGTGCGGTTCGAAACTCATCGTGGGCTTCCCTGCCTTCAGGAGGTGCTCCCGGGTGTTTACCAGCGACGCCCGGTACTGCGCTGAGACTACTTTCGGGATCCGGTCTTCGAGCAACCCGACCTGGTATAGTGGGTACGCGGGAGCATGGATTGGGGCGATCAGAAAATGATCGTCGTTCAACATTAAGAAATCTTCGCTAATGTCGGTATTTTTAGACGCCCAGGCTATCATCGCCGCGATATTGTACTCTTTGTTGTTGCTGGTGTCCGCTACCGGAAACACCTGAGCATCCTTCAGAAATCCAGGATCATGCCCAACCACGAACACCCGGCTGACTCCGGTGGCAAACCGGCAAACCGACCGGAGCGAGTACCTGAGTTCCCGGTTCTCCCACTGGCTGCCCTGCCCCAGCACGTAGAGAATGTCGATCATGCGCTCTTTCTCGCCGCCGAGCGGTAGTCCTCCAAACGTCGATGACCAACCCCGCTGCGCATAAGCAGAAATCGGTTAGCCCGTCGGTTTACTCTTTGAAGTTCTTGGCTAGAAAGACTGGTCGCCTGGGCCGGGCCGCCAACTGTTTCCGGGGTGTCCCGATCAAACCTCCACGCGATGACCCCATGGGTGAACTTTCGGTAAAACTGGACCGCCAACTGGCCGTTCCAGATATTTCCGGGAAGCGCACCTATCCGGCCGCCCGTTTTCCAAAATGAACCGTGGTCCTCGTGGTAAATGATTTTTGGGATCCGGGTGCCTCCGGTGAGTTTCACCATCGCGCGTAGCACCGGATCCCAGTGCGGACGGCCAAGCAGCATGTCCGGAAACATGGACTCATTCTTGGCCCACCATCCCACCGAAAATGCAAACGCGTCGCACCCGACGTACCAGAACGCTGACTTCAACTCGGATTCATCGGAGATCGGAACTGTCAACGGGGGACGGAAGTCCCACCGGTACGCGTATGCCGACCCGTTTCTTCCAACTTCTTCAAGAATTTTTTGGGTTATCCCAGGAACGAAACACACATCTGAATTGGTGAGAAAAACGATGTCCGTCGGCGCCGCACCGGTCAGTGCCCGCGCGATGAGATCCCGAATGAACGGAACTGCGTGTGGGTCGCCAATTGACTTCCCATTTCTAGATAAACTAGCGTCGGGCACCCCAACCTGTTCCCACCTCAACGGATTTTTTTCGTACTCACGCGACCAAGTGCTGGCCGCAAACGCCATGCGCCGGGCGGCGTCGGGACTCGGACAACCTGGGGTACTGACCACGTGCCGAATCTTGGAAACAGCGCTACTTGGGTACTGACTTTTTTCGGCGTAGTCCCTGGTCAGATCGTACGCTCTGACCAGCTGGGCGAGCCGGCCGTCGTTCGCGAGCGACACCGTCTCGCTTCCCGGGTGATGACCGTACAAGCCAAGCACCTCACCAGCGTAGTACCAATTAGGGAAAGCCTGAATGTGCCGGTAGTAAATAAGTAAGTCATTGCCGATTAGCATTCCTGGCCGAGTGTAGCTCTCCGGCGAAGTGAGGTTCTGCTGCGCCTCCTCACACGCTCGGATAAGCGTTTCCCGGTCAAAAACTCCAAGTGCCGGAGAAAGCGACAACCGGCCACGCTTCGCGATCACCGACAGGAGATCCGCCGACGCCCTGGTCCCTGCCGGGCCGGTCCAGTAGCGCGAAGGGGCAATCCGGCCGTTTTCGTGGTGCATGTCGTTCTCCCAGGTCGCGAAGCCAGCACCCGCGGCGAGCGCTGGGGCGATCTTTGACACGTACGCCTGCCCGAACCCGGGAAGCAGGAAGTCGTCGTCGTAGAGCAGCACGATCCTCTCCGTGCGGGAGTGGCGCGCGCCCATGATCCAGGTCAAATTGGCCCCGATGTCCGTCGGCTCCCGCGCCACGTCAAACGATTTCCACCCATGGTCATGCTTTTTGAGCACTTCGTCGACGGCACCATCCGGTTCTGACGACGCGACCACCACCCTCAAAACTCCGGCGGCCCGGACCGAGTCCAGTGCCCGGTCGAGAAAGGCTGCTCGGTGAAAGTTGGGGATTACTACGGTAAGATTTTCGAGCGGGTGCACGGGGTACCTAGGTGTGTATGGCCTTCATTCCGTGGAAAACCTGCTGCGCGGCCACCTGTAGGCTCACCCAGTCGTAGGTCAACTTGAGCCCATCATGTAGAGACACCTTCGATTCCCACCCAATCGCCGCAGCAATCGCCGCACGGAAGCGGCGATTAGCAACTCCCTCGGGACCGGGAACGTGGACAATCCCGACGTTTTTGCCGGAGATTTCTATGACTGTTTTGGCCAATTCGTCAACGGTCACGTACTCCCGACGCCCGATGTCCACCGAGGTTTTGCCAAGATCGACCCATCCGAATCCGTGCATGCATGACTCGGCGTTCATGAGCGCCCGAATGCCGTCGATCGTGTCGGAAATATACGTGTACGCACGCACGGCTCCACCTCCGCCCCACACCTCGATTTTTCCGCCATTTGGGCACTCCGCCACCTTGCGGCACATCGCCGCCGGCGCCTTCTCCCGGCCGCCGATCCAATGGGACTCCGGACCGTAGGTATTCTGAAACCGGGCGATCCGAACGCGCATCGGATACTTGCGGCCGTACGCCTGCAGCACCCGTTCAGAAAACAATTTTTCCCACCCGTATTCGTTGTGCGGAAAAGCTGGGTACGCGTCGTGCTCTTCGGACTCTTCGGCGTCGAGGTCTTGGTTGGGATACACACACGCGGACGACGAGAAAAAGTACGACTTCACGCCGGCAAGCGCGGCATTGTGAATCATGTGCAGGTTGACCAGGCAACTGTTCCGCATGATGTCACACTCCGCCGAAGAAATGTAGCCCATCCCACCCATTTCGGCGGCAAGCTGGTACACCTCGTCGAATGGAATTTTACCAGGAAGCCAAAGCGCCATCTGGCAGTTGATCTCCTGACGCAGGTCCAACTCCATGAAATCCTGAGCGGCTGACGGAGAAAATCGAGGTTGCTTTCGCCCGACTCCGCGGACCCAGTAACCCTCGCTGACGAGACGTTTTACGAGATGGGAACCGATGAAACCATCAGCCCCACACACAAGAGCGGTTTTCATAAGATGCTTTTTTGCTAAGTAGGATTGTAGTTACGCGAAAGCCACTGTTCGGGTCATCACAACATGGTTCCCGTCTCCCTGGCCCACTGCCACGAACATGCCCGGGCCTGAGCATACTCCATAGCCGTTGAATCCGTAGGCGTTCGACTCCACCGTCCAGTTGATTCCGTCCGCGCTCAACATCCCTGAATTGGTAGCGTTCTGGCCAACCGCGACAAAGTGACCGTAGCCGTAGCATATCGCCGTCCAACCCCAGTTACCCGCCTGGGCTTGGCTGACCTGCGCCCAAGTGATCCCGTCGGCGCTGTGGATCGTGTTGATTGTGTAGTTGTTCTGCACTCCTACGGCAACGAACGTACCTCCCCCAAAAGCAACTCCGGAAGTGAAGGGATGCGAATAGCTGAACGCTGGGTTGTGATACCCCCACGTAGCTGCGTCAGGACTGGTTGCGGACCAACCACTGTACCCCGACGCTATGCAGTAGACTCCGTTTCCGAACGCTGCATTGCAGTCTCCGGCTCCCGTTTGTCCTCCGGTGTCGTTCGATGCCGACCAGGTGATCCCGTCCGGACTGGTCCAACTGCGTATGCTGTAGTAAAGGCTACCATAGGTATCGTAGCGACCCATCAGTACGAACTGCCCATTGGCGAACAAGAGAGTTTGTCCATTAGTGAATGCTGGAGTAAACGCCGCTACCGGGCTCCAGGTTACCCCGTTGTCGGTGCTGCGCAGGACATTGAGTGTAAAAGGAGCACCGCCTGCTGACTTTCCGGCGGCAATCCAAGCCCCATTACCGTACGCCACCGCATAGAGCGGATAATCGATGCTGGGGGTGTGCAGGGTCCAGTTGATCCCGTCCGGGCTCGTCATCACGCTCTGCGGCCGGTTGCCCACTGCCACGTACATCCCATTGCCGTAGGCCACCGCATTCCAGGCGCTGGCATTGGGGGCAGACTGGAGTGTCCATGGCCCCCACACAATGACCGGCACCGAGGCACTCGTAGTCGTGCTGACTCCGTTAGAAACGACGCACGTGTACCCCCCGCTGTCGGTGTACCCTACAGGGTTTACGGTGAGCACCGGACTCGTGGCCCCAGAAATGGGTACGCCGTTCTTTTGCCACTGGTAGGAAACGACCAGCGGAAGAGCTGACGCAACCGCTGTGAGAGAAAACGACCCATTAACAAATGTCGTAATCTCTGGCGGAGTGACTGCTACGACCGGACCCCACACCTCCTGAGTAACCCAAACAATCCCGAAGGCAGTCTGGATCCCGTCGCTAACCGTAAACTTGAACTCGTACTCTCCGGCTGAGCTAAACGAAAAAGCAAGCGTGGGGGTGTGCACCCCGGACAAAACTGCCCCCGCCGGCCCAGATACCTGTTCCCACACCATTGAAACTGGAATGCTTGCGCTCTGCACCACCGCGGCCGTCGTGGAGCCCGCCTGCGGCTGGCCGATCGCTTGATCGGGACCCATCACCACTACCAGAGACGCCGATGGGAGACGACCAACTGAATAAAGCTTCCGGCTCGTTCCAAACACCAGCACGTTGAGCGGGTCCGCGGTCGGGTCGATCAGGATGTCACCCTGGTGAATGAGGTTGACCGACGAATCCAGATCAGGGTTGAGCACCAGCGCCCCGTACCCGGGAGCCGCGCGCGCAACTCCATCGTCGAGTCGTACGTTCGACGCGATGGCCGCGGCGGTAGGGGGAACCTGGTTGGACGGAAGGCGCGTGCTCAGCCCGGTCATGGGCGACTTCACGTCAACCTCGAACCGGCCTCCTCCAGAAGGCGCGGGCGTCGTTCCTTTGCTGGGGTCTAGCTTCCGGCGCATCGCTTACAGGGCCTTGATGATGAAGTATATCCCAAGGCTGGGTTGAAGATTGTTGTGTACCAGCCCACCACCGCCGAGAGGATTTGTAAAGATCGTGTCGCCGGTTCCGGTTACCCACGGCAGAACTCCGGGACCCTGCGGCCCGTTTTGGAACGAACCGCCGTACGGTTTGATATTGGTGAACGTGAAGTCGGCTTCTGGGAGTTCATTGGCGACGATCGTATGCGTCTCCTCGCCTTTCTTTTGACCGGACGACCAGGCCGTGGCGTCGCCGGCATCACCCGTGCCAGCGCCCACCGGCGCGCGGCCCCGGAAATCAGGCAGTCCGAACGTAGTAATACCGTCGCCTCCAAAGGTCATCCCAAGCACGGCGGCAAGCGCCGGGTACGTGGCGATCACTTTGGTTGACCCATCGCAAACCAGAAATCCGGTGGGAGGAGTGGCAACCGGCCACTGGCCCAGAAACCCAATGGGAAGCGCTTGTGGAGCCCCCCACACTGGCTGAAGCGACGCGCCAGCGGAAGTTAGGACCGCGCCGGCGGATCCAAACGGGGTCGGCATCGGGTTGGGAATCGCCGCCGGCAAAATCTGGCCCGTTTCGAGATTGAAGCTGACCGTCAAAAACTGCTGCAAAAGCAGCTTCAGAGCACGGAGAATCGACGCGCCCTGGGCCACGGGTGCGGTGTCCTGCGGTACGGTTGGATCAAAGCCTGCTCCAAAAAATGCCATGGTAGTATCCTCGCGCTAGTTATACGCCGCCCATCCGGAGTGACCGGCCGCGGCGTTCCTGGATCGCGTCGACATTGCCGGCGCGAGTGAATTCTTTGTCGAATTTTGCATCGTACGTGAGCACATTCTGCTGGCTGGCCTGGTCCTGCTCAAGCCCGAAAGTAAGCGCGATCGCCTTCCACAAAATGAGCATGGGAAGTCGGTCGGTGAACCAGTTGTGGTCGGTGGACAAAACCAGGTCTGGCAGGTACTGGTAGTAGTCAAACGCGACTGTCGTATCGACCAGCACCGGACCCGGGAAAACAAGGATCGGGGCTCCCCCGTTTTCGAAGTCGATGAACGCTTTTCGATCAGACGTCCCGGTACCAATTCGCTTCAGCTTCCCCATCTCCTGCTTGGAAATGAACATCCATGGCTCGGACTCGGCACAATCGACGCTCGACACGAGAATCGGGGTATTGCCTCCCTGGGGCTCCTTGAAATTGGACGGAAGCACGATTTGGGTCGCGCTGCTGGGGGCCGGAAATACGTTGGTAACACGCATTCCGCTCCACGAACGCAGATCCTCGGTGTACCGGATCGCCTGGTTTATCAACGTCGGCACCACCCCGAGAAGAACATCGTTCCGGGTGGCGTTGTGAACCAGAGATTTTAGTTCAAGTAAATTCACAGTTATTCCTTCTCAGGCGCAGCCATCGGCATTGACCGGCTGATGTCGTGCTGGATTGCGTCGGGCAAAAGTTCCTCGAACTGCTTGTCGTGGTCCTGCCAGAGCGGGTCCCCGATCGACTGAAACGCGATCGCCATCGCTTTTTCCAAAATCAGGTCCGGATACTCTTCGAGCAACGGCGTCGACGCGTCTCCCTCGCCAGAGCCCGACCCGAATTCGTCGCTGTCGTTCGTATCCACGAGTTCGTCCGGAAAAACGTAAATGTAGACCGTCAGCGGAATATCGAACGGCGCTCGCTCGGGATACTTGAGAGTCCAAATTCCATTTTCCTGAAAGAACGTGAGATGAGGATTTGGACGGAACGACGGGGGAAGGTGCGCGATCTCCTGACGGGAGTAGACCGGGATCGGCTGGGACTCTTCGTCACCGCTCCCGCTGTCTCCGGAGCCCGATTCGTCGCCGGCCGGGAGCGCAGCTACTGCCGGATACCGGCCGTTCTGGAACTCTTTGAACAGCGCCGGCAGAGTAACCGACCGGTACCCGGAGTGAATCGTCACCGCCGCAGCGGTCTTCATCTGTAAAAATGAATGACGGGTAGCGATGTGCCGGATCGCCTCGTTGAGGAAATCAATGTAGCGGTCGTCAAGATCGTCGCGCAAAACGGCGCCCTTGAGCCGCTGCAAAGCGATCGCAGTGGTCATCATGTGACCCCTACAAAACAAAAGGGCGGCAGTCCTGTCAATCAGGAACCGCCGCCCCTCGAATATGCGGGACTGGGAGTCTTAGACGCCGTGGACCGTGTCGGGAGCCGGCTTGCGCTTCGACGGGTCGTTGGAATCGTTAATCCCGCCCTTACCGGTCTCGGTCTTTTCGGGCGGCAGGCCGCCGAGTGTGGTCAGCTCCTCAGCAGGATCGTGAGAAGGAGACTTCACTTTTGCACTGACTACGGGACCATTGGGAGTGGTTTTTGACATGGTAATTTTCCTAGTGGTTGATTATTGGACGATGTGATTTTTTACGGAGACCGCAACAAGCTTGGCGGCCAAAACAGGATCGTCGGTCACGAACAGGGAAGACGGAAAGGTGAACGTCGTGCCATCGGCGAACCGCACGGGGCGGCTCGTGTCGATGTTTTTGACGAATCTCCAGGTCTTGCTTCCTTTTGGTTCCTCCGGTTTTGCGGGCGTCTCTGGTACGAGATCCGCCATTCCGGGAGGATGTTCGAACTTTGATTTGGAGGGCATCTCCTCTTCGGGCTCCTTGGCCAGTTCCGGCTCCTGGTTTTTCAACCCGGGGCCGAGAACTGTATTAGGAGCTTCGATCATTTTGGCCATTGGGCTTACCAGCTGGAACTGTCGCTCGCGACGATCCGCTTGATGTTGGACGCGAAACCAAACGCCTCGGCGAACTTGAGCTTGAGGCCCAGTTTCGCACGGAACTGTTCCATGTAGGCGTCCTTACCGCGGGTCTGGATGTTCCGCTCCAAGAAGAGCGGCTCCATAGTTTTCTGGACAATGTTGGCCATGTCCAAGACGAACATCGAGGAGCGGTACGCCGACAACTCTTGGAGCAGCGGATGGAACGTGAGTTCCAAAATGCCACTCGGAGTGACGATCGTCGTGATGTTCATACCGAACACCGTCTCGTTGTTCATGATTCGGAAGCCTGCCCGCGCGGTGTTGGCGAAGTTCGAGATCGCGGCGAACGCCTGCGGACCGCAGAGCGCCAGCTTCTGATTCGAACCGAACACCATGAACGATTGCAGCCAGTCTTTGAAGGCTGCGAGCGAGACCGTCTGGCTCGCACCACCGTCGAGGATATGCGAGGACGTCAACCCGGCTTGCACCAGGGAGTCGCGCACGCCACCGGTCTGGTAAATGTAGCCGTCGCTACCCAGGATCCGATTTTTCTTCCCCAAGAGGAAGGACTTCTCGATGTCGCCGGAGACACGCTCCAGCGCATAGAGACGCCGCTCCCGCAGAGGTCCTTCGAGATCGGTACGCAGGACCGAGCCCTTGTAGGCGTTGGTCAGATAGACCGTGGACTGGAACGTCCCGATGTAGTTCTTCAACTCGTCGGGAGTCTCGTACACCGCACGCGTCGGATCGGCACCTTCCTCGGCCGTCACGGCAATACGCGACCAGAGGTCGTTGTCGTTTACCTGGGCGGGAGTCGTGCTCGCATGGCCGCGCTCGACGGCGACGGAACTCGTGGTCGGGTCGGCGGTGACACGGACGTACTCACCGGTCCGGCTGTTTTCCAGCACGGTGTTGAGCGAGAGACCCTGCCAAACGGCGTTACCGGAACCGTCATCGAAACTAAGGGTGGTAACTCCGAGCGCGAACTGGGCGTTCGAGTAGAAGTCGTTTCGAACGGGATTCCGTTCGAACCAGTTGTATTCAGACGCTTCCGCGCTTTCTTTGCGGAGCATCGACATGAGGGCGAACAAGACTGCCCCGTTGCCAATGCCCTTGGCATGGCGAACGAGGACGTGTTGCTGCCACTCACCCGTCAGATCGGTTGTGTCGGCATTGCCCGCCGACAAAAGGCCAGAAATAAGTGACATGGATTACGTGGGTTGAGTTTTCTTAGTACTTCTCGATCGGACGTAGTCCATTTCCACTTGTCAACGAAAACTTGCACTCAAGACTGATTCACGACGCTGTAAATCAATTTAGCTCGGTAGCAAGTCGGCAACTGACGACTTCCCACCTTTTCCACTGGCCGCTCCACCTGGGGAATTACTACCGAGCGGTTTCGGGCCACCCTTGGCCGACTTAACCGCGGGCGCCGCGGCCGGAGCAGCTTTGACCGGCGCAGCGCCGGCGCCAGCAGCGGGCGGCGTGGCAGTCGCCGCAGCCGTCAGCGCTTCGAGTTCAGCGACGGTATACTCCTTGCCGCCCAGGCTGATTTTCTTGGGCTGCAGCGTGGTGATAAAGTTGTGTGCCATGTCGGCAACCTTATCGAAAAACTGGGTGCGCGTCATCTTGTCCACGCCGGCGGGATCGTTGTCCAGAAGCGCTTTAGCACAGCTATCAACGACCACCGTGTTGTCAGCCAAGTCCGGATGCGCCGTGTTGAATTCGGCAACGGCATTGGCCGTCTCCGCAGAAGACACGTAGTCCTGCAACGGCTGCTGCGTATCGCGAAGACTTTGGATCACCGGGTTCATCTGGGCGAAGATACCCTTGCGCGCGAGCAACACGGCCGAAGCGATGTCCCGCTGGCGCATCGACTGGAATGCCGCGACCGCCTTCGGTCCTCCGGCGAGAATGGTGTCGAGCGTCACCTCGTCAATCGGTGCCTCAACCTGTTTGGCGTTGGTCTCAATCCACGCCTCGGATTGCTGGCGCTCCTGGGCGATCGCGGCCGTCTGTTCTTCGGCCGTAGGTTTGGGAACGACCGGCGCCACGACTTCCGGCTTGACCACCGGTGGCGGAGCTTCGGCCTTCCTGCGGAGATCTTCGAGCTCGGCGACGGTGTACTCCTTGTCGCCAACTTTTACCTTCGGGGGCGCCACGACTTCCGGCTTGACCACCGGCGCGGCCGGTTCTTCGGACTTTTTGTCCGGCGCGACGACCGGCTTGGCCGTCGGAGCAGTCTTTTCCACCGGCTTGGCGGCCGGCGTTCCTTCCGGAGGAGTCGTGGTGACCGGCTCGTGCGTGCCCGGCGGAGCGACGTCGGGAACCGAGGATAGGCTCTTCAGCTCATTCACAAAATCCATCGGCTCGGGAAGCCCCATGGCCTCCTGGACGGATACGGTCGGGAGTGTAGTTTCAGCGGCTGGGGAAGCATCCCCGTCGGTTTTGGCAGGAGTCGGCATGATGAATTATGATTTCGGTTTTTGGTTCAAAAGTCCAATGGCCACGGTGAGACCTTCAATGATCCCCTCCTGCTTGTCAGTGCGTACAGGTGACTGCCGCTCCAACTCTCGCCGGCGACACAGATCGTATTCGATGACTCGACGGAACGGCGACGCGGGCATCAGGCGATACACGTCCGACGCTTCAGCGTCTGAGATGCCGGTTGCCTCTGCGCGGGTCTTGATGATGTCCACGGTGCCCGACCTTACGATCGACCGGCTCAGGCTTACAAGCGCAAACTTGATTCACACCGTCGAGAATCAACGTTGCCAATCTACTAAGCGTTGGCTGGACGAATAGCGTCTGGGGCGGCGGAAGGTAGCGACAGCGCTGGCATGACCGCAGCATTCAACGGCTTCGGTCCCGGCATCGACCCGGCCAACGCCGGCGCGGCGGCACCCGGCGGCATGTTCTGCGGAGCCGGCGGAGCCTCGCCAGGCTTCGGCGGATGTTTCACCGACTCGATCGCCATTTGGTTCGTAGTTTGCTGCTGTTGCTGCGCAGCCTGCTGTTGCTGCGCCTGAGCCTGACCCTGCGCGAACTGCTGGATTTCCTCCTGGCTGAACCGGTAGTTCTCTGGGTTCATCCCGGTCGCCCGGAACAGGTCAATGAAGATCTTGCGCGGGTTGAGCCCCGTCGGACCCGGCTGGAACAACTGCGGGAAGAGCGGCATCACCTGGATCGCGCGACTGAGCGCCGCGGTCTTCTTCGAATCGGCCCCTGGCAGCGTGCCATCGTGCGCCCGGAAGTCGAACCGGCCCTGGATGGCATCGGAACTGATCGTGATCGCCGTCGGCGCTCCCTCGGTCATGTCGAGCAGCGCCTCCCCCTCGATCCGGCGGACCATCGTTCCGTCGTAGTACTGCTGGAAATTCGAAACAAATCGTTGGGTCTGGGGGACTATTGCCTGGGCAGATAGGAGTCGTGCAATCGCCCCCAGACGCCCACCAGCGTTCTGCTGAACGGACTGAAATTCGGTTGCGGACTGGTCGCCCTGGGACGTCTGGCCCTGCAATCCCTGGTTCGCGCCCGACGTCGCCTCGGCGAATGAGATGAACTGCTTCATCTCGGCCGGGAACCCCGCAGTCATATCGCTGATCGGCACCTGGCGAATGATGTCGTTGATCGGCATCGACCCGGCGGCATCGAGAACCTCGATGAACTTCCCTTCCTTATCCGGATCCTCGAAATCAGCGATGTCGATGAACTGGCTCTTCGCAATGAAGACATTTCCCACCGTGCGCGCGACGGCCTCCTGGTGACGGTTCTTCAGGTAGTCCACGTATTTCTGAATATCAGAAAGTAGCATTACCCACGAAGGAATGAACTGATAAAACGGGCTCGGCCTCGGCTGCATCACACTGTATGGGAACTGATCGTGAGTGTTCGGTGACTCGTTGACGGCGAGAACCTCCCGGTCGTTGGCGGAGATGACCTGGAACAGCACCGGGTCCGTCCGCTCGTCGATCTCGTACTCCTTCGGCACCAGACGCACCCACATCTCAACGCAATCGACCATGCCAAAGTCCTTCGAATCCGCGCGAGCGTCGGCGGGAGTGGTGATCTTGCCGCGCTCGTAGGCTGTGCGTGACGTGTTCTCAATTCCCTGCGCACCGGTGATCGAACCACCCGCCGGATACGTGAACCCCGCCGCGCGCGACGCCTTCGACTTGATCCGCTCGATCGCCCCGGGGGAAATGTACATCGGGTCATCCGACGGAAGCAGCGACCGCGACTTCATGTCGTTCCAGCTTTTGATAAACCGGTGCGCGCAGAAACGGCCTTCCTGAAGACGATGAAGCGGGACCAGCGGGTCGACGAAAAATTCGTAGGGAGATACAAGCTCCATTTTGCAGTACGACCCGATGTGAACGGCGTTCTTCTTCCACTGCTTTTCGGTCTCAGGCTCTCCGGTATCTGGGTCAATGGTCTCGTTTCCGTCCTCGTCAAGCTTTGGTACGTCGAGTTCAGTCCACTCGGTATGGATGATGGGGACGTACGAATCGTAACAAATTCCACGATTGTACGTCAGCGCGTTTTCGATCCACATCCAGCCCAGCTGGTACATTCCAGCGGTTTGCTGTTGCGCGTTCCAGTTCAGGAGAAGGTTCATCGCGCGCGCTGCCGACTCGCTCTCAGGTTCGCCGGCATCAACCGAGTGGGGATTGTCGGTAGCGAACAACGTTGATGCGAGGAAGGTGCACATCGTGTGTACATGCGTCGACACGATCGGCAAAATGAACTTGCGCGGATTTCCTTTTGCCAGTTGCGTGTAGTCCTTTCGGGACATCGTCGCAAAACACTGAATCAAGTCATGGGCAAAATCGAAATCTGGAAGATAATAATCGAGCATCGTGCGCCCATGCATAACGTAGTCTTGCACAACCTTTAACAAATCTTTTCGAAATTTTTCGTCCCCCTCCAAGCGTGCTGTAAGTGACGTAGCCATTAAAGCACTACTCCTTCCGTATCCAAAATCTTAGTACCCTTCACAATGTTCTCGATCCGATCTAATGGACGGAGGTTCGTGTAGTGGAAGCACGCCCGCTGCTCGTTGGGATCAAGCAAATTGAACGCATCACACGGCCGGCGGTGGTCGATTGTCCACGCACTTCCGTAGTTCTCCCACGACCATCCGGGCTTAAACTGACTCTCAAGGTACTTCTTCAGATACTCGACTGAACAGCCCACCAAAGTCGGAGTGGACGCAGATTTTCGGATACCTCTCAGTGCCACACGTATTCTGGAACGAAGGCAGTGTTTAAGATGAAATTGGGGATTCGACTCCATTTGCTCAGCCTCGTACTTACGCTGTGCCGCCCTACGGTGAGGAGCTCTCCACGTTTTTGCGGCGCGCTGGTGGGCTAGTAGAGTGTCCCGGTTCTTGCTGCGGTACTCAGCGTTGTACGCTTTTTTTTCAACGCGGTGCTCTTCCCAGTATCGCTTGTTCCATGCGTCGATTCGCTGTTTGTTTTTCTCGACGTACTTCTTGTGCTTTTGGTACTGGCCTTCTCGGTTCGCCTTATTGTAAAGCGACGCGCACATCCTGCACCAGCAGTACAACCCGTCTAAGCTTCGGACGCGTTTGCAGAACTCCCCCAGCCCCTTCGTCTCACCGCAACGCGTACATCGCTTCGTCGGTGGCGAAACGTTCGTGACCGCCTCACCAACTGTGGAGAGCACGTCCATTTACAAATTTGCTTCCGCCGGGCTCACGGAACTGCGGGGCTCCGCGGGGCCGCCCTGCACCGGGCCGCCGGTCTCGGCCGGCTCGTCTTCACCCGACTCACCCGACTCACCCGACTCGCCAGACTCGCCGGATTCACCGGACTCCCCACTCTCTCCGGAGTCTTCCCCACTTCCGTCCGCCACTTCCTTAGCCGGATCGGAACGCAAAAGTTTGATCGTGACTTCCTTTGCGGCAACCTCCGGACCGTAGGACGGACGTCCAACGTTGGTTACTTCGAAGTACATTTTAGAAATACAGTACTCCGTGTCGAGCTTGGCCTTGTCCAGCCCCAGCGCGGTTACCTGTTCGCCGGAGAGCCGGACCGTCGGGTGCTCTACCGAAGTTGTGTCGGCCGGCATAGGCGCCAGTTCCGACGAAGGTGATTTTCGTCCTAGATCGTTCATGGTGATTTCCGTTTTGGAAAGGGTTACCGGTGAAACTTGCCGCGTCAATCGTATTTCTTCAGCTTGTTCAAAGACTCGCGCCGGCGACCGGGGAACTGTTTGTTCCTCGCGGTGATCTTGTCAAACTCCTGCTGAGCCAAACGCAAACAGTTGATCTTAGGGTAGCGCGACGCATCGGCGATGTGATCGGCACCGTTGCACTTTGGCCCCTTGATCGGCTCGCCCGACGTGTACCCAGCCTCCCCATGGAGCGGCCACCGGTACTCGCCCAGGCTGGCTGCGTAGAGATGGGGGCACCACTTCTTGTCGAGGCGGTAGACGAACCGGCCCGCCGGGTCACGCTGTTCCAGAAGCCGGTTGTAGATCGAGATCGTAGTGTCGAGCGACCGGACCCGGGTCTGCCAGTTGAGCACGATCCCCGGGATGCAGGATCGCACCACGTTGACCGAGCTGCCCTTGTCCGTCATCGCTGCACCAGCAGGATCACAATAGTCTAATACTCCGGCACATACAGATCTGTCGTTCCAAAATGGGAACTCCCGCTCCGTGATGTCGTTGACCGCGCGGCACTGACGCTCGGTGTCGCTCATCTCGTTGAAGTACTCGTGCAGGTCCCACCAATACTCGACCGGCACGACGGCTTTCCCGACCTGAAAGTCCAGCTTGAAATAGGCGCTCCACACGTTGGCATGTGTCGAACCGAAGTCCCAGCCGCGGACGAGGTACGCCCCGCTCGGCCAGGGGACATCCTCGAAGGCGTGCCGATCCTCCTGGAACGCGAAGAAAACCGGAGAGCCTTCAAACAGTTCCGCGTATTCTCCAAGCAAATACCGACGCCGATGCGCGGGCTTCATCCGATACTGCGCCTCCAGCTTCGCAATGTATCCGGGCGGCAGGTTCGCCGCGTTCTCCGCAGTCTTGATGTGCCAAAACTGGTACGTCGGATCGCCGGCGACCCGCTTCTCCATCTTGGCAATCCAGTGCCGGGGAGACGGGGGATTCGAATCGAGGATGATCGAGTAGTCGTCGATGTAGGCGCCGTACGCGTTCTTCCAGCGCAGGCAACCGATCGCCAGGTCAAGGTCCTGCTCCTGCAGCAAGTCGGCCTCGACACAGCACATGAGAGAGCACTCGTACCCGCGGAGCTGACCCTCCACTTTGTTCTCATCCTTCAGTCCGCGAAACTCGATGTAACTGCACAGCCGGTCGCCGTCGTTCTCAATCCAGGCGATGATCTGCTGCCGGGTCTTGGGCGGTCCGATCTCGGCCATGAATTCGTTGTAGGCTTTCGCCGCGTCCGCCGACGGGATCCGCACCGTCAGGCCGCCGTTCCATTTTCGGAACAGGCTGATCTCCTCATCCTCCTGCACCCGGTATCCGGCCCGGTCGTAGACCTCGTTGAACGTGCGGACCGACGTGTCTTCGTTGCTGACCTGGGTCTGCCGGACCGCGAGCACCTTGGCCCCGGGGTAGTGCGTGCAATGCCGCACCGCCTCCACCGCACACGCAGTTGTCTTCCCACTGTTGTGGTGTACTATCCCGGAAGCCAGATAGTTACCATGCTCTGGGACAGTTATATCGTAGTAATTGGCTACGCCTTCATTGATTATCTTGACAACTCGTACCCACGTAATTGACTCACTGCATGCCAAAACTAAAGATTCATGACCAGGCTCTCCTACAACGCATGTATTGTGTGGAAAACCGCACATGTGTTGAGATAGCCCCCCTACTCGGATGTAGTGACGCGACGGTTCGGAACACCCTTGTTCGGCTCGGCATCCCAAGGCGGCCGTCCCGGCAGCGCCCCGGGCACAAGGGGAACCACCGTGGGTTACCGGGGAATACGAATGGAAACTGGAAAGGTGGCCGGACGGTGACCCCGCAGGGATACCCAATGATACGAATGCCTGACCATCCGGATGCAAAAACGAACGGGTACCTATTCGAACACCGGTGGGTGATGGAACAAAAGCTCGGCCGTAGACTGCGCCCGTTTGAAGTCGTGCACCATTTGGACGGAAACAAGAAAAACAACTCTCCTGAAAATCTCGAACTGTTTGATTCAAACGGCGCACACATTTCAGAAACCACTGTAGGAAAATTCCACGGATGGTCGGAGTCACGCTACCTGCACATGCTATGCCTGTCCGCAGCGAAATCTGTGCAAGCTTCCGCCAACCATCTCGCGTTAGAAGCTTATGCTCGGAAGTACAAACTATCTGCCGCCCGTCTTCTAAAACTACTCTCCACATCTGAGCGGTTCCTTTTAAGAAAGGCGTTGAAGCCGGCACACCCCGGATACCTTCCAGAGTCATTGAAAGCACATTTACAGGTACCGCAAGTTCTGCCCGCTCTTGAAATGATCGGGTAGTCCCGTCGACGGGGTCGTACAACGGTGTGTCACCGGCGACACATCCTCTACCCCCCAACAGCACTCGTACAAAAGCCTGGCTCTGGTGAAATTCAGATACCGACACCCCGGGTTTGTACCAGTCGTCCACCTCCTGAGTGTGCCGGTCCCGCCAGGAGTTTCGGATTCGGGCTTTCACGGCTCACCCTCGCTTTGAAAGAAGCAGTCGACACTCCCGCAGTTGGGACACGCCGTCGGAGTCGCATCTTTGCGCGGGTCCAGCACCACGTCACGCGTCTGGTCACAGCTGGGGCAGGCCCACTTACCGCAGCGAAAACCCTCGCGTGAACAGTAGGAGTAGGCCTGGGGCCGGTCGCGGAAGAAGAGCGCTGAGCCGTCCGCCGCCATGAAGGGAATCTGGTACATTACAATGCGTCGAAATCAATGGAGTGTCCGCGCTTCGTGTCGGCTTCGACGGCCTCGGTCTCGCCGAGGGTGCCGCCCACAATCGTCACCTCGACCGGTGGGTCCTCGTCGGTAGCTAGTTCGATGTCGACCGCAGCAGGATTGTCAGAAATACTGGTGTGTTTTTGTGACAAAACCTCGGCACTTGTTGGCAATTGCCGAGGTTTTGTAACCGCCGTTGGTACCCCCAGGGGCAAAATTGGCGTAAGGATCTTTGGCATCCGGGGCGTCGCCGCCACCCCGGGCAGGTTGATGACAAAGGTCGGAGTCGCCGACTGGTTGCCCAGATTGCCGCCCTTCTGCACGACGTCTCCCAGCGCGGTCATGGACGACTCGTCGATTAAATGCGCGGCCTTGGCCAGCGCCAGGATGTCGGCGACCCGGCTGAAGTCCCAGGCCTTGATCGTATCCGCGAAACAGACAAACGCCTGGAGGCGCGTGTTGACCGGCTTGCCCTTCTCCGGCGACACGTCGAGCTGCTGCTCAACCGCCAGGGCGTTGATCTCCGTGAAAAGTTTTCGCAGCTCAACCGCGATCGCGTCGGCCCGGTCGTCGATCGACTTCAGCGACTCCATCACCTTGGTCCGGAGGGTCTCCGAAACGGAGAATGCCTTCTCCCGGTTGGACTCGATTCGTTTCTGCTTGCGCTGCGTTTCCTCGGCGTTGACCGACACCAGCGCGGCCGACGGAGGCGGCGCGACGATGGCCCGGGAATCCCGCGCGAGCGCCTCCCAGTCCTCGCTCCGGGCGCGCAGTTGCATCGCTGCCAGGGTCACGCCGAACTCGCCGGCGATTTCCTGCAGCGACATGCCGCGGCAGAAAAGCGTGAAGGCCGCCGCGACGTTGAGCCCGGCCTTCTTGCCGGCGGTCGACTTTGTTTTGGTGAGGATGGCGACTTTGTTTTGCTGCGCGGCGCTGAGCGGCGCTGACTCGCGTAGTCGATCAAGGCCTGGCTTGACGGCGGCTCGCGAAGAGAACACTTCGTGTGCCAGGAGTTCCTTCCTAGAGAGTTTCATGGCCAGAACGTTGACCGCATCGGCAGCTTCAGCGGAGTCGAGAATTCCCGCGATGGAGTTGTCGGGTTCAATGGATGAGTCGGTGTCAGGCATAACGAAGCGTGTATGAGTCCGGAACTGTTGAAAATCGAGACCAAAATTTTCAACTCAACACCCGGAAAACCAAGCGATCTCTGACCAGCCACTCCTTGCCGCCCAGCCACACGAACTCTGGCTCGTCGTTTTTACCAAACCGGGACCTCTCCAGATACCCGCGCAAACGTCTCTTGGTGAGCCCCAGGTGGAGCGCCGCGTCGGCGTAGCTATTAAACTGTCGGGCAGGCCGGCCGGACTGGTCCAACTGAATTTCTAGCCGGGTCGGCGGTGGTATGAACCAGCACGGCGGTGCCCGGCATTCCCCGGTGGGTGTTGGATCAAAACTCACGATGCACCTTCTTTTACCCATGCCGTGTGTTCTTCTTTAGTGCGGGAGGTAATATAAACTTCCGGCTGTGGAGGGAGCACGATCTGAGAAGACTGGTCCTTGTTCATGCTGCGCGACTTGTCGCAATATCCGATCTCCACACCACGTATGACAATCTCAGTATCCAGCCCTGACGGATTTTTTGCCCGTGCCTGGTAGAGCATCTGCCGGAGCGACGAGTCCTTCAGACCGAGCGCCTCCGCCGCCTCCGCAACCGTGTTGAATATCTCACCCACGTACCGATGGCTCGGCATCTTTCCGTTACCGACGTAGTAGTACATCCGCGCTTCATCCGGAATGCTGAACACCTTCATAGGCCTTGACGAGTTGGAGGGGTGAAACTGAGTCTTTGGAAGCGGGAGCGCGTTGACGACTACCAGCCGTCGGAGCGTGTCCCAGGCTTCCTTACTTACGGTGGTGAAGACAGGCTCACAAAAACGTGGACCTGTTGGGGCAGTTGTGACGAAGTCTACCGAGTATTTTACTTGTGGTGGCGGTCTCATTGGTGTGTTTTTTGGCGTTTAAATTTATTTCACTACAGGATCTGAGCAGTTCGTAGGGAATTATCCACCCGATTATGCAGTTTGTCAAAACCTTTTTTTTGGCATCCTGGCTTTTTACACGTGACGCAGGGGGTACGCTCATTGGTACGACGGGAGCACGTGCAGCATGCTGCGGGAAAACCCATAGAGTAAACTAACAAACACCTATACCTATATTTCTTAAAGTAGATCTCGCATGTTAAGGGTATAGGTAGTTGTAGAATCACTTTATGGGCTTTTTCAAAAGCCGAGTTATGCTAAATCCGCAATCGGCAATGTTTGTAAAAACGGGCCTCCGTTTTGGCGGTCCCTAACTTTTGTAAGTAGTTTCGGAAACTACCAAAAAATCTGCCAGAAAAATATCCCCGTTTCTTTGGTTCGCAGGCCGGAGGCTGCGCCGGCCAGGCCCCAGGCAGGCCAGGTGCTGCTTTGTCGGCTTCCGCGGGTCTGGAACGGGGGCCTGCGCCCCTTCTGGCTCTGGAATGCGTAGTGACTCCCCATAGCCTACCGCTCATGGTACCAGATTCAGATTCGAGAACGGAGATCCAAACCGATCCACCGTCCCTACGGGACAGCGTGTCGAAGGGCAAACGGATCGGAGGGGCAGCGCGCCTACGGCGCCCGGACCGATGGATGTTCGTGCATTTTGCACGATGGCCCAGTGTTGCATAGTTGCCTGGGCAAGCGGGTTAGGATGAACGAATTGACCCAGCAACGACGAACCGCAACATCTGCTGGTCGGCGCCTGATCGGCTCGCCAGACCGCGATTGCGGTCTGAGCCAACGGACCGTAAGAGGCAAGCCAATTGAGACACAGTCGCAAGAGGCCAAGGGTTGGCGTCTTGTTGAGACCAAGTCGCAACAACTCCCGAAGAGAACACTTCGTGTGCTGTTGAGACTTAGTCTCATGTCTGTTTGGCATGGCGCATGCGCTCCGTTCGCCTCTTCGCACTTGACGTGCCAAGTCTCATTACATATAGTAACATTTAGCTTTAGTTGTGTTTGGCACACCGTCTTATCTGCGGTCATACTCGCTCGTTACGCTATTCTTTACACCGTTTTAGCAATTGACTAGCTCTGCATACTTGACAATCAACACCTGCGGTCCGATACTGATCTTGTCAATCGGTTCTCTCTTCTCTCAACTCTCAACTCTCTTCTCCCATGTTTACTCTATTCATCGGCACTGAATCAGACCGCAACGGTGACAAAATCGACGCACGCGTTGCTCGCACTGCCATTCGCGCAATCAAGCTCGCAGCGCTTAAGCTCTTTGGCGGGTATTCCATTTCCTCCGTCGATGGCGGATGGATTGACCCCAAGTCAGGTTTGCCAGTGGAGGAGATTGCGCTTCGATTGGAGCTCATAATCGATGGAAACCCGGCCAAG
>QGNH01000474.1_pt2 | contig 23740 bp, 41 predicted proteins | sample 1735481 | NCBI WGS metagenome assembly QGNH01 (sample SAMN09239004, study PRJNA386568) | Viral metagenome, whole genome shotgun sequencing project.
CCGACCCCTCCACCGCCGCTACCCAGCCCCAAGATTCCAGCCAGGCCGCCGATGCCGAATCCGCCTCCCAGTCCGGGCGGGCTGTAAGGCGCCACGCTGTTCGGTAACGTCTCGCCCGCGAGCTTCCGCTGAATCGCTTCGTATAGGCCGATTTTCTTGAAAGTCTCCTGCATGACCTGCGCATGCTCGGGAACAAGGGCAGCCCCGAACGGATCGACCCCGCCCAGGTCAATCAGGTTTTTCTGAAGCTCCTTGAGACGTTCGCTGATGTACTTGCGCTGCTTCTCTTTGTCGCCGAGCTTCATTATCCCGGTGTACTCTGGAGACGCTTCTACTTCGGCATTTGTGAACTGCTTGCCGGCCGCCTCCGCTGTCGCCTTGTGTCTGGCTTCGATCCAACCATCGATCCATTTGGTCAACGCCTGCACTGCGATGAGCAACAAGCCGAAGCCGATGGTGAGTGGCCCGACACTGAATCCGAGTAGCCTCATTGCCCCCGTAGTCAGTGCCGCGGCCGCAGCGATTCCCGCAAACTCGCCAGCCATCTTTCGATTCTCTGGCGATAATTCGTCCAGCCAGTTTGCTAAGTCCTGAAGACCTTTGCTCGCCATAATAAGCGTCGGAACAAAAAAACGGGAAAGCTGCATCCCCACTATCTGAATCGATCCGGTGAATGTGTTCCACGCCGCTCCGCCGGCCGATGAGACAATGTTCTTGACTGTGGCCTCTGCCTGCACAAGCGTCTTCTGAGCGCCGGTCGTCACCTGTGTGAACGTGGTGCGGAACTTCTGGAAATCCTGCGTCAGGCTTTGCAAGACCCGGTCGAGTTCAAGCTGCGCCATGTTCGCCCATCCGTTTCTCTTCTGCCCGCCACTTCTTTTCGATCAACCACCGGGGCAGGCAAGCCCGCAGAATCCAGTGCCAAGTAAATCGCTCCTCGGTGGTCAGGGCCGTAGTCTGTGCCGCTGGATCGTCAACGAGTTTGCCGTCGGTCCCACGTTCGGCGTGCAGGATTTTCGATACTTGATAGGGCGTGAGTTTGAGCGCCGCTTGAAGTTTCAGCGGGTCGCCTTTGCCTGTCTGTGAGTCGAAGCAGAGATCGGCGAGAAGTTGGGTTAGGGTTTGCCCTCCCCTTCCGGGGGGGCCTTGGTAGGGTCCGCAGCACCGGACGCCGCCATATTCATGGTGATTTGATTCTTGCATTCTTCCCAGATTTCCGCCGCCAACTCCTCGGTAATAGACCCGTCCTCATCGCACGCCTTGAGTTGGAGGTAGCAGCCGTACTGCATGCCCTCCGGTGTAAAAGAGAAATCGGCCATCGCCTTCGAGCCGTAGGAGAGGTGGCCGGCGCCTATCAGAGCGATAGTCGATTGTCTCCACTCCTCAAACTCGGGAGGCGGAAGTACGCTCCGCATGCGCTCTACAGCTTCGACGGTACGGCGCTGCAAGCGGGCCTCTGTCAGGCCGATCATCTCCATGTTGAAATCGGCCATGCGGTACGTCTTGCCGCGGAAGACGCATTCCTGACCAGCCGCCACAGCCTTTGCCGCTTCGCCCATATCAAGTCGTCGTGGTCGTTGAAGTCGTGGTGACAGTCGGGCTGATGAACGAACCCTTCATCTTCCCGTCGAGAGTGAAGTCAACCCGCCCGTGAACGTCCGCTTTCATCGGCATCCCGCGGACCAGAATTGTGCCATTCCAGCACGGGGAGCCAACAAGGTTCGTGTACAACGAGATGCCGACCACCTGCCCGTCCTGGAGGTTTAACGGCGTGTCGTAGGGACTGTTCCCAGAGTCGTACCAGCCCTCGACATGCACATCGCACTTGCGTAGGCCGCCGATCTGGTCCTCGAAGCCCTGGCTCTCAAAGCTGGAGGTATCGAGGTAGGCCGTCTCCGGAGTGACCGTCCAGCTCATGCCGATGAGGATGTACTGCGTACCGCTGACATTGATGCGGACCTGAGCATTCTTGGCCGACAACGGCACCGGCACATTCCCATAGTTCGGCNNACCCTATGTCGTTGTCGTTGTGCTCGTCGTCGTGCTCACCGGGGCCACCGCTCGGGACTCGAAGCTGCTGAAGCGGACGGTTAGCGTGCTCTGGTCCAGGTTGTTCTGTAGTTCGTCCCGGTCGATCGCTTCTTCCGGGTCCGTCTCCGTGTCGTAAATCTGTGACACGCCCGGTAGAACCGTCCCGGTAAACTGCCCCCGAATCGTCTGGCGCCAGTTGAGCCACGTGTCCAGGTTGCTCGCAAAGTCCCGGTTCCCTCCCGCCGCTATCGTGATGTCCACCGGGTACACCACGAAAACATACGGCTCAGTCCCTGCGGCCTCGGTCGGCTGCCTCTCCGGAGCAGGGCTCACTGTGATGACCGGAAGCTGCGGCCCGTCTCCCGGCTCGCCCTGAGTCTCCAGCCCCTCTTGTACCTTTGGCTCCTTCAGGACCTCGATCTGCGGGATGATCGTTGATCCGCCAGTGTCCGGGGTGAACGACAGGCCAAGGTTCTCGATGATCAGGGCCACGGCGTTCAGGCAGGACAGATAGACCGATGTCAGGGCCATTACTACCTCAAGCCGATCGCTTCCATCCGCTCTTCCTTCAACTGCATTCGTCTCGGGATGGTCGCAGGATCGACTACCGGAATAAGACCGCCCTCTTCCACCAACGGCATGCTCTCGTGCCACACCTTAAGTTCGATGTAGTCGTCGCCGTCGCGCCGAAAGTCGTAAATCTCCAAGTCTTCCGGCAGTCCGAGAGACTTTTTCAGCTCCGTAAAGGAATAGCGGAGCCTGCCCTTGAGTCCGGCCATTAGTGCCTCTCTTGCACGGTCTGTAAGTACCACCGCGTTTGCAGCGTGTCGTTGTCCGCCTGAATCACGCTCCAGCGCACCCCGGCCGCGTCCTGGATCACGTCGTTTACCTTCGGGTCCGTGGTGCCGATGCCGACCGGGATAGCGAAGTCGCCCACTTGCACGGTCGGCAGATTCCACGCGAGCGTCTGCCGGACGATGCTTCCCTTCCGCTGAATCTCCTGCCGCGTCCCGACCTCGCGGAGAGCGCCCGTCACCTGCGTACCGGCGTCGAAGCCCGCGTTGCTCGTCCGGCGAAAGTAGGTGACAACTTCCAGGTTGTCGAACACCTGGAAGTCATTTGCTATGTCCAACTGTAGCTGGTTGGGTGACATCAAATTCGCTCGCCGGCCTTGGCCGCTCGGAACGAATAATTCATGCCGCCTTCCTCAAAACGAAATTCGAGAGAGCGAATTTCTGGCAACCGATCGAACGCCTCCCTAGCGTTTTCAATCATGGCCGAATGGACGTTCGATTTGGGGCGAATGTTTCGCGTCCGAAGATCATCCATTACTTCAGCAGAATTGCTGACCATGTCATAATCCCCCGCCCCAGTACCCGTTCCCTGCGCCCCCGGCCGGGACCATCTGCGTCTGCAACTCAAACGGGCCACCCGCCACCTGAATCTGCTGGTTGATGACAGCCAGTTGATCGGTCAGCGTCTTGAAGTACTCCGTCCACTGCACGTTCTGACCGTTGATCGCGTAGGACGGTTTCGGCGAGAGTGTGATCTGCTGGATGAGGTTGCAGACGTTTATCTTGGCCTGCATCAGCGTGGGCAGGATGCTGACCGTACTCGGGAGAGCGCTCATCGCCGCCTCGCTTCCCTCGCACGCCGGCATTTCTCCAGCAGCCCCCGTAGCGTCTTCTCATCGAACCGCGGGCTGGTCGCCGTAGCGCTGTCGTCCTCCCGGCAGCCGCCCGTGCATTCGGCTGCCGCTTCCCGAATGGCCTTGCGGATCAAAGCCGATTTCTTCATGGCCTACCCCACAGCGACATTCGGCGGGACCACCGGCACATTGAAGATGCTGTCCGCCTTGATCGGCAGGACCTTCGGCGGTGGCACGCCAACAAGGATGTTCTCTGGCATCGGCATGACGCCTTCCGGGGGAGACCGCAGTTCGTCCTCGGTCAGGTCGCGGACCTCGACGTACCGCACCGAACCGGCATGGTCCGACTGCGAAATGCCCCACGCTTTGCAGAACTTCTGCCAGGCGTCCGCCTCGTTGTAGGCCGTCACGATGGCGCGGTCGATGACCACTTCTCGCGCCCGGCCAGTCTTGGGATCATGGACCATAGACTTGGTCGTGTTGTCGTTGTACCTCTTGGTCTTTTCGTCCCATGTGACCTTGTTCAGGAGTATGCGGTATCGCCGCAAGACCGGCGGAGCGGAGGACGGGTCAGGCGGCGGCGGCTCGCCCTGTAGCCGTTTGATGGTCGCCAACGCGGCGTCTAACGCCTTCTGGTCCTCAGAGGACAGTCTCTGCTTCTCGGCCATGATTCCCTCTACTGGAGTAAAGCCTTGCTCAGCGGATTCGCACCGCGATACACCTTTTGCCCCGGTCTGACTCCCGCATGACTGGGGTCCGGGAGGCCACAAGGCGTCGATCAGATTATGTACTCGGGCGCCATCGCTTCACGTCTCTTGTGCGGGCAGATGCCTTTCATGTTCGCCTTGCCACTGCCGCAGTTGCAGTTATAGCAGAGCACTTGGAAACCGGGAGGGAACTTGTTTTGCTTGAGCCAGTGGTAGAGGTTAGTGGCTTTCACTGTTTTCCTATGCTCCCACCCGTCGCCGTTCGCGTGATCGATGGTGAGGAAGTCCCTCTCCTCTTCGCCGCAACAGATGCACTTGTAACCGCCGTAGGCCGCGAAGACTTCATCCCTTCGCCTTATCCGCATTGCCGGCTGAAAGACGTTCCGGCGATCCGCGCACGTTCGGCAAGTTTTTAGTCCATTTCCCGGAGCAACCTTTCCACAGTCTTTGCATAAGCCGACTGTGAACCGTCGCTCCCGTAGCCGCTTTTGAGCTTCGCACGCCTTTGCCTTGTCTCGCCGCAAATCCCTTTGCCGGCAGTGATCGCATCGCCGCTCGGTCACCAATGGGCCATGCTTTCCGCCGCAATCGCAACAAAGACCGGCAGTGATCCATCCCTTTACCAAAGCGTCCTTGCGTGCCCTTGAGACGGAACTTCTCGCGTTCTCGTTCATCTTAAGGCGGCATCGGGTGCAGTAGTGCTTGCCTTCCTCTGGCTCGCCGTACTTATTCCCGCACCCCAAGCACGCCTTGGCCTCTCGCCACCTTGCTCGCGTTCTGGACATGTCGGCCTCCCTTTGAGACCATTATACATGTCCCGCGTATACACGCTACGTGTTATTGAATTGAAACGAAAATCTCGGGTCCTGCACGGCCGGCACGCCGCGTTCGCTGACCTTCCAGCCAACCACCAAGTCCTGATCGAACTCACGCGGGTTGTTCGGCGGCGCCTGGATGACCGTGAACGGCCAGTTTTCCATGTACCAGAAGCTGCGCTGGAACTGGCCAATCCACCAGTAGGCGTTCGTCTGCGCGGCCGAGAGGGCCGTCCACTGCGGATTGTACAGCGTCTGGTTCGTGAACAACTGGTACGCGATCGGAGAGGTCAACACTTCAAGTTGCCCGACCGGGTTGATCGAGTGCATCTGGATGTTGCCTTCCGGGCTCGGCGCGGGAGTGGCCGAGTTGAAGGCAGGGTTCGTGTTCCAGTATTCAGTCGCGGCGACCAGCCGCCGAGCGTGGAACAGGTTCGCCGGCATCACGAACAGTTGTTTGAACTCGATGCCATCCAGTGGGTTCTTCGTGTCCGGGTCGAGAATCTGGCTAGCCAGGGTGAGCGCCGTCTGCACGCTGGTGTAGTCCACCAGTGGAGTGCCGCTCTGGGAGTTGACATAGGCCGGCACGCTCTGCGGGGCCTGCAGGTAGGTGTTGTAGCTCGTGCCGTTCAGTTTGTAACTGTTCACCTGCCCGAGGACTACAGTCAGGATGCGTTTTTCCTTGTTGTAGCCGAGCTTCCAGCCCACTTCCCCGGCCGACTTCATCATCTGGCCGGTTCGGTCGAAGAAAATCGCTTCCTTGGTGAGCCAAACCGTCATGCCCCACTTCTGCGTCCGTGGGGTGTCAACGTAGCGCTCGCCGAAGCTGGTCATCGGGTATTCGGTCCCCGGATGGATCGTCTCTCCCTCATCGATGATGTGTCCCAGCCACGGTACGCGCTCGCCGTCAAGCTGCGTCGGGAATTTGTCCGTCAGCTTCTCGCCGACCAGCGTAGCGTTCTCCCAGCCGTCCTTGATGCGGTTGAAGAACAACTGGCCGGTGATGTTCTGGAAGGCGCTGACGTCCACGCCGTCCCCGGCCTCCAACAGTGGCCGGCTGTGTTGGAATCCACCCAGCCGGCGCGGATCGAGCGTGCGGACCCATTCGTGCCCGCAGAAGGCCTCGGCTAGTTCTTTGATAGAGAAGTCCGTGGAGCGTAGTTCTCCCGACCGCAGGCACTGGCTGAGCTTCTTGCACGTCCAAGCCGGGCCGTAGTTCTCGCAGAGAGAACGCAGGTTCTGCCCGCGAGCGGAGAGGCCTCCCCGGCGCTGCGGACCGCGGCCGAACGTCGGGTCCGCTGGAGGCGGCGCGTTGTAGTCCGGCTGGTCGAACGCCTCCGAAAAGGCCGACGGGATAACCGCGGACGGTCGGCCCGTCTTGGGATTAATGACCGCTGTCGGGCGCGGCCTCTCTTTCAGTCCGTACATAACGGTTCTCCTGGTTAGGCCGGTTGCCCCAATGTCGCGACCAGCTCAGCAGCCTTCGCGCTGCCGATCGAGCGGAACAGTTTCGCGTAGTCAATCCGCCACGGACGCTCGAAAGCATCCTCCCCGCCGACCACGACCGCGTCGGGATACTGCTCGTAAACTTCCTGAGCCATCAGACCCACAACGCGTTGACGGTAGCCGATGAAGTTGTAGGCGTACACCTTCAGACCAAAGATGGTCGCCAGGTGCGTGATGTTCTCCTTGATCCGCATATCCGAGGCTGCGGTTGTCGTCGTGGTTGTCGTCGTCGTGGATGTAGTGGTGGTTGTCGTTGTGGTTGTCGGCAGCGCAACCGAGCCAACTCCCTGACCGGTGACGTCGTTGAGCTGAACGAGGATAGTCCCCTGCTGACCGTAATTCGTCCGCTCGGGGAAGACAACGAAGCCGATCGAGTTCGCCTTGATCGCTGTGACCACCACGGTCTGCGGTAGCAGCGCAAGACTTGCCCCGTTCTGCGCCGGAGCGACGAACTGCCCTTGGAGGAAGACAGAGCCGACCGCGCACGCCATCTCGAACGTGCCGCCAGAATCGACCCGGACAAGGCCGTCTTTCACCCCGTAGTTGCCGACGATCGAGCCACAAGGATTGGAGAGAGCCGACCAATTCTGCGCCGAGATGCCAGCGAACACGGCCGCGAAGTTGGCTTGCGTCGTCGCGAGATTCGTTGTCCAGGGGAAAGCGTCCGCCCCCTTGACCGCCAGCAGTCCAAGCAGCGTCGGAGAAGGAGAGCAGACCAGCAACCCGCCTGACGACGGATCGACCCAGCACATGTCGCCGATGGCGATGGGGTAGCCAGGGCCGCCCTGGCCTAGAGCGCCGGGAGCGCCGACAGTGGCGTTGTACGGGTACTGTAGCGGCTGTGCATTGCCGAACCGGTAGCGGACATAACTGTTGGCGCTTGGTAGCGACATGGCGCATTCCCTTTGTTTGTGAAGAGGACGATACTACGCCCCCTGACGATGTTTCCGCAGGCCGGAGCCTGGATCAATAGTCGGCGTCTCCTTCGACCATCGCTGCGAATTCGGCGTTGCCGATCTGCGGCGTGCCACCCCCGACGCCACCAGGTCCGAAGGACCGCGGCAGGCGCACGCTGGAGATATGCGCTCGCTCCAGGATTCGCGCCCGGCGCATCTTCGGGTCCGGACAGTCGGCCAAGTCCTCGACAAACAGCTTCGTGATAAGCCGCTTCGGCAGGCCGTAGCGCTTGCACTCGCTGATGACCTGGCGTACCGAGGACGTGGCAATCTTCTCGGCTTCCAACGCGTCGAGGCGTTGCGCCATAGCTCGGACTGATGGGTCGGAATGGCGGCCGAGAGATTCGACTGCGGACTGGCGTACAGGCTGGCGCGGCTTGGGGACGGCTTTCAGGGCCACTTCCGCAAGCTGGCGAACGTTCTTGTTGGGATGCTTGGCGAGTTTGCGGAGAGCAGCGTAGGACTCTTTGGCCCGCATCGCGGATGGTTTCATGGGTGCTTCCTCGCCGCCGTCGTCCTCGTCGTCCCACTCTTCCTTGAACTGATCGTCCTTCTCCTTCTCTTGCTTGGCCGGCTTCTCGCGCTCGTCTTCCGGGTCTTTGTCGTCCACGACCTCGTCGTCGTCCTCTTCCATGTCCATGTCGCCTTCCGGCTCGTCGTAGAGGTCAAGCGCCTTCAGGATTTTCTTCCTCTTGGCGGCCTTGTCCATGTTCGGATCGTCGCAGCAAGACGAGATGTATTTGCCGAGGTGATGTTCCGGCGTTTCGCCACCGTCGTCCATGCCGTTGCCAGTGCCGATGTCGTCAAGTTCCGGGTCCATGGCGCCCTCTCTTACTTTGCGGCGTTTCCGCCGTGGTTTGTGACTCTCAAGAAGTGACTTGTTCGTGGCCGGATCGTCAACGATGTCCACTGACCGGACTTCGTTTGGACGGGTGACCGTGAAGTGCCCGTCGTCGCCTTCGTAACCTTCCGCCTCGACATTGTGACTTACCCCGCAGTGCTCCGGGCACTCTTGCGCGGCCCAGATGAGCGAGCGGGAATACGGATGATTGGGGTCGTAGTGGAGGTCGCCGCGAATCTTGCCGTCCACCTTGCGGATGTTGTGCCAGCGGCCGATACGCTCGCGAGTTGATCGAGGGGCAGACGGATCGTCCGGGTGGTCCTGATACGCCCTGGCGCCTTCGTACAGTTCGACTAGGCTGTCCATCGCCTCATCGGTGTACGTTCTCCCGTTGCGGGAGTCCGGCGAGAGCATGCACAGGTTTTTGATGATGTGCGACTCCGGCGACCAGTCGAGCTTCTCGCCCTTGCCGGCCGCCTGCGTCCTCTCGACGAAAGACCTCCGCACTGGCTTACCGTGTCGCTCCAGCAGATTCTTCCGGCGCAACTTCATACGCCGAATTGTCCAAGGATGTGCTTGGACTGTCAAGACATTTGCAAAGATTTGTGCCGAGTGGCACGGGAAATGCTTACGGGATAATTAACGGGAGCATTCGGCCAGAAGTCGCCGGACATTGCGGCGGAAGGACTCGGTTGCTTGATCTGTCTCGTCGTCATCATCCTCTGACTCTTCGCGCCGCACGGCGTGCCACCAACCGTTTTCCTTGTCGTATGCCAGTTCATATTCGCTGCCGTCGTCGGCCATCTCCTGATTGGCGGTCGCAAGTTCTTCCGCCGTCACCTTGCCACTGTCGTCGTTGAAAGCCTGAACGTAGGACTTAGAAATCTCGTCGCCCGTCAGTCCGTCCAAGTCGTTGAAGTAGGACGCGTCGGCAGCGTCGATCTTCCCGGTCAGCGGGTTCTCGCGAACTTCCCAGTCTTCGCCTAGATTGTTCTCCAGGTCCTCGACGCTCTGCACCTCAAAGCCGCCGCCTTCCTTGGGAACGATACGGTAATCGCTCTCTTCGCCTTCCAGTTCGGCGTTGACGTCGTTCACATCCTGCACGGTTGGCGGCGTGTCGCCTTCCTCAGGATTGATCCATGCGTCGGCGTAGTCGCGGACAGCATCATCTTTGGGAACGTCCTTGGGTATCTCGCTCTTTGCCGACCCGCCTCCGGTGCCAAACTTCCCGTCCGCGGCGTGGTCGTGACCACTGGAGTCCTTAGCTTCCTTCGCGGCTATCGACGGCTTCTCTGGCGCAACCACGGGCTTTCCCGTCTTCGGATCGACGGCAGGAGACTTGCCCGGCATCTGTCCGGGCACTTGCGGCATCTCCCCCGGCGCAGGCTTCTCGCTCTCGATGTCTTCCTTCTCCTGAGCCCGGTCCAGGCTTTCCATCTTGCTCCACGTCTTCTTGCCCATGATCCCGGCTTGGTTCAGAAGCTGATACCGCGCCGATTCCTTGTCCTTGTCCCGTGCAACCAGCGTCGGCCCCTCGGCCTGGAGTTTCACCCGCTTGAGGATTTGGTACGGCAGTCCACCCCAGCGCACACCGAGTTGCAGGACACGCCAGAGGGCTCCGCACTGCGCCGACCCGGAGTAGGTGCCGTCGCCGAATGCGCGGGCGTAACTCGCTTGCTCGCGTTCGAGTTGCTTCACTCCGGGCGCCTCGGCAACCATCGTGCTCGAATAGTTCGCGTTCGAGGCATCAGCCCCGACCATGTACTCGGGCCAGTTGAATCGGCTGGCGATCGCCCGCAGTTCCGCCTGCAGGACCTCTACCAGCCGATTCGACTGCACAGTCGTGCTCGGAAATTCGTATTCGGTGTTCTCCGGAGTATCGAGCCACGTTCCCGGTAGGTAGCGCGTGCCGAATCGCTGCCTACCGGAGAGCGGGTCCGTGTACTGGAAATCGCTGTTGTTCGCCTGAAATCCCTGGATGTCCGCTACGCTGTACTGTTTGTGCTTGCGGATGCCAGCGATACTCGACTGACTCGACGCGAGCACGGACATGATCTTCAGCAGGTTCGCCGCGCGGGACAGGTTCTGCCGTACCGGGATCAAGCACGGATACCCGCGTTTCGCGGTCGGGCCGACATTCGAGCGGATGTGCAGAATCTCGTTGGCGGGAACGAGTGTCGGATACCACTTGTACGACGGGTCTTCCACGACCCAAAAGCCTTGCACGTTCAGGATGTCGTTCTGTGGCGTCTCGATCCCGAACGACTGGTGCGCCTGTTGATCTCCCGGACTGCGTATGTGCTCAGGCTCGATCGGCCGCACCGTCACTTCCCCACGTCCGAGGTGGAAGAACCGCAGGAAAGCCTCTCCGTCCGTGGTGTCTTTGCCGATCAACTGCTGTTCCCACGATCCCCAGTTCGTCCGCTCCATGAAGCGGTCGAGGAAGCGTTGGGCGATCTTGCAAAGCTGCTTGTCCCCGCGGATGAATTCCGACCGTCGTTCCACCGGAGCGCATGTGTAGCCGAAGCCCTTGCCGCAAATGTACGAGACCTTGTTCTCCCGAATTTGGATAGCCCACGGGTTGTAGGCCATCATCCACCGCGAGTAGTCGCGGAGAATCTTCAACCCGTACTCCGTGATGTACACCGGGAGCAATTCGCCGCGGAGGCGGTTGTCCAGATTGAACGGGATGTTCTCGCCGTACCACGGGAAGATGAAGTCGGGTGAGTCGAACAGAGGCTCGGCGGGATTGACGAATTCTTGCCCGCCGTCATACACGCTCTCCGTGGCCTTGATTTGCCGTAGTTCGGCCTGGAGACGGGCGCGCTCGACCTGTTCTTTCAGGGCCGCTAGAGATTCAGTGCTGCCGTTGGATTCGCTCATCCCTTAGCCTGAATGGTCGCGTAGGCGTTGACCCCGCTCGTGGACTGGAGCCGAGCAAACTGCGCCCCGCACGTTGCGTCGATGTAGAAGTCGCCCGCGCCGGAGGCCGTCACGGTGTGCGTTGTCGTCCAGTTGATCCCGTCGGCGCTGTACTGAAGGTTGATCGTTGACCCGCCCGAGACGTTGCCGAACACAGAGAGGAACGGGTTGTTCTTCGTGTCCACAGCGTTCGAGTAGCCGTTGGCTGCAACCGCTTGAGCCGTGATCGTGGCCCCGGCCGCGTTTGCAGCGTAGGTGCCCCACGCATTACAGGGAGTGCCGATCGGTGGGTTGTTGCGGCCGACGTCGGACATGGCTCAGCCCTCTGGTATCATTTCGCGGATTGTACCTGCGTGTCCGCAGCCTGTCCACCATCCTTCCAATCGTGCGTCAAGCAGAGGAAGGCGAACACCAGGATAAACGTCATCACCGCACCCGCGCACGAGCGGCTGCACAGACAGAGCACGGCGACGATGAGGAGCAAGAGGATCATGGCTTTCTCGCCACGGCGTAGCAATCCGAGTTCGACACGTCGCACTTCTCGACCACGAGTCCTGCGTCTCCGCAGAGTACGCGCATTCCGTCCGGCAAGATACGCCAGCAGTCCACAGGGAAGCGATGGATACACCACGTCCAGGGAGCTATCAGGATGCACACCCCGCCCGGCTTCAGGACGCGGGCCATCTCCTTGACCACGAGCCACGGCCGCTCTGTGTGTTCCAGACATTGGCCACTGATGACCGCGTCGAAGGACTCGGCCGGGATGGACGACGGGTCATTGGCCGGCACCACGATATCCACGTTCGGGCCCGGCTCGATGTCCACGCCCTGGTAATCGCAGTCCGCGAACAATGGCCGGTAGACGCCGCCATCGTTGTTCACGTCCCTGGCGCCCCAATCGGCCACCCAAGAGCCGGGCGGGATGCAGGAGCGTAGTTCGGTCATCAGGCGGAGACTGTTGGCGTGCACTCACGGCACCTCGACATGACCCATACTACGGCACTTGGACATGCCCGAGAATTCTTTCGTCTTGGCCACCGCAATTACAAAAAGCCAATAATGTTGCGTCAGCGTTGTCCGGACTGCGGCCGATGCGTTCCTTTGTCTCCAGCTTCGGTTCCACTTTCCGCCGTCCCCGCAAGTCTAGCCAGTAGATCGGCGCTGTCAACTCACGGCGGAGATCGTTAAGGGCTTGCTTGCTCACCCCTCCAAGAGCAATGTTCCCGCGTTTGCATTCTAGGGCGAAGCCGAACCACAGCGCCGATCGCAAGTCCGGGTAGTCCGTTCGTCCGGATTCGGCCAGCGAAGCCCACGTATTGACGTTGACCACAAGTCGCCAGCCATCTTCCAAGATATCCGAGACAACCCCGGCGCCTATTCCCACGCCATCTACTGCGATTACAACTTGCCTGCGCGGATCGGAGAATCCCAGTTCGCTTCCTAGCATCAACGCCAAGGACATGGCCTTCTGCGCCGTCCGTGTCGGGTTCTGCCCGTGGAATGCTTCATGATATATGCTCACGCCTCCCTTCTGGACATGAAAGGCCGTGTCGTCGTTGCCTTCCCACGCTACGTCCACGCCGATCTGTAGGCGTCCATTGTTAGGCCAGGCGAGCTTCTGTTCGACAGCCTTGTCGAACAGGTACTCCGGAAACACCGCGTTGATGCCAGATGTCGGCCGGCGCCCGAGAATGGCCGCCTCTGCTTTGGCCTGAGGAAGATACCATTTGCCGCAAAACTCTATTGCTCCTGGCTGACCTGGTTCCGCAGGATCGCTCCATTCCTCCAGCCGATCCTTGACCCATTGCAGGCGTACAGCGGCAGGATAGAGTGGCCGTTCGTTGCGCAGTTCGCTTTGTATGTTCGGGTGTTCTAGGGCAGACATGGTCTCGACGTGATAGGCGCCGGATCGCTCGGCATCGACCGCCGGGCCGCTTGAGAGGTATGGGTTATAGATGGCCAAGAATCCGTACCGATCGCCCTGGAGCATCGTCTGAGCCGCGTCCCAAAACTCAATGTCTATGCCTTCCGCCTCATCGAAGATGATGAGAACGGCGACCTCATGGTGACCCTGGAATCCCGTCCGGTCCCGCGCCGTGAAGCCGAAGGCGAAGTGGTCTACGCTCTGCTCCATCCGACAAGCTTTCGGCAGGAAGCACGTTGTGTCCAGTCCAGCGTTCACGCGGACGCGGCGGACTTCCTTCCAGAGGATATTCTTGACCTGCTCGGCGGAAGGAGCGGACGTGAGAACCACGCCGGGCCAGAAGCAATCGAACCACCAATTGACGAGGCAGGCTGCGAGAAAAGACTTGCCGACGGTATGGGCTGACTTGACTAGTACCTTGTAAGGCGGCTTGCAGAGGAGGCGGGCGATCTTCTGCTGCTTACCGGTTAGCCGAACCTTGAGTACTTCATCGCAGTACTCAGCCGGCCTGAATTGGTAGTATTCTCTCTGAGTTGCCGTCAAGCAACTCGGTCCGTCCATTCCCTGCGTCAGGCTGGCTCGGATTTCGGCTACCTGCTTCCGCAGACTTGCGATACTCATAGACCAGCGCCCGTAGTTCGCGTATTTCCTTCACCAGTCCACTGAACTCCGCTGCCCGGAAGCCTGCGTCCATCAGTACAGCGGCCGCTCGAACGCGGATGACCTCGCTCTTTGAGTTCAGGGACTTGTCGAGAGTGTCTGTCGCCCGGCCGTGCTTCGCTTGCAGTCCAGCAAGCGTAGCCTCTTGCATTTTGTTGCAGGCATCGCTGTAGGCTGCGGAGAATTCCGCCTCCTGCAACCAGCGGTATAGAGTGGCCCGGTCTATTTTCGCCTTGCGTGCGGCCGCCTCTTTGGTCCGGCACGTCAGCAACGCTTGAAGACCGATTTGTTGGTCTAGTGGTAACGGCATGTCCGTCGCACATTCTTGCAAAAGTTCGCGTCACGGGGTCATCTACCTCCCCGTGCGCTTCGCCACAACTTGTTGATAGTATGCCCCTTGGAAGGAGCTGACGCAAGAGCACCCATCTCCGCCGGGCTGATAAACGTAGGCCCGTAGGTCTTTCCGGTCTTTAGACGAGTGTACAAAGTCCCTTGGGTTTGGCTGATTTGGTTGTACTGGAGAGCGTCTACCCAGGAAGAGGAGACGAGCACCCACTCACCCTTGAAAAGTCGCTGCATGTCGTCGGGGAGGACCAGAGCGTCCGGGTGTCCGTACTGCTGAGCGATCTTGTTGCCAATGCCACGACGGGAGGACGGGTGCGAGATGGGCAGCACTTGCGGGGTGCCGTAGAAGGCTGCTTTCAGACGCGAGATGAAGCCGGCCATATCACCGTCCGTACTGTATCTGACTCTGCGCCGCGAGAATCTGCTGCTGGTAGTACAGCTGCTGCAAGATCATCTGCTGTTGGTAGAGCTGTACCTGCTGAAGCTGCGCGGCCTGGATCGCCTGGCACTGTGCCACGTACCACGGACTTGGGACGTACAGTTGACCAAACACTGGGCGCGGTTTCGTGACAGGAGGACTGTAGTTGACCGCTCGGCAGGGCATGCCGGCGTAGACCGTGGAGCAGCAGAGAAAGAGGGCAAGGATGTATCTCATTTCGGACTCTCCGCGGTTTCCAGGGATACCACCCACCACGTTCGCCCGCACTTGTCGCAAGGGATCGCTCCTGGCGTGCTCTTCTGCACATCCAGGGCAACGAGCCGGTGCGCGTCTAGCCAGGCGTTGACCGGGCCTGGATTGCAGGCGCCGCAGCCTTCTGGTTCGTCTGTCACCATAGCCTCCACCACGGCCGGGTAGCACGCTTCGCCGCCCAGACCAACCCTAGTCTAGCACAGTTGCCGCAGACCCACTCCTGGACGCTCGACGGTTGATAGCTCTGCGCTTTCCGGCAGACGCAGCAGACCATTACCTTAGCCTCGATCTGGACTGGCGGCCCGTCGAGAGTATTCACAGCGCCCCCATGAGTCCGGCGCTCATGTCCGTGCCTCCGTTGCCACTCGCGGCCGGCCGCGTTTAGACCTCTCCGGCTTCGGCAGCCTGAGATGCTTGGCCAGCGCCGCCTCGGCCACAGCCGTCCTGTCCGGCTCGCTCGGATCACTCGCAGCACGCGCGTCAATGGCGTCTACCATGTGATCCCGGAGCCACAGCGTTACCACTTTCCGGCCTTTTCTCTGCGCCATTTCTACCTCCCGAAAATGACTGTACCCGACCGATTGCGATTTGTCTAACCATTTATCGGAAAAACTCACAGATAGGACTTCCTAGGACGTCCTATTATCCCGCGATGGGCATTCGGCCGGAAAACTATTTTCAGAAAAATGCTCAACCATGCGGAAATGTGCTTGACTAATTACCGGCCGCATGCGATATTGAGTATGTAAGGGAGGCGGCCCTGATGTACCGGGTTGGCGTGGCGGCGTGAGGGAACGACTTCGATGAGTTACTACGACTTGACTGGCGCCATCTGCGACGACGGCACCGTTGGCGACTTTGATTTCGACGGTCCTGCCGACTCTGGCGCCGCTCCCGACCCGATGTACGACAGCGACGATTACTACGGCCACGGGCGCTGCACCTGCGGCTATCAGGCTGCGATGGCGGATCGGCAGTTCGATGACGACATCCGCGCTGAATATTTCGCGGGCTGCTCCGGATGCGACCCGATCATGGCGGACTGCAAGCCTCACGGGTTTGGTATTGAGAACTTTGAAGACCCAGCTCTGACAGCAGCGAACCTCTACGTCCAAGGGCGCATGGACGCCGTGTTCGGCGCCTATTCGCTCAGTTTCCACGGCAACGGTAAAACGTGGAACTCGTTCAAGCCGGAACGCGACCGCTTCTGGGTGGCGATAAGCACGCATAACGAAGCGCTGGAACTCAGGTCCGAAAAGGTCTGGGACGCGCTCTGTAACTGCTGCCAGACGCACAGAGAGGCGGTCAAGAGATACACACGATGGGCTAAGCGAGCGACGAATCCGAATCGGCGTGGTGGCTTGAGTGCCGGTCCGGGTGTACCGGTCGGCGAGAGTGGTAATGGAATGGGAGGGTGGGACGATGGCGACTCTGACCAAATGCGTATGCGTGTGGCATGACCAGTCCTTCAGCGGCCCGCGTGAATGGGTCGTCAGCATAGATGAGATAGACCTGGCTACCGAGTCCACCGACACGACTAGCACCCTGTCCGGATGGGAGTCCGAGGCGATGGCTCGCGATGAGGCTAAGCGACAGGGCCGGCGGCTTGGCCTGTCGGTGTACCTCCTGGTCAACGCGGCCGACGATGGCTACGGGCGTGGCAATCGACACGAACTGATCCAGGGAGCGTGATATGGCCCGCAAGCCACTGGCAAAGCTGGCTGCCAGTTACCTCGCCCTGCGTAGTCAGGCGTGCGAACTGGTGGCAGACTATGAGGCCGCTGCTGCCACAGTGCCAGGGCGATTGCTCTTGTTCGCCGGCCTGCGGAAACGTCCGAAACAAAATCGCGGCCCGCAGCCGATCGTATTGCACGCGATTGCGGCCTGGCTTGTCTCGCAGGGCAATGAGCCGGCTACTTACCGGGATATTGCGGCAGGCGCGGGATTGCGCTTGATACAGGTCCGAAATTGTATCAGCAAGAGTCAGACCGACTGCTTTGAGCGCGTCGGAGAGGAACTAGTCGGCGACAAGCACCTAGCTAAAGTGCGGCTTAGTGAGGCCGGCATCGAGCGATACCGGCAGACAGCCTGAAACCCAGTCCCGTCCCGCGAGGGCGGAAAGGAAGAACGATGGCCAACATGACGATACACACCCACGGCGCCGGCGTGGTCCTCGACAACTACCGGAGCGAGAAGCATCCTGGCGAGCTAGCCCTGACCTTCCGCGTCATGCGCGAAGGCTCGCGAGACTACATCGGCGGATGGGATGAGATCGTCCTGTTCGAGCTATCTGCGGCCGACCTGGACGAGATGGGACGAACCCTGATCCGCCTGGCGGACGAACAGCGGGCCGTGGACAAGCAGCGGATGACCGAAACCTTCGCGACCGAGCCCGACCCCTTTGAGGATAACACGCCATGTACTGCTCTGAATGCCTCCAGCCCTGCGAGGAAATCACTGTAGACTTCGGCATCGGCGCCTACGAGTACGCCGGCGCTCCTAGCTATGACATTAGGCTGTCACTCGTCTCGGACTGCTGCGAGGCGCCGACGATATCCGAGGAAGAGGCTGCCGAGCGGTACTGGGACCGCCGCACCGCTTACGGTCCCTGTCAAGATGAAGGAGATTGACGGCATGAAACTTCTTTCGATTCTCTCCGCAATGAGCAGTTCGAACAACCGGCGAAGGTACAGTCGCATCGATCGCATGTATGCCAGAACTGGCCGCATACCCGGCGTTCATGGCCACTGGTACGCCGGAGAGTTTCACCTGATCGGTGGACGTAAACCGAATCGAACGAACCCAAACACATGTTACCGAGGACCGACCGCATGAAGCGCCTGGCATGGAAGCTACTGCTCTGGCTGACCACCGGCTGGACTGAGGAAGACCCGGTCGAGGAAAGACTGCGAGATTTGCCCCGATTTGTAACCGATGAGGAATGACCACATGACGCCGCAAGAGATAGCCGCCAAGCTCGCCGAGCCATTCGACATGGAGGAAATCCGCTGGAAACCCGCCATCGTGAAAGGCGACCGCGCCATGGCCTTGGCATACGTGACAAGCCGCGCCATCATGGACCGACTCGACGAAGTGGTCGGCCTGGACTGCTGGCAGGACGAATACGCCTTCATGCCCGATGGTTCCGTGACCTGCAAACTCTCGCTCAAGATCGACGGCCAGTGGCTCACGAAGATGGATATCGGTGGCCAGTCCGAGCAGCCCGACGACCACGACAAGCACAAAGCGGCGGTCTCTGACGCGCTCAAGCGAGCTGCCGTGAAATGGGGTCTCGGCCGCTTTCTCTATCGTCTCCCGCAACAGTGGTGTGATTATGACCCGCAGAAGAAGCAGTTCAAGGTCATGCCTAAATTGCCCGACTGGGTTTTCCCGCCGAAAAAAAAGGAGATCGAGCAACCCAAGCGGCTAAGCGCCGATGAGCAGTCCACGTTCGACCGTTGGGTCAAGACCATCGAAAACGAAGTCACTACCGTGGACGAATGCAACGCAGTCCGTCGGCAGATTGCGGATGAGCAGATTCCCGGCCGTGCCTTGCAGAAGATGCTGTGGGACTTCCTCTGTGACCACGCGAAGAATCAGGGCTGGCACTGGTCTCCCAAGGTTACGAAGTTTGTTCTGGGCAATAGCGTGAAGGAGTCAGCATGAGCCTGGCAACCGAACTCCGCACGCAGATCGCATTCATGCAGGCCACAGGACAACAGACGGTATCCCTTGGCCTGCTGGCCTTGCTGATCGATAAACTCTCTCCGCCTGCCGCGCCCGGTCGCCTCTGGGTCCGCTTCGGCTGCGGACATGAGCAAGAGGTCGGGCCGGGTGACAGTGCGGTGACAATGCTGGATTACGCTCGCGACGGAATGCCCTGCGATGCCTGCATGGAAAAAGTTCACCTTGACGCTCAAGCTGTCCGTCGGTAATCTCACCCAAGCGAATCCGCTGGTCCGGAATCGCAAGATCGAAACACCAGAGACCACGCCACTCCGTCCCGGCACTTCCTTGCCGGACCAGCGGAACTCTCCGGGAGGAGTGGCGCTTTTTCACCTTGAGGCCACGCCATGTCAACGGCGACGGACCGCGTTTGGAACGCTTACGCCAATACCTTCCCGTTGATGAAGGGCGTTGAGTACGAAGAACTCAAGGCCAGCATCCAAAGCCGAGGCGTCGAGCTGCCGGCCCTCTACCGCATCAAAGACGGCAAGCCAGAATACCTCGACGGCCGCAACCGTGCGCGAGCCTGCGACGAGCTAGGCATTGAGCTGCCGACGAAAAAAGTGGTTGTCGCCGATGAGGACGTAGAAGAGTTCATCGACTCGTGCAACGTGCATCGCCGCCACCTCTCCGCATCCGTCCAAGAATCCAAGCGAAAAGAACGCATCGCCCGCGTGTCCGCCATGCGCCAAGAGGGAAAGTCCACCCGCGAGATTGCGCAGGCCGAAGGGGTCAGCCAACCACAAGTTTTGCGAGACCTAAAGACAGCGACTGATACGGGGGTATCAGTCCAACCGACAAACGGAGTGGTTAATTCTCTTGATGGCGTCCAAAGGCCAGCAAATCAGCCAGAACGTCTGCTTTGCGAGCGCTGCAAGCGGACTGGGCCAACAAAGGGCTGCGCTGGTTGCACGGACCTGAACCGCAAGAAACCAGCCGCCAAAAAGAAGCGTACCGAATCCGCCAACGGTGATGGACCGAAAGATCCTTTCGGGACTCCTCTCCCGAAGTCCTGCCGCGATGCCTTCTGCGACCCGTGGATACAGAACACTTACGATTTCTTGACGGTCACTTCCGAAAAATTCCGCAAGCAACGCATCCCGGACGGAATGGAAAAGCGGGCCAAGCATTACCCCTTCTTCAACAAGAAAGACGTGATCGACGGCGCTGCATTCATCATCCAGTACCTTGACGATCTCATTGAGCACTTTCGCGACTTCCGGCCTGGCGGCGTCTGCCCGACATGCGCCGGGGGACGATGCGCGGACTGCCGGAATTGCGGTCTTGTGCCGACAGCAATTTACAAGGAACTGAAGAAAGCGAAGGCGGGGAAATGAAGCCAGTCCTCAGACCGTTCCAAATCGACGCAGTCAACCGTGTGACCGAGGCTGCGAAAACAGCCAAGGTCATCGTCCTCCAGTCGCCTACCGGCAGCGGCAAGACGACAATGGGCTGTGAGCTAATAGGCCGAGCCGCCGCTAAGGGCGCCAGCGTTCTCGAAATCGTCCACCGTAGGAAGCTCGTTGACCAGTTTTCCGAACGGCTTTTCGAGCACGAGATTGACCACGGTATCTTGATGCGAGGCCACCGGCTGGAAAAGGATTGCAAGATCCAGGTTGCCAGCCGCGACACGCTTCTCTCTCGATGCGTCCGCAACGAATACTTCGACTTGCCGCCGGCCCAGCTCGTTGTCGTTGATGAGGGCCGGCACGCCGCGTCCGCCGAGTTCCGCGCCCTTCTAGCCCACTATGAAGCTCGCGGCGCCTGGATCGTGCTCTTGGACGCTACTCCAGTCCTTGCCGATGGTCGCGGCCTCGGACCGTGGGCTAAAGCAATCGTCAAGGCTGCGAGCGTGACCGAACTGATAAAGCAAGGTTACCTCGTTCCTGTGAAGTGCTACGCGCCTGACCGCAAGAACGGCCGCGGCGGCAAGGTCAAACGCGGTATCGCTGGCGATCTTGTTGAATCGTGGAAGCAGTACGCAGAGAGCATGCCTACCGTTCTCTTTTGCTCGCGAGTGCAGCATAGCCTTGACGCCGTACAGGCGTTTCGTGCCGCCGGCATTCGCGCCGAGCACGTTGACGCCGATACTCCGGACGACGTTCGGGATCGCTTCTATGACGGCTTGGAAGGCGGAGACGTCCAAATCGTGTCAAACGTCGGCATCATTAAAGAGGGTGTCGATATCCCCTGCCTCGGATGCTGCCAGTTCTACATGGACCCATCCGGCCGGGTCGGATTCCTCCAGGGCTGCGGGCGCATAATGCGTCCATACCCTGGCAAGTCGCATGGCGTTCTGATCGACCACGCCGGAGCTGTGTTTCGTCACGGGTTCCCGGACGAGGACACCGAATGGACGCTCGAAGGAAACGTCGATGAGGACTTCGAGAAAAAGCACAAGGACGGGCAGACGCAACAGGTCCTCTACTGCAAGCACTGCGAACTTATTTACCACTCGTCGCCAACTTGCCCGCAGTGCGGCCGCGCACCTGGCAAGCCGCCGCGTTCCATATTCGCGCCGCCTCCAGTCGATGCAACGAACGAGCTACTGACAGAGGCCGACCGCAAGGGCATGCGCGGAATGTACGACCGTGAGGAGAAGATAAAGCACTGGTTCCGGTGCCTCGGAGTCTCTGCGAACAGTGGCGGGACGTTCTCGAAAGCTCGGGTCATCTACCAGAAAAAGTACGGCGAATGGCCCGAAGATAATTTCCCCTGCCAGAGCAGGAACTGGAGTTCGCGAGTAGCCGACGTTTACCCGAAGTTCGACAGGAGAAGGCGAGTATGATCGCGGATTACGACGACGTTGGGACCATTCAGGAAGTCTTGCAGGCTTGGCTCGACAAACACGACTTGGCGCATGACTGCGTTTTCTGGAATCGCGAGGAATGGATAGCTCGCGACGAAGATTTCGGTAAGTGTGCTCATCTCGTTCTTTGCTGTGGCCAGCAACTAGAGATAGTCTTGAACGGTTACTCGGAAGGCTGGGTAGATCTCGTCGATGAGCTTGACGATTTGCTTGAGGACGCTGGATGGTCCCGAGAACTGGCTTACTGCTACCTCTATTTCTTCCCGACTGACTGCAACGGATACCCAGTCAAAGCATAGAGCGACCTGATTTCGTTCGCCCACGAACGATGCGAGCCGACCGCGCGTGAATGCGGACTGCGGCAAGACAGGACGGCTTACCACGGCCGATACGAGCGGGGAAGCCCGCGAATGATGGGGTGAGACATCCCCAGCCTGACTTGTTCGGCATCTCGAATTCCTGAATCCCGCAAGGGGGGTAGGGGGGTTGTCGTTGCTGCCGCAGGCCCGTTGCGTTGCGAAGCAGTAGCAACACCAAACCCCAATGATCCCGGCCAAACTAGGAAGCTGCGTGCTGCTTGAGCGCGACGGAAAACGCCTCTAAGAAGTGAATCATGAAAACGCTTGACGAATTCGTCTCTGCCTTCCGCGCGAGACTACGCGGAGAACTGACGGAAAGTTACTCGCTACGGAAGCTGGCTCCCTCCGACCTCGGAATGGAGGTCGATCGGCAGGACCGCAGAATCAAGGAAATGCTCCGCGAGATGTACTTATTCTTTCAGCCGGAGAGACCGTTGGACGTTAAAGCTCCGACAACGCCCGCTCAAGCAGCGCAGCCGGTCAACGGCACCAACGGGAGGAAACAATGAGACACTTCGACCCCGCCCTCTTGGCCGACGTCCGCCTTCAGCCATGCTGTTGGTGCAGTCGGAGAGCGCCGAGCGAGGCCGCCCACATCTACGCCAAGGGAATGGGTAACTCGCGACAGATAGACCTACCGTGGAACGTGGTGCCTCTGTGCCGAGAATGCCACCAGAGTAGCCACGATGGACAACTGCCGCTGACGTTCGACTTGCTGGCCATCGCGGCGCAACGGACAGGATTGTTTCAGGCGGAGATCGAGAACCTTTACGCGCGGATGATGAAGGCGGACAAGACGTGCGTAGTATGCCCGGACTGCGGCGGAAACGGATTGTTCGACGAGACAGGACCAGGCAGCACGTTTGATTGCGGCCGCTGCAACGGGGCGGGAATTCTGACGCAATCCGGCGAGCCGTGGCGCGAATAGGCTTGACGCGTATGCTTGCCGAGAGTAAGATTCTGCCATGAAGAAAGACCGCTGCCCGCTCTGTGGCTGTTTCAAGATCGCCACTGCTGCTGCCAAGGGAGGACGGAACCGCTCGGCATCTCTGACTCCGGAGCAGCGGCGGGAGATTGGCAGGCGTGGAGCCAAGAAGCGTTGGGACGCTGTGAGAGCGGCGAAGGGAGGGAAGTGACGATGGCATCATGCAACGGATGCACAAATGTGGAACTCAAGAAAAAATTGGGGAAAAGGTATCTGCTTCTGACTGTCCACGGGTGGCCGACTGTGTACGAGATGGGATTAGCGCCGCTGCCAGGTCAAGACGAGCCGTCCTCGAACAATGGGCAGCCTATCAGATTCTGCGCGGCATTTCTAGAACTGGCCCACTCGTATGACGAGGATTGTTACACAACGAGAGAAGTTAGGAAGTAGTCGTGGACCGCCTCCCATGCCGTCTCTGTGGCCAGATGCTCTTGTGGGTCCGCTCGCACAGGACAGGTAGTCTGCTCTCCCTGGACGCAGAGGAGTGCGAGCGGGGCGACGTCACGTTGGTGGCCGGGGTGGCGCACGTGGCGAATGGCGACCTGTACGACGAGGTGCTGAGCGGACCACGGTACAGGCAGCATGATTGTCCGAAGAGAAAAAAGGGGGAATGACGATGGCCGAAAAGACGTGGATTAGCGATGAGAATGGCAACCGCTGCTCAGTCGAATACTTCGGATCGGAAGAGGCGGCCAAAACTGCTTTGGAGAGCCTTAAAAACTGCTCGGTCTTCTCGGACTGCTTGCGATGCTCGGACTGCTCGGGCTTCTCGATCTGCTCGTACTGCTCGGGATGCTCGGACTGCTTGCGCTGCT
>QGNH01000203.1_pt1 | contig 23673 bp, 47 predicted proteins | sample 1735481 | NCBI WGS metagenome assembly QGNH01 (sample SAMN09239004, study PRJNA386568) | Viral metagenome, whole genome shotgun sequencing project.
GCCCATGGCTCAGGTTCAGATATCGTGGATGAGGATCAAAAAACTGATGCGGAACCAAATTTCACTATCCCAAATCCATTAAACATGATCAAGACTTAAGTTTATGAATCTTATTATTGAAGGTGTATTTATGAATGTCATCATTACTTCAGCAATTATTGCCGCCGTAGCTTTGGTTGGTTATGTAAGCTATCTATGCCTAGGCCCAGACAACAAAGTCGAGGAAGCTTGTGAGCAAGTTATCCAAGTAGAAACTGGATCTGATATCGATCTCTCCCCTTCAGCTACTGGCCCAACTGCACCAACTGGCCCCGCACAAAACATCATTCTGAGCGGGCAAACAGCTGATGAAATTGTTGATGCTGTGGTAGAAGGCATTACCAAGAAGAGCTAGTAACTATTGGCTCATTCGTTGCGTAAGCCTTGATCCCAGGGATCAAAGGAAGTTCTGTAGCAAATGGAATGAAGAAGTGATTCTTATGATAATAAGTCAATATCTTTTTCATTCCATGCTTACTAATTAGAAATGACTCAGCCTTACTTCTTGTATAAATCTGAAGTATCTTTTCTGAAATGTGCAAACCTGTCTCATGATCAAACTCTGGCTTATCATAATTTAACTTCACATCTGGCCTTGAGATCATATTAGTTTCTGCACCAGTCGGCCAAGATTCAGTTTGCTCTAGGGGGTCTGTATACAATACGTCCCACCGCCTATCAATCGACTGTAGGTCAAGCAAATAGCCTTCTATACGATTGGGGTCGCTTGCTATCTTCACAGCATCGTCCATTACCCAAACAACCTTATACTTACTTTTATATGCATCGCTTATAATTGACAAATAATCCAAGTCTCTTGAGATGCTCTCTTTATTCATGCATGGATGGAAATAAGTCTTGTCTTCATTAGTCATTAGCGCTGGAGTAAATTTTGGCCTAATAATCTTATGAGAGAAAAACCATTTGACTAAATCTCTCTTTACTACCAAAGCATCAAAATTCGAACACTTACTAGAGCCCCTCACTCCAAGATTCAAAGCCTTTTTGTAGCTTAGTAACGATGGGTCTTGTGCGTTGTATCTGTAGGGGATAATATCATATTTGTTAAACTCAGTCTTGTGGCTTCGAAATGTGTCAATATTCTTTTTGAGATTGATCATGTACATAAAATCTACCCCTTCAACAAAATTGAGGTGTTTTTTATGCTTGCATTGACTGAAGGAAGACTCTATGCCACTGTGGAGAGGGCCAAAGAAGGAAAAGCAGCATAGAGCCAAAAGGAAGAACCAGCGCATAAAACCTCCATCATGGTTTTTCCAGAAACTTACCATTCGACTGCTTTTTTTCCAACACCTTTTCCAAAAATCTTATCAGCCAGGGTTCAAAAAAGCACATTATGTCAATGCTGTTTAATTGTTCAAATGAATCGTATATAGAATAGTTTTTATTCAGTCCGTGCAAGAACATGTTTAAATCAGTCATGAGAAAATTGAAGTTTGCTTTGCTATATTTTCTAATATCAAAATTTAGTTTATACAATAAATCAGCTGCCTGACTAGTTTGAAAAATGTCCAACACTTGACTGCGCATGTCTTTTTGTAGGCAAGGCATACTCCTCCTTATTTCAAAATATGTTGAGAAAAATGTTGTAGCATTAAGACAAATTTTGTACAAGGAAGAAAATTAGTATGAGGTGAGAAAATGTTGTATCTAGCTTTTCTTGAATGCTTAGATGAGATATGGTACGCTTTTATGTGTGGATTTTTTGTAACATTGGGAATGTTGACAGCGGTCTATCTTGTTGCAAGAATATTTGGATATTGGGATGAGGAAATCTATATTTGATCATCTTCTCCATGTTCTTCATCCTTAGGGAGATTTTTTCTATCTATTTTTACCAATTTGCTATCTGTAAAATTACGCATTGCCTTGGATACTTCTTCAATAAAAGTAATAGGGTAGTGATGGTATCTAAAATTCAATTCAGCTATTTTCAATATTAAACAATTTAATACAATTCTTAGACTTTCTTTGTCCTCCATATTTCCAGAGATATTGATCAGCTCATCCAATGCCCCAGAAAACACTCCAATTCCTTCATTAACTCTTTTCTCGGCCTCTTGTCTCTCTGACAGTTTAGCTTCAATTTCGGCTATATGTTCCACTAGATCTTTCAAACTTTCTGTCATGTCTTTATGTTCTTCCATTTTTTTACCCTCTTTTGTCCTCTTAAGTTAACAGCCCAACCATCGTTAACCAGTTTACTAAATGATTGAAAATTAGAAAAGGTGATTTTTTTACCCATGGCGAGAGGCCCATTAGCCTTATCCTTTCTCATTATGATTCTTGCCATCTAAACCTCGCTAGGTTCAATTATCTTCATTAGCTGTATGGTTGCCCAGGCCACCACATAGTAATTGATTCTAAGGCGTTTTAAAGGCGTTGTGAATCATTCTATGGAGACCTTCTGATTTCAACTCCTTCTCCTTCTTTTTTCTTTACTAATTTATACCCATACCAATCAGCACTGATTTGTAATTTTTCAAAATCAGTAAGACTTCCAGGAGCCTTTTGAATAGTTGCTCCATTTTCAAAATCTTCTTTCATTTGCTTTATTGAAATTTTGTCTTTTTTTGTCTTTTTCATTTTTTCTTTACCCTAAAACTTTCATTCCATTCATATAATTTTCTTCTAAATTCTGGATCGTCGCAACTCAATTTTTCAAACTTTTTCGTTGAGATTATGTAAATTTCAGCTGTTTTTGTTCCTTCATCCCATCGAAAAACTTTCGCGGGTGGTTTGTAGACTTCCATGAAGTATTTTACTTCTTCAAGAGATTTTTCTTTCTCGGATTTTTCGTTCGTGTCTGATTTTTTGATAAATCTAGAAGATTTTTTCTTTTGGTCCTTCAATCCCCAGTCAAGGATATCTTGATAAGGACTTTTGTTGGTATATGCAGTTGGTTCAGATCGCATGAGATCTTCTGCATTTTTGATTTTTGCATTTGCCATTTTATCACCAAGCTTATCCCTCAATGTCATTTTTTGATGATCTGTAAGCCAGATTTGTGGCTTTTGTTGCTTGCCCTTCTTTTTCACTTTTGAAAAAGCAGTAGTAGAAGCCGACGAAGGAGGCGTTTCGGGATTCTTAGGTTCATCAACTTCTCTACTACTTACCTGTATATTAGAATATCTTTCGTATTTCTTTAGGGCTCTACGTCCAGGGGTGTTTTTAAAACACTCCCCAGGGGTGTTTTTAAAACACTCCGAAACATTATTTGAATCATCTTCCATGCAAATATGATAATAGTTTTCTACATGGTTTACAGGGCCTTCCTGTCTTTTTTCTATTAAGCGTTTCTTTGTCAAACTTTTTATTGTGCTTATGCAGGTACGCTTGATCATTCCTGTGCCTTTTGCGATTTGTTCGAACGTTATCTTTTCCCAGTTTTTATGCCATCCGTATGTTTGACGAATGAGAAATAGCATAATTCTAAGCTCACCTTCTTTAAGCATTGGGACTATGTAGTCAAAAAAATCGTTCGGTGTTTGAGTATGGTTGGGGAAAGGAAATTTGTAATTATTTTCAAGGAAGTCTGGAGTTTTTTTATCAAGAATTTCTTTTTCTGAATTCTTTTCGTTTTTTCTTGCTGCTTTATTTGATGGAGTGTTATAAGATTGAGTCATGTTATGATCCTTTATTGGAGAGCCTTAATCTTTGCCGATTGTGGGGCTCTCTGATTTCTAGTATTTCCCAAACCTTACCTTTCCTGATCTTAAATTGCAAAATGTCTTTGCTTGATCTTTTTTTCTGAAAAGACTTGCCTGAATTTGAAGGAGTGGTATAAGATTGGGGCATAAGCTTCTCCGCTTAAAAAGACCCGGGAAATCTTGGCAGAAGTCCGGGTCTTTGTTTTTAAGGTTGATAAAAATTCAATCCTATCCTTTCAAGTCTTATACTTCAAAGAAAATCATTCACTCAAGCCACTTTAGCTTTCTCAAGCCATCTCTGGTATGATTCAACAAGTTTAGGTGGATTGTTCATCCAAAAATTATAGACGGGCCCAAAAGGCTTTTTCATCTCAGCAATGCATTTCTTTTCCGCTGCACGTAAGTAGACAAGTAAATCAGAGGGATTCAGTTCTGTTTTACTAGCCATTTCCTCTGCAAGCTCATATATCTGGACGTTGTCAAGATAGAAAAGCTCTTCTTCCACAAGCTCTGCAGGGATTTCTACTTTATTAACTTGTATAGGTTTTTTAGTAGGTTTGCATGCCTCTTCTCCATCATCGTCCTCTGGTGCCACTCCGAATGCAGAGGATAAGCTATATCTTCTAGCATAAGTAAGCCCCGAACCATAGCCTTGAGCGTCATTTTTGCTTATTGGTACAGACATAACGCCACACGAAATCTTTTCACCAGAACTGTGAATGATAACAGTTTCCACGGCTGCACACCCTGTTACTTGGTGAATTACTTGATAAAACCACAAGCCGTATTTCGTAATTACTGGCTTGATTGCGTCAATAACGTTCCCTAAACTGGCATACTTTGATTTAAAATGCGGGTTCGTTTTGTCTGTTACCGCACCACCTATTTCTACAAAAGCCTTTGCCATTGCCTCACAAAGCTGTTTTATTGGTTCTTCTCTTGTTTGCACAATACTCATGTTACTTACTCCTTATGATGGTTTTTGTCTCTGATATGATCTTAAGTCCTGCTATGGAAGAAATGCCTAGCTTCAATGCTAGTTTAACCTTCTTTTCGTCCACGCACAAGTACTCCATAGGTACTTTTGATATATCTTCAAGCTCGAATGTTTGTACTGTTTGTTCAAACGCAGTGGCGCCTTCCGACTTGATTTTGGAAGTGTCTTCTGGCATGTAGGGATTCAATTCAACCCCAAATTCCTCGCTGAAAAATGCTGCTTGATCTTTGTTCATCTCTGCTTGGCTCTCAAGCTTCTTCCATGCCTCTACCTTGCTGGATATGGATTGATCTATTTGTTCCAGCTTATCTGTAAATCCATCGGCAATGTCTTTTAGCTTTGCAAGAAACTTCTTGGCTGGCTCTCCTAATTCCTTTCGTGTTGAATCTATCTTCTTCTTTATCCCTCTAGATTCAGCTACAACATTAATGGCAATTCCAGCCGAAATTTTGTCTGTTACAACAACCTTGACAGCCAACTGCACCGCCCATTCAACGTGCGATGTAAACTCTGATAGCTTTTGATACACGTCTTCATTTTGCACTTGATTAAAATAATTACTTTGTGACAACGCCATATGGTCTCCTTTTTTTGTAAAAATATGATTTTCTTTCTTTAAATAATAGGGAAAATTTGCATAGCCTTTATACGCACATCCTGTAACGTATTGCTGGCCTCAAGGCGAGCTATCTTTAGCTTGAGCATGAAAATCTCTTCATGCAAAATCCATAGCTCGCCAAGATAATCAAGGTTGGTTTTAGATTCCCCTTGCAAAAATTCGCAAGATGGTTGTAAATTTTGGGTAAACATGTAATCTCCTTTGTGGTTAATGTTTGCCTAGGCGATACCTCCCTTGAAGTAGTATCGCTTAGGATTTAGTCTTCACTCACTTTCTTCGCGCCGATGTTTTCTAAAATTAGGCTTTCCTCTCCAATATATTCAATCTCCATGCCTTCATCTTGAGCCCACAATAGGTTTTCAAGGCTGAGGGTTTGGATATTCTTGTTGTAAGTCTTCTTCACCCTTACAACCCATCGCGAAATAGGGCATTCTGGGTAAAACCATGAGCCCTTATCCTTCCTTACTTTAATCTTTGTCACTTCCATTTTTCCTCCTTTCTTGTTTTGAATAGCTTAACACATTTAATACAATTAAGACAACGTCATTCGTCTTTGAAATATTTGTAAGCCATGATACAAGCCATAGCCTGTTGCTTCACCCTTGGGGTGATATCGTACTTGCATATCATGGGCATTTCCCCTTGCTTATCAAGCTTTACAAACATGCACTGATCTAAGGTTTGCACTCCATTAACATGCAAAAGATCTTTGTACATTGCCCCTTGCATGGTCCATAGTTTCTTTTCTTGTGAAGCTGTGCTCTTCCAGTCGCAAACAATAAGATCGTCTCCAAGTTTTATAACAGTGTCCACCTTCCCTGTTATCTTGAGAGAATCATTATAATATCTTTGTTCGTTCTTCACTACGATGGGCTTGATTGTGTCGTACCACCTAAGCCAGCTGTCAAAGTAGGGCTGTGCACTATCTGATAAGGGGTAGCCATACCCATCGATATGGCATGTGATAGCTGAATGCACCTCCTCACCTATCAATCGCTTGCGCTCAATGACTGATTCATCCACCTTGGCGAAAGATTGCTTCCACCAAGGTTTGAGAATTTGGGATACCCTATCGTAGCCGGGTTTGATTTCTTCACTCATTTTATCTCCTTTGTGTTTGTTTTAATAAGCTAACATAAAATCATTTGGGTTTTCATCGAACCACCCTACTAAAATGCAATCGCTATCATCAAATGTGTACGCCCACACTTCATACAAGCAATCTTCTTTTGAGCCTGCATAGGGAAGCTCTTTGATATAGTATCGTGTTCCTTGGTGCTTGAAGGACTTTCCAACTAACTCTTGGAAGGTTGAAACGTGTTCCATTTAGATTTTCTCCTTTAAACATGTATCACATAATTCTTTATCTTTCGAAGTAAAGCCTTCATTTGCGAATCCTTCTTTTCCACATTCGCAACAAATGTAGAAAGTCTCAAGCTTGTCTACATTAATCATGGCAATTTGTAAATTATCGTTAACAAGAAATACATTACCAGATTCCTCATTCACAGCAATATAAATACCTTCTTGCTCAAAATCTTCCGGGCAATTGCCATTTGCATACTCCTCCAAAAGCCGTGAAGCCATTTTCAGCTCCCGAGCTCCAAACTTATTTAAATCTGTCTCCATATCTAATCTCCTTTGGTTTTTCGATAGCATAAGCTTAAACCATTTAAGCTATTTAACACAAGCATAAAAAGAAAAAAGAATTTGTAATAAATTACTTTGTGTTGTATCTCTCGAATTTTACGAGGAAAACCGCTTGGAAATTCTTGATATCTGTGCCTTACCTATACCATGGAAACGACCTGGATATGCAAAACGGGGCTCACATATTTTTGTGTACGATCAACAGAAAAAGGAGAAGGCACAAACCAAATGGTTGCTTAGGGGACAGTATGGAGGCGCAATTCTAACTGTGCCCATCCACATGAACATAATCTTCTACCTTCCGATACCAAAATCCACCTCCAAGAAAAAGCGTCGTGAGATGAACCTAGGGCTCATTTCAGCGATGCACAAGCCCGATGTGGATAATCTAGTCAAGTTTTACATGGATTGCATGACTGACGTTATATACATGGACGACGCACAGGTGGTTGATCTGCATGCCCAAAAGAAGTATGCAGACAATCCACATGTACTCATTAGCTTCTCGCCATTGAACGAGAAGGAAGTAGCGGACTATGAGGAGATGAAGGAACAAAGTAAAAATATAAATCCAATAGCTTGGGAAGACAATGATTGTTATTAGTGAAACCGTGGACGACGAACAGTATTGGGAACTTACTCTCTCTGAACATGAGCTTAGATTCCTTGAGAAGAACAAGAGCTATCACCAGAAAGCTTTAGTGACTGGAAAGGTTATTAACGTAGGCATAAGGGTGAATTGCCCCGACACATGCCCTAACTATGAGGATATGGAATGAAGAAGAAAGTATCTGCAAAGATGGAGAAGGTAATGCACGAATACAAAGAAGGCGAACTGCACAGTGGTTCCAAGAAAGGGCCAGCTGTGAAGTCACGCAAGCAAGCAATAGCAATAGCAATGAGTGAAGCTCGCAAGTCTGGTATCAAACTCCCTAAAAAGAAAGGAATGAAGTAATGCAACCAAATGAAACCAAACCAACGCCCCCTGCAGAACTTAGCCTCAAGTTCATGGCATGGGACATCAAACAACTAGCTAAGTCAATGACTGAGGTTGTTATTGCAATACGTGAGCTTACAGCTGCAATCAATGGCAAGCCTAAGTCTCCCGAGGTTCCGTTCTAATGGCTAAGTGTGGACGTAAAAGGAAGTGGACAAGCGAGAACCCAGTCAATGATTGCAATGGAATGAAGGCTAAGAGGAAGTATCGATCATACAAGAAGAAGGGCAAGGAAGAGCTTGGCACAACAACTCTTGAACTTGACGTTAGACAGATACGAGAGCTAGGCAAGATTCATTGTACGAACCAAGAAGTAGCAAGGGTGATGGGTTGTTCTTACAGTCTCATAAGATCTAAATATCTTGACGTTATCGAGGAAGGGCGTGAGCAAGGCAAGGCCTCTTTACGTCACGCCCAATACAAGCGAGCCATGGAAGGCAACCCAACCATGCTTATATGGCTTGGGAAGCACTTGCTTGGCCAACGTGACGAGATACGTTTGTCAACCGTTGAGCCTGAGGCTCGAGAGTTTCTTAGGCGTTTAGAGGAAATGACTCCCGCAGGACTTGATCAAAAAACAGCTGACGTCAAGCTCGAGATTGACGGAACAACCAAACTGTTGGATAACTTGCCATGACAAACGAAACAGAGACGTTCCGGCCTATCATTACAAATGAAAAATGGATTGAATACAGTAAAGATATCAAATATGAGGAGTTTTGTTCCATATGCAAACGACATTATTCCTCACCCTCTCATGATGATCATGTATGTTCATTTAAGGAGAAGAGCGATTGTTCAGCGATAAGCAGTTAATTTCTCTACACGAAAGCACAGCCCGAATCAACGTATGGGAAGGTGCTGTTCGTTCAGGGAAGACTTACATCTCCTTGTGGCGATTCTTGAAAGAGCTCATGGAAGGTCCAGCTGGCGAGTACTGTATCATTACGCGTACCTACGATACGTTCAAGCGAAACGTGTTACCAACACTCACAAGAATGATTGGTGCAGACGCACATTACTATGCTGGCAAGAGAGAGCTCAACATATGGGGTAAAACAATCTTTGTTATTGGCGCGGACGACTCTACTGCAGAATGCAAAATTCGAGGACCTACGTTCAGTGGGGCGTACGTGGATGAGGGAAGCATAATCCCCGAGTCAGTGTTCAAAATGCTAATCAGTCGATGCGCCATGAAGGATGCACGTATCTTTGTTACCACTAACCCCGACTCGCCATATCATTGGCTAAAGAGAGACTACCTTGAGAACAATTCCGACGTTAAGTCGTGGCAATTTAAACTTGAAGACAATCCAGCACTTACGAAAAAAGACATGGCCTACCTTCGGAGACAATATAAAGGTCTTTGGTATCAGCGATTCATCGAGGGCTTGTGGGTCATGGCCGAGGGGGCTGTATTTGATACTTTCGATTGCTCTACTTGCGTTATTCCTTTCCCTCCTGGCAACCCTCAGTATACTTTGGTGGGGGTAGATTATGGAACGAACAACCCCACCTCTTTCGTGTCAATATCAGTCAATCTAAGTAAGTTTCCTAATATATGGGTTGACGATGTTTATTTTTACGATTCTAAAGCCCACCAGAGACAAAAGACGGACAACGAATACGCTGCGGACTTGAAGAAGTTCATTGTTGGCAAGCCTTTGCGAGCCATTTACATTGACCCTAGTGCAGCAAGTTTCAAACTCGAGTGCGCGAAACATGATATACCTAACATTTATGACGCTGAAAATGAAGTGCTGGATGGTATACGACTTTTGGGAGATTTTTTCAATAAAGGAACGTTGAAAATTTGTCGCCACTGTGAGCAATTGATCAAGGATATTCAGAGTTATGTGTGGGATTCCAAGTGCGCCATGACTGGCGTTGACAAACCATTAAAACAGAATGACCATACCATCGACGCCTTGCGTTACGCTGTCTACAGTCACTTCTACAACAAACCACATATCTCCTTATCAGCACATGACATTGATCGAGCCTACAACGAATCAAGGGGTATAGGACCTAACTTGCCCGAACCATTCAGAGATCCAAGGGAGTACTATTGAGAAATATCAAGAAATGCAAGCAATGCGAGCAAGATTTCTTCACAAGTAAATCTTTTAAGACATATTGCTCCAAACGATGTTTGCAAGACTACGAACGCGAGATGAGGAGAAGAAAGTATTGGGCGAAAAGAGCAGAGAAGGAAAGAGAATTGCATTGCAAGCATTGTGGGAAAATGTTTATAGGTACCAAGAATCCATTTTGCTCAAAGGAATGTAGATATTTGTATTCTTGGGTGAATGGGAAATCAAATTATTTAACTTAAGGAGATGTATGGAAGAAGAAAAGAAGGAAGAAGCGCCGCTAGTTGAATACAGCAATGAGCAAATTGATCTATGGATAAAAGAGATGCAGAATGCTATCATAGACACCTTGAATGCCAAGATCAAGGAACATGACTCAAAATTACCTCTCATATGTATCTTCAATGGTATTATCTCTGCTTATCTCTCTGTTTTGTTGTCTGCAAAGCTCAAGGAACAAAGAGAGGAATTCCTCAATGCCATGCATGAAAGAATGAAAGAGGTGTTGAAGGCGAGGAACGAGATTTAGGTTAGCCAATTATATACTAAGTATATAATTGGCATACACATTTCCTAATTGACTCCATAGTCTAGACTGGCTTAGGATATCAGATTTTCACTCTGATGACGTGGGTTCGAATCCCGCTGGGGTCATTATCCCTACATTAAGTAGAAACCTATAGCCTCCGAGCTGTAGGTTTTTCATACATACCTATGTACGATTTTCATACATCTCCCTCAGTCATTGCAGTTATTCTTTGATTCCCGTACACTTTCCTATTCATTAGGAGGGTTTATGCGAATAATAGCGTATCTTAGGGTTAGTTCAGATCAACAAGTAAAAACAGGATATGGACTTTCTGGGCAAAGAACAGCTTGCGAGGAGTTTGCCCAACGCAAAGGATGGACTATCTCTGAATGGTTCATGGATGAAGGGATAAGTGGGAAACTTGGCTTAAACAAACGACCGGGGCTGGATGCTGCACTCAAATCGCTTAAACGTGATGATGTTTTACTTTGTGTCTGTCGGGACAGGATTGCAAGAAGCGTCGATTTACTGATTCAAATAGGCAAGATTATCAAAAAGAAGAAAGCAAGTATTTTCACATGTGATGGAACAGGCGACCTTGAAATGAATGCCCATAATTGGCTTGCAGTTATAATGAGGGACGTGGTAAGTGAATTCGAAAGATTGAATTGTGGCGAACGTACTCATCGTGCTTTAATGGACAAAAAGTCCAAGGGTTTGGTATATGGTGAGATTCCATATGGATGGAGGAAGGCGTCTGATGGGATGCACTTGGAGAAGGACGAAAGGGAACAAGAGATCATTGAAGAAATCTTAAGGATGCATGAGTCTGGCATACCTATTAGGAAGATTTGTCCAATATTGAACGAAAGGGGCATTAAGACAAAGAAGGGCGGGACGTGGGCGAAGACAAACCTTGGGTATATTATGAAGAGAGTGAGGGGTGAAGAAGAAAATAGAAGAATTAATTAAATTTATTAATTTGAAAACAGATAAAGAATATGCGGATGATTTTCCAATTTATGAAATAGAAAATTGGATAAGAGAATTTTTTAAACAAGATGAAAAAGCCAGCCCCAAGGATGAGGAATGAGGAAAGGGTATGAGCGAAAAATAGAATATAGGAAAAATTATGGATCCACTTAATCAAAATACCCATGAGCTTCTGTATTGGGCGGTCCGCAGAGGTGTTGCTCATGCTATTTGGGATATAGCTGCGGCAACTAAGAAACTTGACATAGAAGATGATTTCTTTGATGCCCTAAAGGAGAACATAAACGCAGGTTTGAAAACCTTAGAGGGAAAATCGGAAGAACATCAAAAGAAGATGGAGGGGGAAATAGTCCATATACTAGATCAAGTTAGCGAAGTTTTATCCAGATTGAGTACCGAAGAAACCAAGCCCAAAGGTGAGGAGTGAGGAAGAAAGAGAAAACTGTCAAAGTCAACTGTGACTACAAATCAATCCTCATTTCCGACCATGATAAATCAATTGCAATATTCAATATACCACCAGAATTATATAAAGACATTCATATAATATGCACTAGAGATAAAATGAGCCTAGCTGATTTTGTACTTAGTGCATTGGATATGGCTGCTACTTTTTGTAAAGAAACCAACCCCAAGGGTAAGTGATGAGCAGGCAGTGGCATGATAAAGATCATTAAAGGATACCAATGGAAACTCCATAAAGTTAAGAAAGGCTATTGGGCAGAATGTCTTGACCTACCGAATCTTGTGACTCAAGGCGATGATATGAACGATCTTCTGTTTATGATAGATGACATTGTTAAGTTATATTTTGAGGAAGAAAATGGAAAAAAAGAAGAAAGACAAAGACCTTAAGATCACAAAGGGTGGAATAAGCGTTTGGCATGACCTTGGCTATCCAAATGCAGACGAAATGGTGTATAGGTGTGAGCTCGCCGACAAACTTGCTAAGGAGAATGGCACAAGAAGAGAAGACGAATTTAAGAAGTTATGCAGTAATGATCGTGATGAGCAGTTGGAAAAAAAAGGTATTGTAAGCATTGAAGTAGAAATTCCAAGGAAAATGTATAAAAATATCGAGAAGGTTTGTGAAGAGGATGGAATTACAGTTCATGAGTTTATACTCAAGGCTATACAACTATCATTAGATATGCGTAATTGGTTGAAATGGGCAGAGGGTGTGAAAAAGAAGAAAAAAGAATAAACAAAAGAAAGAAATAAGGAATTGTGATGAGTAAAATTTTTACATTAAATGATGCTTCAAAGTATTTAAGAGTTAAGCAAAGTATTATAACAGATCAAATAAAATCAAATAACGTTCCTCATTTTTATTTATTAGGAGAATTACGTTTTAAAAAGGAGGATCTAGATAAATGGTTGAAAGATACTTTAAACATTGCGATTGATAATGGATATCAAGATGAAAAGAAAATGGAACAACAAGAAGAAGAAATAGAAGAAGATATTAAAGAAATATTTGATGAACAAGAAGATAAAAATGATGTTTCCGTTGAAGAACAAAATGGACATAAAATAGAACGGAAAAACTCTCAAATTTGTTGTAAGATAACAGATGAGGAATATTCTGTTCTAGAGGATCTTACTGTGTTAGCTACAAATAAAGTTGGCAAGGGAGTTAATATTGCTTCTATAATTAGATGTTTGATAAGATTTGGTAAGGAGAATAAAGAAAACTTGATATTTTCAGATATGAAAGAAAATGATCCATTACCAGTAAAAAAAATAGAACTTAAAGAAATATTTGATGCAGGCAAAGTCGTTTTATCAATTCCTGATCATGAAGTTAAAGAAAAATTAATAGAAAAACCAATTCTTTATTTAACAGAACACCAATATGACATTTTAGAAACAATAAAGAGCATATTCGATGAAAAAGATCCCGATGATTCTATATGTAGTCTTATGATTGGAGGATCAACAGAAACAGAGAGAAGTAAAAACATGGATGAATCAGCAAAATTAGAAAGAAAACAACACAGGAATTTTCCTGTTGTTGGTTTTACAATTTCTATCGAAAATCATAAGAGATTAGAAGAGATGCAATTATTTTTTACAAATAAATTCAAAAGAATTATAGGGAAATCTGAATTGATGAGAATGATGATAAGATTTTCTTATAAACATAAGGATAAATTAATTGATTTTATTGATGAAGGATATAATGAATAATGACAATTGATAAAAAAACCAGAGATGAATTTTATAAAAAGCTCAAAGAAAATCCAGATATTGGAGGTTACCAGAATATGAAGAAACAACCAGAAACAAAATCCACCCCTCTTAGCGGAAACAAAGTCAACTGCGACTACAAATCAATCCTTATCTTCGATCATGATAAACATATGGGCACATTCAATATACCTCCAGACATATATGAAAAGATTCATAAGGTTTGCAAAAGAGAAAAAATAACTGTATGCGATTTTATATACAACCTCATGAAGAATTATGTTGAGATGCATGAGTAAAACCAACCCCAAGGGGGAGAAATGAAGGAAGAGAATAAAGAAGATTTTGTAGAGTATGTATATCGACCAAAAAACTACGATGGCCCATTAGCTATTGATAATGTTCCTTCAGAAGAGTGTAAAAGATTTCATGAAAACTCATCCATAGTTTTTATTTTACATGATGGTGGTTATTTAGATCTTAATTATAAGAAACAAACCAACCCCAAGGACTGAGGATGGACGATGATATGACCAAAGAAGAAGAATTTAAAAATCTTTATAGAAACAATATAGTCCATATGATCCCATGGAAACCATTAGATCCGCGTCCTGGAGATGGGAAGGAGATTTGGATTTTAAAATATCATCCAAAATGCCATTTCCCATCAAGTTTTGAAATTGTAGCCGGAGAAGTGGAAACGGGGGTTGGTGGATCTTGGAGAATAAACAGTTCTGATTATGATGGTTATGGTTTAACTGTCCACTATCCGAATGAGGATTTCAAATATTGGTGCGACAAATGGGAAATTTCAGTTCCAGAAGAAATGATCAATTGGAATCATGATAGTGGAGTATGGTAATGATGGCCAAAGATATGACATGGATAAGCGTTAAAGATAGACTTCCTTACCAAGAACCAGAACATTTGTTAACATATGACTGGGTTCTCGTAACCTCAATGCGTAAACCAAATGTCATAACGATTGCTAGATATTTAAAGACAGGATGGCAGTTCCTTTATTCTTCTGAAAACCATATTGAAAATGTTAGCGAAGGCCCATGTTGCGGAGACGTTACTGCATATTTAGATATTGAAGATATCACACATTGGATGCCATTGCCTAAGCCACCAATGGACGAAAATGAGAAAAATTAAATTTAAAAAGTTAGAAAAAATTGTACATGAGTATTATCCCACTCAAGTAATACTAGATGAATCAGACTTAACAAACGATCCGATAGTAAAGAATTTTATAATAGAAGCAATGAAGGACGCAGAGAAGAAATTGGATCTTGAATTTGAAAAGATTTATCTAGACGGACAAAAGCCATGACATGGATAAGCGTTAAAGATAGACTGCCTGAAGAAGGCGAATGGATAATTTACTCTGCTGGTTTGCCCTTATTTACGTATGTCGGTAGATATTGTGATGAGAACGACCCTATGCCATCTTTACCTAGTTGGTTAAAATGGGAACAGATAAAATATTGGATGCCACTACCTGAGTCGCCGAAGGAGAAGACATGACGAAACAAGATCCGTTTAAACTTTGCCCTAAGTGCCAAGCAAAACAAGATCTGTACGATTGCATGGAAGGTAAGTCAGAAAATGACGTCATGGTTGTTTGTGAGCATTGGATAGAGGGAGAGGAGAAAACCACGCCATGGATAAAATTCTCAGATAGGAAGCCTGCACCAAATCAGTGGGTCATAGTTTGGAGAAAGGAGTTGCGAGAACCTTTCCAAATGACGTGGGGTAACTTTAATCGATTGAAGGAGATACTCTTAGGTGATTTGGATCTTCTCACCCACTGGATGCCCTTGCCTAAACCACTAGAGGAAGAAAATGCCCAAAATATCCAAAAAACCACCAAAACCATTCCCAAAAACAACCAAACCTGAGCTTATGACAAATGAAGATCTACTTCATGAGCTTACATTTATCAATGAAAAGATGTTTTCAGAAGGCCAAGTAATTGCTAAAGAGGTGATGTTAAGGCTTTTTTTGGACTATTGCTGTAGGAGAATTGGTTAATCCAACCCTTCGGAAATTCTGATTATGTCTCATTGTGACTTACTCTAATGATTTTAATTAAATCATCAGGTAATCTGACCCAGGTATTTTTGTATGCTGCTTCTTCATCAATTTTAATATCAACCAAATTTTCCCAAGATAAATCAAAGCCTTCTTTCAAATAAAAAGTTACCTTCTTACGACTAAACCAAACTATCGCTTCTGTCTTATATTCTTGCATAAATCCTCAGTTTAAAAAATAAACTCTTTTCCTATCATCTCAAAAGTAATTTAGAAATCACCTTTGTTATGGCTGATTCCAACGATGTCTCTTGCTTTGGTTCTTCAACTGATTCTGGTTGGGAGACGGGTTTGACTGTTTGCCTAGAAATCCAATCAAGAATTATTTCTCTTACAAAGAAGGACTTAGTAAACGTGGACGTCCCTTCCCTGTTGTCAACATATTGTTTTCTTCTCTTTTCATAAAGATCAATAAAAATAACTGCATCTTCTTTGATTAAATCAGTTGTAAGTGTATANNTATAGACAAAAACTTTACCTTTCTTTACTTTCTTTTCTATCATAATTTTCTCCTCTCCTAATTTCCAAAAATTTTGAATCACTTTACTTCCATTTGATTAATCCAATTATTCCACATACGAAGTACATGAAAAACAAGGCGGCTTGAACATAGAGTTGTAAATTAATATTTATGTAAAAAAAAAGTATGTCAGAGGCCAACCAAAAATAAAATCCGTTCCTATCTTTCATCGCGGTTAGATAAGTACCATATAAAGCAATCAGTGCTGAAAGCAATGAAAAATCTTGAATTATCTCAGTCATTTTCATCCTCAATCACATTCTTAAAAATGCTCTTGATTCTTTTATTATGTATGTCGTCAGATTCTAGTTGAATTATGTTGACGTCTAATTGGAACATAAATTCATTCATATATAGGGAAAATTCATCCGCTACTTTATCCTGAAACTTTTCGTCTAGTGTTAATTTTTTATTTACAGGAATTACGCCTGCAGAGGGGATAACATAAAAGATCAAATCATAGGTATGCATCCAATTGGTAGCATATCTATGTAATTCAGCAGGGCAACCGCCTTTAAGTTCCATTGCTATCAAATAAATGACAGGATCAATGGCGGTGCCATAAACAATCTCATAATTTTCATGTGGATAGTTTGTGATTGGGTAGATTTCAAAAAATATTCTCTTTGTTATCTCACCATGAGCATCATTAACAGGATCTCGTGCCTTTATCAACTCTCTATAATCCCATGTTCTTATTGGCACATAAGTTTCGCCAAGATTTTTACAATGGACTTCTAGCATATCTACAAGCTTAGTTTTTCCAAGTCCATGCGTTCCCATCACAGCAATCTTCATCTTCATCCTTGGTTTTTTTCTTCTATAAATAAAAGAAAGAATTTAAGCAAGAAATACTTATTTGGAACAAAAAGTTTATACAGTGTATTGTAAAGAAAAATTTACAATACCGAGGAAAACGTATGTCTATGTTCCCCCAGCTCAATGATGCGTATTATATCGATAATGATAATGACATCCTTAAGTTAATGGACTATACCTATAGTAAAAACATAACTATCAATCAAAGTTTTTGGAATGAAGCAGATATTGACTCTAGATTCGTTGCGGGAGACCAAAATTTATATTCAGAAATGTATGGGACAGTCGGTTTAAGGAAAAGGCAGTTTTTCTTCAATCGCATTAGACGTATCAAATCCATGATATCTGGTTATCAACGACAACACAGGAAATGTACATCTTGTACGCCAATTCATCCTAAAGATCAAAAGACCGCGGATCAGTTTACTAAACTTTTTTATCATGCAAATTCATATGGACATGTCCTTGAAACTATTTCAGATGCATTTGAAGGAGCGTTGACTACAGGAATGGGTTTGTTGTCAGTGTGGGTGGATTATAGAACTGACGTGGTTTCAGGAGATATTAAAGTAGATTTTCTTCCTTACAATAGCTTTTTGATCGATCCATTCTTTCGTCAAATGGACCTATCTGATTGCAACAATCTCTGGACACGAAAATACCTTGCGCGTCCTCAAGTAGAAGCCCTCCTGCCTGGAAGAAAGCAGGATATAGATGAAATTAAAGGGTGGGGTACTAGAGACGGGAAATTTCAATTCATGAGCGAAGCATATAACTTTGGTTCGCAAGATTTGCTCATGTATGACGAGTTTTATTATTTAGACACACGTAAACAGAAGATGCTTGTAGATATTGAGTCAGGCGAGTCGATTGAATGGAAGGGACAGGATGAAGATCTTGCAGATTTCATGAATATTTATCCCAACGTCGTTGAATTGAACCAAATTGTCCCCACTGTAAAACTTGCCGTGGTTGTTCAGGGAAAGGTTATGTATCACGGTCCACATCCTCTTGGCATTGATACTTATGGGGTTGTACCGATCTGGGCGTACTACCAACCTGAAATTCCATACTTTCCTTTACGTGTCCAGGGCGTTGTCAGAGGCCTCCGCGATGCTCAGATGCTTTACAATCGTTCTCGCGTAAATATGCTAGATATTCAAGAGAGTCAAATAAATTCTGGATGGATATACAAAGAAAACGCTCTCGTAAATCCCAAAGATGTTTTTCTTTCAGGGCAAGGAAGAGGGCTAGCGCTAAAAGCAGAAGCTCAAATGACGGATGTACAAAGAATTGATCCTCCACAAATTCCTCCTTCAATGATTCAGTTGTCTGAGTTCCTAGGACAAGAAATTACTCAAATTTCTGGGCTAAATGAAGAACTTTTAGGCAGTGCTGAAGATGACAAAGCAGGGATACTATCTATGCTTCGGCAGGGGGCCGGACTTGTTACCTTGCAAGGTCTTTTCGATAATCTTGATAGAGCGCAAAAGATATTGGGCGACGTCTTCTTGAATATAATGCAAACCAATTTTGTTCCAGGAAAGATTCAACGTATTTTGGGAGAGGAGCCCACTGAACAATTTTACAATAGGGCTTTTGGAAAATATGATTGCGTAGTTGAAGAAGCCTCCCTCACTGCAACCCAAAAACAACTAGCCTTCAAGACTGCTCTTTATCTCAAGGAAATTGGCATACCAATCCCAACCTCCTTCTTGCTTGATAATATGAATATTGTTGACAAAGACGAATTGATTGAGCAAATACAACAAAATGAAAAAGCACAACAAGAGCAGGCACAAAAGATGGAAGCAGCACAGATTCATCAGATACAAGTTGATACTGAGACCAAGTTAGCCTATGCAGAGGCCCAGAAATCGCTTGCAGCTGAACGATTGAACAAGACTCGACTAGATGCAGCGATAAGCGCAGAAAGGCTACAGCGGTCAGATGAAGAGCGTACAGCATCAATCCTCAATCTTATCAAGGCAGCAAAAGAAATTGAAGACATGGATATGGGCCGTGTCGAAAGGGCGATAGAGATCATTAGGGCAATAGGGGAAGATGAGGAAATTGGCGAAACAAAAGAAAAGATTGAACAAATGACTAATACGATGCTTCAGCCTTCTACTCAACAGACAACGACGCAACCTCAACAAGAAATGCCACAACCTATGGCAGAAACGCCAGAACAATCTCAACAACCTATGGTTTGACAAATATTTTATTGTGAAAAAAAGATGTTATAACTAGAATGCAAAAAAGAACACATACCTTAAAGGAGGTACTTTATATGAAAGAGATGAAACGTAGCGAAGGAAGAGCTGGACTTCCAGGGGAAGTTAAAATTGAAGACTTTCCAAAATGCGATTATATCAATAGCGATCTTGATGATTCAATGACCAACATTGACAAAATCAAAAATGCACAAGTTTCTAAAGCTAAAAAATATCCTTCATATCAAAAATAGGTTTTACATGATCATGATCAGGCCAAATTCGAAGGCAAAAAAGATTGCCGAGAAGGTATTGAAAGGTAAGCAAGTGAGAACAGAAATGTTCAATAAGGTAAAGAAAGAAAAGTTAACTGGACCATATCTACAACATTAGGGGGAATGTGAAAGCAATTAAACCATTTAAAAAGAAAGTGGTAAAACATCTGAAACTTGATATCAAAGAATCAAAGAAAGGTATCATGGAAGACAAACAATTAATGAAGCATGTGAAGAAAAAAAATGCTTATTAAGGTTAAACCTGTCTTGAAAGCAAAGCCCAAATCCTACCCAGAAAACGAAAAGAATTTTGATAAAGCCAATCGTTTTGCAAGTAAGAAGGAAAAGAAAAAATACCCTAAAGGGTTTAAGCAACTTGATAAGATTGATCGTTCTTTACCTAATGATGAAATTCTTGGACATGTTAATCAAAAGGGGGACGTTTCTTTTTCTAAGAAGGTCCCCAAGAATTTGCGCAAAGAGGTTGCATTTCACGAAAAAATGGAACGTAGAAGGTTAAGTGAGAAAAAAACTAGACGCAAATGATGAACGTTATATCTATCAGAAGGGTGGAAAGAGGAGTTCAAGGGTAGGACAGGCCGTCTGGGATATAATGACCCAAGATCAAGAGGATTATTCGTGCGAAGAAATTATAGACGCATTTGGACCCGACTACGTAAAAGAATTCAACGATGTTGTTGAGAAAAATAAACACAGACTTGAGTCTCCTTTCTATGTTTTTGTTATCACAAAAAAAGAAATGTGGGCTGTCAATATAATTAGGAACATTTTCCAAGCAAGACAATCTGCGCCAAATGCTACTGATATGATCATAAAATACAAGCATCCCACTAAAACCTTATACAAAGTCAACACTAACACGGGCGATGTGTCAATTATATGGTCCATCCCTGGATTTGAGGAATGCAAAGCCATAGCCAAACACCCTGATTCATTTGATCCAACGTTGGTTGATTGGATCAATCGTGCGTATGAAGGGTATTTCGACGACAAGTCATCTCAGTAAAGCATCATTTTAAAATAAGTCATTCACATATCTATTGTTAAATAAAAATTTATTTATGCTATGAAAAATAACGAGTTCAAATTTTTCGTATGGTCACACGTTAGGGACTATTTGAATTCTTTTTTAACAGCGTAACAGGGTTCGCAACCCAAGGAGTGTGAATGGCTGATGAACAAATAGAGGGCGTAGAACAGGCAGTCGCCCAGGCCAGTGAATCAGAAACACAAACCGAACGGCAAGAAACGGTTCAGGATGATCAGACTCGTAGACGTAACGATGCTGAATACAACTGGGCGGAGACTCGTCGAAAATTGGATGAACATGAACGAGTTATCAGGGAACAACGCGAGATTATCGATAGATTGCAAAAGTCTCCTGAAGAACCTGAGGAAGATTTATCCACTCTTTCTAAAGAAGACATAATTACTGTCGGGCAGCATGAAAGATTGTCTGCAAAAATCGCAAAGAAAGAAGTATCGGAAGCCCTTAGGAAGTACAAGGCTGAAACAATGGAGGATAGGCTTCGCGTCAAATACCCTGACTTCGATCAAGTTCTTACCAAAGAGAATATTGAATTATTAAAACAAAACGATCCGGAATTAGCTGAATCCATTCATAGACTTGCTGACGATCCATATACTCAAAGTGTAGCTGCCTATAAGCTGTTAAAAAGAGAGGGATACAGTACACAAAAAAGTACTGCGCCTTCGGTTGAAAAGAAGAAGGCCATCGAAAATTCCCAAAAACCTATCTCGGTAAATGCTGTTACAAAACAGAGTGCTATAGGCAATGTACACGCTTTTGAAAATGGCCTTACAGCCGAATTGAAAGCACAATTTTGGAAAGAGGTACAGCAAGCTTGTAAGGGATAAAACTCTTCTGGTTCGTATACAGGAGAACTTCCTATGGGTATAACAACCACAAGTGTGCTTAGCGCACCCTTGCAACAGAGCTTCTCAATGAAGTTACTCAGCATCCCCGTGCCTTATTTGATTCACAAAATTCCGGCTGACTTGAAAACGATGCCGAGAAATGGTGGTACTAGCCTACGTGTGAGACGGTATAACAGATTGGCAACCGCCCCAGTTCCATTGGGTAACACTGGAATTACTCCGCCTCCACAAGTGCTCACAGCGATTAATTTGGACGCAACTATGAGCTTCTATGGAAGCTTCGTGATACTGAACGAACAGGTGACGCTCCAGGCGCAGGATTTAGTGCTTAACGAAGCGATTAAGCTTCTTGGCATTTCGCTTCGTATGACGGAAGATCAATTAATGAAGGATCATTTAAAAGGATCTACGGCCCAAATCAACGCCACAAATGGATTAAATGGAGACATTCCCACAGAAGTTTCGAGACAAGACATAGATCTCGTTATCCGTACGCTCAGAGGGCATAATGCCTATTCCTTCCTCACAGGTATTCCTGGAGAGAATCGCTTTGGCACAAGCCCCGTAAGAGATGCCTACTTTGCACTAGGATCGACGGATTTAATCGGCCAGATCGATACTGTCAATGGATTTAAACAGAAATGGGAATATCCAAACCAAGCTTCAACTTTGGAAGCGGAATGGGGCTGTGTAGCCAACCTTAGATTCCTTTTATCAAGTGAAGGGTCAAAAACTTTGACCTCCTCTTTACTTGGTGCGGATATCTATAACATCTTCTGCGTAGGTCGTGAAAGCTATTGTGCAATTGACCAAGATTCTTACAATTCACAATTTATCTATCGTCCTGCTATCTACGACTCACCTTTGGCGCTAAATGCCTCATGCGGATGGAAAATGGCCGAAATTCCCCTGATCGAAAATGACCAATGGTGCCTAAACCTACGTGTAACCCTAGCATAAGGAGAAAAAACATGAGTACACCTCTTCACGCAATGATATCAGGGACTTTCTCCACAGCGGCAACGCTTGTGCCCATATATATTTCATTACCTTGTGGTTATGATTATATTGAGATTCTTAACTTAACTGATTTTGGAAGTGTTGCAGCAAATACGCACACCATGATCGCGCGAGGATATTCCTCCCTGCCTGATGGTTATGCATTGTATATTCCAAAAACAAATGGTGCTGCCACCTTTGGAACACAGACCATGACCTTAACAGGTGGATTTTCTTTCATAGCAGATTCAGCTGCGCAGCCCCTTGGTGTTCCAATTGCCATTACAGCCATCACGGCTGCCAACCCTCCTGTTGCCTCGTCTGCAACTACAGGATCAATTGGTGATATAGTACGTCTTTATGGTACTACAGGGATGCTTCAAATTAGTACAATGGATTTTACCGTTACTGCGGTAAACGCTGGCGTAAGTCAGTCATTTGGGTATTTGGTGGCAGCTGGTGGGTTCGCAGCTCCTGCGACAGCCGGTTTCTATCGGAAACTTCCATTCGATGAAGGGCGTTTCTATCCTAGAAGTAGATACATCACAGCAATTTCACAAGCAAATCCAGCTGTAATTCAATTTTCCGTCACACACAAATTCGTAGTTGGCGAGAAATTGCGTATCAACATACCTTCAGGATGGGGAATGCCTCAGATGAATGGCCTACTTGTTACTGTAGTAGCCGTCAATACAGCTACAAATACTATCACAACTGATATTGATAGTTCTTTGTTTACTGCATTTGCGTTTCCAACATCCGCTGTTGCAGCAACTGGCATTTCATTCCCAATGGCAATCCCAATTGGCGAAACAGCAGCTGCACCATATGGAGCACTGTTCGATGATTCCAGACTAAACGATTCGTTTACTGGGGTTAAAATCGACACTACGGTTCTTGATGCTTCTGTAACTTATTCTTATAGAGCATACAAAGGATTGCATATCTAATTAAAATTGGAATTTGACCAAATGGCCTCCGTTCTGGGGGCCATTTTTTTTATTGTGATAAAAATTATTTTATGGAGAATAAAAATAAACCAGGAGGTG
>QGNH01000749.1_pt2 | contig 23654 bp, 19 predicted proteins | sample 1735481 | NCBI WGS metagenome assembly QGNH01 (sample SAMN09239004, study PRJNA386568) | Viral metagenome, whole genome shotgun sequencing project.
GTTGTCGGCCGGAACGCCCCTACGGTGACAGACGATGGTCCACCGGTGGGATGCCACCGATGCAATGCCTCCAACGATGTGCCTGTGGTGGATCATTTCCATGGAAATGATCTCCTGTGAAGAGCCGGCCCGGACTGCGGGAGGCGCGCAGCCGAGCCGGCTGCTAATTAGCGGGCGCTGGCGACGCCCGGTTTAGCCGTTTGGGATGTGGGAGGTGGGAGGTGAGATGTGAGAAAGAACGTCTCTCCCACTTCCCACTTCCCACTTCTCATCTACAGCCGCAGCGTGTAGTTGGCGCGCACCCCGTAGTCGTCCCAGACGGACGTGCCCGGGTCGGTCATGGTGATGTCGAGCAGGTATTGGTCGTTGGGGCCCAGCCAGGCGGGCGTGGTGATGACGATGGTCATGCGATGCTTGCCGATGGCGGCGCGCAGGGCGTTGGTGGTGTGGAACGCGTCGAAGGTGATGACCTGCGCGACCGGCGCGGCGAAGGCGGTGCCGGTGGCGGCGCTGGCGGCCGGCAGGGTGGCCAGGTCGAGGGCCGGGGTGACGGTGGTCATCGCGGCGGTGCCGATCTCAAAAAACACGTCGATGCTCTTGAGCAGCGAGCCCTTGAGCGCGACGGTGTTCTGGGGCGGGTTGATGACGTAGACCAATTGGTTGGTGGCGGCCGCGCCGGTGCGGCGCTTCATGTAGGTGAGGGCGACGTTGCCGACCGTGTCGGTCCAGGTGCCAACGGTGTGGAAGGCGCCGCCGGGCGGGATGAAGATGGAGCAGGCGGTGTCGTGGACGTAGCCGCCCTGGGCGTCGCTGAAGAGCCCTCCGCCGCGGAACTTCAGGCCGTACCAATGGCGCATGCGGTCCCAGAGCGTGGCGGACTGCGGGCGCTCGCGGCCGGCGTGCTGGGCTTGCTGGATGGATTGGGCGAACTCGGTGTCGTTCATGGTGTTGCGTTCCTTTCCTGCCTTTGACAAGGCCGGGCGACTAATGGTGCGCGGTGGATGATTGGGAGCTCGCCCTCATCCCCGGCCCTTCCCCCACGTGGGGAAGGGTGACTTTCTTCCCGCCGGCAGCGCTGCGTCCGCGGCCGGCGGTCTTTCTTTTCATGGGCTGTTATGCGGCGTGACCGCTCGCGCAGGCCCTGGGTGGTCGATGGCGCGTCGCGCCGTTGGTGTGCGCTTGCTCCGGCGCGCCGGCGCCGACTGCTTTTCTGGCAAGTGCTGCGCTCACTGCCGGCGGCTTTGACTGCTTGGCGCAGACTTCATGGTTAGCTTCGTTGAGGCCCTTCGCGCGCGATCGTGTTGGTGGCATCGAGCGTATGCGGTCGCGCTCAGGGTGACAGTGGGGCGGGGGTGGTTTTTCTCACTTCCCACCTCCCACCTCCCATCTCTCACTAATCAATGTTCTCCTTGTGCAGCGGCCGGAAGTCGTTGACCCAGACGGCCAGGAAGTGGCAGACTTTCAGGCGGTGCTCGTCGTTCATGAAGACGGCCGGGCTGAGCTCGTCGCCGGCGACGAAGATCTCGGGCGTGATGCCGAAGCGCTCGCCGACGTAGATGGCGGGGGCGACGAGCGGATCGCAGACCGCGGCCCAGTCATCGGCGTCGGCCCAGTCCGGGACGGTGACCACGTCGCCCGGCTCGCCGCGCTGCATGTTCTCGGTGTAGATCTGGCTGGCGCGTTCCAGCGACGGGTAGAGCACTTGCTTGGCCACGAGCTGGTTACCGCGGGCGACCAGCAGGTACTTGGGGTTGATGCCCATCTTCGGGCCGGTGCCGTAGTTGCCCACCGTGTTGGCGATCAGCATGGGCTGGTTGTAGATGGCGGCCGCCGCGACTTCCCACTGCGCGGCCGACAGCGCGGTCGTGAGCAGGTTGGCATGGCCGCCGGCGGTGGTGACGGCGGTGGAGTTGAACAGCGCGCCGGTGTCGGCCATGGTGGGGCCGACGTTGCTGTTGGAGGTGAAGATGGCCGAGACCTGCTTGCTGATGTTGCGCAGCGCGGCATTGGCCAGCTCGCGCGGGTAGGCGGCCAGCTTGCGGGCGTCGTCGGTGTCGATCAGCTCGAGCGTGAGCGGGATGTAGCCGCCGTACTTGACGAAGCTGGCGGTTTCGGGCGAGTCGCCGACGGAGAACTGGGTGTACTCCGCGCCTTCGGAGACGGTGGGGAGCGCCCCGACCGTGCCGATCAGCGTGCCGGTGATCGACTTGAGCGAGTTGAAGTGCTCGACCACGCAGATCTTCTTCCACCAGTCGTAGCCGGCGCGGCCGAGGGCGGCCCAGCGCTCGACGATGATCTTGTTCATGGCGTTCTTGACCAGGCCGGTGAAGTCGGCGGTGGTGGCCAGCATCACGCGGTCGGGGTAGTAGCCGCCGTGATAGTCGAAGTCGCCGGTGAGCATGTGGTACAGCTCGCGGATGCCGGACAGCCGGGCGATGTTGAGGGCGACGGCGCCCGGATCGCGCGGCGCGCCCAGCAGGTCGTCGACCGCGGCCTGCAGCTTGTCTTGTGAATTGAACTGCGCGCCAACGCGGCCGGGGCCTTGCACGACGCTGCCGGCGGTGAGGTCGGCCACGAGCTGGCGCTGGTCGGCGATGGCGTCGATGAGCGCCTGCGGCTCGAAGACCTGGCCGCTGAAGCGCTTGCGGATCTGGGCCTGGGCGGCGGTGGGCAGCTTGGAAGCGCCCAGCCCGCTGTCGAGCAGATAGACGCACATCTGCGCGCGGACGGCGCGGGCCTGGTCGGCTTCGCTGGCCAGGCGGGTCTGCTCTTGCTGCACATTGAGCAGCGTTCTTACTGCCTCCACGTCGGCGTTGGTGGGGGCGGAGGTGGAGAAACTGGAGGTGGGAGGTGGGACGTGGGAAGTGGGAGCGGGGGGCGCAGCGGGTGCGGCGCCAGGCGCGGTTGCGGTTGCATCGGGCATGTGAGTCTCCTGGGCAGCGTGGGGCTGCACCGAATTAAGTGCGCGGATGAAAGCCCCTCCGCGCGCGGGGTGGAACACGAGGTCGAGCGACAGGACGCGCAGGATTTGCTGGACTACTTTCGTGCGGTCGGCGGTGAAGATGACGTCGGCGCTGAAGCCGACCCTGGGCTTGTGCTGGGTGTCGGCCAGCATCTCGCGGCCGAGGGCATCGACCAGCGGGCCGCTGGGGCCGGTGGTTTGCAGGTTGAGCTTGATGCCCTTGTGCGCCTCGTCCCAGGCGGGCGAGTGCGCCACGCCGCCCAGATCGCGCAGGCTGTGGCCGTCGCTGGTGAGCTCGCCGTGATCGACGAAGGTTTCGACGTGGTCCCACAGCGGCAGGCTGGCTTGCAGCGCGGCCTCGGTGAAGGACCAGCCGTTGCCGAGGCCGGCGGTGATGGCCAGGATCTCGAATTGGCCGGCTGGATTGACCAGGCCTTCGGCGTGGAGTTGGGCGCGGAGTTCTGCTTCAAACATTGGCGTGGCCTTTTATAGGGTGAGGTGGGAGGTGGGAAGTGAGAAGTGAGAAAAGAAGCTCTCACGTCTCACCTCTCACTTCTCACTTCTCAATCACTTCGCTCCTGCATTCGTATTCGGCGCGGTGGGCATCTCGGGCAGGCCGGGCTCTTCGGGCTGCTTGCCGGTGACGGAGCTGGCGCCGCCTTTGCGGGTCTCGGTGGCCATGGGGTCGCCGGGGACCGGGCCGCCGGCGTAGCTGGGGGCGGTCGGCTCGGTCGAGGGCGCGCTGCCGGCGTGAATGTGCTTGGTGCTGCGCGGGTGCTCGGCGGGTTCGATGGGGGGGACGGGATTGGGGAAGGTGGTCATCGGCGATGTCCTTGGGCGTTTCATTGATGGGCGTTCAATTGAACGCCCCTACGGTGATGTTCTTTGATTGCTCCGAAGTTTTGCGGCGCCGAAAAGGCGCGGCGAATGTTTGGTCGGCCCTTGATGAAGCCGGGCTTCCCGCTCGGTCTCGGACAACCGGTAGTGGCCGGTGTGCTCTTCCGACTGATAGCTGTCGTCGAAGGCCATGCGGACGGCCGGGCACCAGGGCAGGTGGGCGCCGTAGTCTTCGACGGTCTGGGCGCAGTATTGGCAGCGGGTCATGTTTTGTGATGTGGGATGTGGGATGTGGGAAGTGAGAACAATCCCACCTCTCACCTCCCACCTCTCACTTCTTGTTTCTGCCCCTACCGATTCATTCCCGGCAACAGGTCGCTGCCCGGATCGGCGACCTCGGACGGCTGGGGCTGATCGGGCACGGGCTTGGCGACGAGGACGTGCGCCTGGTTGGTCTCGAACTCGCGCGAGGGGACGGCGCCGGTGTACTGCTCGGGCAGCACGGGCGCGGCGGGCCAGGCTTTGGTGATCGAGTCGCTGGTGCCGCCGGGCTTGGAGTCGGTGAGGTTGGGCGTCATTTCCTTCGGGTAGTTCACGATGTCGTATTCGGGCATTGCGGTTCTCCTTTCAGGAGAAAGTAGGCAGTCGGCGGTCGGCAGTCGGCAGAGACCTGGTGTTGGGTTTTTCTGCCTCCTGCTTACTGCTTACTGCCACCTGCTTTATTCCTCAGTCCACTCCACTGCCACATCGAACACGCTGCCGCCGGGCAGGGCGACGGCGCCGGAATTGAGCGCGAGGTATTCGCCGACGCCGCGCAGCACCGCGGGCTGGACCTCGTCCTCGCCGAACATCCATTGTCGGCGGGTGTCGAAGGTGGGCGTGGCGAGCACGGCCAGCGGGATGCTCTCGTCGAGCAGCGCGCCGACGAGCGTGGTCCCGACCGTGGGCAGGGCGCTGGCCCAGGTGTTGACCACGGCGGTGGCCACCGGGTTGGCGCTGTCGAGCGGGACGATGGTGGCGGCGGCCGGCGTGCCGCTGGTGTAGGCGGCGGTGTACTTGAGCACGCTGACCCGGTATTGATTGGCGGCAGTGGCTCGGCCGGCGATGGCGATGCGGGTGACGCGAACGAGCTTGGTGGCCGAGCCCAGGATGGTGAGCCAGTCGGTGGGCGTGGCGTGTGGCGCGTGGGCGTTGACGACGGCGCGGTAGGTCTTGAAGCCGCCCCGGATGGCCGTGAGGATGCCTTTGAGCACTCCGCTGTCGCTGGCGTTGACGGTCGGATCGGTGACTGCTGGGTCTTGGCTGCTTCCACTTCCCATGGGTTAGGGCCTTTCGTTGGAACGTTTGAACGTTGGAACGTTTGAACGTGTAAACATGTCTCAGTCTGGCGAGATTGTGCGAATGCCGGGCGCCTTCGGGACCGCGGCGTCGGCGGGCTGCGGCGGGCCGGCGGGGGACTCGCCGCCTTTGTTGGATGGCGCGCCGGGCTTGCCCTCACCCCCGGCCCCTCTCCCAGCAGCGGGCGAGGGGAGCGGAGCGGCGGGCCACATGGGCACGCCGGCTTTCTTGCCACGGGCGAGCATGTCTTCGATCTGGATGTCTTCGTCCATGAAGCGGTAGGTCAGGCGCAGCAGCTCGGCGTCGTCGATGACCTGGCGGTCGCGCATGTTGGTGATGGCGGTGATGATGAGCCCAGCGGCCTGCGCCAGGCTGGCATGGTCGCGGACGCTGACGGGCGTGCCGGTGAGTTTGATTTCTTGCTCCGGGTCGATGCTGGTGTCGACCATGGCGCGGCGGTTGGTGACCACGTCCATCACGTCGCCCAGCAGCCACATGAAGAAGTTCTGGCGCTGCTCGTAGTGGCGGAAGGTGGGGCCGCCGGCGCTCTCGGCGGTGATCTTGTTGGAGCCTTCCGGCTCGGCCAGGAAGTGCATGGGGTTGGCGCTGCCAGCGCTGATCATCTTCTTGAGCGCCAGGCCGTCATCGCTGGCGTCGTGGGCGGAGAGCTGGGGATGAAGAATTTCCCAGGTCTCGCCGATGTCCTTGACCAGGATCGAGCCGGGCGTGGGCGGGTTGGCGTTGAGCTCGGCCTGGCGCTGCAGGCGGTCGGCCTTGGATTGGAAGGTGCCGGTGACCACGTACATGAACGCCTGGCGGAAGCGGTTGAGGCGGGCGCGGTCCTCGAGCCAGTTGGCATAGCGCGCCAGCCAGCGCAGCAGCGGCGCCAGGTCGGACTCGCCGTAAGCGGCGGCGACGGGGCGGTTGATGGCGTAGTGCAGCGCGACGGTGGGGAAGGTGCCGTCGGGGTTCTGCGTGTCGCTCATCTCGTCGTAGGCGGGCCAGGTCCACGGGCCGCGGCCGGGCTGGCCGGTGCCGTCGTTGGGCTGGCCGGCCATCGAAGCTGGATCGGTGGGGCCGGTCGACGCCACTCCGTAAGTGGGATCCGTGGCCTGATAGGGCGTGGCGCCGGCGTTCATGATGGGCTGACCCTGCACGCCGACACCGGTGCTGACCAGGCTGGCGCCCCACTGCATTTTCTCCACGATGGCCAGCGGCTGCTCCACGTCGTTGGGGCGGGTGATGATCGTCTGGACTTGCTGGATGGGCAGGGCGCGCACGTAGCTCATGCCGGCGGCGTCGGTGGAGACCAGCACCACCAGGTTGCCGGCGCGGGTGAGCTCGTCGCACCACTCCTGCACGCGCACGTCCATGCGGTTCAGGCGGTGGTCCCACCAGTCGTTGATGAATTTGTGCGTGGGCTGGTGCTTGCACTCGACGGTGAAGCCGTCGCCCACCACGTATTGGGTCGTGAGTGAGACGATGCGCTTGGCGAGCGGGTTGGTGCGCCAGGCCAGCAGGGCGTCGCGCTGGATGTCCTCGCGGTCGGCGGTGAAGCGGTCGCGCTCGAGCTGGGACTGGCCGGAGATGATGGCGTCGCGGACGTCGTCTAATGCTTGGACGGCGAGCTGGGCGCGGCGGGAGATCTCGGAGCCGAAGAGACGGCCGACTATAGCGTCGGCAAACCCGCGCAGGGTTGGGCGACGTGGTGGTGCTTCGCGCGTGGTCTGTGAGACGATGGCCATCAGGTATTGCTCTTCTTCATCTTTCATCCTTCATACTTCATCCTTTGGCTTGGCCTTAGTTCTCTTCATGGACTCAGTGTATAGAACAATTGTTCCCTTTGCGTGGAGATTGTTCCCTTTGCGAGGAAATTGGTCCCAGGAAAACAAAACGCCCTCATCCAGCGTGGGCTGGAGAGGGCGTGGGCGCTATGTCGTTGAACCGCTCAGGCCACGATCGGCTCGATCAGGCTATGATGAACATCGTCAGGCCAATATGAATGAATACGCCGATTTCATGAGCGGGGCTTTGAACCGGAAAGCCGGGGCTTAGCGAAAACCCGCAATCCGTTCAATCCCGCAACTTCCAGCGCAAATCCGCTGGAGATTGGCGCGCGGACGGGGAGAGTGACGCAAAACGTCTTGTGCTGGCCGCCGCAGCAGGATCGGGGGCGGGCGTCTGGGTATGCTGTCGGCCTCGGCCACGGCGGTTGGTGGGCCAGGGCCTCGTCGGTGGCCACCCGCACGCCGTACCTACTTTAGGATGGCGCTTTTAGGCGCTGAGCCCTTTCGTGGACGGGTTACGGAGAATGGACCTCACATCAACTTTTCGGACCCGACCCGCGCTACGCCTATGTGCATCAACGTCGTGGGGCAGCAAACGAGCGCAACATTTATTCATCTGCCCCATCCACGTCAACCGCCTCCCCGTCCGCCGCTTGCCGTCCTTCGCCTTGTGCAGCGGCTCTCTCTAGGTTCAACGCCAGCAGCCGCGCCAAAATCTCATCTTCGCTCAGGTCCGCCGGCCAGTCATAAGCCGCGAACACCGCCTCGTCCAGCCGCCGGTGCGCATTCTCCAGCCAGGTGGGCCTCTGGTTGTAAAGATTGGTCAGCGTGCACTTCTTTAGATCGGCATCACTTGCGCCCGGTGGGTTGAGCCAGGCATCGCGCAGCCTGACGAGGTCGGCGGCAGCATCGGCGATGGCGCGGACGCGGGGGTCGTCCTTGGGCTCCAAGCGGGGAGGCCAGGGGAATGGGAATGTTTCGAAACACCTGGATCCGTTGTACACAGGGTCGTTGCCAACACCTAGACGGCCACCCTTTCTCAGGCTCCATAACTCATGTGCGCGTGAGTGAAGGATGCCGAAAAAATAATCATCATCTCGCACGAACACGTAAAGCTTGTGTGCAATGTTCCCAGTTGTAGTTTTCCACGCAAACAGACGATAGCGCGATGTTTCTGGGGTGACAATACATCTTCGCAGGCTTCTCAGTGCACTGCGCAGCATGGGTGCCGGTCGCCCATGGATCCACCAATGTGTCCTTTCTTGGTTATTACTAACAAGGTCTCTCTTTGGCTTTACATGCTTCCTGACATATTCAAATGGAAGTTGGTATTTTGCCGCTTCTGTTTCCGTCAGGTCAATTCCAAAATCTATAATCCACATGTCCCTTGGCCGCTGAACGACGTCATGGGCATTGATCCAAGGAACCACCACATCAGTATTTGGGCGGCCATTGGGATTGCCCTTAGCTGCCAGCATCTCCTGAGCCAAGGTGGGGGGAATATCAAAACTGCCTTTCTTAGTATCACCAATGATGCAGATGTTTCGGTTCTCAATCAGCGATACTGCTCTGGTGACATCCACTCTACTTGTTAAATCTGCGTTGATGGTCTCTACTACCGTGCCGTCAAGTACCCGATGGGAGTCTGAGCCATCATCGAATCCCACCATTGAGACGCGCACGGCAGCGCCGTCCAATACCCAGGGTAGGTCACTCCATGCCATAAAAATGCCACCAGTGGCACTAATTCGCTCAAGCACTTTTCGATTTGAACCAATTCTTATGGTTTGTGTTGCCAGCAGTCCAGCGCGCTTGGTTTTGCCGGCCTCGATACTGGCGCGCGCTCGTTCGAACCAGTAGCTCACCAGGTCCGCACCCGCGCTGACTCGACCATCATACAATTGCCAAAGCAACTCCACGTAGGAATCGCCCAACTCCCTGCGAATCTTTGCACCGCCTAGGAAAGGCGGATTGCCCACGATCACATCCGCCTCCGGCCACTCCGGCTCGACCGGCTTCCCCTCGGCGTCGTACGCCAGTATGGCATCCATGTGCCGGATAGTGTGCAGTGGTTTTAGGATCGGCTCGCTGGGCGAGCCAAAGCCGTGGTCGCGCAGCCACTGAATGTAGCCAATCCAGATCGTCGTCTGCGCCAGCTCGTAGGCATAGTCGTTGACTTCGATGCCCATCACCTGGCCCACGTTCACGCTTGGGAAGAACCGCCCGGCCTGCAGCTCGTCGGCAAAGTCGATCACGCTCTTCTCCAGGTCCAGCAGCAGGCGCAGGGCCACATAGAGAAAATTGCCGCTGCCGCAGGCCGGGTCAAGGACTTTAACGGCCGCCAGCTCGCGGGCGAAATCCATCAAGGTCGAGCGCAGCAGGGCTTGCACTCGCTCCCGCTGCCTGCCGCGGGCGGCGTCGCGTTTCGCGGCGATCTGCCGCGCCTCGGCCTGCACCTCCGCCCACCTGCGCCGCAGCGGCGCCATCAGCACCGGCTCCACGATCAGCAGGATGTCTTCCTTGCTGGTGTATTGCGCCCCAAGCTGCGCCCGCTGGCCGGGATCCAGGCTGCGCACAAACAGCGTGCCAAAGATCGAAGGCTCGATGCTCGACCAGTCCAGCCCGTCGACCCGGGTGAGGATGTCCAGCGCCTCGCTGTCCAGGTCCAGCACCATGTCGTCGTTGAATAGCCCGCCGTCGAAGTGGGCGATGCGCTCGGCGCCAAAGTAGCCGCCGGTGACCATTGCGCCAAACAGTTGGCGCAGCACCGCCGAGAAGTCGCGCGCGGCAGTACCCGGTTCCCGCACGGGTAAGTTGCGCCGGGTCTGGTCAATCAGCTTCTTGAGGATGCCGCTTGGGAGAAGCCCCACGTCCTCGGCGAAAAGCACGAACAGCAGCCGGATGAGGAAGTGCGCCGACTTTTGCGGCTCGGCGCCGTAACGGTGCAGCAATTCAGCCAGCTTGGAGAACTCGGCCGCGGCCGCCTCGGTCACCTGTTCGGTCGTCTGGCGCGGGCGGAATTGGTCGGGCTCGAAGAAGATGGCGCGCAGCTTGTCTAGGCCCGTTGCGGTCAGCAAGTCGTCCAGGGTCAGCGTCACCACCATCTTGGGCGTGTTGGTGAAGTTGGCGTGGATGATAATGCGCTCGGTGTCCGAGACCACCAGCAGGGGCGGATTTTGCAGCGCCTCGCGGTACTGGAGCAACTGCTGGTAGGCCTTATCGAGGTCGGCGTGCTTGCCCTTGTACTCCCAGCCGAAGAAGCCGATCTTGGCCACATCCGCCCAGCCCTGGCCGCCACTCGATTTCTCGGCGCCCATCTCGAACGCAAAATCCTTGCCAGTCGGATCAAAGTCAGCCGGCGCCTCGTGCCCCACCAGCCGGCACAGGTCTAGGAAATGCTGCTGAACCGCACTGCGCTCGGACAGGTCCGTCTTGCGCCATTTGGCGACGAAATCTTGGGCGGAAAAAGATGAACTCATCTTGATTTAGCTTGGCGGCGGTCAGCCCTGCTCATTCCTCCAGTGCCTTGGCTAGCAAATGAACTTGTCACTCACCTTCACCCGGTCGGCAGCCGCCTGTTGGCCAATTCTGATCCCCTGTGTCATAACAAACCGGCCCGCCCGCTGTTAGAGGAGCGGCCCGGCAAATCGGGTATCCCCGAGGCTGTATGCACCTGGGCAGGCCAGAATGGACCTGAGATTATAGGCCGACGTGGAATCAACGCAAACGTGCCAACATTGGGCGAAGATAGGCGTGCCTAATGAGAAAGCCACCGATGCTCGACAATGAAGACATTATCCGTCGTGGCCGCGCCTGCGTGCGCCCGCCCGCAGGACCAGCAGGTGGCCCACCCACGGGTCGCTGTAGCGCCAAAGCGATGCCACCGATACCAGCCAGCGCCTGCTCGACTGCATCCGGGAATTTTGGCCGCGGCGCGAATTTGCACCTTCCCAACCCACGCAGGTGGGTTTTGTGCCTTTGGTGCAGCGGTTTCAACCGCCGGGTCGCTGATCGGCCGCCATCGCTGGATGGTCTTGCCGTGCAGCCCACTGCGCCGCCCAGCCAGTTGATGGCGTGCTTGGGCGCCTCCAATACGCCCAGCCCCCAGCACATCACGGCCAGCACGAAGCCGATCACAGCGAGCCTGGTGGTGTCCTTTGGACGCCCTGGCGCATTTCGTCGAGCACGGCGTCTATGGCGCTGTCCAGTCTGTCAGCGGCTTCCCTCGCGCGTGCGCGCTTGTTGCGCTGGCCGGCGCGATAGCCGGCCGCGTAGCCTTCGTCCATGCACCGGCTTATCTCGTCTGCTATCTCGTCCGGCACGTGCGCGTGCACCGGCCCAGCGCAGACATAAATTTGTATTCTCTCCAGCAGGTCCGCTGCCCTCTCGTGCGGCGTAATGAAGCAGATTAGGCCGAGCATGATGTTTTCCTTTCTCTCTTTCTTTCTCTTTCTCTTTCCTAAAACCCCTCGCTCATTTCATCGAGCGGGTCGACGGCTTGAATGATGGTGCCCGGCCCGGTGTCGGCCGACCAGGCCTGCTCGTCGAGCACGGCCACGAGCGCGGCGCTGAGCAATGCGTCGTCATGTACCAGCTCGGCGGTTGCTGGATCCCGCGTTCCATCAGGCACGCCCCAGCGCAGCAGCTTGCCGGGACCGGGCATCACCTCGAACTGGCAGAACTCGACTTCCTTCCAGAAGATGGCGGATTCAACGTCGGAACGTTCGAACGTTTCAACGTTTGAACGATAGTCCTGAAACCGGCCCGAGTCGACGATCCCCAGGAAGTCCCAGCCCAATTTAGATTTGCTCGCGCTGGTGAAGGCGAAGGGGATGACCACGCCGGCTGGCAGCGCCTTTGCCAGAAACCCGACCAGGCCGGCGCCGATGCCGGTGGCGTCGCCCACCAGGTAGCGCGCGCGCCACGTCTTGGCCAGCGCGCGGATCTGCCCGTACAGCCTCGCGTGCTGCACCCCCACCCAGATGCGGCGGTCGACCACGCGGTAGGTGGGTGCAGCCAGGATCGGGTCGCTCAGCGTCGATAGATCCACCTCCACGATGGTGAGCACGGTCGCGTCCCGCTTGGGGTTCTCCAGGCGAGCGATGTCGGCCCGTAGGGGGTCGCCGATGGCGCCTTCATCCTCGCCGGCCACGTCGAGCAGCAGCGCGTAGACGTGCCTGATGTCGGCCGTGCCTTCTGCCGCCTGCCCACTGCCGACTGCCTCCTGCCTTGGGTGCGTGCCAACCATCAATGCCCTCCGCGCCGGCGGAAACATGCCCCCCTCCGCGTCGATCTCCTCGTTGAAATATTGGGTCTTCACGAGCGGGTGCTGGCGGCCCAGCTTGGCCACTTGGCGCGCCAGGTGCTTGCCATAATTCGGGTTCTCTGCGATCACCTGGTCGGAAGTGATAACGAACACGCGCTGTATGTCGTCCGCTTTCTCAAGCTGGCGCAGGTGGCGGATGGCCTTGGCCAGCAGCGTGCGCCGGGTCCAGGCCGTGCCCCAGTAGACTACGGTGGCGTTGGTGCTCGCCGCCATCGGCATGAAGTTCTTCTCCCACTCGGCCTCCAGCACGTCCTGGGCCTCGTCGCACTCCAGCAGCAGTGTGGCGCTGGCGCCCACCGTCTTGGCGTCGGGGTTGGCGCTGAAGAAGGTGATCACAGCCCGGCCAAGCCACACCTCGTGTTCGTGCTCGCTGTGCCACTGGTTGCGATTCAAGTCGTTGGCCAGGCTGCGCTTCAGCCGCGTCATGGCGTTGTGGCCCTGCGGCTTCATGCTCGGCTGGGCTTTCACGATCTGGGCGCCCGGCACGCGCTGAAACAGGTTCAGCAGGTAGGCCTCCACCTGGCCCTGGGTCTCGTTCTTGCCCGACTGGCGTGGGAACATCACGGCGAACTCCAGTCCTTTATGGTGCAAAACGCTGTCGACAATGGCACGCGCCGGGCCAAGCTGGTAGTTGCGCAGCGGCCGCTTCACCACCAGGCCCGAGAAATGCGAAATGTCGGACAGCCACATTCGGACGAAGTTTTCGAGTGCGGTCATCCTTCATCCTTGCCTTTCATGGCCCTTTCCTCAGCGCATACCAGGCTATGCCCATGGCGATATTGATGATCGTCACCGCGGCGCTAATGGCCCACAGGCGGCCTTCCATGTTGGCCCGGTAGTTGTCCAGCGTCTTGAGCTGGGCCTGCAGGTTGGCCAGCTTGGCGTCGAGCACTTCCATCGTCACGAAGCGGCCGGCTTGGTCCTTCAGCGTGTCGCGGAATTCGTTCATCCCTTCCAGGCGCTTGGTCAGGGCGTTCTCGGCCTTGTCCAGCGCCGTTTGGGCGCTGGCCAATTGCACAGTCCAGGCCTTGTCGCGCTCCAGCAGCAGCCGTTCGAAGTAGTCGCGCAGGCTCACGTAGTCGGCGGGGTTCATGGTCATGGGACGTTTGAACGTTTGAACGTGGGAACGTTTGAACGTGTGAACGTGTTCATAGTTTTTGCCCCGTGGCCACGCCAATCTCCACCAGAACGGTGTCGCGCGCCTCATTCACTAGTGCCGTGGCGCTGCTGGTCAGGATGCGGCGGTCGCGCAGGAGCGATGCCACTCGGCCGGTTCCGATGGCCAGCGCTTCCACCAGCTTGATCAGTAAGTCGGTGGCCGGGCCCGCGCCCTCGGCGTCCTTCAGGTTCGCGTGCGCCATCAGCCGCCGGTTCAGCACGCGCTGCATGGCGATCTCGTCATTCAGCGACGGGTCCATGAAGGCCGCCACCAGCGCCAGCTCCGCCTCGGTAAATAGATCACTGTAGAAGCCATGCCGCTTGGCGTTGCCGTTGCGTGGTTGCCCGCCCTCCGTCTTCCGATTGGCCTTGGGTCTCACGGTGCCAACGGCCTTCGTGGCTTTAATTCTCTTCATCGACTCAGTGTATAGAACAATTGTTCCCTTTGCGTGGAGATTGTTCCCTTTGCGAAGAAATTGGTCCCAGGAAAACAAAACGCCCTCATCCAGCCTATGCTGGAGAGGGCGTTCGCACAACGGGTTCAATCGCTCAGGCCATCATCTGCTCGATCAGGCTTTGATGAACATCATCAGGCCAATCTGAATGACTACGCCGATTTCATGAGCGGGGCTTTGAACCGGAAAGTCGGGGCCTGGCGAAAACCCGCAATCCGTTCAATCCGTTAGCAAATCCGCTGGAGATTGGCGCGCGGACGGGATAGTGACGCAATCCGTTCAATCCCGCAACTTCCAGCGCAAATCCGCTGGAGATTGGCCCTCAGCACTGGCCGGCGCGTTGTGTTTGACACTTTCTGCAATGGGGTGCACCCCTACCATCCTTAGCTGCCTGTTCACCCACCTGAGGAGCCGCTCATGACCAGGAAAAACGCAACCCTCGCCGCCAGAGTGGTAATGGTGCTTGCCTTGTTGGCATTGCGCTGCAGATCACCTTCTTTAGCACCGGCCACATCACTCGCGGGCTGGCAGCATTCATCGCCTGGCCGGTCCTGCTCCTGATTGCTCTCGGCCTATACTTATGGGGACGCCGCCTGAAATCGTAAAGCCTCGTACTATCCTCCTGGCTAGAGCCATATGCCCGCCGAACCAGGCGGCTGGCGCTTGCGACCCCTACATTGACCACCCGCCCCGAATGCGCCCGCGGGAATAGGCCTCACCTCCACTTGTTCAGACCCGCCCCGCGCCGCGCCCCAACCATGACCGGGGCTTAATCTATTCAGGCGTATACTTCCGCATTCGTCTCAAATCTGGCTCGCGCCAATTGCGCATCATCTGAGAGGCCCCATGTCACTGCTTCGCCGGCTCCAACTATTCCACCGCGCCCACCTGCTCGGCGGCGCCGCCCGCGCGGTCATGGCCGCGCTGCTGTTGGCCGCCAGTCTGGCCCAGCCGGGCGCCGTGCCAGTCCTGGCCGCGCCCGCGCCAGTAGCGCCGCTCGCGCCGCAGGATGATTGCACGGTCGTGTGGAATAATCTCGACAACCTGACGGGGCACACCCTGCGCGAGGCCGTGGCCTGCGCCACCAACAGCCAGACGGTGACCTTCCAATCTGGCGTGGCCGGCGAAGCCATCAGCCTGCTGCATGGCGAGATCCCCATCACGCAGAGCATCACCATTGACGGCAGTAACGCGCCGGGCATCATCGTGGACGCCGGCAACGCCAGCCGCGTGTTCAACATCACTGCCAGCGGCCCGGTCACCCTCACGGCGCTGGTGCTGCAGCACGGCAAGGCCGCCAGCGGCAATGGCGGCGCGGTGCTGGCCGGCGCCAGCAGCCCGCTGGTGCTCAACCAAATGCAGGTGCTCAGCAGCACGGCCCCGGCTGGACAAGGTGGCGGACTGTATGCGGCCGGCACGCTGACTCTCATCAACACGGACTTCATCAGCAACGCCAGTGCCAGCCACGGCGGCGGAGCGTGGGCTAGCTCAGCCGCGCTGCTGACCAACGGCCAGTTCCAGGGCAACAAATGCACCGGGGCTGGCTGCCAGGGCGGCGGGCTGGCTGCCAGCGGCACGCTGACCCTGACCGGCACCGACTTTAGCGGCAACTCCAGCATCTTGTACGGTGGCGGGGCCGCTGTGGGGGGTGATGCGGTGCTGACCGATGGCCAGTTCCAGGGCAACCAATGCACCGGGGTTGGCTGCCAGGGCGGCGGCCTGGCTGCCGGTGCCTTCCCAACCGACACCCTGACTCTCAACAGCACGGACTTCATCAGCAACACCAGCACCAGCAACGGCGGCGCGGCCTTCACGGCGGCCGCCGCGCTGCTCACCAATGGCAGCTTCCAGGGCAACAAATGTACCGCTAGCGGCTGTCTTGGCGGCGGGCTGTACGTCAGCTCCACCCTCACCGCCGCCAACACAGACTTCATCAACAACCGCAGCGGCAGCAGCGGCGGCGGGGCATATGTTCCCGGACCAGCGGTGCTCACCAATGGCAGCTTCCAGGGCAACAAATGTACCGCTTTCGGCTGTAAGGGCGGCGGGCTGTACGCCGCCCTCCTCACCCTCACCGGCACCGACTTCATCACCAACACCAGTGCCGGCGTCGCCGGCGGGGTCTGGGTTGATGGAAACGCGGTGCTGACCAATGGCCAATTCCAGGGCAACAAATGCACCGCCAGCAACTGCCAGGGCGGCGGGCTGAATGTCGACGGCCTCACCCTCACCGGCACCCAGTTCATCAGCAACAGCAGCGCCGCCCAGGGCGGCGGGGCGTGGGCCAATTCCGCCGCGGTGGTGACCAATGCTCAATTCCTGGGCAACAAATGTGCCAACAGCGGCTGTTTTGGCGGCGGGCTGTATGCCTCCTCGACCCTGATGCTTACTGGCACCGAGTTCATCTCCAACAACAGCACCAGCAGCGGCGGCGGGGCCTTCGCGCTGGGCGCAGCGCTGCTCACCAATGACCAGTTCCAGGGCAACCAATGCAGCGAAAGTAGCTGCCTGGGCGGCGGGCTGCTTGCCATTGGCGCCGCCCAGGTGCTCAGCAGCTCCTTTAGCGGCAACCAGTCCAGCGGCAGCGGCGGCGCTATCGGCATCACCAGCACCGCCCAGGTCACGTTGGCCAATGTCACCCTGGCCGGCAACGTGGCCTCGGTCTCGGGCGGCGGCCTGTACGCCGGCGCCACCAGCACCGCCAGCCTGTATAACGTAACCGTGGCCGACAACCAGGCCCCCAGCGGCGGCGGGGTGCTGGCGGAGATCAGCGCCACACTCGGCGTCACCAACACGCTCTTCTCCAATAATGGCGCGAACACCTGCGCCGGCTCGATTGTCGCCGGCACCCACAACCTGGAATTTCCGGGGAACACTTGCGCCACGGCCGGCCCCTCCGCCGGCTTCACCACCGCCGACCCGCTGCTGGCGCCGCTGGCGCTCAACGCTCCCGGCACAACCCTCACCCAGGCGCTGCTGCCCGGCAGCCCGGCCCGCGACCACGCCGACCCGGTCAGTTGCGCCAACTCGCTGGTAAACAACCTCGATCAGCGCGGCGCCGTGCGCCCCGACGCTGGCGGCGAGGCGTGCGACATCGGTGCCTTCGAGGCCGGCCCGCCCGACTGGCTCGTGTTCCTCCCGCTCGTTCGCAGATAGTCTTCAGCGAATTACCCCCCAACGGGGAGGCGTGCATAGCTTGCCGCGCCTCCCCGTTGCGCCCATGGCGTGGCAATCCTCGTCGCCGGCCAGGCCGTGCGTCTCGGCCAGGCCCTGTTTGCTGACGATCCCGAATCGCTGTCTCCCATCGCCATGCAGGAGCTCAAGAAGTTCCGTGCCTGGCTTGGATCCGCCCCAGGCCTTGCGCCCTGGCAACAAAAGGCCGCCCTCGTTGAAGGCGGCCGCCCGGGGCGCCCCATTTATCGCATCCCGCGAGCGCGAGACGATCCACCTCCAGCAGCCGTCCACCTGCTCCAACTTCCGTACGCTCTTCCTATTCTCGGCTATGTTACGTTTGCTCGTGATCCGCTGCCAGGTCTGCGGGACGGTCTACGACCGGCGCAGCAACCAGCCCGCGCCAGGCATGCGGCCAGTCTGCCCACAAAATGGTGCGGTGCCGGGACGGGGTACTGAGAATGGACCTCACATCAACTTTTTCGGAGCCCGACCCGCGCTGGCCTATTTGCATCAACATCGTGGCGCAGCCAACGAGCGCGACATTGACAGCTTCAGCTTCAACGCGAACTCTGATCAAATTTTTAACGGTACGCCGTTCGGATTCACGGCAACAGTCGGGAGCGGATTAGACCGCAAAACTAAAAACTAAATCACCTCTTACTATTCCTCTGGCCCGTTCTCGTCCGCCGGCTCCGCTTGCGTCACATGCTCCACCGCTCTTTGAGCAGCGGCCCGCTCCAGGTTCAGCGCCAGCAGCCGCGCCACGCTTCGCGTCTCATCGTCGCTCAAGTCCGCCGGCCAGCCACGTCCTGTCCCCCAAGGCGGCGCTTTACGACGTCAGAATTCGGGCGTCCGTTTGGATTGATTGGCGCGTTCAACATCTTGTGAATCGTCATCAAATCCAAGTCGAATGGCGCTGCCTTCATCATGCCCAGGAAACAAATCAAGCCTATGCTCCTGCTCATGCCCTTTGTCAAAACCAATCATCGACACTCGGACGGCGGTGCCGTCCAGAACCCAAGTTCGATCCGATTGGGCCCTTTGGGAGTGCATTCGCAGATTTTGGCCGTGCGCCCGACGCCGTCCCCCGGGGCGGGGCCCAAAGCCGCCGCGCTACCAATGGCGCCCGGTGAACCGGGCTTTCGGAAGCCGGCCTTCAGCCGGCGTAGCTCCCAGCCCGGAGCTTCAGCTCCGGGCGCGCTCGGCGAACCCGGGCGCCGCTGCCAATCGACCACCATCGGCGAATGCGCCCGCCCGCAGCACCAGCAGCACAACCAGGCCACCGCTGGCCCGCCCTAGCTCACCATTCCCCGCCGTCGTCGTTGCCATCCAGCCGGCGCAGGAACAGCTTGGGGCCGGGCAGGTCCAGCAAGTAGCCCACCCACGGGTCGCTGTAGCGCCGAAGCGATGCCACCGATACCAGCCAGCGCCTGCTTCCCCCCTCGCTGGTCTTATAGCCCTCCAGCACCCCATCGCGCAGCAAGCGCTGGATGGTCTTTCTGTGCAGCCCACTGCGGCGCGCGGCCTCTTTTAGATCGATGTAATCGCTGCCCACTGCGCCACCTCGGCCCCTCACCAATCAAGTTGAACCAGAACAATATCCCCATCTTATTGTCTAGAACAATTGTTCTTGTGTCAAGTCGGAATGTCGGAAAACAGGCGACCACACGCGCAGGCTACGTTTAGCCGCTCAACGCCCTGCCAAAACCCCCAGCGGTGTGCTCAAGCCGGCCCCAGGCAGGCACTGACGGCGTTCTTATTTCATGCCCATTACTTTACATAATAACAACCTTTCCAGTACACCCAGGCCGTGAACACGGTAATCCTCCGTGCTTTGGCCGATGGGTAATACCCGGATCCCGCACGGGTAGCCGAACCGCCTCCGCCTCCGCCTTCCGCCTTCCGCCTGCCGGCCCAGTCGTTTCAAGAATTGGACACATGGGTCGATACTTCCGCCAGGTCTGGGAAAACAGGCTGGACGCACCCGCACCTAAACCGCTTTGACCCAGCCCGAGCAATGAGCCTATATTTGGGGTGAACGAAAGCCTGGCTCGCACCGGATCAGGCCAACCTTAGCGCACCAAAAACCCTCAGGGGTGTGCTATCGCTTGCTAAAGGTCGCCAGCGGCGGGGTCAGGCAGTCGCTGATGCCAAACAGCAAGGACGGGTCCCGGACTTGCCCGGGAGGCAAACGCTATTCCAAGATGTATCCTTATAATCAGCCATACATTGGCCGGTTACAGTTCAGACGAGCCCAAGGATCGCATGTCGCCAACTCTCCCTTCATCAACCAGCAGTCTTTCATTTCCGCTACCATGCAATCTATCCAATGGTTCACTGACATTGGCAAGCAGCTTCTGCAACGGTTAGTCAAAAGGTGGGGACAAGATGCGGCCTCAACGCGCGAAATCAAACTTATGGCCGGCCCTTCTGGTATTGACGGCCGTTGTTGCTATCCTAGCTGTTTTTGCGCTGGGCACTCGAGGCGTGCCACGTAGCAGTTTTTCATCCACACAGGCACTGGACTCCTCAACTGTGCCAACTGCTGCCAGCACCATGACGCCCGACATTACAGCAACGACCGGCGACGACGCAACACAGAACGCCTATGCCACTGCTATCGCTAATAAACACGAAGTGGAGACGCAAATTGAAGCTACTGATTTGAGCGCCTCTCCGGTTCCGTCCAAGACGCCGGTTGCTACTGGAACTCGGGATGATGTGTATGTCAAGGCCCAATGGGGCCAGCTGGGTTTCATTGTGCAGAACGGGTGGGGCGGCTACGTTGATGGAAATTCTGTTGGTGTGTTTGCTGGTGCTTGGTCGACTGACCTTGACCAGGGGATCCTTCAAGTCGTGTGGATATTCCCTTTGCGGGGCTTCAACAAGCAATATGCGACGTCAGGCAGACACGGGTCAGTCCGCATCACAGAAGAGCATAGCAACCGGCTAAGCCTGGTTTCCACAGACGGTACCACCTTTTACTTCGATGTGCCGGGTCTGCAGTTTGTTCCCTCACTGACGGAGGTTGTTCCTACCATTACTCCGCCTCCTACCTACACGCCCGTATTGCCCAATAAACCACAGGCGCCTACTGGTTACCCAATGGCATCCGTCACGGCCGCGCCATCACTGCCACCGAGGTCAATATCTCGTGCGGAGCGTTGATGGACTAGATCTGCTTAGATCATTTCGTCCACGTGAAGCAGCAGGCATTCTGGCTTGCTATGGCTTGCAGATCATAAAGGGCGCCGCTATCTATCGCCGCATAGATCAACCAGTTGGCGGAGCGGTCTCGAATAATTGCCCCGCTGCCGTCGGGCGCCCACGCTACATCCGCAAAAAAATCATGAAACTCATCCATCCCGGCAGGCGGCAAGCCTATTACCTTGCGTGGAATGAGTGTGTCTAACGGCAGGACATACAAGCCTCGTTCTATGTAGTTGGTGCTGCTGGCGTTCAACATCGCAAAAGCTAGACGACCATCCTCTAACTGCGCTGGCGCAACAGGCTCACTCTCCGAAGCCAGGCTGATCGAAAACACATTATCGCGGCTCAACAGCCCTTGGCCAGCCGGATCGATGTGCCAGATTTCCCCCGTGGCGCCAACTCCGCTGGTCGCATTGTTCGGTCGAATAATGAACAGACGCCCATCGCGCATCCAGGTGATCAATGCGCTTGGGCCCCCGTATTCAAAACTATCGGTAATGTCGATGACGTGCCCCGTCTGCGTGTCAAGAATGGCCCGGCTATCGCCTTCATACAAATTAATTACCAAGAGCACGTATCTGCCCACCGGCGACCAGGAGACGGGGCTATAGGAGAATGTCCCCCGTTTATTGGGCGGAGCGATATAATTTGCTGCCACCAAATGCGCTGGCGCTTTCAGATCAGACAACCACATGCCCTGCCCATCTCCCCATACCAAAGCGCCGCTATCGGGCGACCACAGCACTCCCTGGCAGCCAAGCATGTAGCCGGGCGAAACATCGATTTCCGTACAGTGACCCACTTCCCGCGACTGGTTTGGCGCATTTGCCTGCACCACGAAAATCTTGCCGGACATGGGGCCACCCCCGGCCGGTGGGCGTCGCGCTGAAGCCGCCGGTTGGATGCTACCCAACGAACCGAGAAGTGGTTGAGGCGCCCGAAGCACACTGTTCGCTGGAGATGAGGTGGCTGAAGGCGTCGCCGTAAGCTGCTGTCCGGCATTGGGTAGCGAGTCTTGGGGCACATAAACCACCTCTTGCCCGTCGGGTGCGAGGGACATGTCCAGCAGCGTCGCGGTTTGATCCACCAACGAGATGCTTTTGCGAGTGTCGAGACTGAGTAGGGATAAGGTATACGCTCCGACTCCCTGTAGTACCAGGGCCGCGTTTCGCCCCGGCTCGCTATCCGAAAACGCCAAGACACTCCCCAACGCCGGTCCGCCGCCCAATTGAAAGGCCGTATTGCTCACTCGGGCCTTATCTCCGGCTGACTCCGGTCCTGCCAGTGATTCAATCTGACCGTTCGCATGGTTCCAAAGCTTCAACCGGCCACCGTCCAGAAACAACAAATCGCGCGTTAGGCTTGGCAAATGGTCAGTCGAAGCCATCTGGATAGCCGGGACAGTAGTCGGAAACAGTGTGCTGGTAACCGATGGCCACGGCGTCGCCGTTGGGAGCGCCTTTTGGGTCGGTCATGGCGTGGGTGATGGACCAGGAGTGATCGTCGGCAACGGTGTCGCCGTTTCCGCGGGAGGATAGTCGCGAGGCAATGTAAAAGTAGCTGGCGCCGGGTAGCCCGTAAGTGGGGGAGTTGCGCGTGGTTGGCTTAAGGGTGTCGGTGATAGCGGAGATTGAGTTGGAGGGATGATGGAAGGCGGCGGGGTTTGCATGCAGGCCACCGCAGTGAGCAGAAGGACTATCCCCAGTAGTCGCGGCAATTGCTTCACGGCGTTGTCCCTTCACAAGTAGCGTCTGTGCCGCCCGCTAAGGCGCTGCCATCATACACTCCCAGCCACGCGGCGGGACGGATGCACAATCCGCACATCGGTGCGCCATGCGAGCTTCCAAACAGATCGGCCGTTGCCAGTGTACCATCACATTCGCCAGCCCGATTTGCGATGTGCCATTCCGGAATGGCCATACTTGATATCCAGCCGCATTAAGATTTTTCACGCGAAGTGGTTCGATCCGTTCTATTTGAACCCTGCGGGCCTGCACCCTGCGGTTTGGGCGGGGTGTTGGGCGGGGTGTTGCGCGAAGCTATGTGTGCGCCCAGTCAGGGACCGACACGCACCCGTACCCGCGCCGGACGCGCCCGACAACAGGGCGACAACAGGACAGCGGTATTACCATGCGGGACGCGCCCGACAACGGGGCGACAACAAGGCAGGGGTATTACTCACAGGTCGGCCCCTACCTGTGCGCCCTGTCCAATATCCAGCCGCACTAAGATTTTTCCATCCGTTGAATCCGTTCCACGCGCACCCTGCGGTTTTAGCGGGGTGTCCGTTGACGAAATCCCTCTTTGACTCTCTCCCACCAACGGGCCTATATTTGTCCAGCAATATCCTGGCCCGTACCGGATCAGGCCAACCTTAGCGCACCAAAATCACAGGAGGCAACAATGGCAAAGACATCTGTAAAAGGACAGGGTACCAAAGCCAAGCCGTGGCAGCTTAAAACCCCCAGCGGCGCGTCGGACATCGAAGCCTATCGCGACGAGAGCTCCGATCCGCCCGCGCTGGTGATCATCGCCAGCAAGACCGAGGTGCGCTACCAACTGCGCGCCCTCGACGATCTGCACGCCATGCTCAAGGCCCACGGCGATTGGATGCCGCTCGGCAGCGCCGACGAGCAGAAGCCGGCCGCCGAGGGCACCGTGGAAGCCTGGGCCCGCTCGCCCAAGAACCCGGTTGGCGGCTGGTACGGTCTCAAGAAGGGCCTGCGCGGCCGCTTCGCCAACTACGTGCCGCCGGTTTTGGAGGCGCTCGGCCGCGCCGAGGTGGAGCACAACGCCAAGAACAATCGCATGCGCGCCGTATAGGCCGCGTGGCGGCCTCGGCTTCAGCCACGGCCGGCCGGTCACGACACCTGATCCCCGTCCTGCTCTGCGCGCTGGTGGGCGGGCTGATCGGCGCCGGCCTGGGTTTCGTCAATGCCTCGGGCCTGCTCACGCCTTGGACCCGCCTGCCCACGCCGCCCGAGGCGGGTGTGCGCATTGGTTCGGCCTCCAGCGCGTACCTGATCCTCGTCAGCGCCTCGGGCCAGTCGTACTGGTATAGCCGCTCCAGCGCTCGTTGGGAAACAATCACCGACCAGCAAGCCGCGGCCTATCCCAACCTGGCGCTTGCGTCGCCGGCCAGCGGCTTCATGCCGCTGCCGCCCGGCAGTCCCTACGACGTTCGCTATGTGTTGGACCCCAGCCAGCCCGGCTCGGTGGACTACGGCGCGTATGCCCTAGAGCAGGATGGCACGGTCTGGGCCTGGTTCAAGACCACCGGCCCCACCACCCTGCGCGCCACTCTGCTGCTGCCCCTCGGCGCCGCCGCCGCCGGCCTGATTGTCGGCTTGGCGCTCGTCGCTCTTCTCCCCCTTCCCCGCTGTGGGGGAAGGGGGCCGGGGGGATGA
>QGNH01000753.1_pt1 | contig 23653 bp, 33 predicted proteins | sample 1735481 | NCBI WGS metagenome assembly QGNH01 (sample SAMN09239004, study PRJNA386568) | Viral metagenome, whole genome shotgun sequencing project.
GCGGCGATGGTGCTGAAACAGCCAGTCGGGCTACCGCCCCCAAACAGGAGCTGCGGCAGGACGACGAGACTCGGGGCGGCGGCGAGGAGCGTAAGCGCGTTGGGTCGCGTCACGGTGATTGTACTGCCGTCCACAACGCCAGCAACATTACTCGGTGCCGCCCAAAGCGTGACGTTGCCGGACCCATCGGCGGTCGCCTTCGCGAGCACCATAAAGGTGATCGTCCCGCCGTCGAGTATATCACCTGGCTGAAAAACCCGACCGGCGCCAGCGGTCTTGAGCACGAGCGACATCGGCGTGTAGGCCGTGGAACCTTGCGATCCGTTCGCGACCGCCGTAAAGGTCCGGACAGCATTATCGGTGTAGCCGTCCCATTTCGCTTCGCTCGTCGCGTCGGGCAGCGATAGGTTGAGGAACCGTGCAGCCTTGCGCGAGCTATCGAACCACGTCAGGTCGCCGTTCAGGACGCGGTTCGTCCCGCCACTCAACTGGCCACCGGCGAGCGTCGACTCCGGCTCCGGCCGCTGCTTCGGCCCATACGTGAGGACGCTCGCTTCGTTCGGGATCTCCGTCAACGGCAGCCCGTCGTCACGCGTGAAGAAGGCCTCGTCGTATTGCCGCAGCGGGAAGACGCTATTCGCCAGCGTCACCGAGGGCGTCGCGGCGACCGCCGCAGTCAGCGCACGCGCGATCGCGGCCCCGCCGGTCTGCGCATCCATGAAGTAGACAATCCCATTATCGTCTCCGATCGCGAAGCAGTCGACGTCGGGGAGATACTCAATGCTGTGTAGTGCCCAGAGTGCTTCAGCGATCAGGTAGTTCGTGTTCACGGGCCATGCGGCGTGGCGACGAATCCACTGCAGTGTATAGTCGGTCCCGCTGTATTTGACGAGGAACCCATCGGCCGTGACACCATAGAAGTCACCGTTCAGCGTGCGGGCGTCCGTGATCTCGCCGTGCGTCGCCGACGTGTCGAGCCGCGTCACGATCGTGTCGGTCGTGGCGTCGATAATCGTGATCCCACTGTACGGGGTCGGGAGTGCGATCGTAATCGCGTGTTGACAGGCCCAGACTTCCTGCGTCGCCGGGATGTAAACGATTGCCCCGTAGCCAAAGGGCTGGACTGGAAACGCTATTGGGTACCACGTCGGCGCGATCCCGCCAGTAATCGTCGTCGTCAGGGTGTTCGCGCTGGCGTTATAGCGATAGACGGCATCAGCAGTATCCGAGGCCGCGTAGACTTGCGTCTTGCTCACCGGGGCCAGGTGGGCGGGCTTTGTCATCGCCGGCGAGGTCGCCGAGACGGCCAGCGTCGACGGGCTCAGCTGCTTGACGGCGTCGGACCCGCTATGGCCGACCAGGTACTGGTCGAAGCCGGTATCGGTGAGCCGCACAATCCGCCGGGGTCCGGTCCCGACGGCCACTGGCGTGCCTGCCGTCGGTCCGGATAGCGTGTAGGGCGTGACCCGGTTGCCCCCCAAGTCGACGACCGCCAGGACGCCCGTCGCAGCGTTGTAGGCGGCGTCACGCGGGTCGGTCAGGCTCGTCGTGAGGAGGCTGCCCTGGCTCCGCGTCTCGATGTTCAAGGACTTCAGCCCGCCGGTCGACCCGCCCGGGTTCCGGAAGACGCCCCAGAGCATCTTGGCGCTCTGGACGTAGACTGCTCTGGCGAGGAACCGTGCGAGCCCGTTATTCCAGAGGACCGGCGGCGTGATCGCCCCGAGCCGCCAGTTGAGTCCGCTCGTGAGCGGGGCAAGGGTCGAGATAAACGGCTGGCCATCGCTCCCGAGAATCGTCGTCCCTTGCCCACTCGGGTCGTCGAGTGTCGCCACCGCCCCGGCCAGGGACGCGACGCGGAACGGGACCATCCAGAGGCGTTCCGGTTCGTCGTTCCCGCTGACCAGCTCGCCGGCGATGACAATGATATTCGCCTGCTGCGTATCGTCGATCTGGTGCGAGAACGCGACGACGTTCCCACCGACGTCGGCCAACGGCGTTTGCGCGCGGGAGAGGTTGACCAGGTCGAGGAAGTACCCGACTTCTCCGTTCCGACGCGCGCGCAGGACTTCTGTCCGGTTCGTGAGGATCTGGCGGACGAGGTACATGACTGTCTGGTCGACGAACTTCCACGACGACGTGGCGAGCACGTCGACGGTCCCGGGGCTCCACCACGGCTGTCCGTAAGCGGCCAACGACGGGACGGCGTACTGGCTCACCCAACTCGCCGCGGACAGCGCGTCATCAACAATGGTGCTCCGACGTCCGCTGACGAGGCTCTGCACAAAGACGTCGTCGAGGAGCTTCTCGACCGGCACCCCGAGAATCGGTGTCCCCGGCGTCAGTCGGTCGATCTGCGCGTTGTTGATCAGGTACTCGTAGACGTCGCCGAGCTCGTTGTTCACCCGGAGGACGTTCCCCATCCGGAGCAGGCTGAGCGCGTCGAGGTCTTCGCCGTTCACGGTGAGCTTACAGCCCTGCGTGTTATCGAGCGCCTCGCCATAAGAAAAGTCGACCCACTCGACATCGCCGAGACGGACACCACCAGCGCAGGCGAGGGCGGACCAGACGGAGAGGACCGCGCTCACGTCCGGCTCCCACCGCCGCCGGCCATCGTCTTCACCAGGCTGGCCCGGTTGAACTGCTGCCGATCAATCGTCGGCAGTTGCGACTGGATCGCCTCTTTGACTTTCTGCATGATCGCCGGGCCGTTCTCGGCCATCGACGGGTCAATCTGGATCGAGATATAGAACGTCGCCCCCGGGCCCAGGATCGAGGTGCTCGGCCCGTAGGTGGCGCTCACGGCACCCGCAAGGTTCGGCGCGGCAGCGGTCGCGGTCGTTGCGGTGCTGGTCGCGATCGAGGCGAGGTACCGGCTCTCGATGGCGAAGTAGGCGGCGATATTATCATCCAGCGTCTTCTGCGCTGGGGTCAGATCTGTACCGTTCTTTTCCTTGACGTACTGGGCCCGGATCGCGTCGTCGGACATGCCACTGAACCCGTAGAGTTTACGCACAATCGTCGCCTGGTCCTCGAGCGTCGTCCCGAACACGCTGAACTGTTGCGTCAACTGGCTGGCGTTATTCGCAAGGATCTGCGCCGCGACGGCGAGGTCATGGACGGCCTGCGTGACCCCGCCAACCGTCCCGTCGAAGGACGCCATCGCCGAGTTCCACTCGTCGTTCGTGATCTTGAGGCCACGGTTGTACTGCTCGACACTGATCGTCCCGGCAGCGTACTGGGCTCCCAGCGCGTTGAACTGCGTATTCAAATTATCGCGCGTAATGGCGAGGTTCGCGTAACGGATTTGTTCCGCGTCGCCAGAGAGTTGGGCGCCCTGCAAGACGATCGCATTGAATCCGGTCTGGGCGGTAGCGTATGCCGCTACCGCCGCCGCTGCGACGGCTGCCGCGGTTGCGGCGTTTTCCATCCCCTGCGTCACCCCGATCATCTTGATCGTGAGGTTATCGGCGGCGATGGCAGCGTCGCTCGCGTGCGCGGCGAGGTCGTCGTCACGCTTCTTCGTCGCGGCGGCGATTTCGTCCTGTTGCTGCTGATGGCGGGCCTGCGCCGCGTAGGCGGTCGACGCCGTGGGATCGCTCGTTGCGGTGGCCGCAGCCATCCGTCCGTAGAGCCCACCCTGCGCCGTCGCGTTGGCGGCGAGGATCGTCGCCTCTTGCGTCTTCTTGAGCACGGCGTCGAGCGCCGTCGCATAGGCCAGTGTATCGCCGGTCAGTGTCGGGATGAGCGTCTCGAGGTCCGCCTGGTTGAGCCCCTTGAGGAGGTTGTCGACGTTATTGACGAACGTCTGCTCATTCAGCGCCAGCAGCCGGTTCGCTTCGGCCACGGTCATCCCGCCACCGGGCGCTTCCGCTGCGGCGATACTATTGGCCACGCCGAGTCGCGTCGTCTCGAAGCCAGCCAATGTATTCCGGTTCGCGCCACCGGGCAGGCTGGCGGTGTAGGCGTCCTGAATCGTCGTCGTGAACGTCTTGATCGCCTCAGCGGCCGCGTCGGCAGCGCCAGGGATCTGCTGCAAGGCTTTGATAAAGGCGAGTTCGCTGTCGATCGTGGCCGTGGGAATCCCCATCCCCACCATCGCGGCACGCCCGGCCGTGAGTTGTTGCTGCAGGCCCGCCAGTTGCTCGGCCGTCGCCCGCTCGACGCCAGCGGCCCACGTCGGGTCGATCCCGAACTTGGAAGCCGCCGCGTCCTTCAGCGACTGGAGCCCCGATGCCGCCGCGTCGAGGACTTTCTGGAAGTCCGAAACGGCCGATGAGGTGCTATCGACGTAGGCTTGCAGCGTCGTGGCCCACGCGACCTCGGCCACGGCGAGTTTCTCGGCGGCGAGCTTGGCGGCGGCCGCCGCGTCGAACATGCTCTTGACGGCGCCGGCGATCGCGACCCCGACGGCAAGAATCGCCGTTTGCGGGCTGATGGCGCCGAGGAGCCCGTTCCCCGGCGCGAGGGTGTCCGCGTTCGCGATCTGACTAAGCGGCAGGTTGACCGAGACGCCACCGGCGGTTGTCCCGGCGCCCTTGGCTGCGGCCCCCATGATATTGGCCGTGAGCGCCTGCGCCACAAGGTCCGCCAGCATCTTGGCGAAGAGCGACTCGACTTGCGTAATGAAATCAGCGAACGACGCCAGGCCCTTCGTGAACACGTTATCGAGCGACGTGGCGAGGGCGTGCTCGATATCGTGGCCGAGCTGGCGGAAGGCATCGGCCTGTTTGTTGGTCGCGCTGACGACCTTGCCCGTCTGCTCGTCCAGTGCCGCGGCCGCCCGGAGGTAGCCCATCGCCTCGTCGGCTTTGTCTTGCGTGATCTTATGCGCGATCACTTCTTGCTGGAGTGTTGCCGCGATCGCGCGCATCCGCGCCGCTGTTTCCAGGTCGTGTGCAGCGGTCGTAAACCCCAGACTCTTGAGCAACGCGCCGTAGTACGTCGCCTCGGCCGACGCGACGGCGGCCGTCCCGTCGGCGGCCTGCTTCTTGAGGTCGATACCTTCTTGCACCTTGACGTTGTTGATCGCGATCGCCCCGGTGACAAACGCTTCCGCTTCGAGCCAGAACTTGTCTACCTCCGTCAGGTTCTTGTCGGCTTCGGTCGCGGCGATCGTCTTGTCCGTGGCCTGCTGGATCTTCTGAATCTGCAGATCGTACTTCGCGGCGAATGCCGTCTTGCTATCGCCCGCGAGCTGCGCCTGGAGCTTGATGCTCGTCTCGGCGGCGTCGGCATACCGCGCATCGGCGTCGGCGAACAGCTTCTTCTGGGCGGCGATCTCGGTAGCAATGGTCGCATTAGCTCGATCGGTCGCCGTGGCGCGCTCGGTGGCTGCCGTCGCATTCTCCGTCGCCGTCAAGTCGAGGAGCCGTTGCCCGGTCAGCTTCGAGATGGCGATGGTATGGGCGGCGGTACTGTCGATCTTGAGCAGCTCGGCTGCGAGATCCGCCTGCGTCGCACCGATACTATCGCCCGATGCCTTCAGGCTCTCGGCGGCGTTCTTATCGAGCTGGATAGCCAGATTGGCCGCCGACATGCGCGCGCGTTCGGTGGCGCTCACCACCTCGTCCGTGGACTTGGTGTAGAGCCCATTGATCGTCGCCAGGGTCGCGCGGGCGTCCTTCTCCTCTTTTTGTGCGGCCGTATAGGCGATCGAACCGACCGTGGCCGTAGCTTCCTTCGCCGTCGCGTCAGCGAGCTCGGCAGTGGCTTTCTGGCGAATATCCGTCAGCTGCGCCCAACCTGCCGCGTCTAGGACATGCGCGGCCGCCTTCTGCTGAAGGATTTCGAGCGTCAGTTTATCGGTGTCGTTGGCGTGCCGTTGGTCCGCGTCGTACTTTTCGAGTTGCACTGAGGCGGCGGAGAGCGCCAGCCGGTCTTGGATGATCAGATCCGCGATACCGCTATGCGACGCTTCCGCCCCCTGCGACGTCTGGACGACCAAGGCCCGATTCAACTTGGCCTGGGCGTCATTCTTGGCGGTCAGGAGTGCGGTGCGCCCAGCTGCGTCTTCGGCGTCCTGCTGCTTCTTGAGGCTAGCGGTCAGCGCATCATTTGCCGCCGCCGCGTCCTTGGCGTCTTTATCCGCAAGTTCGTAGGCGACCGCGATCGCGACCGCCCCCGCCGATACGGCGAGCATCAGTGTACTACCGAGCCCCAACAGTCCGAGCGAACTGGTCACGCTCACCAGCGGTCCCCGAACCCCGGCGGCGGCGAACGCCATGGAGTCGAAGGACCGCACCAGTCGGGTGACACCGCCGAAACTATTGGAGGTCGCCGGCTCGATGGCTGCGACGGCCGAGGCGGTCGTCGTCGCCGCCGCCGTCGTCGCCCCCATGCTTTCCGTCAGCCGCTGGTGGGCGAGGGCGGCCGCATTGGCTGAGCCGACGAGCGTATCGAACTCGGCCCGCTCCTGGTCCGTCGCCAGCGTCGCCCGACGCGCCGCATCAGAGGCCATGTCCGACGCACCAATGGCGCCCTTGTAGGCGTTCTCGATCAGCGCCTGCTGCTCGGTCAGCCGTTGTGTCGCTGCGGTGACCGTGTCGAACGACGCGCCCATCGCGAGATTCGCGGTCTTGATATCGCCAGCCGCGCGCACGTGCTGCTGCGCCCCGGTAACCGACGCCGAGGAGTCAATGCCGAGGGCAAGGGTCGTCTGGTCAGCGGCCACGGGCTACGCCTTCGGCGGGTGCTGCGGCGCCGGCGGCTGGCGGTGTTCCGCCTTCCAGCCGAGTTCCGTTTGATCGAGCGTCCCGATGATCTCGCAGAACTCCTCCAGATCCGCCGTATGTCCGAACGCCGTCCCGTAGGCGACGATATCCGCGTGGCGCAGTGGCAACGGGTCGCCCATGTCGCGCCAGCGCGCCCGACTCAAGACCCGATACGCCTCCCAGTACTGTTCCGCGCCCTCCCAGATCTGCAGGTCTTCGAGCTCCTGCGAGACCAGCCCCAGCTTCTCGTATTCCCGCGCGATGACGGCGGGATCGGTGCCGTCGAGATTCAGCTTGGCGAGGAGGGCGCGGCTGAGTTTCCCCGCAGCCCATCCAGCGCCGCCTTGCGGTATGTCTCGTTGGCGATCGCCAGGGCGAAGATCTCGTCGCGGAACCGCGGCAAGTCCTTCATGACCCGCACCGCGTGCTCGACGCTGTACGGGAGTTCAATCCCGTCCCGGTCGGTCATCTCCTCAGCCTCGTCCGGCAACGGGACGCCATCGGCTCGCGCGGCAGCCAGCCCCCAGTTGACCACGATGCCCTTGGCGACGAGCTCGACGGTCCGGCTATCGGCCTTGTCGGGGGGCAGTGTCCCGTTCCCCGCCAGCTGCGCCTGTGCGTACCGCTTCGTCAGGACGTTGTTCAGCTCGCGGACCTTCTTGCTGTAGAACGACCGGATCTTTACCGGCACCGGGATCATGAGGTCGGTAATCCAGATCCCGTGCTCCGCCGCCTCGGCGTCCTGTTCATAGCTCTCGTAGAGTGACGACTTGCCCATCTGCCACCTCGTTGGGGTTGGCCCGTTCGCCGTGTCACGCCCGCCCGGCGGATGCCGAAACGGCACAGCTACTAGGGCCAACAGACGGTCCTACGGGCCGTCGCGCCGGCGTGCTCGGGCGACGGGTCCAGCTTTTACAGCGGCAGGTAATCGAACCGGCTCAACTGGAACGCATAGCCGAGCGCGGCGTGCTTCAGGCCCTGGAACGGTGTCACCAGCTTGCGATCGGTATTGATCCCGGGGATCGTCGGCGTGCCGCTCACGAACTTGAGCCGCGGAATGTCGAAGTGGTATGCCGCCTGCAGCGTCGGATCGAAGAGCACGTTCGAGTAGCCCAGCGCCGTCCCCGCCAGGACCAGCGTGCGGACGGCGGCGTCGCCATAGAAGAACGAGAGGCTGCCCGTGACGTTCGCCTGGCCGAGCCCGATGCCAATGTCATAGAGCGAGCCGATCGCCTTCTGGCGCCGCAGCATATTGTCGAGCTTGATCGAGATAGCGTCGACCCAGTTCGGGCCCGCGCCGACGAGGACGTTGTTGACGCGGATCTCGCCGTAATGCGAACTGGTGTTGATCACGTCATTCGTCGGCGCCGGCAGGGTCGTGGCACCGGCGAAGCGGGCGGTCCCGTTCGTCGCGGTCGTCCCCATCATCGTCGCCTTGGCGTGCATGATGTCTTGCGGCGCCGACGTGAACTCGATTCCCCAGCGGCACCCGTTATACAGATCGTACTGCACCGGGCTTAGGTCGCTGTACTCGATCTCGACGGCCGTCGACCGCGGCGTCGTGCCGTTGCGAATGACGTCGCCGACGAAGAGCTGAATCGTCTTGCCGCTGCCGGTATCGGTCGTCCAGCCGGCCGGGACGATATCCAGCGTCAAGAGCGTCGCGGTGACGGTCTGCACCCGGACCCAGTCCTTATTCGCTGCCGTCGCGAACCCGACGCCGCTCGCCGTCCCGCCGACGAAGAGCCACATGCCCGGGATGATCCCGAGCGTAGCGAAGTTGAGCAGCGTCGTCGCGAGGGTATTCGGGCCAGCCGTGGCCGTGATATCGCTCGCCACGCCCTGAATCCCGACCGCCTTGAGTCGCGCATAGGCGGGCGGCGAGGCTTCGACCGAGCTGGTCGCGACGGTCGCCATCGTCGCGCTGACGGCCGTGACCCGCGCCAGCTGGTTGTTCGCCGCGACGCCGAAGCCGGTCGCGTTCATCAGCATCCCGACGACGAACGGATGGTCGTTCAGCTCCGTCCCAGCCGTGGCGAGGAAGGTATAGACGCCGGCCCCATCGACGCCGGTGATATTGCTCGCCGCCGTGGCACTGTTATCGCGCACCGGCCAGCGAATCCAGTCGCTCATCATCGCCGGCCGCAGGACCGGGTCGAGGCCCTTATACGAGGCCTCCATGGTAATGTCGCCGCCGGCTTCGATGCCGACCCGGATCAGGTCGGCGATATTGCGGTCGGCGACCAGCGCGGCCGACGTCTTCGTCAGCGGCGTGAAGGTCATGTTCGGCGTCGTGACCAGCTGGAGCGTCTGGAACGCGGGCGTCGTTGGCGTGACGCCAAACGTCGCTTCATCGACGATCCGGACGACGGAACGTGTGGCGTCGGTGCTCATAGGATCATCCCTCTCAAGTGTTAGTGACGGTGTCGGCTTGCCAGCCGACCGTGATCGAGCGCGTGTAGAACTGGTCGATATTCATCCCGCGCGTCGCAAAGGCGTTCCGGATCGTGACCAACTGTCCGTTGTAGATGAACGGGCTGGCCCGCCGCAAATACATCGCGACGACGGCCGAGGCGAAGTCATCGGCCTCTTTCGAGCCGCGATTCCGGGCCACGTAATAGTCGATGATCACCGCCCCAAAGTGCCGGATGACCGTCTGCGGGTGCGAGATCGACACGGGCCGGTTCGGCTGCGGGAAGAACGTCCAGCCCAGCCAGACGTCGCCCTCGGTCGGCTCGAAGTTCCGGTTCTCGTCGATCAGGTGCGCGTCGTCGGGCACGCCGGGCACCAGCGTCAGCCCGGTGCGCAGCGCGCCTTGGATATTGTCGTACAGCGTCGCGTCGAGGACGTGCATGGTCATTGTCCGCTCCGCATCGTCCCGGTATACAGGATGACGACGTCGCCATCGGGAGCAACAGGAGCCAGCCCGTCGATGGTCCAGTTCTTCCCTTCCCAGTCGAGGATCCGGTCCCCGATCCTCGGCGCGCCGGGAAGCGGGTGCAGTAGGGCGTCGAACGCGGCCAGGATGATGCGCCGCTGGTTGGTCAGGATATCCTTCGCGTCGACGAAGCGATCGCTGCCGAGGTTCCGGAGCTTGAACGGAAAGGCGATCAGCAGGACCTTCCCCTGGCTCGTCGGGGCGGCGGCCGGCGTGCGGCTGACGAAACTCGTCGCCCCCGGGATGTCCCATTCCAACGTCACCTCGCGGCCCTTGGCACGGATCTGCTTCGTGGCGGCGAGTTGCTTGGCGGTAAAGTTCACGGACGCCATCCGGTCGCCGCGAGCGTTACTTCGCGATGCGCCGCGCACAGCGGCAACCGGGTCACGGTGCCGTCCGGGAAGTACAGGTCCAGACTGCCCGACGTGGCGAAGTCACAGCCATCGGCGAGACACGGCCGTTCCGGCTGGCACGGCAGGTCGTCGGTCGCCGTGACGAACACGGACAGCGTCGCCAAGGGCGCGCTCACGCCGCCGCCCGCGACTGCTCGATGATCATCGCCTGGTCGACGATCTCCTGCGCCGCGGCGAGCGTCAGCCGCACCATGCCCGCGGGGGCTTGCTTCGACCAGCCGTACTCGAGCCGGACGATGTAGGGCACGTTGTTCACGAGCCAGATCGTCTGCCCGAGCCGCGCCTCCTGGATGATCCCGATCGACTCCGCCACCGGGTCGCCGCCGGTCGCGGCCGTCTTCAGATCCGTCGCACTGCCGGCGCTATCGACCTCGAACCGTGTCGCTGCTGGCGCAGCCTCCCCGCCCGACAGCATGACATACCAGCTGGAGCGCGCAAAGCCCGTATCGACGGGCGTCCCCGGCGAGTAGGGCGGATCGCCGACGACGATACTGCCGAGCATCATCAACGCGGCGCGCTGGAAGATGCGCTCGCACATCGCGACGTTCTCAAACACGGCCTTGTCGATCGCCGCGTTGAAGTCGAGCACGCCGACGAAGGTGCTCATGCCGGTTCCGGCACGAGGATCCGCACGTGTCCGCGCATCCAGTGCGGATCGTGGATGACCCGCCCGTCGATCAACTTCCAGCGTCGGAGATACCCGTGGACACCGGCATACGCCTCGACCACGTCGGTCACGACGTCCCCGTCGAGGTAGACGAGCGTCGAAAGCGCCTCGGCGGGGCCAACCGTGACGGCGGTGATGTCGCGGAGGGGCATTAGAACGACGCGCTCGTCGGGGCGATAGACGGCCAGCCGGGGGGCGCGTCATACTGCCCCGGGATGTACGGCGACTGGTCGACCGGCTGCGCCAGCGTCCCGCTGATCAGGCGCAAGCCCGGGGGCCGGAGGATCGGCGAGAGGAACCCGATGATCGTCGTCTTGAGTGTCTCGCCCGGAATCCCCGTCAGGATCTGGAACCCCTGCGGCGGGAAGTACTCCGTGTCAAGGACGTCGATCTGGTCCTTCTGGATTAGCAGGCCGCCGTTCTCGAGGTCATCCTGCAGACTGATGCCGTTGCCGGAGAGGATCGCCAGCTCGCACTGCGCGTCCATCAACCGACCCGGGATGTAGTTGCTCGGGATCGCGCGGCCGCCGCGTTCCGAGGCCCCATCCCGCGGCCAGGGCAAGCGTTGGGTGGTCAGATACCGCGTGCCGACGTAGGGGAACCGCGCCTCGTTGGCGAGGTAGTCGCCGCTCAACGTGAGGGCTTGGACCTGGCTCGGCGTATCGGTGGGGAAGTCGAGCCCGCGATCCGCGGCGTACGCAATCACCTGCGCCGCCGTCACGAAACTCGTCGCATTCGAGAGCCCGACGCCGGTCTCAACGATCAACGCCACAACTCAGCCCCCCGTCCGGTCGGGCTGAGTCGCAGGGGCCACGGCGCGTGCAGTCGTGGACATCGGGGTCGGCTTATGGCCGGGGCACGCTGCCCGGATCGCCGGCTCCGGGTAGATGCGGCGCCTGATCACCCCGAGCCACGACGAGGCCCGGTACTTCGACCAGATGCGGCGCCCCGACAGCCTTCGGCGCCGGTTCCTTGGCGATGATCGCGGCGATCGTTTCGTTCTTGTTTGTGTACGCCACGCCCGCCTTGTCGGCCTCAGCCTTGAGCGCCTTCGGAGCCATCGCCCGCAGCTCGGCGACGCGCCGCCCGCGGCCCGGACCGCCGTCCGGCGTATCCTCGACCGGCTCGAACGCCTTGCCGCCCTTGGCCTGCATCCCGCCGAGCGTCTTATCTTCCTCATTGCTCACGGGGAGGGTCGTGGGCTTGTAGTCTTCGATCGGCTGGTACTGCGCGAACCCGTTGTTGAGTCGGTTCGTCAGCGACTCCGCCGGCCAGACGCGGTGATGGTCATCGGCGATCACGTCACCCGCCTTGTACGCCACCCCGCCGGCCGTGAACGGCACCAGAGCAACGAGGACTGTCGTGGTAGACATCGTGCGCTTCTCCTTCACTCCAGTGCCGGGGCGGCAGTGTACCGCCCCGGGGATGCCTTACGCGACGACCGTCGTGAAGTACACGCCGAGGTCGGCCGCGACGACCTTCTGGGCATAGGCCATTTCTCCCTCGATGCGGTCGGACTTCAGGATCTCGACGCGCATCTTGCTGATCCGCGTCATCTGGTAGCCGCTGCCGAGGTAGCCGTCCCAGCTGAACGTGTAGCCCCCGCTCACCGACATGAGCGACGCGCTCGGCGCGGCGTAGACGAGCAGCGCGCCCTTGCCGGCGATGAGCGTCACGGCGCTCGTCGCGCCCTCGACCGCCGACTCATAGACGGCCTTCGAGACCAGCACCTGTTCGATGCCGAAGTACCGCGCCAGCATCGCCTCGTCGATCGAGTCGGCCGACGTGTACTTGAACCGATCGCGGATATCGGCGTTGTTCCGCAGCGCCGCGAAGGTCTGGTAGCCGAGCACGAGGGTGTTCGGCATGAAGCCCGTCGCCCCGAGGATCGCGGCCTTGTAGGCGTCGATATCGACGGCCGGGGTGCTCGTGGACACGTTCCACTGGAGCACCTGGCCACCGCTCGGCCCGGAGCTGACGCCGGTGACGTCCGTCCCCCAGACGCCGGTCGTGAAGAACGACCCGAACCAGCTGCGCTCCCGGCGGATCAGCTGCTTGCCGGTGACGTAGTTCGTCGCCGCACGATCGAGGTCGAGAATCGTGGCGGCATTGGCCCGCGTCTGGTCGCCGATGTCCTTGTGGAAGGCGATGACGTCGCAGCGGTACGGCGTAGTCGAGAGGTTGAACCCGCCACCCGCCGATTCCGTCCCATCCGCCCGAGGCCGCGCTTCGTCGCGCATAAAGTCGGAACGGTTCCAGACCCAGACGAGCCCACCCTGGACCTGCACCGGGACGACCGGGAAGACCTTGTCGGCGATGTAGATATCCGTGTTCTGTATGTACGAGATACTGAGGTTCGTCAGCGGGAAGCTGATGAACACGTCGCTCGCGGTCGGCTGGGCCTTCCGGACCAGGCCGCGGGGGCGATTCGCTACGAGCATGGAAGACATCTGCGGTACTCCTCCGGTGGCCGGGTTACGGGATGATGTGCTGCGTGGCGCTCCGCAGCAGCACGGAAATGATCTGGTCGGCGGCGGTGCTCGTTTCGAGCGCCTGGCCGAGGGTATGCGCGGTCGACCCGGTCGCGGTAATGACCCGGCCCGACGAGTCGCACATGAGCGCGGCGCCGGCGGTAATCGCCGCGCCGGCGCGCGCCTTCGAGACGCCCTCGACCGCGATCGCCGCGGCCTCGTTCGCCACGGGCTTGTTCTGCAGGATGCCGATCGCGACGTCCGTCGCCGCGGCGACGACAGTGACCGTGTTCACGCCGCTCATCTTCACGGCGCAGTACTGGTCCGTGTGGAGATCGGCCGACGCGGTCAGGTCGCCGAGGAGACGGAGAATGTTCTCACGCGCCATGGTGCGTTCCTCGCAAGGTGAAAGTGGGACCGACCATTACAGCGCGGTCGCGTCTTCGTACAGTTCGGGATGCTCGTCGTACACGGCGGCCCGCGCCTGCTCGATCGTGAGCGTCGGGGCCGCCGTGCGCTTGGCGATGGCCAGTGTCTCGACCTTCGTGTTGGCGTCGGGGTTATTCGCCTCGCCCCCGGTGGAGAATGCCTTGAAGATCTGGCCCTCGGACGCCAGGGCGCCGTTCTGCTTGACCAGGCCGATGATCCGCTCCTGGTGCGCCTCGTCGGCCCCTTCGAGCAGATCGGCGAGGTCTTCGGCCTTCATCACGGCGCCGGACTCGGTGACGATCGCCTGCGCCTTGGCGACCAGCGCGCGCCGGGCGTCGATCTTGCTCAGCGCCTCGACGCGGGCTTCGGCGGTGGCGAGCTTCGCGACGAGTTCGGTATTGGCGGTGGCGGCCTTCGCCAGATCCGCCTGGAGCGGGGCGACGGCGAGCGGAATCGCCTTGCTGATGGCGCTGTCGACGAGGGCCTGCGTCTCTTCCGGGGTCATGTCCTGCTCCTTCGTGATGGGGGTGTCGTCGGCTTCGCTGTCCGGTGCGGTAAGCGCGGCGTAGAAATCCTTGAGGGCCTGCACGATGAGTGGTTCTTTGTCGGCTTGCGGGGTGTCGTCGTCGCAGACAATCGACCAGAGCGTCGTACTGAGTGCGTCGACCATCTCCTGCAACTCCTGGTTCTCCACGAGATCGCCGAACGTCACTGCGTCCTTGACCACCGCGACGAACTCGGGCGGCACCGCGCCGCGCAGCTTCGCGATGACCCGCGCGACCTTGCCCACCTTCGCCGCGCCGGCGACCACGACGAGCACGACCTTCGGGATGGCGACGTCACCGACGTCGGGCTGTGCCTTCTTCACGTTCGCCGGGAGCTTCTTCCACGCGGCCGCGGCTTCCGCCGGCGTGTCGCCCGCCTTGAGTCGCATCGCGGCGAACGTCTTGTAGTCCATCGGTGCGGTAGTACTCGGCGCGGCCTTCTCGTGGCGTTTCATCAGGATGACGTTGCTGTGCTGTGCCGCGGGGCTATCGACGGCGCTCAAGAAATTGAGCCGGATATTGCTCAGCACCTTCCGCTTCATGCGTCGACCTCCGTGACCGTGGCCTCGCCTGAGATACTGAATGCCTTCAGCTCACCCGACAGGAAGCGCTTCCACACGTTCGCGTCATGGACCTTGAACCCGACGAACCAGCCCTCGCGTCCCGCGTCCCAGCCCATCGCGTCGGCCAGCTCCTTGGTCACGACGAGGCTGTCGACGATCTCGGCGCACTGCGCCTCGTCGTGCATCGCGTCGCCGGCGCGGTCCTTCATAAACTCGTGCACCGCCTTCTGCATCTCGCCGATCGTGATCTGGTCGCCCTGGAGGTCGGTCACGAGCTCACCGTTCAACGTCGAGACGCTCGCCCAGCCGTAGGCGATCTGCTGGTCGGCGGCCTTCGCCACGATCGACGGGCCGAGCTTCTGGAGAAGGAACTGCGCGGCGAACTGGTGATGGAGCGCGGCGAGCGTCACCGGGAGGATCTCCAGCGCCGACGGGTCCGCCACGGCCAAGGCAATGGCCGTCGAGACCTTACTGAGATGGCTGGCCGCGTCGGTCGCGGTCGGGAGCATCGGCACGCCGGGTTACGGACTGCGTCGTACGTGGGCGGTCGTTACGGGGAGGTAGTTTATAGGGGGGCGCCGCGAAACGCTAGGGCTGGGGCGAAACGCGGCGGTTGCGGTGCGACATTTAGGTGGCTGGCTAAATAGGGTCGAATACTAGTGAGCAGTCACTCACATAATGCTACTAGCGCGAGCGATGACAGGCCCCTATTATTCCGGTTCACGCAGTTGCGCCGCTGTGACGAGTCGCGTAACAGAAGGTTCGCGGGAGCTTATCCCCGCTCGTTGGATCTCGGTTCCCGTAAGGGAAGCCTGACTTGCCCACTCGGCAGGCAGGTCTCGTCACCCGAGGCTCAGCGGCGGGGATTTTCCGTCTTCCCTGTCCCCGGTCTTCGGACATCGTTATGCCGGCCGCGCTAGTCCAAGGCGCGGGAAACAACGAGAAGGCGATCTACGACGGGCGGGACCGGGAGCGGTCCCCACTTGATAGCGCACGCCCGATCCAAGGTGCGCGGGGCGAATTGACGAGCGCTCCTCCTGCCCGATCCCTTGCGATCGGACTCCCGGCCGTTCGATACGGCGAGGCTTTCGTACGAGAGCGACCAGGTCGTATATCCCACGGACGTAGGGCGGGGCTTCCCCCTCAGGGAGTTAGGATGTCCGTCGTGTACCGCGAAACGCCCTAGTCGTAGCGTTACGCTAGGAGTTTCCGGAGGCCGGAATCGAAGAAATCCCGTCGTAGCGCCGTTTGCGAGCGCGGTACGCTTTTAGCTACTAGATCAGGTATCACCTCGCCCGCCATCGTGCGGAGAAGGCTGGACCCGATGAAGATCGCTCCTGACGCCATCTACCTCTGCGACAACGGCGCCGCCTACTGCGGCGAGCATCTGGGGACGTCGGCCCGGACGACCGGATACGATATCAGCGGCCAGCGGATCATGCGGGTCACGCTCGAGGGCGCCATGACGGTGCTGCTCCAGGACGGCCATTTGATCAAGTGTGAGGAGTGCGGTAAGACGACCTCGCTACTGGTGGCGGCATGACCCCCTACTGCATCGAGCGCTGGCGGGTAGACGAGCGAACCGGGCACCCGACCGTACGCTCCGTTCACGGGCCGTACCCTGACCGCGCCACGGGTTATGCCGCCATGGACGCCATGACGCTCTACCCGCGCTCCGCCTTGCGGCTCGTGACGCTGAGCAACGGGAACCTCTGTCAGGTGGCCGTGGCCTTAGGGGCGTCAGGCATCGCACCATCCGCTTTCGCTGAGGAATCGTTGATCATGCTGATCCCGACCGTGGAGGTGCCGGTATGCGAGTCTTGATTGCCTGTGAGTTCTCGGGAATCGTGCGCGAGGCGTTTCGCGCGCTAGGGCACGACGCTTGGAGTTGCGATCTATTACCAGCAGAGGATGGCTCCCCGAGCCACACGACTGGCGACGTCCGGTGCGGGATCCTGGACGACGGGTGGGACCTGCTGATCCACCATACGCCCTGCACCTACGCGACGAACGCCGGCGCGCGCTGGCTCTACGTCGGTGGCCGCGGCACGGTACGGGACGAGGAGCGCTGGCGTCAGATGGAAGCGGGCGCCGCGCTTTTCCAGGAATGCCAATCTGCGGATATTCCAAGAATCTGCGGCGAGAACCCGATCCCGCACCGCTACGCACTCGCCTTGATGGGGCCGTATGCGCAGACAATCCAGCCGTGGCAGTTCGGGCACGGCGAGACGAAGGCGACCTGTCTCTGGCTCAAGAACCTGCCCAACCTTGTCCCGACGAAGATCGTGGAAGGCCGCGTCCCGCGCGTACATCACGCGAGCCCCGGCCCGAACCGCTGGAAGGAGCGGAGTCGGACCCTGACCGGAATCGCCCAAGCGATGGCCGAGCAATGGGGATCAGATAAACCACTTTTCGCGCAGGAGGCGCTATGGTGAAACCGCTGATGAGACTCCTCTGCGTCGGCTACATCAGCCCGAGCCGGCCGCAGGTCGCCGCCTGGGCTGACGCGAAGACGCGCCATAGTAGCGCGCAGCTCGCGGCTGACGGCGCGTTCTTCCGGAACGGCGGCAGGAGCCTCTCGAGCGTCCCGCTCGATTTCCGAGCCACGGTCGGCCCGATATTTGGCCCCCTTCCTCCAACGCGGATCGGGAAACCATTCTTGCCCTACAGCGCCGTCATATCCGCTGGCCCGATGGCGCCAGAATGAAGCGCCGCCGGAAGGTCACGCCCGAGCAAGCCCTCCGCGCGCTCGGCCTCCCGCTCGACCCGGAGGAACTCCTCGCCTGGTGCCTCGCCTGGGTCACGCGCGCGCCGAAGCCGCTCGCGGGATGGGCGTTATGAGCGCCGATAATCTAGTGGCGTTTGTCGCTTCGGTCGGTAAAGCGATCGACGCGCTAGCCTCACGCGACCTAGCACGGTTCTCGCCAATTCTATGGACGACCTACGGTGAGCGCCTCGCTGATTCCGTTACGTTCCGGTTCTGTTGCTGGCCGGACCCCAGATATCTCCGTCGCTACGCAGTCTTAGAGCACACCGTTATGCGACAGATGATCGAGTTATCGGCTATCCCGGATCAACTGAGCGATTACACCGCCGCGCTGATCTATCGCAAGATGGGCCGTGCGCTATGAGCCGGGACGGCAAGGGCGAGCACGACCGCGAGACACGCCGCTACGTGCCCGGAGAAGACGACCGGCCCGGCGACCGGAGTCCGGTCGAGTTCGACTTGTCGCCGCGGTCTGCAGGCCTGCTGGGCGCCCTGGACAGCACCGGCGTGATGTGGGACCTGACGCGACATCCGGGCGTGGAAACGGTCGGGCCCCCGCGGCGCCGGCTGAGGTTACGGGTCGCCCGGCGGCACGCGGAGCTTCTGCTCAATATCGCCGACTGCGGGAATACCTACGGCGTGATGGGGGCCCGGGACCAAGCCGGGAAAGGCATGACGCCGCGCGAGGGGCGAGCGATGTGGCGGGCGGCGCAGGCGATCCGGGCGGCGTTGCTGGCGGCCGGCCTCGACGCCCGACCGATGACGCCGAAGCCGGAGCGTATCGTCGGGACGGTTCCCCCGTTAGTTTCTCGGGAAACGTAGCGATGCGCTAACGCCGTAAAACGCGAGACTTCTAGCGTAACGCTATACTTTTTCGCGAGAGGTGAAACGCTAAGTCGTTCGTAGTACGTTACTTAGGTTTATGGCCCGAGATTCGCTATACTTAGAGGCGTGGTTAGGGAATGGCGGCGGACACCAGGACGCCAGATTGGATTACCGGGCCGTATAGGGACGGCAAAGGGCAAGAGGGTTCCAGCCCGTACCCGGAGCGAGACACCGCCGCCAGACCCCGACCGCCAGACCCCAGACCGGCATCGCCCGGAGAAGGTAGGAACCAGATGAGATATCAGCGCCCAGGGGGGATCGCCAAAATCGGTAACGGATACGCAACGGCCGTCAACGCGATGCCGGGTGATCCGGCGAAGGTTCGCGACCTCTATAACGCGATCCCTAAAGCAGTCTGGGCGGCGATTGCCGTCAGCTTCGGGACGCGCGGCGGCGACTTGCTCGACGAGGCTCGGGAGATCGTACTGCGTGAATGGTGGGTACTTTACCAGAATGGGATCGTTCCGCAGAAGCCCTGCTGCGCAGAGCCATCCCCCGAGGAGACCTCGTGACCTCCCGCTACGTCATCGAGCGCTGGGCGCACCGCGACGGGATCCCGCGCTGGGACTACCTCGGCGTCGAAGGGCCGATCGAGGGGCGCGCGCTGGCGGTCGACCGGCTCAGTACCCTGGCCGTCCTGCCGACTGTGGCGCTCCGGCTCATCGCTCGCGAGAGCGACGGCCGGCTGTACACCGTCGCGGCACGCTTCGGACGCCTGTTCGGGCGGCGGCTCCCCGATTACTTCGGCGCCGACGTCGCAGCGCTCCTCCCGCCTGCCGCGGTGAGCTGCGTCGTCTGTGGCGATACCGGCCGCATCAGCGACGACGTCCCCTGCTCGTGCGCGGCGTCGCCGGTATGACCGCCCCGCTTTTCGGCCGCGGCGCGCTACCCACCGAGCTCCGGCTGGAGATGTACTTCCTGCCGGAAGAGCGAGCCGCCATATACGAGCGCCTCCGGCGGCTGACCGCCGTTGCGCCACTCGCCGGGAAGGCGTGGCTGTCCGACACGGCCATGGCGTTCACGACGAGCGGCCGGAAGATCACCCTCACGCTCCCGGTCCCCCGCGCTATCTGGCTGGCCGAGTTCCTCCGGGCGCGAATGGCGACCGCGACCGCTGGCCATGAGCACCGCGGGATGGACTCATTCCTCGGTTCCCTAAAACACAACCTCTCTTTCCGCTGCGGTATTCAACTCGACGAGGTCCACCCATGAGAATCCACTACGTTGCCCCCAACGCGTACGAGGCGGCCTGCGGGATACCGGCCCGGGCAATCATCCTCGCCGGCAAGACGACGTTAGCCGAACGGACGACGTGCCCGGCCTGCCTCGAAGCGCTGGCCGCACGGGAGACAGCGGTATGAAGCCGACCCGACAGGAGCGCGCGTACCTGCTGCGGTGCGCAAAGATGTGGGAGCGCGTCGCTGATGCGTGGACCGGGCGGTACACTGCTGACATGGTGCGGTTTGGCCTGTGCTACGCGGTAATAGAAACGGACCCTGGGTTATTCCTTCATCCCGGTGTCGGCCGGGTGCCGCGCCCGTCTGTGCAGATCGTGGCCTCACGGCCACCGAATCTCACGCTCACGGGTATGTACTGGTGGCCCGCCGGTACGCACCGTCCCGAGCGCGCCGCTCACGCCCGCAAACTCGCGGCGCGGTGCCGCACGCTGGCGGCTACATGAGTCTCACTATCGGGCAGTGGCTGCTCGTGGTCGCGCTCGCGGCGGTGCTTTTACATGCGCGCGACCTCCTGCGGCGGCGGCTATGATCCACGCGCTCATCGTCGGAGCGCAAGTCTACGCCCTCCTTTGCGGTAGCTGCACCGTCGTCATGATCGGGATTGTACTCGGCTCGTGGTGCGCGCGTTCCTTTCCCCAAAAGAGATCCCAATGAAAGCTGGATTCAAGGGCGTCCGCCGCCCCCGCTGTAAGACCTGTCGGATGCGTATGAAGCGCCTGCGCGTCCTCATCCGGCTCGACGAAGGACCGCGCGCCGGCCAGACCATCAAGGCGCGCGACTGGCGCTGCCGGACGTGTGACGTATGAGCGGATTCCGTGTCGCCCGCGACGAACTCCTCGCCGCGCTGACGCTCGTCGCGCCGGCGCAGCGCAAGACGCTCCTGCCGATCCTCGGCTGCACCCTCGTCCGCTCGACAGCCGACGGGCTCAGCGTGACGNNCGAGCGACCTCGACCTCACGATTACGAAACGCTTCGCCGGCGAAGGGCAGCTCGTCGCGCTCACCGCAGCCGTCCTCCTCGCCGACCTCCTCGCTGTCGTCGCGGAAATGCCCGCCGGCGCGATCGACGTCGACTGCGCGACGGCGGGGAAAATGATTCTCAAGGCCGGGCGCGCTCGGCTGTCCCTCCAAACGATGCCAGCCGAGGAGTTCCCGGCGACGCGGCCAATCGTCTTCCCGGCGACACCCGTCCCCTGGGGCCCGATCGCGCACGCGCTCGAGCGCGTCATCTGGGCGGCGGCAATGAACGATACCGGCCAGCCCATCTTCAACGGCGTCTCATGGCGCGTCGCCTCGGGCGCGCTCTACCTCGCGGCGACAAACCGCTATCAGCTCGCGAGCGCCACGCTCTCGATCCCGACCGGCGGGATCAGCGACGCGAATCTCATCGTCCCAGCACGTGCCGTCGGTGTCGCCTTGAAGGTCTTCGCCGGCGCCGAGACGGTCGCGATTGGCGTCGATACGGAGGGGACACACCTCGGCATCCGCTCGGCGACCGCAACGCTCACCGCCCGGCTCACCGATGGGCTCTTCCCGAACTATGAACAGATGTTCCCGGTCGAGGCGCGGGAGACGCTCATCGTCGATGTGGCCGAGCTCGCCACGGCGACACGGCGCGTCGCGACGCTCACGACGCCCGAGAACCGCCGGATCGAATACGCGCTCACAGCCGAGGCGTGTACCGCGAACGTCCGGACGCCGGACCGCGGCGACGCGACGGATAGCGTCGAACCACTCGCCTGGACCGGTGACCCGCTAACGATCGGCTTCGACTCGACCCTTGTCCTCGGCGCCCTCGCGGCCGTCGGGACGACGCAGGTCCAGCTCGCCTTCCACGGCGCGCGCGGCGCCATGGTGCTCACGCCGGTCGACCCGAAGACGGCGGAAGTCTGGCGGGCGATCGTCATGCCGCGCGCGGCGTCGGGGGCCGTATGACGACGACCGTCGACCAATCGTGGCGCTGGGCGCTCCTCGAGCGACTACCGACCGGCGGGTGGATGCTCTGGCATCATGTCCGCAGCGCGATGATCGCCGTCGTGCGGGAGCGATGGAATCTGTGGGCGGAGGACGAGGACGAGGACGCATCGGAAGCCGAGTGGGAGGAATGGGCCGCCGTCGCATTGAAGGAGGCGCTTTTTCTCGGCCAGGTCGAACAGCGCAGTAGTGGCAGCGGGCGGATACTTGACCTTCGCTTGACACCCAAGGGCGCGGCGGATCTCGTCACGATGAAAGCGATGCCGAAATGAGACGCCCCTGCGCGCGCTGCGGGAAACCGCGCCGCGGCGCCGGGTATTACTGTCTCCGCTGCTCTCGCGCACGGCGGGTCGAGACCGCGCCGGTCACGGGCGCGGATATCCTCGCTCTTCGGATTGCCGCCGGGATGATCCCGCAGACACAGCTCGCGGATGAACTTGGCGTGAGCCCGGTGACCATCGCCCGCTGGGAAACGAGCGCCCAGGGAATCTCGCGGCGGATGCAGTACGCGCTCCGCGCCTGGGCGCGCCGGCGGCATCTGACGATCGGCGGCGCCGGATGAACTTCATCGCCAGCCTCGACACCGACGTCGCCGTCTCGCGGTCTGTTGCGCAGATTCAGAAGCTTGTCGAACGCTTCGACGCGCGCGAGTTCCGGCTGATCTATGGGACTGGTTCGAGACCGGCCGCTGTGCGGTTCGTCATTACGGATCCGCATCTCGTCGCCGGCGCCGACCTCTTTACGGTCGAGCTCGCCGCGCCGGCGGACGTCCTTGTCTCGCTCATCCAGCAGCACCGGAAGACGTGGAACGATGCGCACTGCGTCGAGCAAGCGGAGCGCGTCGCGTGGCGACAGTTGCACGACTACGTCCGCGCAGCGCTCATCTCTGTCCAGTGGGGGATCGTCACCGTCGGCGAGGCGTTCCTCGCCGGGCTCGTCGTCACGGGACCAAGTGGGGAAGAGAAACGTCTTGGCCAGCTCATCTTCGAGCGCGGACTCCTCCGGCCGGCGGCCGGAAAACTCCTCCTCCGGAGCGGGGAATGACCGCGCCCGACTACCGACAGTTCCTCGAACTAAAGTCGCAGAACGACACTTATGCCGGGTTCGATCCCCTCTGGATGCCGGCGTTTCTCTTCGACTTCCAGACCACTTTAGTCGATTGGGCGACACGGAAAGGAAAGGCCGCGATCTTCGCCGACTGTGGCCTTGGCAAGACACCGATGCAGCTCGTCTGGGCGGAGAACGTTGTACGCAAGACAAATCGCCCGGTCTTGATCGTCACACCACTCGCTGTCACCGGACAGACGCTCCTCGAATCGCAGAAGTTCGATATCGACGCGACGCGCGATCCAGCCGGGAAGAATATCGTCCTGACAAATTACGAGCGGCTGCATCATTTCGATCCGGCCAACTTCGCCGGCATGGTCTGTGATGAATCGAGCATCCTGAAAAACTTCGATGGCGTGCGGCGCCAGGCGATTACCGACTTTATGCGGAAGATGGACTACCGTTTGCTCTGCTCTGCCACGGCCGCGCCGAACGACTACATCGAACTCGGCACCAGTAGCGAAGCACTCGGCCAACTCGGGTATATGGATATGCTCGGCCGATTCTTCAAGAACGATCTCAATAATTCGGCTACTGGAAGGCAGTGGGGAGGCGCGGCGAAATGGCGCTTCAAGGGGCACGCGCAGGAACCGTTCTGGCGCTGGGTCTGCTCGTGGGCGCGCGCATTACGTCGGCCCTCCGACCTCGGCTTCGATGATGCGCGCTTTATCCTGCCAGCATTGATCGAGCGGGAACATGTCGTCGAGGCGCGGACAATCAAAGAGGGAACGCTCTTCGCGACGGCAGCGATCGGGATGCGTGAGGAACGCGAAGAGATGCGCCGGACGATTACCGAACGCTGCGAACGCGCCGCTGCGCTTGCCGTCGGAACCGATCCCGTCGTCTCGTGGTGCCATTTCAACGCGGAAGGCGACCTGCTCACGAAACTGATCCCCGGTGCGGTCCAGGTCAGCGGTCAGGACGAGCCGGAAGAGAAGGAAGCAAAG
>QGNH01000536.1_pt1 | contig 23624 bp, 23 predicted proteins | sample 1735481 | NCBI WGS metagenome assembly QGNH01 (sample SAMN09239004, study PRJNA386568) | Viral metagenome, whole genome shotgun sequencing project.
GCTGCGGCCCTGGCTGCGGCCCCGGCGGATGCGGCCCTGGCTGCGGCCCCGGCTGAGGCCCAGGCTGCGGCCCTGGCTGAGGCCCCGGCTGAGGCCCAGGCTGCGGCCGATATCTCGCCACGCGCAAAAGCGCGGGCGGCTTCGATAGCCTTGCGCGGGCGGTCATCCTGGGGATACTTTCGCTCATAGATCGACAGCACCGATTCTGCGAAGTCGGCGGCCATGAGGCGCGCTACAACGTCGCAATTCTGCGCCGTGGCGCAGAGTGCCCACAGGCAGTCCTCAGTGCCGTTGATATCCAGGATGGTCAACAGGTTGATCGGCGCGTCGTGATCGTAGGACACGCCACCGAGCGCCTTGACCAGGTGCTTGTAGCGATCCTGGCAAGCGTTGGCGGCTTTCAACTTGTTCAGTGTGGTGGTCAGTGTTACTTTTTTCATGAGGCTTTTCTCCTACAGATATCCGAAGTACCGCACGTTGGCGACGATTTCCAGCGGCGTGAGACCCTTGAGAATAGACTCGTCGCACGGCTCCCAATTATCGTTGGGAGCTTGCTTCCCTTGGCAGGCAATGACATTGCTACACTCATAATCGCGAATGACGAAGAGGCGGTTGCGGAAAGTGGGGCGGCCGGCAAGGAATCCGTGCTCATCATAGCGCATCCCGCAAACGCACTGAGACGGCTCAAAGTGGTGATCCGCGAAGCCGACCGGGACACGATGGCCGCACTCGCAATTGATGTGACAAGGCGCGGAGACTCCCTGCGGGTAGCCTTCGTCTCGGATGATCGCTTTCTTAACTAGGGTTAGGGTCATGTTGTGCTCTCCTGCCTGAAGCTGTCAGGCTTGTGTTGCTCTAGTATGCGTCAGTGATGCGCCAAGTGCCTGTCGCAGTGTCGGTCGAGGCACTGAGGCTGGTTGGACCCCAAGGCTCGTAAGCCGCGCACGTCTTCCCTCTGGCACACCGGGCAGTGGTAGCGCTTCATCACAGCCTCGCTTCCGGCGCTTCCGCGAATTCCGCGTCCGTCATGTCGCACAATCGGCGCAACCGCTCCGTGCTGATTCCCTCGCTGTCTCGCTCGGCCTTCCGTATCGCATCCGTCACCGATACACGTGCATCCGGCCAGTCAATCCGTGGTAGATCAAGAATAAGTTCGGCGGCGTCCGCGCTGGTGTAGAACTGATTGTCCTGTTTGGCTGGCGCGATGGACGGTTGGCGCTTCCTCGCCTCCAGCGATTCTCGCAATCTATTGACGTTGCTCAAGTGCCCTCCTTAGAATGCCCGGCTGGAACCGGGGTGGCGATCTAACGCCACTGAGGACACTGTACGCCATGGCGGCAGGTAGTGTCAAGTAGTATTTAGTATTTATTTTCGTGCGCCAAGTGTCGTCACAGATCGATCATGTAGGCGTCAGAGTAGTTGAGCGGCGCGGAGATGCCGAAGTTGCTCCCGTACGCGATACGCTTACCGTCGCGGCTGGCCGACAGTTTGGGCATGTAGTTGTACGTGTTACCAGGCGGAAACGGACGGCTGCGGTGATGAGCCAAGCGCCGGATCTCCGTGCCGTCCAGTTTGATAGCCAGTAGTTCGTTGGTGTATGGGAACCAGCCAGAGGGAGGCTGCGGGTCGCCGGGAGCGTAAGTCTCGACAAAGCACCAGTCCTTGTCGCAAGCGCTGATGTGACAAGCTAGGCTCCAATCGTAGGCCAGTAGTTGCGTCTGCGCGCCGTCCGCGATCCGCACCTTGACGATGCTCTGTTGTCGGAATTTCGGTTGTGGGTCTGCCGATGAAGTCCAAACGAAAACCTCGTCCCCATTCGTGTCACGGGTCATTTTGGAGTGGCCGTCTGCGTGGGTAATCTGGCGCAGGAAGTTGCCAGCGCCGTCGTAGACCTCGACGCCCTGATAGCGCGCAGTGCCCGCCGTAAGCCACGACACCACTGCGTTGTTGTCGGGCGAGATGAACACGTTGTTCCAAGCCGGCGACTGGTTCTGCAATATGACCGTCTTGGTATCGGTGCTGATCTGGTAGATGAACAGTTCACGGGAGTCGCCAATGAAGATAAAGTGGTCACCGTCGTAGGAGATGTCGGTTTTTCCTTTTCCCGTGATGGAAGCGTACTCGCTGAACGTGCGCACAACCGCAGTGACTCGCGTGGCTACTTCGTAGGACTTCAGTTGATTACCGACGTGGTAATAGATGGTGTTCAGGTCGCGGCGGGACCATCGCGGTTCGCTGCCTCCTGAAATCTCGAACGGCAGATTACCCATGAACACGCCCTGCGCACCAGTGTACAACCCGAAGTAGCTCTCGTGCAGTAAGAGTAGGAGCGAGCCGTCCTGATTGAAAGGGCAGCATGTCGAGTACTCGTTAGTGATCCAATCGAGCTTCGGTTTGCTACCCGTGGCATCTGTCATGTTACGAGCATCCGTCACGCGCATGATCCTCGTTCCGTACACCGGGTCCACATAGGTAGCCCCTGGCGCAGGGATTCCCACCGGCACTACAGGCGCGGGAGTGAGCGGTGGTGGACTGTGAATCAGTGCGTCCGGCAATATGGTTTGGGATACTGGTGCGGTCGTGATTGCTAGAGGAAACACGACCAGTCCCGGATTGGCCTGTTTTGCGGCGTCGATCTGTGACGCCGACATTCCTAAGCCGCAGTAGATCCCAGGCGATGGATTCACCACGACAGAATCAACAGGAACGTCACCGGCCAGTAAGCGAAACGTCAGAGGAACGCCAAGCCAATTCGCGCCCGCCGTCCCGCTACCTTCCGATGATGCAAATTCCTGTTCGGGAGTGGAACCGTCAGCGGGCCGCACTTTGATGTTGGCGACCGAGGCGGCGTCCAATCCCCACGTGCAAGTGAAGTCGGGAGGCGCAGCGACTACGACGAGAATCCAGCCTGTGCTCACTTTTTAATCTCCTCATCGGTTAAACCTTTCGGCAACGGCGGCAACGGGACCGCTTTCCCGGCCAGTGCGTGCGTGCTGTCGGCGCAGAAGTTCAAGACACCAGCAGTCAAAACGTAATGGCATGTGGCAGGAACGACGTGGCCGTTTGTATCGCGCACCCACTCGCCATTCCAACGGCCTTCGATGAAAACGCGCCGTATCATGGAGTGTTTGAAACTCGGCGTGAACGTAGGCTTCTCCAGGTTGCCGTCGCACTTCCATGAGTCGGGGAGGATATGCGTTTCCTCGCAGCCGGGACACCAGTGGAGGTAGCCGCCTTTAGCACGTCGTAGAGTGCTACTTACTTTGCCCATGATCCTGAGTAACAGCATCTCCTAGTCAAACAAACTGGACCAGAATCCCTTCGCGGCGGGAACCGCCTTCTCGCGCAGGCGCTCCACCTCGGCGGCTTCCACCTTCGCGGCTTCCGCCGTCACGGCCACGCCAGCCTCGAAGCCCTGCTGGTACAGAACGCGGGCGGCGTCGGCAATCTTGCGTTCCGCTTCCTCGCCGTGGTCCTGCGCGTCCAGAATGACGGCGGCAACTTCCTTTGGTGCGTGCGCCTTGATTGGCTTCTTGTGTTTCGTTTCGTGTTTCGTGCTCATGAACGATCCTCCTGAGACAGATTTTTACAGCAACAACCACCGAACGGACAGTAACGCCAGCGCCGAGGCAGTACCCACGCCGTAACAAGCGGCGTCTCTGATTCCACCGTCCAGGCCGCCGCTGGTTGCAGGCGTCTCGTAATGCAGATCGAACCAGAATTCTTTAACAGCGACGAATACGATTGCCGCCAACGCTCCATATAGGCCAACGCGTAACTGGCGGTCACACAGAGACGCGGGGAGCAGCACGAACAGAGCACCCAACGCGACGTGGAGTCCCTGCGCTAACGTGTCGATGCTGATGGATATCCCCGTCCCAGTATTCTGCGATGACGTTGCCATATGTCGCGGGAACGATCCGCCGTGCCAGTTTGTCGCTGCTCGGCGGATCACACCTTCCAACAACCAAATGAAGTTCAGGTGCGGCCTGAACGCCGAATCGGGAAATCTAGGCTCCCGGTTTCGCGGACGGCGTGTTTGCGCTAACGGCGGCTGCGAGGCTCGCGGCCTGCGCCTGCACCGTGTCGGCAATCGCCGTGACGGCGGCTACCGCATCGGCGTCGTTATCAGCGGCGGTAACGGCGGCGGTGATCTGCGCGGCGATCCCATTGATGAGCGCGATGGCGCTGGCGTTCACCGTGGTGAGATTGGTGACCTTGGTGCCCAGGTCTGTGATGGCGGCTTGAATGTCTGCTTGCATTTTCGCGATCTCCTGTCTGAGTTGAGTTAGGGATTGCTCGATCCTGTCGAGCCGTTCTAGGACTTCACTCTCGTGATCTTCGTGAACGCGATGGTGAAAAAGGTTCATTGCGCCATTTTACTCCGGCAGCGTGTCGCGCCGATACTCCAGATCCGCCACCACGTACATCGCGCCAACCGGCAACAGGCGCAAAAAGCGAATCGTCGGCTTAGTGGGATCGTAACCAACCGGCGCTGGCGACCACGGGCCGCTTGGTCCCTGATTGATGACGGGGAAGTTTGTGAGATCCGCCATGTCGTAATAGCCGAACGTGTTCACGAAGTCGCCGAGGTTGGGCTGGCCGTTGCGCCACGTCACCATGGGGAAGTTGCGATAAAACACCGAGAGGGCGTTGCGGGCCGCTTCCTTGGTGGTGATGGCGGTAAGGAAGGCGGTTAGTTGGTCCTGCGTGGTGCAGGAGAAAGCATCGGTTGGAGTGGATTCGGGCATTGCAATTGGCTCCTTTTGTCAATTCTCAGTATCACACTTTCGCGGCGCTGGCGCTATCCGTGATTGCTCACTTGACTGCCGGCGTAGCAGGCGCAGGCATATAAATCACTTGGGGCGTAGCTGCCGGTGCCGGCGTCATGCTCCGGGCCAGAAACGATCCGATGGCGATGAGTGACAGGATCATTCCCACCGCTCCGATCAGGATCGCCCAACTGGAACTGAATCCTTCGCTCTTGCCCGTAGTGGTCTGTTGATTGGCGACGAACTTCTCTACCAGCGAAGACATCCTCTCAAAAGCCGGTTCGTCACGGGCACCCTTGCCTTTGCCTTCCGATTGAGATAGCTCAATAGCAGACAGGCGCTTGGTCACGTCGTTAACAAACGTCCCAAACCTGTTCTCCTGAGCGATGGCCGTGTTGGCTACTTCTTTCCGAAGCGTGTCAGCCATGTTGAGCGTCGTGGACGCCAGTGTCGTGATGGCGGTGTTCGCTGCCACGGCGGTCTTGGCGACCTCTTCCCTATCCACCTGACGGATTGAGTTCAACCGATCCGCTTCCGCCTTGGCCATGGCGGTTCGGTGCTCGGCTTGAAGTTTGACAACCTCCGACTGGAACTCTGCCCGGAGCTGAATAATAGCCAGAATATGCTTATTCCTGCCACGCAAGTCCTTGCGCAAGTTCTTAATGGAGATTTTTACAATCTCTTTGTCGGACTTGCGAAGGTTGGCGGCGGCCACGCCCCTGGCCTCGACTAAATCGAGGACGTTTTTCGTCGGATCAACGAGAGGACCGCCAGATGAATCCACACCGATACCCGTGGGTCTGCCGTTTTGCTCTTTGCCTTTGTTCATCGCGAATCTCCGAATCCCCGATGCTCGCGCTGATCGTGCTCTGTTTCGAGGCGCTGCATCCGCATCTCCCACCACTTCACCACGGGACCGATCTTCTCTTCGATCTTGGTAATGCGGTCCCCTAGCCCGTTGATGTCGGCGTCCATGCGCCCGGCGAACTTCACGTAGAACGTAAACAGGCCGCCAAGCATCGCGACAATTGTGAGCACGCTGCCAAGCGACACGGTGTAGTCCATATGAACTGGAGACTGGAGAACCTCTTGCGCGTGCGCCACGGGTTGACCGACGAGAGAGATCGCCAGCACTACAAGAAGCGTCAACAGGATCGCCCCGGCGCGAAGCTCCCGCTTGCGCCAATACAGTTTGCCGATTAACACGTCCTGCTGTTTTCCCATCATGTTCCTTCCGGTTTGGCAGTATTGGCTGTGGCATCCTGCTGCGTATCCTGCGGCTTTCCTGCGTCTGGCGGTTTTGGCATTTCCGTAACCGTTGCAACCACGTCCGTCTTTATCGTAGCACCTTCCGGCGTCACGGCAGTCGTGTGGACTTCCGACATAGAAGTCTTTGCCGGAGGTCCGATTCCCAACATGGTAAACAGCGTCTTAAGAGAGTCTTTGATCCCCACTTTATAGACGCCTAATTGAACCACCCACTGAACACCAGCATCCTTTCCTAGAATGATCCAGTCGGCATGATCTAGACGCAACTTGTCCATGAGGATCATGTCGCGCCAGTGAATACACATCGTAATCACCACTGCGATCAATAGAGAAGCGAGACGATTAGAAGAATCAGTATACTCCGTGAGCCATGGAAAGCGATCTGTTAGTTTCAGTTTCTGGACGATAGCCACACACACGATGGCTAACACAATCTGCGGCAACGAAGGAGCGTAGTACCCAATATCAGTCGGCGTCATTTGCACCTTTCCGATTTCTCCATGTTCAATGCACCACCGTGGGACGGGCCGATTGCGCCGGGCCGATGTCCAGGAAATTGAGAGTCGTGCCCGCCGCCGACGTAGCGGGAAACCCCGCTTGTAACAGTAGTAATCCTTGGTTCGGCAAATAGTTGAGCGCAAAGTTGGCGGTCGAAGGACTGACGAAAAATGTCCCGGTCGTATTGTTAACTACATTCCCCACTGAGATAAACAACGCCGGGTTGTAACACCCGCGCAGCGCTGTGGTGCTGTTGTTTGAGTAGCAGGCGTTGTTCTCTAAGATCACGCCGCCCGTGATACCCGAGGTTTGAATCCCCACGTTGGTGTTGCTCTCTAGGATATTGTTGGCGACGAGATTCCCGTACTGGCCACTGCCGCTGATGCTGATTCCGTAGCGTCCGTTCCCGTATACCGTGTTGCCGATGACGTTGGCTGCTAGGCCGCTCGATACGATGCCGTCAGCATTCGCAGCAGTGCAGATGTTGTTTGAGCAGCTAGTACCGTTGCCGTAGACGAGATTGCCAATAGCCAAACATGCTCCGTCGTTGGCAGTGTTCAACACAATTCCCGTCACAGAATTTCCGTGTACCTCGTTGTACATCACGGAGCCGCTAGAGCTTGTCCCCGCCATGTTGATCGCCGCCGTACCTGCTGTCACGCCCGTTACTTCGCTATACGTGATGGAAGGGTTTTGCCCAGAACTAGTAAAACTAACTCCAGAGTTCGTGCATCCCATAATCTTGACACGGTATATGTTAACGGCACTCCCGGTAGACCCTACGCAGAGAGTAGCGGTTTTCCCGTTGCCGTCGAAGATCAGATTTTGGACGTTGAAAGCACTGCCTGACAGAGCAAACATCGTAGCCGTCGCAAATGCTCCTGACGCCTGGATCGTGGGCCGGGTGTCTGAATTCATCGGAACTCGATTGGTCTGGTAGCCAATGTAGAAATTCATCGTTGCGGGAGTGCTGTTGTTTGAAGCGTCAGCTACCGCGCCAGCCGCCACGTTCGTGCTGGTCGAGGTCATCAGATATGTGTTGGAGCCGTCATACTGAACATAGATCCAATTCTGAGCAACCTTGGAACCTGCTGCCCGCCCTATGCTCGCCAGCGCCCCGCCACAATTTAGTGTCACGCCTGTGCTGGTCGTTGGGATTACCGGAGTGACTGTCATGGAGCCAGTCGAAGCGGTAGCAACCGCCGTGATCTGAACCCAAATCGCCGTTACAGGCCCGGTCCCGCCTTGCACGTAGCAGATGTTTCCGACTTCCAAACCGCTCATTCCGCCAGCGCACCCGGCCGACAAATTCGTACAGGTCGTTGAAGTAACAGTTCCTGAACTCGAAGTAGTGCCCGCGTCCGTCACGGCAATCTGAGCAGACGCCTGTTGCGAGTAGTCAACCCCGCTCGCCATTGTGCCGCTGGTGGGGACCGCCGTCGCTGTGTAGTTTGAACTCAGCGTCAAACCTGTGCCGCTGGCCCCCGGCCAAAATGGGCCACCTGCTGTGCAAACCGTCTGCGCCGTGGTGCCACAGAAATACGCGGACCATTTGCAGGTTGTCCCCGACTGGCATCCGGGAACGGAAGTCGGAGCCGTGACCACCAATTTGTTATTCGTGCTGCTGTTCGTGCAGTTGGTGACTTGCTTTACATCGCCAATAGCCGTAGCGCCCCACCCATCTGTGTAGGTGATCGTGACAAACACGTTGGTTTGCGAAGCGAAGCCTCCCGCTGTGTTGGTACAGGTTGCGGACCACGCGCCAACAAGCGGAATCGCCACGCCCATTTTGGCGGTGCTTGAGACCACCGAGAACCCGCCGCCGTTGGTGTCGGAGCCGCCGAAGCGGACCTCCCAGACAGTGTTTCCTGAGATCGCAGCGGAGAGCGCCGGGCAGAACAGCAGAGCGAAAAGGAGTAGTTTTCTCATATAGTTACTGGCAATAAAGTTGGATGCCCACCCACGTCCCATTCGCGGACGCGGTGACTTTAAATCCAATCAGGTCTTTGTTGGCCACCGTGATTGATCCTCCACCGGCAACCCAGTCGGAGACAGAGAACTCCACAACGTTTCCAGTGGCAAGAGCGGGCTTAGTTCCCGTACCGACAAGGGAAACAGTTGGCAGCGACGTTCCTCCCGTGGCCGCACGCAACACGTCGATGGTCACAGTGGGTGACGTTCCCACGGCCATGATGTTGCCGCCTGTGAGCGTGCAGCTACCGAGCGCCGTTTTGTAAGCGATGCTGTTGACGGTGACGGCTAATCCCTGCCCGTCGAACGATCCGGGGGGAATCGCGATGCTCGGTCCTGTCACGCCGGTTGGTCCAGTGGCTCCGGTCGGTCCAGGCGCGCCTTGCGATCCGGTTGGTCCCGTCGCGCCCGTGGCTCCGTTGTTTCCAGGAATGCCTTGCGGCCCGGTTGGTCCGGTTGGCCCAAGACCGCCTACTGATCCAGTCGGTCCTGTCGGACCCGCGACCGTGGAGGTAGCACCGGTTGGACCTGTTGCGCCGGTTGCTCCCGTGGGTCCGGTTGGACCCGTTGGTCCAGTTGGCCCAGTCGGTCCCGTCGCGCCTGCTGCTCCGCGTATTCCTCCGCCCATCAGCACGTAGTACGTACCCGCGCCGCCGTTGGTTGTTTCCACCGTTCCCAGCACGTCGCCCGTCGTAGGCATCGTCGCCCCGGCATCGGTGCAATCACCATTCACCGAAGCGCTCAGCTGCACATAGTGACCAGAAGTTGTCGCGCCGTCGAAGACGCACTTGGCATGTTGTGTGCGCGTCACTGTGGCGCGGCCCACGATCACGGGAGAGCCAGCAATCGCGCCGCAACCCGACACGTCCACATTGTCGTAGAGGGTCAAGGTACTTGCGCCACCATTCGACAGGTCCACATATAGAGGACTAACGGTCTGCGCCACATTTAACGGTGACCAGCAACCTCCTGTGAACCCGCTGATCGTGCCGGAGCTACCGCCCGTCCATGGGGATGCCAACGTGAGGGTGACAATTTTGATTACGCTTGAGTTGTTAACGGAAACGTTATAGGTTCCGCTAACCGCCGCCGAGATGACGATGGATTTCCCAGCACCGGATGTGACGATTCCCGCCAATGCGCCTGTGCCTCCCGCCGTGGCAATCACCAGATGTCCGCTGCTGTCCACCACCGCGATCTTGTTGACCGTCGTCCCCGTGGTGGAGTCGTTTAGCAGAGTCGCGCCGTGGCTTCCACCGTCTGGCGCGATAGTCGAATACGTGTTGTGGTTGACGGCGAAGGAGTTGCCGTCCGTCTGTACCATCGTCTGAGCGTATTCCACCAGTGGCGCGGTCTGCTGCGTCTGAGTGCCGCTCGGCGCAGGCCCGTCAAAGCCGCCCTCCACAACCATCGTGGAGAAGTTGTAGAGCGCCGGGTTACTGAACAGCGTAGTAGTGCCGCGCATGAAGGGCATGGACTGATTCCACGCGCCGCCACCGTTGGTCAAAAACCCACCCATCTTCGACCAGCCGTTTTCGTAAAACGCTCCCATCTCTTGAGTTCCTGACCAGAACGGCCATGGCCTCCCGACTCCCGGCCCTGTGTCCACCATGTTGCCCATCCATCCAAACCCAAACAGACTAGACCTTCCTGTGTCGAACTGAGGATGTTTCGTGTTGACCAGAAATTGAGGAGCATCCTGAGAGATAGTCGTAGCTGGAGACGAGAACGCGCTGTAAAGAATCTGGTGCTGCCACAGAGGGTACTTGTAACTGATCGGCCAGTAAGTGTTGACGAGAGTCTGCCTGCTGCCGTCGTTGCTGCCTACGTTGTTACAGATCGTGGGGCTTCCCGAGACACCGTTCCAGTTCACGCATCCACCAGTCGCGAAGTGGATTCCTCCGCTGGGTCCGATCTTTAACGGAGCGCCTGCATTCAAGGATGTTGAGAATCCGAATCCCTGATTGCTGTAGAGCAACGCTTGGTTCGACTGCAAAGTGGCGTCACTGATATTGTAGGTGAAGGTGGTTACGCCGTTTGCGACACTACCCACTAGGAAATAACCCGATTTTGATGCAACGCCAATATTCAGGGTGTTAACACTCAATGAAGGAGTGCAGTAGACGAAAAGCAGAGTCACCAAAGGATTGGCACTCACCGGAAGGCTCGTAAAGGCTATCTGCCCGTTCGTCGTGTTATCAGTCACCGTGACAGGGTTCATTCCCAGGGTTCCGGGATCACTCACAGCATTACCGCGTGTCGGTCCCCATCCAGTGGCTCCCTGCGTGACTCTCCACTGACCAACGCAAGCGTGAATCCCATTGGTCACGTTGCCAGCGCCAGCCCCGGCAAGCGCATAGGTGAGATCAGCAGGTGCGGCGACAATATCCGCCAAGACGATGGCATTGTTGCACACGACACCGGACTGGTAGGCAGAGATAGCACCAGAACCAGCCGTGTTGACGCAGGGAAGATTCAGCACTGTGCCAGCGAGCGTTGGCGTGGCCGCGTCCGTATTCGTAACGGTCAACGCATTTCCGATCTCGCTCTGCAACTGCCAGTTGGTCCCGTCGTACATCAGGATCACTTGCGCGCTGGCCTTGAGGTCGCTGGCGATGAGATTGGCTTGGCCCTGTTGTTTTTTGATCGTCTTTGCTCCCGCGCCGTTGACGTTCAGCGTGGCGGACCCGGAGTTGAATTGATTCACCGTAGTGAATAGAACCGTGTCGCCGGATGCAGGCGTGAAGCTCGGCGTGGTGGCGCAAGTATACGTTGTCGCGGAAGAAGACGTGTCGGCGCACACGAGCGGGGTCACGACGCCGTGTCCCGTGGCGGCGATCAGTTGCTTGCTGGAGTTGCTTCCCACCACGGCGGCGCTGGCAGGAACCACTGCGCCATTCACCTGTACGACCGTGTTGGCGCTGCTTAGTCCTGTCACGTCACCGATCAATTGGTTGACGTGTGAGCGGCTCCAGACCGCAGAAACGCTGTCCACGATCTTGCTCGCAGCGTACTGGACCGTCAGCGAATAGCTCGCCGCTCCGTCGATCAGGTCCGATCCGGCCCGCGTCGGCGTGCAGGCGTTGGTGCTGGAGTCGATCTTCTTGATACTGATTTCGCGTCCCGTCCCCGTAGCGGCGGGTAGATTGATCGTCACCGCGCCAGCCGTGGCGTCGCAAGTGATGAAGTTGTCCGTTGCTGCCACTGAATAAGGGGAGTTGGCGTTCGTAATCGCCGTCAGGTTGTCGTGCTGTTGTTTGACCAGCACGGCATTTGATCCCGAGGTCGCCGCATCGCCGCTCAGTTCCGCGACGGCGATGGCTCCGCTGTTTACGCGCATCACGCCAGTGCCAGAAGGAGCCGGACCCGTCGCGCCGGTAGATCCGGTGCTGCCGGTCGCGCCAGTGCTGCCTGTCCCACCTGTTGATCCGGTTATTCCTTGGATTCCCTGCGCGCCGGTCGCACCCGTTGGCCCCGTGCTGCCCGTCACGCCTTGGATTCCCTGCGCCCCTGTGGCACCTGTTGCGCCCGTCGCGCCGGTTTGGCCAGTTGGGCCAGCCACGGTGGACGTCGCTCCTGTCGCACCGGTCGCGCCCGTTGATCCGGTGGCACCCGTTGCGCCAGTCGGACCCGTCGCACCAATCTGTGCAATCAGTCCCCAGTAAGCCCCCACAGAAGGTGTCTGGTTCAAGCTATCAGCTACCGCGATCCATGAACTCCCGCCGTAACTCACCGTGTCGAACGTCGCCACGTGGTAATTTGTGCCCGACGACCAAGCCCCAAGCCAGTTCAGCCCGCCAGCGAGTCCAGTTGGTCCGGTCGGGCCGGTTACTATCGCCGGAGGAGGCGTATAAGGGCCGGCGATGTTAGCGCCAATACATCCCGGTTGCCCGTGACAATTGATCGGAATCGGCGTAGCGCTGACTGGCACATACCATTTCTGCGTCCACGTCCAAGACTGCCGCCCGCCTGGAGTCGTCGCGTTGTAGATCACGCTGTACGTTGACGTTGGAATTGAGCTTTGATTCGGATAGAGCGCCACGCTGAAAACACCGTTGGTAAAGTAAACGGTGATCTGGTTGGTGCTAACGAAGTGCCCGTTGAGATCGGTGAAGCCTTGCGATGGTGGTGAAGTAACCGCTTGGATCGTTGCAGAGCCGGTGGCGAGTTGGCCATTCGGCGCGAAGATCGTGTCCGAAATTGTAGTCTGCTGCGCGGACAGAAGCCCGACACAGAGCAACAACGCCGCAACGGTCAACGCTCGATTCAAAGTACGATCTCCTTTGGTTTAACGGTAGATCACTGATACCGTCACTGGCGCTGACGTGCCGTATCCACCGCTGCAAGTGAATGTCGCCTTCGTCAACAACCCAAACCCAAGCGCCGCCGCCGCAGAGACAGCCGAAGTGGTGACAGTGGTGGTCGGAGCCTGTTCAAGAATCGTAAAAGCGTTGACTGTGCCAGTCGTGGCTGTGACCGTTACCGCCGATCCGAGCGTCAGATAGTTCGTGCCGTCATAGCTCGTCTTCATCTGCACATTGCAAGTGGTGTAGCTCCCCGCCACCGTACCAAACGTCCACTGCACTTGCGCTTCGCGTGCCATCGTCGTTGGCGTGGCCGTGGTGTCGGCTGTCGCGCCGGCGATAGTGATCGACGGACTGTCGGTGACAACGCCATAGGGAACAGGTTTTGGATTCGCCGCCTGGACGCGGAAGGCGGAAGGATCTATGAAATACAATCCGCCCATGAGCGACAAGAATGCCACCAGAAGGAAGACAACCACCTTCCCATCCGTCGTACCGCCGTAAAACTCGCTTCGTTTCATTTGAGTGCCCTCCGTACTTCGCTGATCGCCTGCTGTTTGGCAGAGGCGTGAAGTTTTGCAATCGCCACTTGCAGTTTGTACGCTAGATCGTGCGGAGCCGTGAAATGCAGTTGCGAAACAGGAACCCCGCGCTTCAGTTGGTCCACTGCCTGCCTGCTCACCGAAGCAATCATCCTAACCTTTTCCTTGCCCGTCAGGATCTTCTCGATCTCGGTTGCGGCTCTCTTGGTGCTGCCGAGCGCTTCCGCTAAGTCAAAGTGTTTCGGCGGCTCTTTTTTTTTACCGTCGCGTAACGTTGCCGAGGATAAACCCTTTCTTCCGGTTGAATAGTAGCGAACATCGATGTTCTTGTCTCCCCGCAGAATAGCGGCAGCAGTAGAGTGGTGCCCGTCAATCAAGTAATTGGTCCCGTTATGGTTGACCACCGAAGGTAGTTCGCCACTTGGATTGTCGATCTTTTGACCAACCAGCCAGTCCTTCACACCGCCCTGTGTGGCAACCAATGAATCTGTTGGGACCGATTGCGTATTGTTTGTCGTCTGTGCTTTCGTTAGATCTTCATTCGTCAGTCCAGCAGCGGCGGGATCTTGGCGACCGCTAAATATATCCTTCGTCTTGATCCATCCTGGGTGTTCTGCTTTGTTCTGTAGTGACTCTAGCTTTTCATGCGCGGTGGAACCTTCGCCAAATCTCCCATGATCATCTCGTGGCTGATCGTCAGAGTACAGCAACTCCTTACCATCACACATGTGGATAATTACGGCGCGCCCATCGTCGCCAGCGTTGAGAATCGTATCAGGATGCGCGGTATCAGGTGCCATCGTATCTGGCAGAAACCCGCCCGCCGCCGACAGTTTCTTCATCGTCCATCCGTCGCCGGTGTGCTCCAGTTTCTTGACGTCGCCAGGTTGGAGCTTCTGGGGCTTCGTGTCGGACGGCAGTCCCTCGAGCACCTTCGGCAGAGAACTATCGGTCCACGAGTGCCCCATCACCAAGATCGGTTTGCCTTTCTTTTCCGCCCGCGCAGAAATCCGCTTCATCGTGTCGGCGGTGCGCTGCAAGTATTCGCGGTACGTCTCTGCGCCTTGCGATGGTTCACGTTCTGGATCAGCTATGCACGATTGAATCAACGCCTGCGCGTCTTCATCCGGCATCGTTGAATCACCGATAGGATTCCAAGACCGCAGACCTGGCTCTTGAATGACCGGCACGCCAAGTTTGGACGCCACGATAGCGGCGCTCGACATAGCTCGCACGATATCGCTGGTGTGGATTTCCGCGATCCTTAACCCTTCCAGTTTCGTTGCCAGATCATCAACCTGCTGCCGGCCTTCATCGTCCAGAGGAATCGGACGCCAACCGCTCACCTTGGAACCTTCACCGCCGTCTTCCGCCGTCTTGCCGTGACGTGCGATGTAGATTTCACTGAGCAGTTGTCCGGTGTTCTTCTTGACGCCCTGCGCCTTGTCATCCCAGAACTTGTCAAAATACGGTTCCTTGATGGCGGTGATTTCCAACACTTGTCCGATGTTCTTCTTGCACCAAGCCTGAATCGCTTTGCGCGCCTTGTCCGCTTCCTTCTTGCGCTTTGCTGTGCCGTCCTCGCTGACGCGAGCCGTCCAGATCACTACATTGATCCCATCATCAAGCCACTGATTGACGCGATTGACCATTGCTGAAATCGGTTCACCAACGTTGTTTGGATCGTACTGTTCGCCTTCCTGTTTCGCGAGCGTGCCGTCAAAATCAACGGCATATGTTGGCTGCTTTTCTTCCACGCCTTCCGCCTCGGCAAGCAGTCCCTTGAGCATCAGGATCTCTTGCCGGCGCGGAGAGAACGAGAACGCTTTACCAGACCCGCCAAGGTTCATCCGGCGCGCACTCATCAACCCTTGGCCTTGCACCAGCGCCGCGCCTTTGCCGCCGCCCATGCCTTCCTGTGCGCCACCCTTGCCACCAGGAGCGCCCCCCTTGCCACCACCGCCGCCCTTGCCGCCACCACCGCCCTTATTGCTATCACCAGCACTAACATCAAGGGCTCCCTTCGCAGTTACCGGGCCGGTATTCTCCACGTCCTGCGGCGTGACAGCCTCGCCCTTGATCGAGACAATCCCTTCGTCACCCTCTTCCGGCAAGTCCAACTTCTCGCGGATGTACTCGCGCAAGTTATCTTCACTGACGATCAAACCAGACTGCGCTAGGCTCGCCAGCGTCCCTTGAATGTTCGAGAAGTCTTCTGACTTGATATTCTTCACCGTCAACTTCGGCACGATGCAATCCGGCCCGAAGTTGTAGCGCGCCAGCCGAGCGATGGTCGTTGAGCTAATCGCCTGCGATACTTGATCCGCAAGGTGCTTGGATGCGCTGATGAAAAAACCATGCTGTGTTTGCGCCGTCGCACGCGATCCATTCGGTGCCGTGCCGATGGTCAAGAAGTGTTGCAGCGCAGCAAACGACATCTGCCGCTTGTGATGCTCGATGGACTTTAGAAGATCCTTTAAGATTCCCTTGGTACCAACAAGCTCGAACGTGTGTCCAGGCGGAAGAACAAGGCCCGTCAACTCGTGCGCCGCAAGTTGTGTTACGAAACCATAAGCCGCTGCACGATCTTGCTCCGAGAAGTTCTCGCCAAGAATGATCGTCGGCACGCCAAGACCGTTGCGCTCGGCTGCAATGGCATCAATTCTGTAGAGCGATGAAACGATGTACCAAGACGGGTACATCGGACGCAACATCGAAATGCCAAAGAAGTTTGCGCCCTCTTGGTTGTATGTGAACCGACACATCTTGTTCGCTGGAATCGTCGCGTTTACGTACTGGTTGCCGCGATACCCCATTTGTTCGAGCGCAATGAGCGTCTCGCCATCTGTCTCTGTGTTGTGTGTTGGGATAAATGATCTGCCAACCAGATAGAGATGCGAATCACCAGTAACGCTGATACAAACTGTGTCTTGCGGTTCAGTCGGTTCAACCGAAACAACGTAGTGCCGATGCTTGTTGCATCTTTTCCGATTCGATTCGATACGCTTGAACTTTTCAACCTTCCTAGTCAATCGAAATGGACAGATCACCGGAGTAAAGCAAACATTCCATAGCGGTAGACCGCCCCAACATCCCCGAGATGGATGAGGCCCTATGACACTGACAATTTCTCCTAGCGATCTAGCCAATTCAGCAGTGGAGTCGATAAGTTTTTTGTTGCAATTCGTGAATCTGCATTGTCCGTCGTTTGTGATACATCCATCCGTGTCGAGCAACCCAGACAATAGCGATCGACGTTGGTCAATCGATCCCGTTAGATAGTCAGACGGGATATACTTATTGTCAATGAAACCAGACTTCCTAAGTTGTGTCCGAAGCCCCTTAACTCTCGTCTGATTCCATTTCCCAAGCTTGGATGTGTGAGTCCTGGTAGATAGAACCTCATAACCGGTGTTGACAATAGATCGGTGAAGGTTATCGGAGTCATCAACTGAGGACGATAGTGAGCCGTCGTTAGATTTTCCGTCTCCAAGCCACGCACCAAGAATGTATGGATCAATTGGGAGATTCTTCTCTGGATATTGAACGGCGTTGCAAGGATCAATAGTGTGCCCGCCAGCCCAAACACGTTGTTGCGTATCGTAGATTTCCTTGGTGGTTCGGACAACTCCACCTCTCCGAGAAACTATACATTGGGAATCGTGCCGCTCGTAGTAGGTCCGAGTCTTCCATTTATGATCTTCATCGGCAATCAAAACAGAACCGTCATTGAACGTTATCCTGTAACATGGCCGAGATAGGAAAACCTTAGACTTGCCAGTGACGCTCTCTATTGCTCCATCCGGCCCGAAGACCTCGTCACCAACCCTCACGCTTTTCATCGTCTTCCAGCCACTCGGTGTTGGAACGGGTGTATCAAGCGCCAGAGCGTGCCATCTGTAGAACGTCAACGGCAACCGAGAAGGCAGCGCCCGAAGTTTGATCTTTCCTCCGTCGATCCTATACACATCCTCATGGACCGCGCATCCGAAGTCGAGCATGAGAAGCGCGTTGTACAAGACGCTGTGAAACGGTTGTGACTCCATTGATCCGAGCGATGTTTCAAACTCCAACCCGCCGAAGAGGTTGTCGCGCACGAAGTCAGCAACTTCCTTGGCTTTCTTGTATCCTGGATCGGAAGGCTTGACGCCCGGCAGGACTTCCCATGTCGCCGACCATTGCGGTTGCTTCGCGGCGCGCAACGTCGCCCACACCTGAGCATCTCCGCGCCGCATCTTCTCCCACACAGGAATTGCGATGCGACCATTTAGTTCGGGATTGTATTCGCCAAGATCAAGCAGGAATCCGCTTGTGATCGGTGTGCCGGAAGCACCCCAGGATGCGGTGCCAGTGTGCGGCGCTGTTGGCATTACAGGCTTGAGGTCAACCGGCTTCGGTTGATCTATCGGACGAAACGGTGCCCAACTGCCGCCACCTTTTTTGTTTTGGATCGTTCCGTTTGTAGGCGAGCGAATACCAAGCTCCGTGTCGGCAAGCCCGATAACTCCGTCCGTCTCCCGCTGGAACTCTCGCTTGCGTTGATTCACGCTAAAACATTAACACGCTAGGGGTTAGTACAGGAATTCGCTTAGTAGGAATAGATACACAAAGGCATTAGTAAGCACTACTTTGGGAAGCAGCGGGCTGGAACACGCCATAGGCGCGAAGGAGGCCCAAGCCCGCTGCTTGTGCCGTGACACCGAAGCGTCCGGCGTTCTCAGTGTAGCGCAAAAACTACTTACAAGTACCAGATGGCTGCTGTACGATATTGATCAATCCTCTGCCAGCAATGTAAGTCCCAAAACCGCAGTACGTATATGGCGGGACCGTCTCGCCGTTCGATGTGTCGGCGTACCCTTCCAGCAGCGTCATGGAAGTGGCCGACGTGGGCGTGAGAATAGTCTTGTCGCTGAACGTGCCATGCGACACGTAGAGAGGTTGGCCGGCAGCATCGACTTCGTTCCATGTGTAGGGAGCGTCGGTGATCGTCGTGACGATAGGCTGTGATCCCGGCGTGACGGAAAGCGCCGCAATCCAACACGGTGCTGTAGTGTATGCCTGGAGCGCAAACATTTGAGCGGGAGTGGCGTGGCTCCTAGTTTCCTCGGCGGTCAATTCCACGCAACTTATAGATCGCTGATAGATCGAATTAGTTTGGAATACCTGACCCTGCCAGAGGCCCGATGGCGTAAACTGCTGCCCTGGCATGTAAGTAATGCGCGTAATCCGTCCCGTCGCTGCGTCGATGGCGTCATTGATCGTCGTTGGGCCAGATCCCAATACGCCGTTAGATGCGAACAGGAACTGAGCTAAAGGAATAGCTGCCGATGGTGTTGGAACCGAAGGAGCGACAACCGGCGCAGGATTGCCGCCACATCCGGCAAGAAATAGGAGTGATAATACAGCGACGATCTTTTTCACGGCTTCTCCTTCTTCACTTCCGTCTTTGGAATCGGCACTACGCCAACGTTCGGATCGAATCCAGCCTCACCCTTCTTGTAGCCGCGTGCGGCAATGGCTCGATCTGACAAAGCCTGAAAGTCTGTTTGGATCGCCGCCTCCATCTTCTCCAGAAGCTTCACTTGAGCGCGAGCTTCGGCAAGCGCCGGCTCTACCTCGCTGGAGCGTGCATTCAACGCAACCAGCGCAAGTCTCTCGCTAACGGTGATAGCGTTCTTGTCGGGCGGTGACGTGGTTTGAGAACAGAGCACGATACTGAAAAGCAGAACGGCGATGATCTTCAATGTGTTTCTCCTTAGTGGCCAACAAGAGTCAAGTTGAAATAGTAGTCGGTGCCGTCGTTGATCAAAACGCAGACTTTATTGGCGTTAGACGATCCACCGCAATCGAATCCTGCACGGGCACTTATCTCTGAGAATGGCGTAACTGTCGCTAGGATCGTTGCCTGTGCTGTGTCAATAGTGATCCCTGTCCAAGTGAACTCGCACTTTCCTACTGTTCCACCACACGAGCCATGGCCAGTTTGAAGCTGTTGGGACGTTTCTTTCTTGTAGCCATCCTGGGAATCTAGAAATCCTGTGACTGGAGCGGTCTGCCCGTTGATTAGAACAGTTTTCGTATCGCTCCATCTAAAAGATGATGCACCGAGCGTATCGAAGTTATCTCCTGCCGGAATGACGTTTGCGCTCCAAATCGCATTCGTACCAGACGTATTAAACTGCAAGAACGTTGTATTCGATGGGTCTGCGAGTGTGAAAATATTTCCTCCGGATACTAGTGTAGCTGAGGCACTCCAGCACGTTGCCAAACTGGTTGACGATCTACATGTATGAAAAACTGTGGCGTAGTTATTGTTCCCGTAGATAGAAGCGAACGGCGTAGCTCCTGCACCAATATTATACGTGGCTGAAGAAACCGCCAGAATGTTCTCCGCTGTGATATCTCCACTCATTGTCCCGCCTGCCAACGGAAGGAAGACGCCGGCAAAATCAGCCGCCACCAGCGCCCTTGGATGCATCGCACCGGCACCTCCGCTTGACGGGCTGGCGTAAACCAAGTTTGCTGTTTCAGACGTCAAAGAGTCCCCGTTAAGACTGTAAGTTTGTGTGTCATACCACCGAAACGACACCGATCCAAGTAGATCAAAGTTATCTGTGGAAGGAACGAGATTGGCACTCCAAATCGCGCTTGGCTGTGAAGTTTCAAACAGTACGAACGCACCCCCAGACGGGTTTGTAATGGTGAAATGCTGTGCTCCTGAAACCAGTGTAGATGATGTGCTCCAACACGTTCCTAAACTGGTTGCCGCTCGGCAAGCATGAAACCCGGTGGAATAGGTGTCATTACCATAAACAGCAGCAAATGGTGTAGCGCCAGCGCCAATGTTGTAGGTTGCCGAAGCCGCAGCGAGGATATTATGAAACGTCTGATCGGTTGTGAACGTCTGTGCTACGTCGATACCAGCCACAGTCAACGATTGGTCCTGCCATGTCCATGTGCGCGTTGCGCTCGCGGTGATACCTGATAGGTCGAACTTTCCTAGAGCGCTGCTGGCGGTATGCGTAAACAGGTTGAGCGCATCGGAAAGCGGCAGCGAGAAAGACGAAGTACTAAGTGCCACCCAGAGCGATCCAGGACCGCAAAGGATCAACGTTCCCGCCGTGGTGTCGTAACCCTCGGTCCCAATCGGCACAGCAGCGCACGACGCCCCAACCGTGCCGAGCGACTGCGGAAAGAAACGCACCTGCTTGTACGGCCCAACTACAGATTGAGCACTGGCGAAGCAGCCAAGAAACAACACCGCGATCATTGCATGTCTCATGTACTTTTCCTTCTTACAGGCTGAGTTGAACCGACAAACCGTCGCCTGGGTAAGTGCTTCCAATTTGCGTCAAGTTGACTGTGATCACTGCGCCTGATGGAATCGATTGTAGATCGGCTCCTGAAACCGTGTTAGACACGGTATTGCCTGCCGGAATCGTGAGAGTAAACGGGAATCCGAATGTCGTCATCCACGCAGAACCGTTGATATTGATCGTTACCTTAACATCAGCCCCGGTCGGAGCAGTAGCGAGAGTTGCTGATACGCTCCATGGTTTTTGCGATTGTGTTGGGGCTATCATCGGAGGCAGTACGTTGTTCGCAACCGTCAACACAGCAGCACTGGAAGAAACAAGCGACGCGCCATAAAGCGTTCGTGCCCCAAAGTGAGTTGCAGTAATTCCATCGGTTGTAGAAAGATAACTGACAGATGGCCCGGTAACGCTTCCGAAATCGTTCGTCACTGTTGGATCAACAAACGCGATCCGAGCCGCCGCTAAAGGAAATGAAGCGTACCAGGGCGGAACTTGAAAACTTCCGGCAAGAGTCGCTGCCGCTAAGTAACCTCCCGGTTGCCACGCCTGCGTAAAACTGGCAATCGTCAAAGCGGTCACATAAACAAGACCGTGGGCCGCAGCAGTACTTCCCTTTTGACCTCTCACGACGGTTAACGTTGTTGTCCCGGCTCCGGCTGTGACGAGCATACACTCTTGCTCGACTGCGATGTACTGCCCATTTGAAATACCAAGAGCCACAGAAGTTTGAATTGTTGTCACCGACGAATTGACGCTGACCGCCAAACCTGTTTCGTCGGTGACAGACTCGTCCGCGTATCCAATCGAATAGTTCATCGCCGAAATGGAATCGGCGTTGACACTTGGGCCTGAAACAGGTCCCATACCGATCAGTAAGTTGCCAGGCTCTCCTTCACTTAACGTTCCTGGAATTAATCCGACAGTCGGTGTGAACGGCAATCCCGTATCGCTTCCGATCCCGCTCGGTGTGTATGTGTAGTCCACCACTGCGCTGGCAGGCTGGAACCCGCGGCCGAGCGAATTGAACGCCGTGAACTTGAAATGGAGTTGCGTTCCGATGAGTTGCTGCGCAATCGGCATCAAGAACTGCCCCGGACCGAAGCCAGGCGTCACTAACTGCGCGAACCGTGATGCCGCTTGAATCGTTCCGTTGCTGGTGTACGCTCCAAGAAACACGGAGCCAATAAGATCAATGTGTGTCCCGTCCACCACCAAGATCGTCCAGTACTTGCCGTTGAGGTACGTGTCTAGGCCACCCGTCGCCACCACAGCGGCCACCTTCACCTGATTGTAGCTCGCCAGCGTAGAAGTGCTGGTTACGGTCAACCGCACTAAGCCACTGCCGTTGTCTGCCGCGCCGCTGATATTGATCGCACTACCTAACGGATGGTCACACCCTTGGCCGGCCTGTGGTGCGCCGAGGACCGCACGGCGTAGCTCGTTCGTCCCGCCGCCCGTGGCCTTGAGCACGTAAGCGCCAGCCGATCCGGTGAGCGCAGAATATGTCATCAACTCGTAGGGTATTGGGCTGACGCCTCCGGCAACGTAGATCGGCGTAACGAACGAATCTCGATCCGATACAGCCACCGCCGCGAGCAACCCGTTGTTACTCTCCGCTGTACTTACGGACAGATCGTTTGTCGTATCCGGGTCCGCGTGCGCCGGCCAATCCGCCGTCAAGACTCCGGTAACGCAGTTGCCTTCGATATCACCGAGCGGGGTATACGTCACCCCACCATCGGTGCTGAATGACACAACACACCCGCCGTAGTTCGGATCGGAGTCGCTGACGCAAATAAGCAGGTAGAAGTCGTTTCCTATTCCTTGGATCAAACCATCAACCGGCTCAATGAAGATCGGAGGATTGATTGCCGTTGGCACGTGATTCGTTGGCCCGATAGGTACGCCGGTTTGCATACTGACGTCGGCGCGCTGGCACGTTGCGTAGACTTTGCAGAAACCGTCGCTAGTGACCGTTTCTTTTGATCCATCAAAGTACGAGACGATGGTGTTGACCAAGCCGGAAGCGTCGTCAACGTTGTGGTACGTGTAGAGGACTGTTCCACCGCCAGTGCCGCTGCTAGCGACTCCCGGCCACGGCTTCTGCCCCGGTGTGAACCCTCCAGCGGGAGGCCGCGAACAGGTCAACCGAGCGCGGTACTGCACTTCGGCCTGCGAGTAAGTGTAGCCGTCAACCGGCGACACCGGCAACGGAACCACGTTTCCGTTCTTGAAAAACCCCATGTAAATGCATTCGTTGCGCACCACGCCGTACTTGGCGTTGTTGTTCAATCGCTTCATCCGTGTGGTAGTGAGCGGGATATTGCTCGCGTAACCGGCGTCCGGTTGATCGTAGAACGTCGGCGGTGTGGCGATGGTTAGTGGCATATGATCCTAACTCGCAACGTTGACAGAAAGACGTTGGCACTCCGCGTACACCTTTACGATCCCATCGTTAGTGTCCGTCTCTGCCCCGCCCTGCTTGTAGTACGCCACGAAAATCGTAACAACACCCGTGGAGTCGTCAATGTCCACGTACCAGTAAAGCAGGTTCGCCGCTTGGTTGGACGAGATCACTGGCGGCGTTGCCTGCCCCGAAACAAAACCCGATCCCGGCGCACGCGTCGTTACCAACTCAAAGTCGTAAGTGATCTCCGGTTGCGAGTAGGCGTAGCCGTCAACCGGCGAGAACGGCAGAGGGATCGTATCGCCGTGCTTGTAGAATCCCATGAATATACGCTCGATGCGCACGACGCCGAACTTGGCGTTGTGGTTAATCTTCGTCAGGATGTCGTCGGTGAGTGGTTGGTCCTGGACGAGAAGGCTATCTGCCAAATCATTGAAACCGGGCGGGACGCTCATGACCAACTGAGGCATAGGTCCTCCATGTCAATCGCAACTTGTGGCCGAAGCTGTTTTAAGATCCTCATAGTAGACAACTCCCCCCCCCCC
>QGNH01001318.1_pt2 | contig 23621 bp, 16 predicted proteins | sample 1735481 | NCBI WGS metagenome assembly QGNH01 (sample SAMN09239004, study PRJNA386568) | Viral metagenome, whole genome shotgun sequencing project.
CTTTGATGGTCCTCCAGTAGGAGCCGATGCGGAATTGACTTCGTTATATCCAACGTCTTCAACAGGCGTTGAACACTGGCGTGATAATGAGCAATATTTTGCTCCAGTTCCATCAGGAGCTTCAATTGGAAATAATACAATCTTCGCACTTGATCAGATTGACACATCCTATGGCATTGGCACGGGGTCTTTCCTTGACCAATCTTTGAGTGGAAGTCTCCCCTCTATCTATGACGCGGCGAATGAGTCCACTTATGTCAAGATGCGTTCGTTCGTATTCGGATTCCAAGGTGGCTTTGATGGACAATCACCTGCAATTCACATCAACGTGGGAGAAGATATTACCGCTGGTAATACACAAGGTTTGAACTGTGCAACAAGCACGACTGCTGGTTCAATCGCTTATTCTCAATGCATTGGTGCTCTCGGTAACTCTGATGAGTTCGACATCAATCTTATTGTAACGCCGGGTATTCTCTACTCGCTACACGCATATGTTACCAACCTTGTGGTTGAAATGTGCGAGAACCGTGGAGATTGCTTCTACATCCTTGATCTCTATCTGGATGAAGGCAACCCAGGTGAAGGACAGATTGACGAAGTGGTAAGTCTCGCAAGTGAGTTTGACACAAGTTACGCTGGAACTTACTATCCTTGGGTTAAGATTATTGACACCAATACTAATGACATAGTAACGGTTCCTCCATCTGTGGTCATGCCCGCAGTTTATGCCGCAAATGACAAAGCTGCTGGCGAATGGTGGGCGGCTGCTGGTCTTAACCGTGGTGGTATTACTCAGGCTACGCAAGTAACTGACCGAACCACTCACCTTGAGCGTGATACTCTTTATGAAGGTAAAGTTAACCCAATTGCAGCATTCCCGGGTCAAGGCATTGTAGCTTGGGGTCAGAAAACCTTGCAGATTAAGAGTTCGGCTCTCGACCGCATCAATGTCCGTCGCCTGCTTATCGAAATCAAGAAGTTCTTTGCTTCTACCGCACGCTTCTTGGTGTTCGAGCAAAATACGGCAGCAACTCGTAATAAATTCTTGGCTATCGTCAATCCATACCTTGAAAGTGTACAGCAACGCAGTGGTCTGTATGCCTTCCAAGTTGTGATGAATGATAATAACAACACATCAGACCTGATTGACCGTAACATTCTGTATGGCCAAATTTATCTGCAACCTGTGAAATCCGCCGAGTTTGTTATCTTAGATTTTAATATACTCCCGACTGGGGCAAGTTTTCCAACTGCTTAATTAGAATACGATCTGAGAAAAGGGAGCCAATAAGGCTCCCTTTTTTCGTTTATAGATTGTTAGCGATAGAGAAGATTGGCATATATTTATACTTGTATCTTTATGGACAATGAATATCTTCAGAACATTCTTGGCTCTCCTTATATTAACGAGGGAGCATTTGACCGTTTAAAAGCCAAGGGTGCCCAAACTATGGGGGGTATGGGAGCGATGGCTGGTTATCAAATTAAAAATCCTACAGAAACGAGACTTCAATCATTATGGGATGGTTTTATAGCGTCCCTCGAACGAATTACAAAAGATTGGACATCTCAAGTATCTCCGATGCTCGGTCCTGATGTTAAACTCGACTTGACTTCTCGACAAATCCGTAAAAACTTGGATGCGTTAGCTAAAATTCTTACCCCATATGATGTTGGTGCTTATACTTCAAGTGTAAAATCCAATCCATCGGCATTAAAGACATTGACCAAGGAAGGAATATGGGACGCAACAAAGCGTAATATAGGATTGAATAAAGCATTATTTTCCAATAATCCAAGTGTCATTACAAACTCGTATAAGAATTACGTATTATCTCTTTTTCAGAATTTTATGAGAGACGCCATAAAGTCCACAGGACTTATGGCTCAACAAGTTTATAATATGATGGCGAAAATGCAACCAACTCAAAATGGTTGGAAATCCGCCGGTAACATGCAAAGAGTCGTAAAGCAATTGCAGAAATTGCAAGGTGTTCAAAAACCCATAGTAGGCGTTCCTACAGCGATTCAACCATCACCATCAGTTCCACCGATCAAGTCGTCATCGTCGCTGCCACCGCCATTACCACCACAACAATCGGCCTCTCCGTCTCCAACCCCCGCTCCGACACCAACGGCGTCTGCTCCACAGCCTACACCCCCACCATTGGCTCCACAACAACCACAACCATCAAGTGGAAACCAATCTGCGGCTAATCCTCCAAGTGGGCCTGCAACAAGCAATCCAACGGAAGATGAATTTGAAATTCCCACTGAAGATATGCCGTATGTTATACTTAAAACATTGAATATGATTGTTGATGCGGCAAGATCAGATAAAGACCATGCTCTTGGATTATTTGGGTATGATCCTCATACTAAATCAAACATACCTATTCCAAAATTATCTACAAAATGGGGGAGTGGTGCATCAGTAACATCATCCTTGCAAGAAGATAATGAGGGACCAGAGTACGTTGGATATACTGACCCCGATGCTTTAGCCAAAAAAGCTGAGAACGATGCTTGGATACACAAAGAATATCCCGGTGAATTTCTTTATAATTTTCAAAGTAGTTATGACAAGTTCCCCGCCCATCCATTTTCCATTCAAGTAAATGGATCAACAATATCACCTGAAATAAAAGACGCAAGTGGGAAACCAATAGCATCCATTGAAGTATGGTGGCAAAATATTAGTTCACTCAATAAGATTTATGCTGTTGAAATAAAGAATAATAAAACATCCATCCCAACTTTGATTTTGAGATTCTATGACCATTACGTAATGCCAAAGTCAGGAGTAGCAACACCGGGGAACCAGAACTTTTTTGACATTTATAAGGTCATGCAGAAATCGAATCCAAGAGCAGATTTGACTTCTGCTCCTACTCAAATAAGAGCAGAGATTGATAATCTAAAAGATAACTTGTTACGAGCACTATTGGCAACCACTCATAGAAAAACGATGGAATTCGTGTCCAAAGGATGGATTGAAAAGAAAGCAAAGGACAATGAAGCAAAAAAGGCAAGTGAAGAAATGCCCACTTCAAGCATTGACCCTGATGGAACACTACATTACATCGATTCTACTTCGAAGAAAATGGTGAGTGTAACAAAGGACCAATTAAAGCGATTACTTAAGGGACCAGTGACTCCAGCCAAGGCATGGCGAGACCGTCTAATGTCTGTTAACTATTTTGATAAGTTTCCTGATATGCCGTCGGCTGTAGATACAACTCCGATATGGAAACAGGCTCATCAATTGATGATGGCAAAGGGATACACTTCTATCAAAGCTGATAAACACATGGGAAATGGATGGCTTCACATTAAATCAGTGAGTCCTAACGCAAGTGTATGGCCCGAGGATGCTACTCTTACCGCAGACGATTTGGTATCAGCAGCGTTGAAGCAATCCCCACAACCTTCAAAGACTGAAACTCCTGAAACGATTATTAGTAAGGTTCCCGCTGCATTAGATGCGGCAAAGGCATTGATGACTCTTGGTCACAAGAAAGATGCCGCGTTTGATATCGTGTCCCAAGCAATGAAGATACTCGGGAATGGAAAGACAACCGAAGAATATATCAGTACCGCATTGTCACAACCAACCACAATAGGAAATCCACCACCAGAACCTACGAAGTCTGCTTCATTGTCACAGCAGTCAATACCAAAGTTTAAAGTGGGTGATACAATTGAAACGGGTGGTGCTAAATTCAAAATAAAATACATAAGCCAGAACAATGTTGTTGTTACTGATGTTCAAGATACAGATAAAGAATTTGTCACTCCTAAATCCCAATGGGAGGATTGGGAAAATAGTGGTGGAATAAAAGCATCAACGACTAACGGTGTATCAACCCCCACAGGAAATTCCCTACCACCATCTAATATAATAAATCCTGTCACGAACCCCGTGAGTAGTCCTGTTTCAAATACAGGAAATGCAGGTGTGGTTCAACCACAACAACCAGAAGACGCGGGTAAGTTAAGTATTGAAAATGGTAAGCTTGTGTGGACTGTTGGACAGAATGTTCAAAAATTTGATGCGGCTCAGGTTAATAAAATGGGGAAGAAATCCAAATTTAAAGCCGCAATAAAGGCTAATCCTGACGTTTATCAACAGTTTAAAAACATGGTTAATAAAGGAGGAAAGAAAAAAACTCAAGAAAGTATTGAATATGTTAACCCATTCATTTGGGATAATTTCATTTAACCAGTATTTAGTATTATTTCTTTATTTCTTTCGAGGGACGAGTAACTAAAATTACAATTACATAAAAATTAACTATGGGGGATTATAAGGGGGAATCCTATATCAAGTCAATTTATTATAATGAAGAATTTAGATTACATTTTATATTTTGACCTAGATGGTGTCCTCGTTGACTATAGTGGGGGATGGTGGGCAGCCGTTGATCGGCTTAAAATCAAGCCTACCGAAGCCAATGGCGAATTCAATAAAGAAGATTTGATGCGTGTTGGAAAGCAAACACGCAATCCCAAATTTTGGTCGGACCTTGGATGGGAACATGGTGGGGAAGCCTTATGGAAGGTGGGAAACGCTTTGTTTAAAAACGTGCATATCCTGACATCAACCGGAGCCAAACAAGATTCGGACTATCACAAAATAGTTACCGCAGGAAAGCTAGAATGGATTAAGAAGTATCTTCGAGGCATAAACCCATCCAATGTTCACGTTGTTCGTGAAGGAGGTTTAAAAGCTGAGTTTGCTAATCATTCGTCTATCCTCGTAGATGACCGAAAAAGCACTATTCAAGCATTTATTAAAGCGGGAGGATATGGCATTTTACATGATGCTAGAAAGTATCAGAAAAGCATTGAAGAACTCAAAGACATTGCCCAACCATTAAATCTTGGTGAGATAGCCAAACGGCTTCCAATTATAAGCCGTGGATTATGGAATGGGAAGTGATATTTATACCTATGGACAAAGACCTTAAAAAACTGATTAACGAAACTCTCGACCAAACATTTGCCGAGGCTCCTGAGAAACTTATTGAGCGTGGTATTCGTGAGATTCAAGTTGATATTTGCCCCCATTGCAAGCATGAGATTCATGAAAAGCATGAATATACTGAAGACGGAGGGATAACGTGGCGTCATAGTGATTGTAAAGGAATGATTTCTCGCCCCGAGACACCACTTGAGCAGATTAATCGTGGATTACGACCATATGTTGAAGAAGCACGTGAACAACGCCACAAGGCTCGTCAAGCATTGGGAATTGAAGCAGTCGAAAAAGGATTTCCTCCGCTTGATGTTATACCGGATGATGCAAATGATCTTCCTCTCAGCGGTGATAAAAAATACTGTAGAGATAATCAAACTCAAATGGCTCCATTTCCAGTAAACACTACTGGACTTGGGGAAGTAACGTCTAAGAAATCGGAGCGTGAAGAACGTAAACCTATTGCGGTTATGGATTATGTAAAATTTATGGATGGAATGGTACGGGTGGTTAATACTTCCAATATTCCAGTTGAAGTAACAATTACTGAAATTACAGTTGCATCAGATGGTGTAAATGGAAAGGCGGCGTATATTATCCGTATAGATAATCCTCTTCCTAGAAAATAATATGTCAAATTTCAGGATATACAATGATGCTTTATGCCAAGATTTATGGGATAAAAATTCCCATCTAAATCCTCAAATTAGAACAAATCTATTACAAATGGCGTATGACTTCTATGCTAAAACTAAGTTATTATCTCCAATAGTGGATGTTTATCTCATGGGGTCTGGGGCAAATTACAATTGGACTCCTGAGAGTGATGTTGATGTTCATATCATCATTGATTATTCCAAACTTCAAATGCCAATTGAAACCGCGATTAAAACAGTAAAAATTGCGGGAGCACAATGGAATTCCGAGCACAACATTTTTATTAAAGGGCACAAGGTTGAGATGAATCTTCAAAACTTCTCAAAATCAACTCCCTATGTTACTGGAATTTATTCTTTGATTCGAGATCAATGGCTTCGTCAACCATCCAAGATTTCTGTTCAGATAGACAAGCCGATTCTTAAGTTCCAATACGAGGCGATGAAGAAATACATTCAAAATTGTATTGGGAGTGGGGACCGAGAGCAAATGAACGCAGCCAAGAAGTATCTTGATGCCTATCGTCAATATGGGCTTGATACCCACGGGGAACTCAGTTATGAGAACATCATCTATAAGATGCTACGTGCCCGTGGATACATCAAGCAACTCAAGGATAGCATAGTCACGGTATATGATCAACAAATGACGGTGGATGAAATGGATTCCAATGATATTCGGCGTACACATTATTATGACCAATTGCAGGGAGCAATTCAAGCTAAAGTGGATACAGGAATGGAATTGTGGAAACAATCTGGACTTAAAGTTGGAGATATATTATACACTCCTAAAGGAACTATGGTGACAGTTTGTAGTTCCGGTATTAGAATTAATAAACAAGGAGAACCTATTGTGCATGTAAAATATGTTAATGGGGAAGATGAAATACAGTCCGGAATGTATCTTAATAAACTTCAATATGATAATCCAATTAAGAATGAAGGTGTTGGGCATAAAATAAATTTGGTAGTTAATGAATTTAGTATAAATGAGAATTCCGATTATGATGCGGTAGAAGATCATATGGAACGACGGGATAAACAATTATATGAAATCGCTGTGTTTTTAAAAACGCATCCCAAATCACAACCAATTCCATGGAATACCATATCTTCATCTTTATTAAAGAAAGTGTGGTTATTATTTGGAAAGTATAATAAAATTCATGAGGATGGGCTTGATAAAATTGCAGATCGAATATTAACCAATATTGTTAGGCTTGGAATTGCAAATGAATTTACGGGACATAGTGAAAATTATCATTTGAGAGAGGAAATTTTCGATAATTGTGATATAGAGTTCACAGATAAACAGTGGGAAGATAATACATGGCGATTTTGTGACAAAAATGGGGTGGATTATATTTCGGATTATGGTATTGAACCATTACAAAATGTTTATGTGATAATATTTAATGCTAAAACTCCAGAAGAAAAAATGTATGCGTGTGATAAAGCATTAAATGTTGTTCATCAACGCAGTGATTTAGCCAGTATGTTTGTAGAGGGAGGTACTACTACTTTAAATCAAATTGCCAATCAAGGTGGATATAATGCTAATTATGAATTTGGGCAAGTAAATAGGGAATTTAGAAATAAAGATATTAGAGAAGGTGTTGGAACAGGTATTCCAGAAGATGACCGTTTGAAAATCAAGAACACAGACGGGTCAACCCGCCGATGGCAGGTTCGTAGTAAGGATGCTCCTAAGACCCCTAAAATGCCAACTGAAGATATTCAGCGTATGGGGTCTTCTACTCCAACCTCACCTATGAATGTAAGAACCAAACTCTTTCCTACTCCAGTTGAGACAGAAATAGAACCACGAATTCAGAAGATTATTTCCACTGCTGAGAAGGTGTTGGATAAACGTTCAACAACACATCCATTTTTTGAGATTGAGTATGTTGAAGATTTGGTCGGGGACATCGTAGCTATTGATTTTCCATCGGCTCCATCCGATAGAGTAAAATATATTGTTAGTGTAATCGTGCAATGGATTGCCCGTGATTATGACATCCGAAAAAACGGAACTAGGATTGGTGAATCATTATCCAAAAAAACACCACTATACGAATCCACCCTTCGGGGAGAATGGTGGTTCCAAGATGGACAGGCAGTTTATGCGGATGGTGACACGGGTGATATGAACCATGAAGCGTTTGTGATTGATTCTTTGCGAAGACAAATAATTGATGAATTAGGAGCAGATGCTGACGGGCTTGATTATGTCGGTGACTTTGATGCGGTAGCGGATGATATTTTTAATAGCATCGGAGACGAGTTTACACCCGAAGAAAAAGAGCAATGGTCTAACGAACAATATACATCTGTTATTTGGTCATATCTTAAACGAACCGGAAATAAGAATTTGTTGGAAAAAATGGCTTATGCATTTTCCAATACGCATGACCCACGGGAATATGCTCTTATTCATTGGAAGTGGCAGCGTGTAAAAGGTAATAATATACAAACCCAAACTCTTACAGAACAAGATTTGAAAAATATTGTACGCGGACTTTCCGATGCATATGGCGATGACATAAATGATGAAAACGAAGACCCGTCATTTAATATCGAGGTAATGTCCACTCGGTCATGGTATTCTGATATTCCCATGTCTGTATTGGAAAAGAAATCTGTCACCGCACTAAATGCCTATAGAACAAGATATTAATTGCCAATGGTATGATTAATTTAAAATCTATAATTACTGAGGCTAAGGTGCCTATGATTTCTTTGCAGCAGGCAATAGATGCCAAGTTGTTTGGACCTGTATATCATGGAACAAGTCAAGAGAATCTATCCAAAATTGGTGACGAAGGATTCAAGGTTGTGATGGGAATGTATGGAAGTTCTGGTATGTCTAATGGCTATCAAAATAACGGCGGCTATGGACTGATGTCAGTTCCCCCACCAATCCATCATCTTGGGTTTGGCGTTTATTTTACCACTGTCAAATCTATTGCCAAGCAGTTCGCTGGTGGAACTATTCGTGGAATGAGTGTGTATTATCTCAAGGCTCCACGGATTGAAGAAATCAATTTTGGGTCTTCAAATACAATGATGAGATGGTGGATTAAAAATGGATATGACCCCGAACTCGCTCAAAAAAAAGAGACCGGACGATATGCTGCCACAGTCAAATTGACCAAGGAACTCAGTTCCAAATGGGACGCAGTGTGGTATAAAGGCAAGGGATGGTGTCGTCTATTGGATGGAGACCAAGTGGTGGCATTTGACCCATCCATTGTTTATGAGATTGACCTTTCATTATCTAAGGGATTAGATGTTGGGGCAAAGGTAACTATGAAAAATGACTTTCAAAGGGTGGCATATGATGGCCATCTGATTGGACACCTAATCCCTGCGGGAACCCGAGGGATTATTACCAAAAAAACATCCCTTGCTCAGTTAAAGAAAGATTTTCCTGAGTTTTGGGCCAAAGATGCCAATGAATTTATCCTGATGGTCAAATTTAAGATTGGTGGCGAGCAACAAGTAAAAGACACTGAAATTGAGCCTTTGAGTTAGTGAATTGTCCACACCCATTTTCCGCATCCACAATCCCAAATTCTATCATATCCATTGTTTTTCATATTTTCCCACTCGGATAATGATTGGTCAAAAATAGAAAGTTTTTTGGATAATAAGTGTTTTTGAAAGTTTAGGCGATTAATGGTGCTTTTATAGTCGGGTGTAATATAGTGATAGGATGGTGATGTATTTCCCATAAAATTGAATCCCAACGCATTATACAAATCTCCCGAAAAATATCGTCTATCATTATATGATACAATTGATTTCGGAGTATATGTTTTTAAAAAATGTTGAAATAGTTTACTGGCTCCTCCGATCACAATTACATTCATGGAGTTGCAAAATCGGGATAGTTCCCATTCTACATTTTTATCAAATCGGGATGTTTTTCTGAAAGTCATGAGCGATACTAATTTTTTATCATAATACAATCCAAGTTTAACTGTGGACTTATCTTTTTGTTGTAAATGATTTTCGTTTAGAAATATATCTTTATCTTTAATGGACACTTCTCGGATTTCACATTTTCTTGCATATATGGTGTCTTTTTGTAATTTAAGTATGGTTTTGATGACAGATTTAACGAGTTCCAATTTGTCTCTCCATTCATTTTCAAAAATATGAATAAGCCTTATATTATGAGCAAGGCATCCTCTCGTTTTGTTTAAGTGATACCGTCGATCAAGTCCATGCCCGAATTCACTGTGCCAATATAATCCATTTAATTCAAATGCTAATTTCTGTTTCGGTAAATAAAAATCCAATTCTTTTCCATATAAGATAGTCCGATCATGCCGATTTATCAGGGGAGTAGGACTTAATGATGATAGGAATTCAAAAAAATTATTCTCAAATGTTGACTTCTTGTTAGGATCGCACTTTTCGCAGAATATTGCCCCAAATGAATTATAAATGGCGGTTTCAAAAATATAATGACATTTGGTACATTGAAATTTATATTTGTTATCATAACCATATCCATTATAGTGTTCTCGGTCGAATAGGGGTTCCAAGTTATTCTGCACACAATATTCTTTGAGATAATTGTAATGTACGGTTTTTCTATTTTCATTCATTCTTTCCCGTATATCCGGTGACTTCGTTGGGTTATCAACTCCATATTTTTCAATCCATGTTTTTTTCTGTTGCTCGTGATTTAGGTAATTTTCATCACCATATAGTTTTAACTTTGTAGCTTTTACTTTGTCGTACCACCCATCCATCTTAGAGACCCACTTCACCCCATGCTTTTCCATTACGGATGCCTTGAGCCGTTGTATTGTTTGCTCGGTCTTCATCGGATGCATTCCATATTTCTCCGTGAATGTTTTAGTTTGAGACTCAACGATTTTTCGCTTAACCTCTGGGTCAGCATTCGCACATTTTTTCCCACAATACGTTCGTTTATTTCTTAAATAATACGAGACGGAAAATATCCGCTTGCAGATCGGACATGTCTTTTCAATGGTTTCTGGCAATGTTTTTGGTCTGGACATAAATGTATTTCGGCTTCTATACGGATAAGTATTATTCAAAGTTGCTTATATGTCAAGAATTTATTGCGAGTGAGGATATTTATAATTTGTAACGAATATAATATGAATATATCTATAAAATATACATGGATTGACCCTGAGGTCGACCATGTCTATATGAATATGCATGTTGATATTTATAACTCCCTGATAATCAATGACTTATGGCAGATTTACTAACAAATAACGAAATGTTCTATACTCTTTGGGAACCGAAAACAAAAAATCGGTTCATGATGTATATTGATGGCGTTCCCACTTACCTCATCCGCAAAACCGACCGCCCAAAGTGGACCCAAGAGCGTAAGACGGTTGATTATATCAACCTGCAATGGTTCTGGAAGGGCAAGACCACATGGTCAGAAATCACACTGGAACTTTATGACCCAGTTGTGCCCTCTGCCACACAGGTTGTGTTTGAATGGTTCCGTCTATCCCACGAATCTGTAACTGGACGCGATGGCTACCAAGATTTCTATAAAAAAGAAGTCACAATTGACGTGCTCGGACCCGTAGGTGATAAGGTCGAGGAATGGACGTTGAAGGGTGCATTCCCAACTGATTATGATGGTGGTTCTTTGGAATGGTCGGATTCGGGAGACCATGTACTTGTCACGATGAAGCTTTCGTATGATTATGCTATACTTCAGTATTAATATTACTTATGATTACGTTAAGAATGCATAATCAATAATAAAAATACTTTACATTTGAAATCCTTCTGTTATAGTTATAAGCAGAAGGATTTTTTTATGACCAAATATAAATGTAAATTATGTAAAGAAGTTGAGTTTGACAACTATACCTCATTGAGTCGCCATATGGGTAGAACTCATAAGATGGATACTACACAGTTCTATGTAGATTATAATTTGAATGGTACATGGCCATTATGTAAATGTGGATGCAAAAATAGAGTATTGTGGTCGTGGCAGTTAAAGAGGTTTAGAGATTATTGCCAAGGACATCAGTCACGAGTTCATAATAACTGGGGACACAATCAGAAGGCAATAGATGCTTCGTCAGAAACTCGAAGACATCAATATGAATCTGGAGAGAGACAGGTATGGAATAAAGGATTAACTTCTGAAACGGATGCACAAGTTAAAGAGTATGGAAAAACTGTTGCTGAAGTATTTACCCAAGACAGAAAAGATAAATATTCTGATATAATGAGTAAAAACAGACTCGATGGAACGGTTCCGACATTATATGGTCCTAATCATCCTAATTGGAAAGGAGGTGTGTCTGACATCAATGTACTTGCTCGGGCACGAACAAAATTGTATAAGGAGTGGAAGTATCCCATTCTTGTTAGGGATGGATTCAAGTGTGTGGAGTGTGGGGAGACGACTAATCTTCATGTTCATCACGATAAGGAACAGATGTGTGAGGTAATCAAACGACATTTGGTTGATGATATGAATCCAAAGACATTTGAAGAAAAGGCAATGATTGCCGATGCTGTTGTGGACTATCACATTAACAATCATGTATCTGGTATTACGCTATGTGGCAAGTGTCATGAAAAAAGGCATCCATCTTTGAACTTCTAACCGATATTTATATCTATATGAAGAAGATGCCAACTCAGCTTTTGGAGTATCTCGTGCATGAATGTACGAAGGAAGTTCTTGATCAGCTTATTCAGGAAAAGAAACTCAAAGTCAAACACGATGCCGGTAATGAGAAGGCGGAAGAAATCCCAATCAAGCATAAGATTTCCGTCAATACCAAAGCTGATAAAAATACTAAATTTTACGTTCAGCCAAAAAAAGTGAACGAAGAAGAAGAAATCCCTCAAGGTCAAAATTCGGGTGCTCTTACAACGACTTCCAAGCCAGAGGTTCCATCACCATCAGTAAAGCCAAAACCACAAGAGACCCCCACTCCTCAAAAGAAATCTGTTTCTCAGGGGTCGGTTATTATTAATCCAAGTGATAAATCAAGAGAAGAGCCTATAAGTTTTAATGGAAAAGATGATGGTTCCATAGAGAGGGTATTGTACAATATTGCTTCAAAAATTGCAGGATCAAAGGTAAAGATATCTCTTGGAGCAATGCGGCTTGGTCGGGAAGTTGCTTCGAATCCTTTGGTTAAAGTCTATTTCTATTTTGGAAAGTTAGACCCATCATCGGAGGAAGTGTTTTTGATGGCTGATAAAAGTGAGCAAATTGCCAAGGAAGATTCTATTCAACCATCCGAACTTCAAGGTACTTCTGTTGCATCTGTTAATTCCATGAATGTTTATGATATGACACCGGACGAGTATGAGGCTAACTTGGCAAAGAGAAAGCGAGGTGGGCTTGTTCCTCGTTATGGAATTGATGAAGCAACTCAGAATCTTATTAAGAAAGCTATAAATCATATTCTTGACCGTCGCTAATGAAAATCACCCGTCACCAATTTAATGAACTCATTCAATACATTACTAAAGGTGTATTGAAGGAGTATGGAGAACTGTCTTCGAGTCAAAATTCAAGCCAAGATACATCTAATGACCCAGGAACACCTGATGATGATACTAAGCCAAAGGATGCTATGACAGCAGGGGAGAAATCCAAAGCTGAACGAGATGCTAAACAGGCACATGTAAAACAAGTTCAACAAGCCCAGCGAAAGTTAGATGGGGATAAAGCCCAACAGAAGTATTTTTCTAAGCAGAGTGAAACCAATCGAGTTTCACTTAAAAATCAAGAAAAAGAGCTTCAAAAGATGAAAGGTGCTCGTACCACTGGTGCAATTTCCACAGGCAGCACCGTAGGATAAATATAAAAACACCAAAAATCTTTAAGATACGATATGTATCTTGTGAGACCAGTAACAATCAATAGAAGTTTTATGCCAGACCAAATTATTCCAATCACACGGCCATCCACCAATCAGCCCGTACCACCATCACAAAACGCCGAATCCAAGTTTCCCACGGAAGTGATCAACCTTCCATCGAAGGGTTGGTTTTATACCAAAGACACTCCACTTTCCAGTGGTCAGCTTGAACTCAAGATGATGACTGCCAAGGAAGAGGATATCCTTACTTCTCCCAACCTTATTCAAAAGAATATTGTTCTCGACAAGCTGTTGGAGTCGGTTGTTGTGAATAAAGCCATTACTCTTGATGACATGCTTGTCTGTGACCGAAATGCTGCATTCTTTGCCATTCGCCGATTGGCATATGGCGACCAATACGAAGCTACGTTATCATGCCCACGTTGCGGCAAAGAGAATACCATTACGATTGACCTGTCTAAGATGGATAATCGTCCATTTGACTTCGATAAGTATCCGAAGGAAGAAAATGCTTTTCGATTCAAACTTCCTTATTCAGGAAGAACTGTTACGTTTAAACTTTTGACAAAGAAGGATGAAAATTCCATTGAGGCCGAATTGAAAGGTATGGAAAAAGTTTCCAAAGACCTTCGTCGAGAAATTACTACTCGTCTTGGGCATATCATCACCGCTGTTGATGGAAATGCTGACCGGGCGGTCATTCGTCGATTTGTCAATGAGGAACTTGTTTCGAAAGATAGTCTTGCTCTTCGTTCTTATATGAGGGAAATGCTCCCCGACATTGATACCACGTTTAATTTTGTGTGTAACAATTGTCAGCTTGAAAGGAAGGAAGAGACTCCAATGGGAGTATCCTTTTTTTGGCCTAACACCGGAGTATAAAGTTCGACTCCATGAGTTAATTTTTGATCTGACCTATTACGGCAAGATTGAATATTTTGCCGTATATGAAATGCCGGTGCAATATCGGTCGTTCTACATTAAGAAACTCATTAATATGCAGGAGAAGGAAAAACGGGAGTATGAAAAGGCAAGTTCAGGTGCTACTGAAGCCCCGTCTTCCAAAATTTCAAAGGGTCCATCAATTAACCGAGGATGATAACCACAATCCACGCCACAATTGCGAGCGTCCATAGCCAAATCCTCACTGATTTCATAGTATTGGTCACTCGTTGTTCACAGTCATCGTAGAGGGCGTATTCCCGATATAGGGCATTTTTAATAACACCCCCGAATATTGGAGCTACCATCGCTGCAACTACCACCAAGAGCACGCAGACGACCATTGCGGAGCCAATTCGGCTTCCAATGGCATGTTCCCACTCTGTAATTGGGTCTCTTTCATTGTTCATGCCTATACAATACACCATTTTTATAATTCTGTCAATAGTTTAAAATTGATGTAGAGACCTATTTATAAGCATAGCAAATTATGTAATTTATGGCTAACACTCCAAATATTCCACTCGACTATAATATTGATAATGGTAAGGAGTATCGTAGTATCCAAGAGGATATTTCTAATTATGTGAAGCAGCAAAAGGATTTGGGTAAGGAACTGGCCAAGCAGTCTGAGTCTACTCAAGCAAAATTGGTAGCTGGACTTCATGCTCAACAAGAATACATTAATGAACTCCAAGGTGGGGAGAAAAAATTAAATACTGCCATTCAGGAACGAATTAAACTTAAAGTAGGAACAGAGGCGGATGCTAAAGACGTAGAAATTAGAGCTATTCAACAGGAGATAAAGTTTAATAAATTCCGTATGGATGGAACCGTAGCTCGTATGAAAATGGAATTACAAGCGGCTACAGAAGAGGAGGCAAAAAGTAATAGGTGGATAAACATCGTAAAGAAGGGACTTCAAGACATAACAGGACTTGATGTAAAAGAGTTTAATTTGGCCAAAAAAATAGGAGATGAGATTTCGGAACAAGGTATAGAATCGAAAGCATTGGCGTATTCCATTGGGGCAATTGTTATGATGCTTAAGGGTGCCTTCGATCTTTTTAAGAAGATGGATGCTGCTGCGTGGGAGTTTCGTAAAGCAATGGGTATGACCCGAACGGAATCTGCGTTTATTCGAAAAGATGCGGAAAATCTTGCAATTAACTATATGGCGATGGGTGTGACCATTGACCAAATCTATAAATCTTATCAAGCAATTGGGCAAGCAGTTGGTGGTGTTCATAATGTTTCAAAAGATATGGCTCGTGATGTATCTTTGATGGCAGCACAATTGGGAATTTCGGAAGAAGCCAGTGTTGGATTCATGCGTAATCTAGCGGTTGTATCACAGAGCACGATGGAATCTCAACAGAATATGATGGGATTGGCTCAATCAATGTCATCGGCAGCGGGAGTAAACCTCGGAGAAGTAATGCAAGACGTGTCAAAAGCATCAAGCACATCTCTTACACTGATGTCGCGTATGCCGAATACTGTATTGCGAACTGCGATTGAATTACGCCACATGGGAATTTCGATGGATGCGGCAGCGAATGCGGGTGCTCATATTCTTGATTTTACTCAGAGCATGAATGAAGAAATGGACGCTTCCGTTTTGCTTGGAAAAAATATTAGCTTTCAAAAAGCTCGTGAATTAACATATGCGAGAGATTTGGAGGGAGCAGCTAAAGAAACATTAAAATTAGCTCAACAGAATGGATTTGCTCACAAGATGGATTATCTCCAACAGCAAGCATTTGCCAAAGCATCTGGATATACAGTTGAGCAATTAATGAGTATGGTTCAAACTAGTGAACAGATTGCTCAAATAAAACGGGGTACAAATGTTCAAGCAAAAGCCGAGTTGGCTGCGTATGAGAAAATGCGTAAAGAAAACGATGCTACGTTGAAGGCTCGGGGGAAAGATGCAATGTATCAAATTCGGACGCTGGCGAATCAGCAACGCATGGCTCAGCTTCAGAATAAGTGGAATGAGTTGCTTGCTAAGGCACAACAATTCTTACTTCCTATCATTGATAAACTTCTCTCGGGGGCATTGATTCTTATAGATTGGTCAACTTACATTATGATAGCTACGGGTAGAGTTTTAAAATTCTTAGGCCCTCTTATCGAAGCCGCTGGGTTTTGTGGTAAGATTCTTTTATTTTTTGGAAAATGGCTTGAACCAATTGGATGGGTTATTATGGCGTTTCAAGCTATTAGCGGATTTTTCACTGGATGGAGCAATACGTCAGGTAACTGGCTCAAGAAGCTCGGAGGGGGTCTGTTGGGAATTCTTGAGGGTATCATACCCGGATTTAGCTATGTTGAAAAACTCATCGGGTGGATTTGGGGAGGGATATCCAAAGCTGGAAGTTTTTTGTTTGGATGGATGCATCCAATTCAATGGATAAGTACTGCGTTTCATTCATTCATTGGATTATTTGCAGGTATGCATGGGTCTGCCATAGGATTCTTTGGGTCAATTTGGGGATTCATCAAACGAATTGGAAGTGCGGTAGTATCAGTTGGTATATTCCTATTTAAATGGTTTACTCCTGTCGGACTAATTTTTCAAGCGTTTAAGGGATTAAGGAAGTTAATGCCTGAGACATTTGCTGCCATAGGAGGCTTATTTAATAAAATATGGTCGGTTGCATTGAACGTTGGCAAATTTCTTTTTATGTGGGCAACTCCAATTGGGTGGTTAATCACTGGTATAAAGAAACTAGTTCAGATTGTATCCTCGCTCATTGCTCCTGTCGTGAAATTCCTCGGGACGCTATGGAGTATTTATAAGAAAATTTGGGGAACTGTATTTGATATCTCAAAAGCAATCGTTAAATGGCTATTTCCAATCAAGATGGTATGGACTTGGATTAAATCCGTTGGAACAGCTATTAAGGAAGCGTTTTCAGCGGGATGGGGAATGGTGAAATCATTCTTTGGAGTGATAGGGTCAAGTTTCCAATATATTAAAACTACATTTACTAGAATGCTTACTGGATGGGCACATGTACTTGATCATTTCTTGGCGTCTATTATTAATGGGCTTTCAAGTATTGGAAGTCGCATTATGAATGCGTTAACGAAACCGTTTTCCGATGCGTGGAATCGGATTAAATCTTGGTGGGGAGGGAAATCTCCTTCGAAACTTGGGATGGCTATTGTGCAAGGGCTTAAGTCTGTTGGTTACTTGATTTATTCGGCATTGACTTCTCCATTTACAATGGCACTTGGATGGATTCGTAAGCATATTCCTTTTGCATCTATATTGCTTGGTAAGGGAGATGCTAGTAAATTGGTCCGTAAGCCCGTTGAGAGTAGAGCACAAGCAGCATATGTTCCTGCGGTTACAGTATCTCCATCGGGAACAAAGATTAAAGCGTCATCTGCTTCTAAGCCATCCAAGGCGAAGGAAAAAGAAAAGAGTTCGGCTACGTTGGATGATATTCTGGACGCTCTCACCACCCAAAACAAACTATTGGAGAAACTTCTGGCCAAGGATACTCGTTTATCCATTGATAGTTCGGAATTGTCCACCCGAGTTAGTCGTGGTATTGCGTTTAAGGGAAATTATGGGGTTAATAAATAATAACACGAAATATTTTCTGTATATTTATAGCATATGGCACAAACAGATTTTCAACCTACATGGGCTTTAATAACTAAGCCCGGTGGATACCCCACAGGTCCATCTGCTGGTAAAATCGAAATGATTTGGCAAACAAATACGTCTACGTTGTATCATCGTCTGTCTCCATATTCTACTGATGCAGGAAGCCCTAGTTCAGATAATGCAGAGCCATATTATTACATTTATCCCGATCAGAATACTAGCACTCCTAATGCATGGTTGGCTACTGATTCGTGGATTGCTCCTAAAGGGTCAGCTACCATTGATGTAATTCGGGTTCAGAAATTTTTGGCATCTGGACGTGGTCAGACATTTTTAACTCGTCAACAACAACTTCAAACTCAAAGTCCTTATACTGAACGGCAAACATATAACAAACAATCTCCGGTTGATGCTGCGGGATTAACTCTTAATGTTGGCACCGATAATCCCCAACGATCAAATAGTAGTGCTGGATTAGCTGGAATATCTTCGATTTTAAATGGTAATACTGGAGGAACGGGAGATGCTAATTCTACACCCGCTATTCCCGGAACTACATTTGCTTCTAATCAAACCGCATTACCCAGTGCTACGGTTGGATTTGGAGCTACTGGACTACTTCGTGCTCCAGATGCTAACCGAGGATTATCTGTGTTAAAAAAAGCGTGGCCATCGCAAGCTGGTGGCAAGTCATCATCAACTCAGTTTACTTCAACTTCCACATCAACACAGAATGGAATTCAATATAGAAGTGATGAAGGTGCATATGGATTGATGGTGGGGGCAGGTTCAAGTAAGTTTACCTATACCGGAGTTAACGGTAATCCATTTGGATTCGGGCAGCTTTGGATTGCAGGAACTCCCGGTAATTCAGGAATCCGAAAGAACAGTGAATATCCAAACAAGCCAACTCGTATTTTTGCCCAAGTCCAAAAAGGTCGTTCTAGTGTAACTTTCATTGAAGTTAATCAAAGTGATTTGGCGGATGGCACCATTCCAACTGTTGGGGCAGTTGGATATACACCTTCGACATTGAATAATGGGCCAGTTCGTTATGGAGATGTAGTAGGAGTAAATACTCCTGATGGTGGTCCAAACGGAAGTGGGTTCGAAGCATCTGATATTGCGTTTCAACATCAATATTATGTAAACCAAAACTTTCCAACCAAAGACCCTGAAGCTGTTAAAAAGGATGATCGTGGTAATTTGGAAACCACCCTTAACAATATACTTAATAATATCAAAGTATCTAGCGGTGGAGTTTATACTACTGTTAGCCCCGATGGTATTATTCTGAGAAATAGTACAACCAAATATAATTATGATCGAACGGTTCAAGGAGTAAGAATTCCATCACAAACCGCACTGAATTATAGTCTTGGGTCTTTGGCAGCATATCGTAAATCCGGAGTGACAATGGTTAGTGATGATATTTCAAGTAATCATTCTCTTGGATTGCCGACGGCTAAGTATCCTGATACGATTAACACATATGGAGTGCTTGATACGAAAGATGGTAATTGGAATCCATACAAGGATGATTTGGTTGCGTTGTATTTTTATGATGTTGTAAATGACAAATATATTCCGTTTAGAGCAGCTATTAAGGGTGTGGCCGAAAGTTTAAACGCATCGTGGGAAGAAATGTCATTTATTGGTCGTGCCGATAAAGTTTATTCTTATGGTGGTTTTAGTAGGAATCTTAGTTTCAATATTCAAATTGTCATTAGCAGTCTTAAAGAACTAGCTCCAACGTGGCAGCGAATCAATTACATGATGACAATGTGTAAGCCATCCAATTATACCAAGGATGCGAGTTCAACGGGGGGAGACCTGATATATGACCGATTTATGGTTCCTCCGATGTTCATGTTGACATTGGGAGATATGTATCGGGACCAACCAATTTTGTTTCAGTCAGTAACGGTGACTATTCCCGATGATGCGTCGTGGGAAACTTTAAATTCGGATAATTCGGGAACCACTTGGAATTATATGGCAAATACTATCCAAGCCAAAGGAGCAACTTTTGGACAAGTTCCTCGTGAAATAGAACTTGGTATTACGGTTCATCTCCTTGAAAAAGAACGTGCGGTAGTTGGGGGTGCGAATTTTGGTCATGCTCCTAGAACCGAAGACTTTTCAGGATGGAATTACAATACTGTTCCAACTGATCTTATTACACAATGGAGTTCCAATTTGGTTGTTTCGATTCCCAACTTGAAGAACCCGAGCAGTCCAAATGCTCCAAGTATGGCAAATGGATTTAACCCACCAAATCCAACTATTCCAATCCCAGGGTCAACTCCGTTATTTTAATTTATTGAAAAATGAACTTCCAAAATAATATGAGCATGACATATAAAAAGAACTGTCCTAAATGTGGGTGTGATATGTATTATTCGAATAAATACCTTTTAAAAAGAGCGGTAATGAATAATACTGTATGTCATCGGTGGAATTGCAAACTGCCGATGGATGGGTGGGTTCGGAACTGTCCGTGTTGTAATAGAAAAATAGTTTATACTCAAAAAGGGTATTATGAACGGGCATTGAACAAAAAAACCAAATGTGCTCGATGTTGTAAAATTGGTCGAGTTTTATCGGAGGAACATAAACAAAAAATAGCCACGGCTTCTGCTAAACGAATTGTTTCGGATGATACCCGCAAAAAAATATCCGAAAATAATTGTTGTTTTTGGAAAGGAAAATTTGGCAAAACCCACCATTCATTTGGAAAAACATATGGATTTGGTCGGAAACATTCTGCCGAAACAAAAAAAAGAATGTCTTTGATACAAACGGCGTTGTGGAAAAATCCCATCATTAGAAAAAAAAGATTGTCTACTATAAAATGGAATAATACTACGATGGATAATGGACAGTTAGAATTGCTAAAAAAATGGGATAGTATGGGATTTAATTTTGAGCCAAATTATAAATTACACACCAATGATTTTCTGTATTTTATTGATGGCTACGATAAAGAACATAATGTTGTGATGGAATATGATTCTAAATATCATCGACGAAAAGATATACGAGAGAAGGATTTGATAAGACAGAATAACATCATTAAAATTCTCAATCCGAAAAAATTTTGGAGATATGATTCGGTGCATAAAACGTGGAACGATGTTTTGAAAGGATTAAAATGATTCGATATAGTTCTACCCAAATTACTTCCCGATGGGATGGAAAACGAGTTTATAAGACCACCATATATCCGACAATTTCCCCCCAAGACTCCGACCTTCAAGTGGTATCTCAAGACGGGGATTATCTTGATTCTTTGGCATTGAAATATTATTCTGACCCGACGCTATATTGGATTATCGCATTGGCCAATCATTTGGGTAAGGGCCGATTGAGCGTTCCTCCGGGAATAATACTACGTATTCCTATAGATACAAGCACGATTTTGGGACAATTCTCCAAATTAAATTCTGATTAATTATGCCAGCACCCGTCATACCTTGGCAACCTTGTAATATTCCAACCGAACTTCAAGATGAATTCACTCGTCGAAAGAAAAATCGTAGTCTTCGATATGTCGAGGCGAATAAAGGTGGTTGGCCATCATCGAAGGCAGAATGGACTAATTATCGGGGGCCAATGTCACCGTGGGTTCGTTTCTGTTCAAATAGCAATGGGAGAATAAGTGGACCCGATGCAGGTAAGCCGGGGTTTGTATTCTTTGGAGGTAAGGGATTTTATAATGAATATGGGTTTACCTCAGCCAAAAATAACCCATCTGTCATTGGTTATTTACCGGGTGGAAAGGCAACTCATACGATAGATAATGATCTTAATGAGAATTATCCAATTCATGTCCCGGCTCCTGAAATTGAAAAAATCTCTGTTAGTATTCAGAAGGAAATCTATCGTCGTGCTGAAATAGAATGGGTGTGTTTCTCCAAACGTCAGTTAGAATATATGACACCATATTTTTTAGTTCCTGGAATTTCTTGTATTATGGAGTGGGGGTGGAATCATTATAATCCAGCTTCGTTGGTTGATTTGACTAACATTGGGGATTTACAGAACAAGTTCAATAATCCATATCCTCTTTATACAAGTAACATCCTAAATTCCAATGGAAACTATGATGTTATATTCGGAATTGTTACAAACTTCGAGTGGACGGTGGATGGAAATAAATTTCGATGCAAAACTGAAATCACATCAAAAGACCGCATTTATTCTGGATTGGTGGTTAATGCTACGGCAGAGGATAAGTCCGCAGATACAGATGCCCAAGAAACAAACGTACATCCTTTTGACAGCCTTACTGAGTTCGTTGATAAATCTCTCAACCAGTTTATAAATATTATAAGTCAAACACCAGATTCTATTTCTCAATTATCTGATTTTTGTAAATATGTAAGATCGGTGCATCCAAATAATGCAGATGAATATCTTTATGGGGCATTTTGGGGGAGAGATTCACACGACAAAAAAAATAAATATGGTTTAGATACAACACCTGCCGAATATGATTTTGACAAAGGTGGAAAACATGATCCGCTGTGGCTTAATCTTGGTCTTATCATCGAAGCAATTAATTTTCATGTTGGTCCTCTAAAAGCAACGAAGGGCAAAGAGATGTTTCATATTGACATTGATGATGTTGTAGTTTCGGCACATCCTAATATGATTTCCAGTGATGGCTCGGTGTGTTTAATTCCTAATTCAACATCCCCCCATTATTTTTATGGAAACTATAATCTACAGGATGATATGTCTAAAGTACAACCATCTGATAGTGGTCCCATTCATTCCGACGCAGTCCTTTCTAAGGCAATAGCGTCGGGGCAAGCTCCAAATTGGATATTACAAAGAGTATGTGGTCAAGGTGATGGAGCGTATCGTGATGATATTGATCAAATAATTAACGCTATTCGGTATGAAAACGGTATATCTTCAATTAATAGTTGTGCGTTCCCATTTAAAAGCCCCCATCCATCCCCCGAAAATAAGGACTATCCCGCAAACTATTCGGGATACCTTAAACATATTTATGTGAATGTTGAATACTTGAAGGGATTGTTGACTAACAGTTCAGATATTCAGACGTATTTTCAGCTTGTTGAGAAATTGATGGAAGGAATCAATGGAGCATGTGGAACTTTTTGGGATTTACAATTGGTCAGTGCTCAAGGAGACTATACCCTTAGTCCATCCGATGCTGCACCGATGAAAATTATAGATTCCAAGTTCATGTCGTTTGGAAATCGTGGAAATGTATGGACGTTTGATTATTACGATGCCGATAGTTTGTTGCTTGGCATGGAATTCAGGCCAACATTGAGCAATGCTCAAGCTATTCGGACGATTTACGCTCCAACCAACAATCCAACGGGAATGAAAACAACTGTAACTAATGGAACTAATGAACTTCTTGATTATCAGTTCACAGACCGACTAAAACTCGCCGAGAATGTGGGTGATGCTCCTACCCCGAAGGCTGATACGAGTGGATTTGATGATACTATGCGAACGTTGCAACAAGCTGAAAAACCGGCTGATGGTTCATATCAAATAACGCA
>QGNH01001172.1_pt1 | contig 23587 bp, 22 predicted proteins | sample 1735481 | NCBI WGS metagenome assembly QGNH01 (sample SAMN09239004, study PRJNA386568) | Viral metagenome, whole genome shotgun sequencing project.
AACGTAATTCTGCATCGGTTTCTCTCCTGTTCCTTATGCCCGCCACGCCCTACTGGCCGGCGTTCTTCTGAAGCCCGCGATAATCGAGAGCCGCCGCGCCGAAATCCATGCGCGCCTTGATCTCGACGCCATCCACTTCGAAACCCTGCTTGGTTTCGATGTACACGCCCTGCTGTCCTTCCAGGTAGCAGTACTCCACGGTGTCGATCTGTGCGGGGTCCGCAATCAGATACCAGCCGGTGGTCCCATTCGTCGCGGCATCGAGACGCGGCTCGACCACCGGAATCAGGCTACGCACCCACTCGGGTACGACCTTGGTCGCATCCGCCGACGCGATATTGATCGGGTACACGAGCTGGAGCATGTAAGTCTCCAGCGCCGTCGGCACGGCAATGAACCGCGGAATGAGGTTCAGCGGAGTGCCCTGGGGTCCCTTCTGCAGCCGCATGGCACCGCGCCCCTTGCCCAACGCGGTCAGCGGAGCGGAGTTGGCAACGGTGGAATCGATGGCGCTGGCCACGCCGGTCAGCAGGTTGCCGTGATTGGCGTGGAACAGCGCCGTGGAGTTTTTGTCGCCCGCGTAGATTGCCGCCGGATTCGTCGTGATGATGGCCCAAACGGTGTTCGATTCGAGCTGCGCCGCAGCCACGCCGAGCAGAGCCGGGACGCGCGTAAACGCCTGAAGGTCGTCGTTGATGATCACCTTGCGGGTCAGCGCGACGATCTCGCCATAAGTGCCGAGCGCGTAGTTGATGTTGTTGTCGGTCAGATTGGCGCGGTGGTACTCGCCTTTCTCGTTCAGCGCCTGCAGGACGGGCGCATCGGCAAGCATCACGCGGTTGATGGGCTTGAAATCCTGCGCCGTGACCTGCCGGCAGAAGGGCTGGAAGGTGCGGGGATAGGCTTCGTAGCCTTGGCGCAGAGTTTTGTTGGCGACATTGGCCAGGATCCCCGGAAAATCCGAGGTCGATTCGGCGCCGCCCGCAAAAAACTCCGGTCCCCGCGACGGGCCCTTCAGCGCCAGCTCCGCGATCCGCGTCACATCCATCCCGCGGGGGTTGATGCCGCGGAACGTCAGCGCCTCTTTGGCCATGTCGATGAGCTTGAAATTGCGGTACTCGCGCGCCATCTCGACGGCCCGCTTCTGCTGCTCGGGGCCGTAGCCGTCGAGGTACTCCCCGAGATCGTTGCCGTTGTGGTCCCTGCGCCGCGCCAGGAAGAACCGGCCATCCGCGCGCAGCAACAGCGCCATTTGCATGCAAGCAAGGCGCTGCTCACCGCCGTCGCGGGTGACGATCACCGTGCCGGGAGGATCGAAGTCGTTGCCGTTTGCGTCTTTCTTGCCCTTCTTTTCGAGCTGTGCAAACACTTCCTTCCGGGCCTGATCGACGGGCACGCCCTTGGCGATGAACTCGCTGATGACGGTGTCGTCGACGCCATACCTAATTGCGGTCACGCCCAGCGATTGGATCTCGCTAACGCGCTGCCGTTCGGCCTGGACCGCCTCTTCCCGCGCGGCGGCCAATGCCTGTTCGTTCACAGCACGGGCATCCGCGCCCGTATCCTGCGTGGTCGGTTCCATGGCAGGTTTCTCCTTTTGTGGGCTGATTGCCCGTAATGCATCGATCACGCCGGAGTCCGGCGTGCCGAAAATCGTAACTTCCCCGGTCGGCTGCGCGCTCAGAAAGCAGGTGTTGAAATCGGCCGGCACCGTGCAGGGCGAAATCTCGAACGGCTCCCAGTCCGTCGCCTGGAACATGCCGATTTCCTTGTCGTTCAGGTAGGGCGGCTTGCCTTCCGGCATCCCTTCTGTTTGGAGCTTCTCGCGCTTGTAAACGAAGGTTCCGAAGCTGAGGTTCTGGAGGATGCCCGCACTGGCTTTGCGGAACATCTCGGCGCCGTCCTCATCGCCGAGATCGAATTGCAGGGTGGCCATGCCCTTGTCGCCATTGGGCCAGGCGCGGCGCACTACGCCCACCTGAGCACGCGTGCCGACCTTGCCGGCGATCAGTGACTTGAAATCGTCGCCCGTGAAGTGGGTGTCGAAGACCGGCGCGCCATTGTTCAGCCGGTCGAAGCGGCAGCCCTGCATGTCGAGCTGGAGCATGTACGGCTCGCCGGTAGCGCGATCAATCCTGGGAACAGCGGCCCCGCTGTACCAGACCACATCGATGGTCCCGTCCTTGGCGTTGGCCGTGCTGGGCAGGACCTGCGCGTCGGCGGAAAAGACTTCCGTGTTGGGACTGGCGGGCGGCGGCGCGCCGGCATCCCTCTGCAAATACTCTGTTCGCAAAAGCGGCATCGATGGCCTCCCTTATCCCTTCGCGTTGACGGCGATGTAATCGTTCTCGCCCAGCTTGTTCATCTGGTAGAGCTGCTTCTGAAGCCACGCGACATGGCCATTGAACTTGTCGTCGCCCTCGCGGTGCCACTTCACCAGGTGCTGGTAGAAATGGAAGTTCGACATGTCACCCGCGTCGTAACACTGCTTGCACAGATCGGTGAAGCGGGCGACGGCAGCCTGCTCGGCTGCGAAGGCATCGTTCAGAATCTCGGTGACGCTGTCGTGCGTGGCGGCGGGCTTCGGCTGTATGGTGGGCGCGCCTTCGAGGAACAGCAGCCGGCTGACGAGGTGCTTCATGTGGTCTTCGCACTGCTCGTGCAGTTGCTTCAAGCCGTCGGCCAGATCAAGTCCCAGACGCTTTACATCACGCTGGTCGAGAAGATACTGAAGCATCAGGGAGGCTTCGATGTCCGCGGCCTCTTGAAGGCCGCCAATTACCTGCGGGTTGCCTTTCATGTTTCACTTCCTTTTTGTGGTGGACTTTTTGGCTCGTTACAAGAATTCATCGGTAAGAATGGGCAAGCTTCTCGCGCACCAAGAGCAGACGCCAGCGGTCGGATCGGCCCTCACCCGGAAGCCGTGCACGTCACGCCAACCACCTCATCTCTTCCCCGCTGGCTGGACTTGCGGCGAAGTCCGCGAGACTCACGAACAGCCGGGCGTAAAGACCGTCCGCGAGACGTTCCTCATCGGTCACCTTCAAGAAGATTCCGCTGACCGAGAATGGAGCGTCGCCTACCTGTTGGTAGGCCGGCGTCCCAAAGGTCTTGAGGCACGCCGCGTTGAGCGCGGCTAAGGGTGTAGCCGCCAGTGGCCGCCCATAGCTAATTCCGAATAGAGATAGCAGAGATTAGTTTCGCGCCGATCGAGCGATTGAAGACGCTTAGCGCAATAGGCGATTCGGCAGCCTGTTGTCAAGGCAGCCCTTCACCGCAGTTTTTGTTGTTGTGGTATCGTTAGGCGGATAAGAGACGAAGGAGAACGCGACTTTATGAAACACGCAGTTCGTACCGCGATGTTTGTGTCTGCTTGCTTGCTCCTCGGAGTTGCTTCTGCCGCTGCGCAGTCTGCCAAAGCTCTGACGAACGAAGACATCTTGGTCCTCGTGAAGGTCGGCCTCGCAGACGAGGTCATCATCGCGAAGATACAGCAGGCCCCTGAAGAAGCCCTCGACGTCTCAACTGAAACCGTCCTTAACCTCAGCAAGGCTGGTGTCGGGCAGGGGGTCATCAAAGCAATGGTTGAACGCGCGGCGAAGCGTAGCCCGGAGAGGTCTACCCAGACCGTTGCCGCCACATCCTCGGTCGATGCCTCCACCAAGGAAGGTTCACGGCCACCCGCAAGCGAGCAGTGTACGACCAACTTCACTGAGGAAGTCACTCATAAAGGCATGCTCATCAAGGACAAGACATACAAAACGTTTGCGGAAGTTCGAGGTTTCAACAGGCTGAAGACTATCGACAAGTCGGCCCAGGTGCTGGCATTGCATGGATTCAAGAGCGTGACCGCAAACAGGGACGCGGGGGTCCTCACCGCCATTCAACCCGCCGCCAACCATAAGGAAGTCTCGATCAACATGGTCGTGAGCGACGTATCCCCAACATTACTCAGAGTGGAGCTGACCTTGGCATTGACCGGAGGACTCACGACGTCCGCCGCGGCAGTTAAGAAAGAGTTTTGCAGCATTACATCAGAATCCCTTCAGCCCTAATAAAAGCCGCGATAGAGGCGAGACACGGATTCGAAGCTGCCGCCCGCGCGCGACATCCCGGCGACCAGCAGATCCTTCACCATGCCGAGGTCCTCTTCCGAGAGCGCCGCGAATCCCTGGCCTTTGGACTTACCGGGAGCGGCTTTGCTGCTCGGCGTGCGCTCCTCCGTTCCGGCCGGCTGCTCCTGGCCGCGCAGCGTGGTGTTGCGCGGGTCCGAATCCAGGATGATTTCGAATTTGTCGACCAGCTTGTTGAACAACGCAATCTGCTCGATCTGCGTGGTGGGATCGTAGCCGTTCTCCAGCACCGCCTCGAACCATGTCTTCCGACCCATGCGGACGTCCTTCAAGACCGCCTCCGCATCCTTCACCGGATCGACGGACTCGAATCGCGGGGCGGTCCACTGGACTGTCCGCAGGCCGATCTTCGGTTCGTTGACGGCAGATTGTGGAATCTTGCCCTGAAGAATCAGCGTGTCGATGAACCGCCGCCAGACCGGCATTGCAAACAGCGGGATCAAAGTGAGCCATCGGAAGGCCTCGACTGTGTTGCGGAAGCCCAACATGCCGCCACGCCAGGAAGAGTAATTCACCTGGGACATGTCGCCGGTGCCGAGTTCATACGGCAGGCCGATACCGGCCATGATGCCCTGCAGCTCGGTCATCTTGTATTCGCGGTACCCGCCCGCTGCCGGCGGATTGTTGAACTTGACCACCTGGCCGGGTTTCAGATACTCGACCATGCCGGGCTGGAAGCTTTCGACGGGAAGCCCGCTCGACGGGTCAGTCCCGGCGAGTCCCAACGGATCGCCGTCGATGCCTTCCGGCTGCTCGACGAACGCGGTTACGCAGGCCTCGATCTTCTTTCGCACCCGCTCTGCGTCGCAATAATCGTCGAGATCCCGGAGCGCCATCATCACGGGCGCGAGCCACGGCACGCCGCGAACCTGGCCGGGCCGAAGCACGCGATAGACGTGCATGATCTGATCGGCTGGAACCGGCTGGCTCACAATTCCGCCTCGCGGATTGAGGATCAGCACCCCACCCGGGTGATAGGTGAACAGCCAATACGCTACGCGCCGGCCCGTCTCATCGAACTGCACGCCTTCCATCACGTGCCCGTTGACCAGGCCCATGGTTCGGGCCTGATCCAGAAAATCCGCTTCGAGCATCTGAAGCTGCAGCGGAATGCGAAGGCCTGCATCGGCGGGCCGCGGCCGGAATCGCAAAATCGCTTCGCCGCTCTCGGCCATGGTGCGGACGGTCAGGGTCTGCATGCCATAGAAATCGAGACGCTGCGGCGTGTCGCAAGCCTCGGCGAAGAACGGCCACTCGGCGTCGATGACCTTGTCGATTGCCGTATTACCGGTCTTGGCCTTCGGTACGATCCCGGTTCCGACCACGTTGCCGGCCAACTCCTCGACCGCGCGGGCGGCATAAGGATTGTTGCGGATCAGATCGCGGCTGCGGTTGCGGAGCCAGATAAGCGACCCCATCAACTCGACGTTGGCGTCGGTCGAGGCCGCGTACCAGCCGTGGCTTCGACGGCCGGCGGCGGCGCCGTCATATCGGAACCGCTGAGCGTGCCGCTCGAGATAGCCGGTGGTCAGTTCCAGGGCCACGCGGCTCCGCGCACGCTGCAACGCCACGCGCGGCGCCACGACGCTGATCGCCTTATCGAGGAGATTCATTTCGGCGAGCTGATTTCCATATGATGTGCCTGGCCTTTCACCAGCGGTCGTCCAGCGTCGGCCCGGTAGGTCCATCGCCGCGTTGATGCTGAGCGAACCGCACCCGGCTCCCGGTTTGCCCGCTGGCCTTCCGAATGTCATCTTCGATCTCCGCTTTCGCTTTGCGGAGTTCGTCTACGGAACGGTACGTCACCTCGCGCCCGTCCGGAAAGCGCACCTTCAGCGTCGGATTGCCGAGTGCCTGGTTGACCGCATCCAGGTTCGCTTGCAACTGTTGAATCGTTAAAGCCATATCAACTCCGTCCGAACCAGTTACGGCGCGGTATCCAAGGGTCATCGCCGCGCTCAACGGCAGTTGGAGCGTGCGTTTGGGGACTGGCCGGCCTTGGCGTCGCTACTTGCGACTCACTCTCTCCTCGCCTCGCCGCGACCATCCGTGCGAAACGGTCACAATGAACCGGCAGCTTCAACCCGCTGGCGTAAAGCGCATGCAGTGCTGCGTAAGCGTAGTTCCGCGCATCGAGCGCCTCGTTCCGGGCGTTGGCCGGCTTTCGCCACTCCTGCTTCGGAAAGCCGTTGTGATAGCGCGTAAACTTCTTCTCAGCGGTCAACTGCTCGAAGTACTCCAGGTCGCGTCCAATTGGGAAATGACAATATCCCGGCCCCGGCTTCCCGATCTTCAGCCGGTCGTAGAGTGCTGCCTTCCCCGCATCCACGCCGATCATGAAGAACGGCGTTTGATTCTTCCGGCCCGGCTTCCGCGGCCAGATCGGCGATTCGCCAGCGCGGCCCTTGGTGGCGTAGACACGACGGTTGTAGCGGTCGCGCGTGAAGCGCAATACGGTCGCGTCCTTGAACCCGCAGTCGATGCACGTCGCCACAATCCGCATCGGCAGCCCGGAGGCGTGCAAGTACTCGCTGAGCAGCAAGCCCTCCAAGTGATCCCACACCTCCGTGCGCATCACATCGCCAGGGATCACGTGGTACGCGATCGACCAGGACTCCTCGTCCCGGCCCCAGCCCACGATTTCCAACTCCAGCCGGTCGGCCTGTACGTCCACTCCGGCAGTGACCAGTGCGACCCCATCCGGCGCCTCGGCTTCGAAAGGTTCACAGCGGCTCCACAGAGCGTGCGCGTCGGTAGGCACTTCGTGGGTGTCTTCCCACAGCTCGGCCAGAACCGTATTCTTGAACGCCTTGAGAGTCTCCGGAGACTTTTTCGCTGCCAGGAACTCGGAAGCGATGTCGCCCCAGGATTTCTTCGGCGAGATCAACTGCGACAGCCGGAACCCCGGAATCGGCGAGGACGGATTCTGCGCTCGGTACTCGCCGCGCTCCACCATCCAGGCCTTCTGGTGGTGGGGAATCAACTCCTGGCACCCGGCGCAACGGTACATGGCCTCCTCGGGTTTCCCCTCGGGCCACACCAGGCCGGGCCCGGTCCCGTCGCCGAACACGAGCATCTGGAAGTCGCCGCACTTGGGGCAGGGCACGAAGTAATCGCGCTGGTCGCTTTCCCCCCACGCGAGTTCGATCCGGCTGATGCCCTTGATCGTCGGCGTGGATGCCATGACGATCTTTTTGTTGTGGGCGAACTCGGCGGTGCGCTGGACCGCCAACGACACCGGATCGCCCTCGCTGCCGGCACTGGCCGGATACCGGTCCACCTCATCGAGCAGCGCATATCGGATCGGCCGCATGGCCAGCCCGGAGGGCGAGATCGCGCCAGTTAACGTGATGTGGCCGGCGCCGTTGGCGAAGACCTTGTGCAGCGTAGTGTTATTTGAGTCGCGCGACTTGACCGGCGAGATCTTCCCGCGCAGTGCCGGCGTGCTGCGGAACATCGGCGCTACGCGGTCCTTCGAGAGCGCTTTGGCATCCTCGGTGCGAGGCTCCACCACCAGCACCGGGCCCGGATCCACGTCCGCAATGAATCCGAGAAAGTTCAGCAGCACCTCGGTCTTCAGGAGCTGCGACCCGGATAGCAACACCGCCTGGCGGCAGGGATGCGACGGGCTGAGGACGTCCATGGGCTCACGCTGGTACGGCCGCGAGCGCCACTGGCCCCGCTCAGCCGCAGCGCCGCCGGTGAGCACCCGGTTCTCGTCGGCCCATTGCGAAACCGTGATCTCGCGCGGCGGCAGCATCGCCGCGGCGCCCACTTCATGTATGGAGAACGGTTGCATGTTTAGAGGCCCGCGTCCGCGACAGCCTTGCTCACCTTCCGCAGCAGAGCCGAAACTTCTGCCACCAGCATGCGATGGATCGCCTTCTCATCAGCCACGGCCGCCAGCATCGGCGAGAGGCGGTCGGGCATGGCCATCAGGCCGTCCTTGACGATCGCGGAGAAACTTGCGGCGTACTCAGAGGCGCGGGCTGCCGGGATCAGCTTGCCGGCCCGCTCCTCGTATTCCATCTGCGAGACCTTCGCTTTGAATGTCTCGTTGACCGCCCGCGCGCGGAGGTAGGCTGCGACCGGATCTCCGGACGGACCAGGTTCCGGCGGCAGCGCGGAGCTACTACGCGGCGCCGGCGCGGCCTGCGCGCGGTTGAGCGTGTGCCCGGCGAAGGTGTTCTTCGCCCACTCCTGGTCGGCCCGTTCCGGATCGATGGTGCCGTCCGGCAATGGTGTGATCCGCTTCGTTTTGATGGCCTTCTCAACCGCGGATTTCGCGCAACCGCGCATCCGGGCATAAGCGCGAATGGAGATGCCCATGATTAAAGCTTTCCCGCCCTCGGAGCGATCAGATTTGGGAAAGGCCGACGCTTCGCCTCCCATTCGGGTCGCTCATTTTTCTGCGCGATTCTCGAACATTCCCCTTGAGGTTCCACGCGACCGGAGTGATGAATCGAGGTGCCATGAAGAAGCAGGACGTACAGATCGGATCGACCTACATCGCCAAGGTCAGCGGAGTGCTGGCCAAGGTGCGCATCACCCGCGAGTCGCCGCACGGCGGCTGGTACGGAACCAACCTGGCAACCGGACGCGAGGTTCGCGTCCGGGGGGCTGCCCGCCTGCGCCGCCCCGCAAACGAGCAGTAGAGAGGAAAACACCATGCGACTATTTGCCATCGATAACGACAACACCATCACAGCCTTCCCCGCCGCCGAGCAGATTCCGGAAGGCCAAGAGCAATTCGCCAGCGAAAAGGAGCTGGCCAAGCTCGCCGCCAACTGGGCCAGCGACCGGCTGGTCCAGATCTGGAACAGCTTCGCCGGAGTCGCCGGATTCGGTACCGACCTGAAGCCGGTCAAGAAGTTCACGGACCGCAAGAGCGCCGTAGCGCGAATCTGGAAGGCCATCCAGAAACTGGAGGCCCCAGCCGCGCCCCAAGTGGCCGACGTTGCACCGAAGGCCAAGAGGTCGAGGAAGGCGGCCAAGGCCGAGGACGGCGCGCCCACGGCGCGCGAAGGCAGCAAGAAGGCCATCGTGATCGAACTGCTGCGCCGCAAGGGCGGCGCGACGCTGGCCGAGATTGCCAAGGCGACCGACTGGCAGAACCATTATGCCGACGTCCAGATTATGCCGACCTGTGTGGGCAACCCGGCCTTTGGGGCGAGGATCGCTGCGATGGAGTCGGCATAATCAGAGAGCCTCCAGGAAGGCGAGCAGTTTGTCGGTCGGTCGGAAACGGCCGGGTTTTGTCTCTATCGGAGCTGTCTTCTCCAGAGCGCGTTCCTTGATCTCCAGATCCGCGTGCAGGTAGATTTGGGTCGTCTCGATCTGTTCGTGGCCGAGCCAGAGTGCGATCACCGAGGTGTCGATGCCGGCGCGCAGCAATCGCATGGCGGCTGAATGCCGCAATACATGCATGGTCACCGATTTTTCTGCCAGCGAGGGACAAACGCCGGTGGCGTTCCCGACGTATTTGGCAAGCCTGTGCTCCAGAGCGTCCCGGCTGAGTCTTCTTCCAGTCTGTGTGGTGAAGAGCGGCGCATCTGGCTGACCGGCCCGTTCGGCCAGCCAGGAACGCAAGACGGCGACTGTGCCCGAGGTGAGCGGCGTGATCCGTTGCTTTCGTCCCTTCCCGTTGCAGCTTACATGCGCACCGGTTCCGAGATGGACATCGGCGCAGCTCAGGCCGGTCAGTTCAGACGCCCGAAGACCGGTCTGGACAGCGAGGCTGAACAGTGCGGTGTCGCGCCGCCCGGCCCACTTCGACCGATCGGGCGCGGCGAGCAAGGCGTTGATTTCCTCCTCGGTCAGGAAGGTCACGAGCCGTCGCTCGAAGCGCTTTGGTGGAATGGCAAGAACGCGCTCGATGGCAGAAGCATGCTCTGGATGCCGAAGCGCCGCGTATCGAAACAGGGAACGGATGGCAGCAAGCCGCGCATTGCGGGTGCGCACGCTGTTCTTTCTCTGCTGTTCCAAGTCGTTGAGGAAGGCCCCGACCAGCGAAGCATCCAGATCGTCGATATCCAGCTTGCTTGGGGCATTGCCTTTCCTGTCTGATGCGAAGACCAGCAATAGCCGCAGGGTATCCCGATATGCACAGAGCGTGTTCGGGCTGACCTGACGCTGACGGACGAGGCGATCAGTGAAGAACGCCTGCAAAGTCGTGGCAAGTGCGGTCATGCGTCACCTCCAAGGTGGCGCTCAAGTCGATCGCCAGCCAACCCCAGCAATTCCGGTGCGGCCGAAAGATACCAGTAGGTGTTGGCAGGGTCGACATGACCAAGATAGGTTGACAAGATCGCCATGCGGGTCCCGGGTTCGCCTGCCTTGTAACCATCAATGATGGTATTGACGGCGAAGCCATGCCGGAGATCATGGATCCTCGGCCTGCATGCGGCCGAACGTGGTGAGATACCGCAATGGCGTAGCAGTTTCCGGAATGTCTCCAGCACGTTCTTGTAGCGCAGTCGCCTGCCTGCCGAACACGACAGCAATGCCGACGTGCCCGCCTGATGAGGACGATCATTGCGGCGCAAGTAGTCCTGCAGGGCCGTGACCACGGTTGGGTGCAACGGCAATTCGCGCAGCTTGCCGAATTTGCCGTTGCGGATCGTGAGCAGGCCATTGATCGCGTCGAAGTCATCGCTGTCGAGTCCGATCGCCTCTCCGACACGCATTCCGGTTGCCGCCAGCACGCCAATCAGTGTCCGATACGTTGCCTGCAAGTGGGACCCGCGCACGATCGCCGTCGCCGACATCAGGTTCGAGATTTCGTGTGACGAGTAGAGGTACGGTGTTGCTCTGCGTGCTCGGCCTGGCAGGATGCCCATTGACGGCACCTGGGTGGCAGGGTCGAGCCCATGGAGGTGTCGGGCGAAGATACGAACTTCGGCAAGTCGCCTGGAAGTCCAGCTTGCGTCGGCGCCTGCGGGGAGAGTTGCCCAAGCCAGCGCCGTTTCGGTTGTCAAACAGTTTTCGCCGCGATCTTCGACGAAGGAAACGAACTGACCGAGAAGTCTCTCTGTTTTGTCAAGCTTGTAACCAAGGGCGCGGCGCATGGCCAGATACTCTGTGAGAGCTTGGCGAATGGCGCTCATTGGACGTCTCCCGGCCATGGGCGCGCAATCATGCGCAAGCCGTTACGGTCGACCTTCGCATAGATCGCTGTCGTCCCGGTACGAACGTGACGCAAGAGTTGACCGATTTCCGGTAGTGACGCACCGGCACGTAAAAGTTGCGTAGCTGCGGTATGGCGCAGGCGATGCGCGTGGACGCGCCCGAGATCGGCCCTCCGTGCAGCATCCGCCACGATCGTGCTCACGCGAGTCGGAGTGAGATGGTGATAGGGAGCGACGCACCTGACGAATACGGCGCGGCCCAGTGCGTTCATGGGGCGGGCCTGCTCCAGGTATTCGACCAGCCGGAGGCCGACGTCCTGCGGCAAGGGAACGCGTTCTATACAGTTTCCCTTGCCGCGCACCACGATCGTGCCCGCTCGCCAGTCGATATCGTCCAACATGAGCTTTGCGACCTCGCCGCGTCGTAGTCCCAGCCGGACCAGCAGGGTCAGAATGGCAAGGTCCCGACAGCCGACGGGAGTATTTGCATGGCATGACGCAAGTAGGCGCTGAACCTGATCGGGCTCAAGCCCCTTGGGCAAACCCACCAATCGGCGACGGGCAACCGATGGCACGGCGCAGACGAGCGATCTTTCCGTGATGCCTTCAAGATGAAGAAAGCCAAGGAACGACCGAAGCGCCGTGACTGTCAACTTCGCGCTGCTGCTGCTTTCGCGAGGACACCGCGCCACCACAAACGAGATGATATCGGCCGGGCGCAGGTTACCAAGCTCCAGAGCATCTGCAGAATTCCTGCTATCCAGAAATGGGCGCAGACGATCGATATACCGCTCGACCGTAGTGGCTATCAAGGAACGCTCCATGGTCAAAAAGCGCCGGTACCGGTCCAGAATTACGCTTGCAGGGCCTTCCCCCACAGGCGCCTCAAGGGGAGGAGCTAGCTTCAGTCGATGGAGATAATCAAGGATCGGACGCAGGGTCATGTGCGTCTTGTGTCTAGCGAAGCCTGCGGATCTACGGTCGCGTAAGAAACGATCCGCCAGTCGGAATGACAGATCGCCCGCGGTTAATTCCTGAGCCTGCAGCCAATCGCTCAGATCGGCAAACAGTCTCTTCTTTCTGTGAACGGTACTTGGTGGGTATCCTTGCTGCAGCAGTTCGCCTTCAAAGCCCTGCAAAAGGGCGTCGCGTGAGCATACGGCCGGTGTTTCGATGGGTTTGACCAACATGAAAACTCCTCTTCTAGGTTTGAAAGAGGAGACCGTAGCACGTGGTCAAACGTCTCTGATTATGCCGACTCCATCGCGGCGATCCCCGCCCCACAGACCGGGTTGCCAACACAGGTCGGCATAATCCGGACGTCGGCATAATGTTCTTTATGCCGATGTCGGCATAAGGCGCACAGCATCCGGGGCTTCATCAGCGGAACGCTCACCAAGAAGATGGGCCTGACGGTCGAGTCCAACAAAAACGAGGCGGGCGACCGTTGCTATCGGATCGCCGAGTAAGGTACGCCGGCCTCCAAACCGCCGCCCGGAAACGGGCGGCTTTTTTGCGGCCAACGACGATTATTCGCTTGCTTCCAGGGCGTACCGAAGCGATGAATCGTCATGCAAGGAGATCAGCAGATGGCACGAGCCAAGAACAAGAAAACGACGGAGACGCCAACCCCCGGATTCGCGATAGCGATTAAGCCGAACACGGAATTGGGACTCGCGATGCTTATCGCGGAAACGGACGATGGCCGCTACGAGCCGGTCGCCGTAGTCGTATCTATCGACGAGGCGCGCGAGATCGCCGCCAGCAACTTCGCCCACCGCCTCAAGGAGATCGCGATGGGATGTGAGGACGTGGCTTGCCCCGCCCGGTACGCAATCTGGGCCCAAGGTCTTGGTGGTGACTACCGGCTCCTCCGAGAACACACAATCGAGGGGACCGAGAATAAGATCGAGTGGTAGCCATCCCCGTCCCACGCCGCCAGCCTCGCGCTGGCGGCTTCTTAGTTCTGCGGCTGGTGATTCGTCATGTCGTTGAATGCGCGCCCCGACTCCGCGTGTCGCGCCTGCCCACCAGTCCAATCCTGCCACCTGCGAATCACGACGTCGCAATACTTCGGGTCCAGTTCGATCAGGCGTGCCTGGCGCCCGGCCTTCTCGCAAGCAATCAAAGTGGTTCCCGATCCGCCGAACGGATCGAGCACAGTATCCCGGCTCTTGCTGGAGTTGCGCAGCGCCCGCTCCACTAACTCCACCGGCTTCATCGTCGGATGCAGATCGTTGGCCGCCGGCTTCTTGATAAACCAGACATCGCCCTGATCCCGCGCACCGCACCAGAAGTGATCCGTGCCTTCCTTCCACCCATACAAGATCGGCTCGTATTGGCGCTGGTAATCGGAACGGCCCATCGAGAAATGGTGCTTGGCCCAGATGACGAACGTGGACCAATGGCCGCCCATCTCGGTGAACACGCGGTGCAGTGTATGCAACTCCGACGACGACATGCAAATGTAGATCGCACCCTTGGTAACCGCCAGCATGTTGGTGCATGCATCCCGGAGGAACTGCTCAAAGCCATCGCCCAGATTGTCGTTGGCGATCTTGCGATGCGTCTTGCCGCGGAGCTTGTCCTTCATCGTCGCGCCGTAGTTCACGTTGTACGGAGGATCGGTGAAGACTATGTCGGCCAATCCGCCGGCCAGGACCTTCTCTACGGATTCCATCTGCGTCGAATCGCCACAGAGCAACCGGTGCTGGCCCAGGAGCCACACATCGCCTGAGACGGCGATGACCTTCTCCTGCGTCTCGGGAACGGCATCCTCGTCGGTCAGCCCGTCGCGAGTTTCCTCCGGATCGCACAGCAAGTCTTCCAGTTCCTCATCGGAGAAGCCAATGAGATCGAGGTTGAAGTCCTCTTCCTTAAGCGACTCCAGTTCGACCCGAAGCATCTCCTCATCCCATCCGGCATTCATCGCCAGGCGGTTATCGGCCAGCACGAGCGCGCGCCGCTGCGTATCGGTCAGGTGGTCCAAGACGATGACCGGGACTTCGGTCAGGCCCAGCTTGCGGGCGGCCAGCAGGCGGGCGTGGCCGGCGATAACGATCCCATCGGCGCCGGCGAGAATAGGGTTCGTCCAGCCAAATTCGGCGATCGACGCCGCGATCTGGGCGACCTGTTCGTCACTATGCGTGCGCGCGTTCCGGGCGAAGGGAATCAGCTTCTCGACCAGCCACGTCACTACCTGCAGGTTCGGCATGCGTTGTTTGGGTTGAGGGGATTTCTGAAACGGAACGTCACCCGAGAAGGCCCTATGAAGGCGGCGCGGTGCCGGAAGGCGCCGTCACCGCCCCACAGAGCTCTCCCGTATGGGGAGTTTACGCCGGCTTGGGCTGCGTCTGGGAAGGCGTGGATGCCCCGCCCGAAGCGGTCACCACCACCGGCACCAGAGCCGCCACCGTCTGCGAGATAGCGGCAGCCAGAGCGCTGGCAATCACCGGCGTCAGCGACGTGAACAGGTTCGCGACGTTGGCGGTGACAGCCTCGGCGCTTACCGCTTCGCCCGCGCCGGCTGCGGCGACGGCGCCCTTGGTCGTTTCGCTGGCTGCCGTGCCGGCCGGAGAGACGGTCTGTTGGCTCTCGGTCGTGCCCACCTGACTGGACAGCACGATACCGGCATTGATGGCGTGATCGATGGTGGCCGCATTCTGCGCGCGCCGGCTGGCCGTCTGCGCAAGGTCCAGGGAGATCGCTTCCCAGGCGCGCTGCCGCGCCAGGCTTTCACGCCGGTTGTCCAGCTCCTCGTCAAAGAGAAGCTTGATGTTTTCCGCGCCGCCCAGCAAACTCGGCTGGTGGGTGACGCACGGAGAGAGGTTCGGATTACCTTCCATACGGGAAATTCCTTTCGGTTCATGGTGCGTTTTGGGTTGTGCAGCCCGGAAGGCCGGGCCGCGTTAAGGAGTGGTCAAGGTTTATGGGGTGCTCCCGCTGCGAATGGCTTAAGATGCCTTCCGCCGTGGGCCATAATGTGGATTCGGGCCGTGATGCTTGATCGCCCGCGAGTCTTGTAGCTTGGGGTTCAGAGCCTCATCGACCGGCACGCCGCGCACTGCGGCGACCGCCGCGAACGTCTCGCCAGTCTCCGCGAGGACGGGCGTCTCGCCGGTAAGGTGCATCACCCGGCGAAGGATCACGTCACAATAGGCCGGAGAGATCTCGCAGCCGTACCCCTTAAGGCCAAGCAGATGGGCGGCCGCCATGGTCGTTCCACTTCCCATGAACGGGTCGAAGACCACGTCACCGGGATCGGAAAATGCCTTCAGAAAGAATTCGACCAGCGCGCGCGGGAACGGAGCGGAGTGCGATCCCTGGGAGGACTCGCTCTTCACTTCGATCACGTTGCTCGGGCGCGCGATGCCAGTGTGCCGGCCTTCCGAATCGGAGGAAAGGCTGGACCGCGTTCGTCCCCACGCTCCCTGGTTCTTCCCGCCATCGGCCGCAGCGCCGCGCGGCCCGGTGCCCAGCAAGCCACTTCCGGAGGTGGACTTTGGATTATTGGGCGAGTAATCAAAACAGTCTTCCGACTCGTGGCCGACTGCCTCGGGCCGGAACTTGATTTTCTGCTGGCGGCAAAAATGGAACACCGGTTCCCAGGCGTTCTTAAACCGGTTCCCCCAACCGCCAGGCACGCCATTGTCCGTCTTCCTCCAGCAGAGTTCGTCCACGAACCGCCAGCCCCACTGGCGCCGGTGGGCGATGACCAGATCCTTCACATATAGATCGCGCTCGCCGTTGTCGGCGTGCTCTTTGATGTTCAGGAAATAGGAGCCATCATCCGCGAGGATCGCGGCCACGTTCGCCGCCACGTCCCGATACCATTCTGCGTACTGGTCCGGAGGGATCGGCTTGAATCCGCTCGCGGAGTCGTACTCGCGCTGGGTGGCATAGGGCGGCGACGTGATGCAAACGTTCGCTCGCACGCAGTCGAGGAGCTTTTGGACTGCGGCCAACTCCCGGCAGTCGCCGCAGATGAGCCGGTGGTCTCCGATCAACCACACGTCGCCAGGCCGAGTGACCGGCTCGACCGGTGCTTCCGGAACAACGTCATCGACGTCGGTTGCTGGCTCGGGTTCGTCGGCGTCGGCCAGCAGCGCCTCGAGTTCGTCATCGGAGAAACCCGCCAGCGAAAGATCGAGGCCATCCGCTTTCAGGTCCCGCAACTCCGCGGCCAGTAGCGCGTCATCCCACCCGGCATTCAACGCCAATCGGTTGTCGGCCAGGATGTAAGCCCGCCGTTGGGTCTCGCTCAGGTGATCCAGCACCACCACCGGAACCTCAGCGAGACCCAACTTGCGCGCCGCCAGGAGACGCCCATGCCCGGCTACGACCCCCGCGCTGGAGTCCACGAGGATCGGATTCACAAAACCAAATTCCACGATTGAACCCGCGATCTGTGCAATCTGCTCTGGCGAGTGCGTCCGCGCGTTGCGTTGGTACGGCACCAGCCGTTCGGTCGGCCAGATCTCGATGCGCCGCGCCATCGCGGGCGTGATTGTCGGTGTGCTCATGCGGGGAGTGACCGTTGCGGGTCGCCGTGCGAGTCTATCTTGTGAATTTCACAAGATGCGGTAGGGTGGCCACCTCGTGTGGCCACCTCGTAAAACATTGCTGACTAACGAGATTGCGCAATACTCCAAGCCGCGGCCGGCGGCTGGGAGTCAGGTCCCGCGATTCGCCGGCGCGCCGGATTTGACGCGAGTTCACTGGCGTCGCCCGTCGCACCGCAATCGCGGCACTCGAAGCGCTCGCCCGCATCGTGGTAGCCGGTCTCCCGGCTGATGCCGTAATCGTAAGGCTTGATCGTGAGGTTGTTGCTTTCGCATTCGGGGCACATGGGTTGGAATCAAAGTCCCTGCGTCGACAGGAACGTGTGCCTGCTGGCGCCCTTGCGCCGCCCGATCCCCATGAATACGGCAGGCGCAATCATGGGCAGGTTCGCCAAATCCGCGACCTGCGCCATGCCGGTATTAGCCGCCCGGTCATACCAATAGCGAGTCGCGTCAACCTGCTTGCGCGCGGAGCATTCACGGTGATCCCTGGGATCGCGAAGGAACCGGATCGAGACGCCGAACTCCACCCATTCGGCCAGTCCGTGCGCCACGAAGCGCTTGGCGCGGTTCCTTGACGTGAATCCCGCACCGGAAAGCGGGTTGTCAATTCGGATGTTTTTACGCACGGGTGGTGTGATGTCCTGGTTTGGAGTTGCGGGTATGCCCGCAAAGGGAAGCAGAACGCGTTGCGCGTTCTGGGGCCACAATAAGCGATCTCACCCCCGGTATGTCAAGGACTTTATTGCGATTGAAATGAGGCGATTAAGTGGTGTCCATGTTTGAAACGCGAACTGGGAACTTCGTTCTTGGAAATCGGCGGGCATTCTGCAGCGCAAAAATCTCTCCCCCTGTGGCGCACCGCATCCGTTAGGGCGGCCAATGCTCGTCTGGCTGCCGCCGGCGCGTTCCTGGCGGCCCCGGCGCGCGGCACGTGCCATTCCTGTGGCCAACTCCATTGAGGATAACGAGGTGCCTTCGGTGGGACGATCATAGGTGCCCACGATCTTCCCTTTCAGCCCTCCGGACGCGTGGAACGAAAGACTCCCTTTATAAGCGGTTTTCGTCGTGTCACAAACAACGGTCAAAACATCTGTCCGATGCGTCCGTGCGTACCAGCCGACGTAATTACATCGACCTGCAAACGGACACATTGCGGTCGTTATCAGTACGCGCAGTCGCCATGGCCGCGGATACCGGGCACGTGGAACGGAAAAATCCCTTTATATATAAGAGAGTGGTTTTCGCAGTGTCACAAAGAACGGTCAAAACATCCGTCCGATGTGTCCACATGTACCAAAGCACGTCGCCACATCGACTTGCGGGCGGTCACATCTTGGCGTCCCTCTGTCCGTTTGTTGGGCCCACGTTTGGCATTCCACATGCCTCGCGCGATCGCATGGCGTTTCGATTTTCCTTGTGACACTGCGAAAACCGGCCCCTTATATATAAAGGGATTTTTCGGTTCCACGCGTCCGGCGCTTGCATGTGGCATCCGCAAGGTCAGGACGTCAACCTGGCAGGCGTGGCTGCGCATGCCCGGTTGTCATTGGTCCTTCCTCACTTTCGTGATCCGAAGGTCCTGGCCGCGGAGATCGCGCCACCCGCCCGGATGCTGGAGAGCCACGAACATCAACTCTTTCTCATCGTGTTTGTGCGCGATGAAGAGCATGAAGTCGATCCGCCATTCGTGCATGATCTGGTGTGCCTCATGGGACCGCGCCCCTTGGCCCAGGTCCGGCATCTCGTATGGTGTAGCCGCCTCCAGCACGTCTCCGATAACCTCGCCCGGCGGCCCCTGCACCAGGACGCGGTCACCCACTGCAAAAGGACGTTCGCCGCGCGCCAGCTTCCGCACGCGATCCTTTGCGAACGGCAGTTGGCATTCCGTGCACCAGAGATGGACCGGCCCCCACATCTCGGGCGCGACGGTGAGCATGGTGCCGCACAGTGGGCATGGTGGAAGCGGCGCTCTATTCCTCGATGCCCTTTTGCGGTGGCTCATACTTCACCGCGACCGGATCGTCTCTCTTGCAAGCCCACGCCCGTGGGAAATACCCACCGGGAAATCCGAATCATATCGTTGCCACACGCTTCAGTGGCGCACGGAAGATCGCCGCCAGATCCGAATGTCTGTGCTTGGTCGCGATTCTTGCGAGCATTACGAGTTTGGCCGGAGACGGCGCGCGCAACCCGCGCTCCCATCGACTGATGGTCATGTGATCGGATGTCCCTCTCCTACCATACTTGCCGATCTTGCCGATGGCCTGTCCCAACTGCTCCTGCGACCATTGCAGTCGCTTCCGTAACTCGCAGACTGCTCTGTTGAGTTCGGCAGTGGTTCGCTTTTCACCTGGCAATCTTGACTCCTGTGGCTGGTTTTCTAATTGCGCAGTGGGGTTGGAATCGTCAGATCGGCGAGCGCATGCGTGACCACACTTCGCTGGCCGAACCCCCGTGCCGTTTCGCGTAGCGCAGAGCCTTCTGGCAATCGCTTTTCTTGTTACCGATCCCGGCATGGACGAGTTGTTTGAATCGGGGCCGTTCGATCATCTTGCCGCACGCCGCGCACGGGGTCGCTTTGCTAGGTGGACGATATCGCTTGCGCTCACGAGAGACGCCTGTGTCCCAAACGTAGATGCACGATCCCCGCATCGTCACACCCACCTTCCGGCCGGCGCGCGTTCCAGCCCAATGGATTGACGATCTGAGGCTTTCGACCTGGGTGTCTGGGGGAAATACCAATCTCAAAACCTGGTCGTCCTTCAGTAGTTTGAGGCGGCGGACAACCGAGTCCCAGTAGCCCTTGCTGACTTTCGGCGCGTGTGCAGTTGGGATCTCCCGCCGCGTGATGGCGTCCCCCTCCGGGTCGAGAAACTTGTTTTCGGGTGTCTCCACACTGCATAGCGATGGGACCCGTATCGGTAAGTCCGGCCACGGCGCCGCGCATTACGCCATGCCGATACCGAGCCGTACTCGCCGGGGCCGATCACGAAGATTCCTTCCTGCGCGAGTTCGCCGATTTTCGTGCGATGCAATAACTTGGTTTTTCGACCTTTCGCTTTCAAATTCTGCACAGGGCAGTTTGGGCAGGGCGACCGAACGAAAAGCCGATTTTAGCGGCGGGTGGCGGGGAGAACGTCCCCTGCAGAGAGCTGGGGGCAGGGATGGTCGCGTAGCGGCCCCTCGCAAGATCATGGAAACAAAGGCCGCACGCATGTGGCGAGGCGGTACGGCGATCACTGCTGTACTTGAATGCCCATGGGTTTTCTGGGTACACGAGCACGTGCACGAATCACTGGTCTGAGACCTTTCCCGGATCGGCCGCCTGATGGGTCGCGGATGCAGCGGGTTATGATCGGGATCGAGGCCTATATGCAAGCTTCGTCATCGGCGTTCGTCATCCGCATGTACCTCCCCGAAGGCGTGCCAGAAGGAATCCGGATTGTTGAACGATCAAATTGGGTCGGACAGGCTGTGATCTGTCCTCACAGTCGATTCACCTCGGTCCGTGAGCGTCCGGAGGCGGAAAGCGCAGGCGTTTATGTCCTGCTTGGCCAGGAGGAGGAGAACGATCTTCCCATGGCCTACATCGGGGAGGCCGACCCACTGATTGATCGACTGCTTCAGCATTACAGGAACAAGGATTGGTGGACGTCGGTGGTGTTCTTTGTGAGCAAAGACCGGCAATTGAATAAGGCTCACATTCAATACCTCGAAGCTAAGCTGGTCCAGTTAGCGCGATCAGCAAACCGATGCCGGCTTGAAAACGCGAACCAGCCAGCGGAGCCGAGTCTTTCCGACATGGATCAGGCCGAGATGGAAGGATTCCTCGCGCACATGCTTCAGATCTATCCGATCTTGGGCGTGGACTTGTTCCAAACGCCTGGCAGGGCGGCTCCCGGCGTCACCTTATACCACTTGAGCGTCAAGGGCGGGCAAGCGACCGGTTTTGAATCAGGTGAGGGATTCGTCGTGCGTGCCGGCTCGCCGGCATCGAAAGAAACCAGCAAGACGCTGAAGGCGACGATTCTTCGGCTCCGCGATCAACTCGCAGAACTGGGCGTGCTTCAGGATACCGGCGACCAGTACCGATTCGTGCAGGACTATGTGTTCAATTCGCCTTCCACCGCAGCAAAGGTGGTCCGCGGGTACGAGATTAACGGGCGCACCGAGTGGAAGACCGAGGCCGGTGTGCCGCTGAAGGAGATTCAGAATTCAGTCCTGGATTTGAATAAAGAAAACCGATCATCGACAGCTACGGCACGGTAACAATCGCGGGCCTACCGTTTCGCGGCCGTTGAGATTTCGCTTGGAGCGTACTGGGGCCGCAGAGCCGAAACAGGCCAGCCTTGACCCAAGCGGATAGGGACCGGCTCGTAACGCTGAGGAATGAAGAAGGGACTAATCAACGCAGCGGGAAGCAGCCGGCGCAGTTGGGCGGTGAGCAGGTAAACCGGCTGCTGTGCCTCCTGAGGAAGCCGGGCGACAAGGCCGTGGTCCGGGGTACCGCGTCCGTCCATCGGACCGCCGGATTAAGCAACACCGAAACAATTCCGTCTTTGTGCGTCTTCGCACATTGTAGTATTATTTATCAGTTGACCGCATGAGGCCTGAACAAGATGGTCACCGGCGAGAAGAAACAGCCCGTTTTGAGCGGAAGTCCGTCGAGTGACGAACTTGGGAATGAAGCACGGCAGCAACTGCAGCGGCTGTTTTCGAGTCCGCTTTTCTCACACGCTCACCAACTCTGGCCGGTGTTGGAGGCTATTGTTGAGCAAAGTCTCGGCAATCACGAGACGGTCCCCTCCGAGAAGTCTATTGGTCGCGCCGTGCTGGGCCTGACCTTTAATTCGACTTCCGACTCCACGGTTCGTGTGCGGGTGCGCGAGATCCGGAATAAGCTGAGTCAATATTATCGTGGGGCTGGTGCCGGAGATCCAATAGAGATTCAAGTTCCGAAAGGCGGATATAAGGCCCGTTTTGTCAGGCGCAAGGTCGGCCCAATCGAGATCAGACCGACGGAGAAGAACAAGCCTGCCCCTCAGTTGAAGATCGGAGTCGTTCCATTCTTGGTTTTGGTCGACGGAGTATCTGAAGAATTTGGATTCAATGCCGCATTCTTGCTGGCCCAAGTCCTCGGCAGCACTCCAGGCATCGCAGTTCATAGTTCCCCAATTCTGCTAACCGCTCCTAGTCCAGACACCAGCCTTCGCGAAATCTCCAACTCTTTCAGCCTGGGCCAAGTTATTGAAGGCACGATTTGCATCGTTGATGGTTCCCTCAAGGCTACTGTGAACTTGACCGACACCGCCTCGCAGACCATCACTTGGAGTGACAGCTTTGAATGTGCCATTGCCGACTTCGGCTTCGTCAGACGCATCGCAGAAGCAATTACAAGCCGATTTGCGCACGTCGAACCCGGATCTCTACGGCATCGGATCATACCTGGCAACGCAATCGCTGCGGACCACTATTGTCGAGGCGTCCGTTCATGGGCCGAAAGGACACCCAGAGGCGTTTCCGAAGCCGAAGGCCATTTCCGACTAGCGGCGGCCGCCGATCCAAAGCATGCCGCAACGTATGCTGGCCTGGCAAATTGTGCCCTATTTCGCGCGATCCTAGGGCAACGGCCGTCGGACTTGGCGCCGGTGGCAATTGAAATGGCGGCAAGGGCCGTAGGCTGTGATCCCGACAGCGCTGATGCTCATGCCGTTCTTGGGGCGGTCCGAAGCATCTTTCAGCACGATTGGCCAGCAGCCGAAGCGGAATACATGGTGGCGGCGCGACTAAATCCAGATTCGGTCGATCTTCTCGGGTGGTATTCCGGGCATCTGGCCGTTCTGGGTCGAGCAGATGAGGCCATGCACACAGCCAGACGCCTCGAAGTCCTTGACGCTCATTCACCGTTTATTACGGCCCATGTCGCAAAGGTCCTCTATTTCTGTGGTGACTATGGGGCAGCCAGTTCGCGGTTCGAATCGATCATTGCCTTTGCGCCGCAAATGGACATGGCGCACGGTTTTCTGGGAATGGCCCTCTGCGCTGGTGGCGACATCGCTCAGGGAATCTGGCATCTTGAACGAGCCGCGGACTTGACCGGTCGAGCAGATGGCTACCTCGGACCGTTGGGCCACTATCTTGCCAAATCGGGAAAGGTGCTGCGAGCGCAAGAGATCGCCCAGGAACTCGAGAGTCGCTCCGCGGTCGGTTATGTACCGGCCACCCAAATTGCGATTGTTTGGGCAGGATTAGGGCAATTCGACAAGGTCTTTCGCTGCCTCAACCAAGCGGTCGATGACAATGATTTCTTCCTCTCCTTGTTGAAAATCTGGCCGCCCTTCCAGGCGGTCCGCGATGATCCTCGGTTCGTGGCCATCCTCCAACGCATTGGCTTGTAGCGTAGGAGAGTCCCCGAAGTCGGTCGAATTCAAACGCTGTTAATAACAATTTCGTACTTCTAATTCGCGCTTCGAAGCGCCACACTCGAGGGACTGGTTGCTGCGAGAATCGTATACCCGCTAAGCCAGGAGGCGTCCATCAATGCGGCATGATTGGCATAAGAAGATCGCGCGAGGTCATGAATCTGGATGCCGGAAAGCGGCCTCTGGCCGTTCAGTAGCGCTGATCGTGCTGCTGGGACTGGCAACAGCGGCTGCCGTTTACGGGGCAGACGGCGCCACGTTCGTCAGTGAGACCTACCCGGACGGTACGGTGGTTCCGGCCAGCCAGGGCTTCACCAAAAGCTGGACCATTCACAACAGCG
>QGNH01001364.1_pt1 | contig 23494 bp, 31 predicted proteins | sample 1735481 | NCBI WGS metagenome assembly QGNH01 (sample SAMN09239004, study PRJNA386568) | Viral metagenome, whole genome shotgun sequencing project.
CGCGTCGAGCGGGCAAGCCGTGCGCCTACCACCCGAGCCCGTGAAGAAGTAACCCACACAGGAGCGTGCCATGAAGAAGCCGACCATGATGAAGACCAAGGTCAAAACCCCGGAGCGTCCGCAAGGCAAGCCGAAAGGGCGAGCGAGCGGGGTGAATAAGCCCGTCGAGAAGCCATCCATCCCGCAGGTCGTGGCGGAGAATCGGTATGGTCGGCCCACGCAACGGCAGAAGATGGGGTGATGGATCAGTTCTCGCTATTCGGGAGGCCGGCAGAGTATTGGCTAGAGCTGCAAAAGCGCATCGACGAAACGCCGAACGCCGAGCGATACCTGATGGAAATTATCGACCTACGTAGCCGTGTGGCTTTCTACGAAAGTCGCATCAAGGAGATGGCGACCGTGATGGAGCGCCGTGCGCTCTGAACCATGCCTGTCCTGGTGCGTTCCCGACGCGCATGGCGATTGTAAATACTGCGGATGGCCCAAGGAGCGAAGCAAGATGGCACTGAAGTACTATGACATCGACCTTGATGCGTTCCGCGAGCCAACGCAGGAAGACATCGACATCATGCAGGCCGGCGTCCAGGCGTACGGCCAACTGCGCACCGCGATTACCCAAACGCAGGAGCGGTTGATGGCGTCGATCGCGGAGATCAAGCGGCGCGGGCCGGTGATGGATGTGCCAGAATGACCATGGAACTGGCGCACCAGGCGTGACGCCATGCCCCTCCAAGCCTGGAACAGCGTCAACTACCCAGACCCCGGCACTGGCGACATGGCGGTCCGCTATCTCGGTTTCTCCGGCCACGGCACATACTGGCTCGCGCTGCCCATGACGCCGGGCGGCAAGTCCCGGCGCCAGCAGCGCGACTGGGCGCTGACGCTGATCGAGGAGGCGATTGAGACTGGCCAAGGGCCGGGCGAGGTGGCGTATCGCGAGCCGCCCCCTTCGTCGATCTCGCAGTTCTGAGAGTGGCGCGTGGCCAACCTACGCCACGCCGCGGTCCGCGCGTATGAGCGACATGGGCTGTTGGTCACCAACGCGGACCTTGACGCTGCCGCACTGGACATCATCGCGACTCTGGCCGACACGTTTCCACGCGCGGTATTGTTGCAAGTCAAGCCGACCGGTGTAGAAATCTGGTTGGTTCGGCTGTGTGGCCGCGCCGTGCGGGTGGCGTACTTACCCAAGTACGCCACCATTATGAGCGTGCTGCCCGATAGATCGAACTGGCAGGAGAGATAGCCATGGACAAGCGCCTCCTCCGCACCACCACCAACATTGCCGGCCTACTGGACGCCAACGGAGACCCGATCCGCGAGCCACCGAAGATCGACATCCGGTCCCTACCCGAGATCAACCGGCGCGACTTCCCGGTGTTGCCGGCCGACATGGAGATGCGGCTTCTGGCGCCCGCGAACGGCGCGGACCCGTCCATTGTGCTGTTCCACCCCGGCAGTGAGTGCCATTTGGAGGTGCCCGTGACGGAAATGAACAATCTTGCGCTGCACGTTGAGCGGGTCCGATTCGCGGTCGAGCGGCTGGCGATGGGGGTGTTGCCGGATGCCGTCTGAGCTGATCACCGCCCATGACATGATGCTGGAGGCCGGCAATGCGGCGTTCGATGTGGTCCGTGATATCGGAACCGCCCTTGCCGACCAGTTCGATGCGGGAGAATTCCCCGGCCTGACGCCAGCCGACGCGGTGCGGCTGTTGGTGGCGTCGCTCCCCCGGCGGGTGGAGGTGGACGTGCATAAGGATCGAGCGGATGGCGGGTGAAGAAGTCCCACCGGGGCCTTTGACGATGCAATACGATGTGAGCAGCGACGGCTGGTTTATTATGACGGGAGACTCCAGGGGGGTTGCGTGGACATCGATTGGCCCGGCGCAAATCATCAGTGAGTTCGTTGAGGCGGGAGAGGGCCTGACTGATGGTATCCGCCGGCTGCTCTCCGTCGATCGCGCCGCTAAGCCAGTTGCAACGCGGATCAATTTGCCCGTAAGCTAACCACCAGCGACCGCGGCGCGGATTACCCGGGCGACCTCACCGTTTCGAGCGGGTGACAATTTGGCGCAGGACCCTCTGAAGGCCCCCGACAGCGGGCGCATCCGCATGCCGCCCGTCGATAGCGCGATGACCAAGATAGCGCCTCGCTTCTCCTCCCAGGACGGTAAGGGGCGGCTGGCGATGTCCGCCTATCCGATGGAGGCCAGCGCCAAGGAGCGGCTTCTGGAGCGCGTCCGCAAGAACATGGAGCGGGCGATCAGCGCCGAGTCGGAAAACCGCAAGTCGGGCCTCGACGATCGGATGTTCAAGATCGGCCAGCAGTGGCCGACCGAGATCATGGCACAGCGCAACCTCGACAAGCGCCCCTGCCTGACGGTCAACAAACTGCCGACCTTCGTGCATCAGATCGTCAACGATCAGCGGCAGAACCGGCCCAGCATCAACATTAATCCGAACGGCGATCGCGGCGATCCCGAGGTTGCCAAGATGTATCGCGGCCTGATCCGGTTCATCGAACGGGATTGCGCGGCCGACATCGCGTACGACACGGCGTTCGATGACGCAGTGACCATGGGGTGGGGATACTGGCGTATCACGCTGGAATGGGAGGCGCCGGACAGCTTTAATTGCGTGCTGGCGATCCGTCAGGTGCGAAACCCGTTCAGTGTGTATCTCGACCCAGCCCACGTTGATCCGACCGGAGCCGATGCCAAATGGGCATTCGTCACGCAGATGATCAGCCGAGCCGAATTCACGGAGAAATATCCCGGCGCGACGCAGATGCCGTATTCGGATGGCGGCATCGGCGACCGTGTGAATTCATGGGCGACGAAGGACGAAATCCGCATCGCCGAGTATTACGAGATCGAATACAACGCCCGCACACTGATCAAGCTGAACAACGGACACGTCGGCTGGGAGGACGAGATTGACGACATCACGAAGGGATACCTGAAGCGCGGCAAGCTACAGAAGGTCGAGGAGCGTGAAAGCCAGGTCCCTACCGTCATGTGGTACAAAGTGACGGCGGTCGATGTCCTGAAGGAAGAAGAGTGGATCGGAACATCGATCCCGATCGTGAAGGTGATCGGCGACGCGACTGATGTCGAAGGTAAGCTGAAGCTGTCGGGGATCATTCGCCACGCGAAGGATCCACAACGGATGTACAACTATTGGAGCACCGCCGAAACGGAGCTGATCGCCTTGCAACCCAAGGCGCCATGGGTGATGGAAGAGGGGCAGGGTGAGGGTCATGAGGATGATTGGAAAAACGCAAACATCAAGAACATTCCGGTCCTATATTACAAGGGCACGGCAGTGGGCGGAACGCAAGCGCCGCCGCCCCAGCGGCAGCCGATGTCCGGTATTCCCGCTGGAATCGTAACCGCCAAACAGGGCGCCGCTCAAGATATGATGGGGGTGACGGGCGTTCGCTTCGACGCGACGATGAATGAGCGGATGATCGATGAGTCCGGCCGCGCGATACGCGAGTTGCGTCGCTCTGGTGATCTAGGCGCTTTCCACTACGTCGACAATTTGGCTCGGTCACTTCGCCGCACGGGTGAAATCCTGGTCGAGGCGATCCCGCTGGTCTACGATGAGGCGCGCGTGGTGACGATTCTGCGCGAGGACGACAAGGAAGAGCAAATCAAGATCGATCCAGGCTTGCAGCAGCCCAGCGGGGAGGAGCGTCGGCCAAACGGCAAGGTTCGCAAGCTGTTCAATCCAACCGTCGGCAAGTATGGCGTCACCGTAACGATAGGCCCGAGTTACGCGACGAAGCGGATTGAAGCGTCAGAGAATATGATGGCGTTTATGAAGGCGCTCCCGCAGACGGCGGCGCTTGTTGCAGATTTGTTCGCAAAAAATCAGGATTGGCCAGGCGCAGAGGAGATTGCCGCCCGGTTGGCAAAGACGGTTCCGCCGCAGCTTATGTCACCCGACATGAAGGATGTTTCGCCACAGGTGCAAGCTATCCTTGCCGGCCAGGAAAACTCTATCAAGCAACTAACCGAGCAGTTGCGCGCCGCGATGGCGCAGTTGCAGGATAAGGGCGCCGATCGACAAATTGAGGCGACCAAGATACAGACCGACTTCGAGGCCAAGTTGTTGAAGATCATCAGCGATGTGGAAACAAAGATGGCCGGCCTGGATCAGAGGTCGCATGACAATGCGAACACGCACCGAACTGCCCAGATCAAGGAGATCGCCAACGTGACAAAGGAAGTTGCGCGGTCGGTCGAGCCGGGTCTTGGGGATGGCCCGACTTCTTCTCCTGCGATGCAGGATCAACCCACAACAGGGGCGGATACGATCCCCGATGCGGCGCGGCAGCACTTGAGGCCGGGCCGGAACACGCAATTTGCCAACGGGCAGATATGGACGGTAGGAGACGGCGGGCAACCCAGGAGGGTGGCGTAACATGGCGCGCGTAACGGGCGCGCTCGTCAGACATGCGGGCGTGCAACCGAAGGAAGCGGCGTGATGGGCGGTCGGTATCCGCTGTGGTGGCGAGCCGAAAAGAGCCGCAGGCGGGAGGCGGAGGAACTCAGGCGGTCGCTGACGTTGTGCGGTCGTCTGCGCGCGGCTTGGCTCCGCTGGATGGCCTGCGAATGAGCGACGCTCCCGACCCATGGTCCCCGGTCCACCACGAGGAAGCTGACGACCCCACTGAGACAACCCCTGCGTCCGGCAAGCCGCGCGACTCCAAGTTGGCCGCCGAGCCGCCGCCCCTTCCCGTTCCGATCCCAATGGCTATGGCGCTGATGATCCCGCCCGAGTTGATCGCCGCGCTGTCCAGTCTCGCCGGCACCATGGAGCGCATCGCGACCGAGGTTTCGGCCCAGGGGATGGCGATCCAGGAACTCGCGGCGGCGATCGCGGCCAGAGACGCATCCCAAGACAAAGTGTCTTGACACTTGACGCCCGCCGAACAATCCGTCTAGATGTTGTGCTTGAGCCGACCGGTAGGCGCCTAACCGGGTGAGGTTGTCCATATTAAGTAGGGATTTCCCCGCTCAATGGCTGTAGCGCCCACGCGTCGCGGACCCGACATTATCCCTGCCCAATCGATCCCGCTTTCTGCGGTGAACGACCAGCCGTTGCCCGGCGCGGCGGCCCCCCCCGTTTCAGCCTCTGCCCACCCCGACGATCTTTCGGCTGGCGTGGCGAAGGAGATCACCGCCGAGGAGCTCGCCGCCGCGGAAGTTGCCCGGCGAGGCGTCAATCCGACGGAAGCCGAAGCGGCAAACGCCCCGCCAAAGAAGCCGACCGGGATTGACCCCACGCCGCCTACAGCCGCCGATGACAATGACGGCATCGTTGTTCCCGCAGACCTCCCCAACTACGCGGCACGCGAGATCGCCAAGATCCGCAAGCAGGCCCGCGAGCGGGTTGACGCCGCGCTGAAGACCGCCAAGGGCGAGGCCGGCGAAAGCGAATGGCAGAAGCTCTACGAAGCCAACCGCGACGCCATCGTTGCGGGGGCGAACGACGCTGCTGCCAAGGCCGCGAAGGCTGCCAAAGAATCACAAGAGACCGCGGCCGCCGCGCAGAAGGAACTTGCCGAACTCAGGGCCAGGCTGGCGGTTGAGACGAAGCCCGAAATCACGGACCCTAAGCCGACCCGCGCCAACTTCGATGATCCTGATGCCTACGATGAGGCCCTGGCTTCATGGGGTGAGCGCGAAGGGCTACGCAAGGCCGACGCGGCGCGCGCAGCCGAGCTTGCCCAGCAGGAAGCCGACCGCAACGCCGCCGCTGAAGTCGAACAGGCGAAGGCGGTCGAGGCGCAGAAGAAGGCCCAGGAAGCCGAGGCGCTGAAGTTCCAAGAGAACTGGCTGGCTGCGCGCAACAGGGCGGTCGAGAAGTATCCCGACTACGCCGAGGTTGCCGAGGCGTCGCCGGAAGACGGCGGGCCCACGATCACCGACGCCATGGCAGCCGCCATTGTGCAGGTCGAGAACGGCACTGATGTCGCCTATCATCTTGGCCAGAACACCGACGAGTCGGAGCGCATCGCGAAGATACCCAATCCGGTCCGGCAGTTCATCGAGATTGGCCGTCTTGCCGAGCGTCTTGCCGCCCCGACGCCACGCGTCCGACGCGCCCGGCCGGTGGAGATCATCACCGACGCGCCAAACGCGGCCGACACCACCGATGCCGAGCCGAGCATGGAAGCGTATGCCGCGCAGCGAAACGCAGAGTTGCGCAAGTCCCGCCAACCGTTCTTTCCGCCGGGCGGCGTGCACTAAGCCTACCCACCGGCTCGCGCCGGGTTGACGATCGACCATCACCGGCACGGCCGGGTCAGCACCGAGGCTTATCTCGGGTTTCAAGGATCACACACCATGACCAGCAACCCATAGGCTGCGGCTTTGCCGTGGCGTTCGACCACAGGAGTCCACCGCCATGGCCACCAACTCCCTTTTGACTCCTTCGCTCATTTCGAAGGAAACTTTGGTCATCCTCGTCAACAATCTGGTGGCGGCCGGGAAGGTCAATCGCCAGTTCGAGAATCAGTTCGTGAAAATCGGCACCACGCTGACGGTCCGCAAACCGAACCGGTTCACGGTGACGCTTGGGCCGGCGCTGCAAATCCAGGACATCACCGAGCCGCAGACCTCGATCACGATCTCGACGCAGGCGCACGTGGACTTCCAGTTCTCGTCGCAGGAACTGACGTTGACGATCGAGGAATACAGCGAGCGGTATTGCAAGCCCGGCGCCGAGACGCTGGCGAACACGATCGACACCTCGGTCCTGGCGCTGTTCAACCAGTTCGCCAACGAGGTGGGCACCCCAGGGTCGCCGCCGGCATCATTTGCCTCAATCGCCGCGGTGGGGCAGCGACTGGACGAGAATGCCGCGCCGCAGGATGGCCGCGTGCTGATCCTCAATCCGCAGGCCTACTGGGCGCTGGCCAACGGCGTGTCGAACCTGTTTACCCGCTCCGTCGCCGAGCCGGCCCTGAAGGGCTTCCTGGCCGCGATTGCCAACTTTGAAATCTACCTCGACCAGAACATCCAGGCGCAGACCGTGGGCAACTACGGCGGCACGCCAGTCGTCAATGGCGCCAACCAGACCGGGGCCTCAATCATCACCAACGGCTGGACCGCGAGCCGCAGCGCGCTGCTGAACGTCGGCGACGTGATCACTTTCAGCGGGGTCTATGCGGTCAACCAGCAGAACTACCTGTCCACCGGATCGCTGAAGAACTTCACGATCACCAGCGTTGCCGCGTCGGACAGCGGTGGCAATTCGACCCTGCAAATCTTCCCGGCCATTACCACAACCGGCGCCTACCAGAACGTGAGCAATGCGCCGTCGAATGGTGCGACGATCACGGTGACCGGCAACGCCAACACCTCCTATTTCCAGAACGTCGGCTTCTGTCGCGACGCGATGGGCTTGGTGTGCGTGCCCATGGAGCTGCCGGGTGGCGTCGACTTCGCGGCGCGGGAGATGTTCAGGAACATCTCGATGCGGATCATTCGGGCCTATGACATCTGGAACGATGTTACCCCTTGTCGGATCGACGTTTTGTTTGGCGTTTCTGCGTTCTATGATTCCCTCCTTGTTAGGTTGACGAACTAGTCGGAAGTCATTGAAAATACTTATGTATGGGTTGGAGTTGACGCAGTAACCCGATACGTGTAGCGTTCTCTCCAGATAACGGAGAGGGACGATGATCACAAAACTGAAGGTTTGCTCGAAGTGCCACTTGGAACAGCCTATCGCGAACTTCGCGGTGACGAATGCGGCCAAGGGATGGCGGCGCGGCTTTTGCAAAGCCTGCGACGCAGCGAGAGTGCGCGCGCACTACGCCGCCAACCCGGAGTACCGGGCCAAGACGAAGGCCAACGCGATCAAGCAGGCGAAAGCAAATCCGGAGCGGCAGGCGTTCCGCGCTCGCAAGGCCAAACTCAAAGCCGACTACAATCTTACCCTGGAGCAGTTCGATCAGTTGTTGGCCACCCAAGGGGGGTGTTGCGGGCTTTGTGGCGTTGGACATCACGGCGTCACGGGGGCCAGCGACCGATACCATGGCAGCAAAAAATGGCTATCTGGCAGTTGGCGTGTCGATCACGACCATGGCGCCGGCCATGTGCGCGGCCTATTGTGTCACGCATGCGACACGAACTTGGGCGCCTACGAATCTCTCATGGAGAAAGTCGGGGAGGCCGAGTTGCTTGACTACCTGACCCGTCCCAGCCCCGTCCTGGCGCTCCCCGCACCGCCGGCTCCCGAGGCCGCGCCGGAGTATCGCTACGTGGCCGACCTGCCGCCGCGCTACACGCGCGGGGCCTGCACGGTATGCGGCGCGGATCAGCACGCGGGAGGCTTGTGCTTCAAGCACTACATGCGCCAGCGCCGGAACGGCGATCCGGGACCGGCGGAGAGTTTGCCGAGAGGAGTGCTGACGGCGGCCGACGTGCTGGCCATTCGCGCAACACCTGCGGCCTGGGGCGTCGGGACGCGGCTGGCCGAGCAATACGGTGTGACCGTCTCCATGATCAGCAAAATCCGCAAGGGCACGGCCCGGTCGGATGTCACAGAGGAAGCCGCATGACCGCCGACGCCATCATCGCAGCGAATCCTGCCTTTGGTTTCGAGAAGGCGAAGGTCGGGCCGTATGACGGCCTGATCGGCACTGAGCCGGGAACCGCGAAGCGGGTCGCCGTGCTTTATTGCGCCGGCATGCACGTTACATTCGACTGGCCGATGCGTCCGGAAACCATTGATGTGGCTTGGCAAAACCTGGAGCGCGCCGTCTCCAACGGCATGGAGGGGCACGCATGAACCGCGCCGTCCGCCGCCTGATCACTGCCCAGAACCGCCCCTCGGGCATGTTCTATGGCGAGCTACAGCGCCGCGCCACCGAACGCGCCTACCGCGAGAAGCTGCGCGCGCAGATGACCGAGGAGGCGAACGGCGCGCCGATCCCGCCGGACATCGCGGCGGGGATGACCAAACCGCGTGATACCGAGGAGCTTTACCAAATTGGCGTGACCGTCAAGGCAACCGGCGAGGTGAAGTTCCTTGGTCCAATGATGAGCGGCGACGGCCTCGGAACGGCGGTCGAGGCGATCAACCGACAGATACTGACTGGCCAACGCGATGACTGGACCCACGCAGAGGCTTACCCCATGACCCGAGTTCAGGAGTTGGCAGCATGAGCGGCAGCAACGAACCAGTCACCACCGGCATCCGGACGGTCACGTCCAACGTTCGGCAGTTGTCGGACGGCAACGGGCTGCACGGTGGGCCAGGCACGGCGCTTGGCATCAGCGCGCTTGACCTGGTGGGCTTCTTCGGCGCGACGCCGGTGCAGCAGCCGGGCGGGCCGACCGAGGCCGCGGTCTCGGCGGCAGCGGCGGATGGATCGGTGGCGGTCATCAACACCACGGCGACATCCGTTACCCTGACCGCGCCCAACACCACCGGCGAGCATGCCATTACACCGATCGGCGCAACCGCCACGTGGCGCGTCACCTCGGGCGACGTGGTGCTCGTGAACATGCCGACTGTCACCGCCGGTCTGGGCATCGGCAACGTCCGTGTATCGTCCACCGGCACGCTGGGCGTGACGTTTTCCAACTTCACCGCCGCAACCCTAACGCCGACCGCATCCATGAGCTACGCCGCCGCGGCGGTGCGCGGATTCGGCAACCTGACCGGCACGCTGTCGCCGGCCGCGGTGGGACCAACCGTGATCCAGGAGCAGACCTTTGCGGTTCCTGGCCTACCTGCCGGCGCACTGGTCGCGGTCAGCAAGCCAACCGCGCAAGCGGGTCTCGATATCGTCGGCGTGCGCGCGGTGGCAAACGGCATCCTCGGCATCACCTTTGCCAACCCGACCGCCGCGACGATCACGCCAACCGCCTCGGAAGCCTACACCATTCTGGCGCTGGGCAGCGGCATGAACGCGGTCAGCAACATCATGCTCATCGAGGAAACGCTGTCGCTGACCGCCTCGACCAACGCGGTCGGATCGACGGCGCAGGGCGCGGTGGTCACCGGTCTGGCCGTGAGTGATGCCATCGTCGGCGTGACCAAGCCGACCGCACAGTCCAATTTTGGCATTGTGCAGGCGTTCGTGTCGGCGGCAGGGACCATCGGCCTGACCATCGCCAACTTCGCCGCGGCAACCGTGACCCCCACTGCCGGCGATGTGTATGGCATCACGATCAACCGACCAAACCCGGCTGCGCCACTGGCGGTGGTCAGCGCGCCGCTGACGCCGGTCTCGGTGGCCGCCAATACGACCGCCGAGCAGCAGTTCGCGACGGCGGCATTGGCCAATCTGGTGGCAAGTTCTGTGGCGTGGGTCAACAAGCCATCGGCAACGTCAGGTCTCGGCATCGTCAACGTCCGCGTCGTGGCCGCTGGCACTCTCGGCATTACCTACGCCAACGTCACGGGGGCGGCGATCGTGCCGCCCGCCGAGACCTATCTCGTGGGCAACTTCCAAGTTCCGCTGGGCGACGCGGCAACCGAGTGGGTGCAGAGCGCCGAGTTGATCGAGCAGAGCACCGACATCCTGTCCAACTCGATGCGGTCCGCGCTGGTCAGTCTCGGCTTGATGGCTGGGGCGTAACTCGGTAGGGTTGCGCGCCGGCTCGGTGCCGGGCGCCTGACCGGCGGGTGGTTTGGCCGGGTGGAGAGACTGAATGACCCCAGCCGCCATCATTGCTTGGCATGAGGAAAAGCTTGCCGGCCTTCGCGCGATGGAGCCGACGCTGGCGCTGGCTTCTGCTGCACCGCCCAGCAAGGAGCGCGACACGACGCGCGGCGCGTTGGCGGCTGCCAGGATTATGATCGCGTGCCACGAAGAGGCGTTGGAGTTCCTGCGCGCGCCCGAGGTATTGCCTTGGGCGGTGTCGCGGTCGGTCTATGCGGGCGGATTGCCCGCATGACACGCCCCGTATTCGCCACACCCTCCCTTAACTGGACGGTCTCCCTTGAGTACCTCCGGTCCTGGACCGAGACGCACTGGGCGCTGGCGAATCGCGGCATCCAGTCGGGCGTGTTGACGCGGGGCGGCGACTGTTTCGTGGCCAAGGTGCGCAACAAGATGGTGACGGAATTCCTTCGCAATTTCCCCAGCGCCACAGACCTGTTCTTCCTGGACGATGACATCGGCTGGCCTGCTGCCAAGGTGGTTGAATTCCTTGATCGGCCCGAGGCTGTGCTGGCCGGCGTCTACCCCAAGAAGTCTGAGATGACAGATTTCCCGGTTGAATTGGCCGCCAACGATCGCACGGGCGAACTGATCGAGCGCGATGGGCTGGTCCGCGCGAATGCGGCTCCGACCGGGTTCATGCGGATCAAGCGCCATGTGCTGGAAACCTTGGCTGACACTGCCCAGCGGTTCGTTGACCTGGAACTGGACGGATCAACCCCGGACCATTACGGCATCTTCGAGTCCGGCATTGGCACCAACGGCTGGTGGTGGGGTGAAGATTACACGTTCTGCCAAAAATGGACGGGCGCGGGTGGGGAAATCTGGATTGATCCGTCGATTGCCTTCACCCACCGTGGGCAGAGGAAGTGGGAGGCAACGCTGAGCGATCACCTGGACGCTTTCCGTGAACGCGGGCGGCAAGCGGTGGCTAAGTTGAACGCGACGCCGCCGCTTGAGATCGACATCAACGAAGGCAAATTGGAGGCCGCATGAGCGAGACCGCACCAGCCGCACCGGCGACATCTGAGCTTCCATCCGCGCCGATGAGTGGCGATGGCTTCACTGCCTACCACGACGCACGTGAGGCCGCGCTATTCGAGCGGATCAAGGTGTGGGTGCGAGAGGAAATCGCGAGCCTGCGTGGCGCCGCCCCCGCCGCGCCCGATCCGGCAACGACATCAGCGGACCCGCCGCCCCCGGCCGAACCGGAGAACCCAGCGCCATGAAACCGCCGATGAAGAAAGCCGGTCCGCCAACCATGAAGCGCGAGGCGCCGAAGAAGACACCCGCCGCAGCGCCCGTTCCTGGGCGATCCCACATGCCCGACGAGATGAAGTTCCGTGCGCAGGAGGCGTTGCACACCATCAAGCGCGCGCACGAACATCAGTCGGACCCCGCGCTGATGGCGCACGTGCAGCGGCTTGCGGAGAGTGAGCGCGACGTGTTGAAGAAGATCGCGAGGAAGGGTCGGGTGTGATGCTTGAACCACATCGCACCATGCAGCGTCCTGGCGCGGGGATCGTTCGCCCAAACGGGGCCGCGACCACGCACAGCGAGTACCCGAAGCACATGGTCCATTCTGGCTACCAGCCAGGTAAAGTCGGGACCGAGATCAAGTCGCCACACGGATTCAGTTACCACGTCGGCGGCGAGGCCATCCGCTTCCCACCGGTGCTGGTGACGGACGAAGATCAAGAGGCATATCATGCCTCGCAGGGCTACGTCACCATCGGCAAGTCCGATCCCGCAGCGTTTGCTCGGGCAGTTCAGGCCGCGGCGCCGTCCGCCGAAGTGCATATTCCCGACGCCTATCCGAAGTGGATCGCGGCGCTCGGCCGGTCGGTCGATAGCGCGGAGGAGGAAGCCGTTGCGCTCGGGCTGACGAACGATGGCGCGCCGGCGCCGCCGGCAACATCATCGGAGGAGCCGAGCGATGCGCCGGCCCTAAGCGCCGAGGTCAAGTCTCTGCTGGATGCTCCTCACGTTGCGAATTTGGCGCCACCGCAGGACGCCCGTCTCGACGTGCTGGAGGCCAAGGTCGACACGATCGTCAGCAGCTTCGATCGGCTGTCCGGGATGCTGGCGCAGGTAATTGCTGGGCAGGCCCCTGCCGTCGAGGCGGAGCCTGCGCGGGCCGCAAAGGGACCGGCCACCCCGATTCCACGCCCCCCGACCGAACGCTCCGCAGCAAGCATCGCGCGCGGCGAGAAGATCAAGGCCGGCCTGGCTGCGAAGAAGGCTGCGGCCGAGGTGGCAATGGCCAAGGCTCCCTCGGGGGCCGAGGAGCCGGTTGTTGCCGACGCCTCGCAAGCGGTAGAGTAATCCCACCGGACCGGGACGCATCTCCCCGGGCGCTTCCAATCCAGTCCTGGAGTGCCCGGCCATCCCGACCGCTCAAGACATCATCACCGACGCCCTCGAAATGCTCGGCGTTTACGCGCCCGGCGATCAGATCAGCTCGGCCGATTTGACGCGCTCGCTCAGTGTCCTCAACGACATGATGGACATCTGGTCGAACGAATCGCTCGCGTGCTTCGACTGGATCACTCAGACCTTCACGATGGTTCCTGGGCAGTATCAATACACCGTTGGGCCGGGTGGGTTCATCAACGGGACGCGCCCGCTTCGGGTTAGCGATGCGCCGGGTTCGGCGTATCTGTTGGATGCGGAGTTGAATCGTTATTTGATGGATGTTGTTGATCAGTTGACGTGGAACATTCAGACCACAGCCGTTGCAAATTCCGACCTTCCTGATCATCTTTTCTACGATCCGCAATATCCTTTGGGTATTGTAAATATCTGGCCGACGCCATCAAGCTCGTGGACATGCTCGTTTCTTTCCTACGCGCAGCTTGGCGACTTTGCGGCGCCGTCCTCGGCTTTCAGCCTGCCGCCAGGATATAAACGCGCGATCACGACGAATCTCTGTCTGTCTCTAAAGCCATACTTCGCAAGCTCACAGATAGACCCCTTGATTATCAAGGAGGCGAGCGAAACAAAGGCGTCAGTAAAACGCAACAATATGCGGACGCAGATCGCTGTGATGGACCCCGAATTAGTAAGTCGTGGCAATGCTGTGTACAACATCTACAGCGACCGCGGAAGTGGCCGAAACACATAGGAATATGGTATATAGTGGCAGAAATCCTTTACTTTTCGCCCAAATCATCTAAAATGCCTCCGTTGGCAACGGAGGAAGTTACGGGCGCGTTTATCGATCTGACCGGAAAGCGTTTTGGCGCATGGGTAGTGATCATGCGCACCGAAGGTGCTGGGGCTTCACCGCAGGCGTCGTGGCTGTGCCAATGCGACTGCGGTAGCGAACCCAGGGTGGTCGTCTCGCAGCCTTTACGGATGGGAAAATCTGTATCGTGCGGATGCCGCAAGGCCGATGCGATTTCCAAAGCTCGCACCAAGCACGGCCGCTCCGGCAGCAAGGCTTATCAAGTCTGGTACGACATGGTGCGCCGCTGCACCAGCCCGAAGTGTGGGAACTGGCCGAACTATGGCGCGCGTGGCATCAAAGTGTGCAAACGGTGGTTGGTTTTTGATAACTGGAACGCGGACATGGGCGACCCTCCTCCTGGCATGAGCCTGGAACGGATCGACAATGACGGCATGTATGAGAGGGTTAACTGCAAGTGGGCCACCGTCGCGGAGCAAAACCAAAACAAGGGAGACATGCGCAACCTACTCACGGGTCGCTACTCCGGCCGAGACACTTCAAGGTGGGCGCGAGAGTACCGATCGTGGCTCTCGATCTGTCGGCGTTGCAGTCCAGGGAACACCAGAATGGTCCCGCTGTACTTCGGCCGCGGGATCACCGTCTGCGAGGAATGGGCGGCGTCTTCCGATCGCTTCCTGGCAGACGTGGGGCCGATTCCGCATCCTGGCTGGACGCTTGACCGGATCGACAACGACAAGGGCTATTACAAAGAAAACTGCCGCTGGGCTGACTGTCAAACACAAGCCCAGAACCGTCGGCAGAACCAGTGGCGGAGAAAGGCCGCCTAATGCCCAAAGTAAAATCCCCCATCATCAGCGGCTGGCAGGTATCCGACTCACTGGATGCCTCCGACAACCAACTGATCAATCTCTACCTCAAGTTCATCGAGACGAAGGACGGCGTCGTTCCTGCGTGGCTCGCACTTACGCCGGGCCTCGATCTTGTTCTGACCGTTGGTCCAGGACCGATCCGAGCCTGTCATGTCTTGAACACGACGCTCTATGTCGTATCGGCAACCAACGTCTACAGCGTCTCTTCGACTGGCATCATCACGCTCCTCGGATCGATTACACTCGGTGGCACCGCGCCGGTCTCCATGTTCGACAACGGCTTCCAGATGATGTTGGTCGACGGCACGAACGCATATCTTGCGCCGGGTGGTTACCCCATGACTGGCGGGCCGGTGGCGGTTGGAGGGGCGACCTACGCCGTCGGCGACACCATCACGCTCAAGGCATCGACTGGCACCCAAACGTCATATCCCATCATAACCGTGGCAACCGAAAGCGGGGGTGTGGTCGAGACTTATAAGGTGACGCAAGGCGGCTCTCTTAGCGTCAATTCGGGTGTAACATTTACGCAGAAGAGCACATCCGGGTCTGGCTCCGGTTTCGAGATCACCGCGCCCACGTTCGGAGCATTCGTCAATCTTGTTCAGATTACTGTTCCATTTGCCCAACCCGTCGCTGGCGGAATCAGCGACGGTTTTGGTCTGTTGGTGTTCGCTAATTCGCAGAACATCGCACAATCCGACGAGCTCGACCTCTCAACGTGGGACCCGCTCAGTTACGGTGTGGCCGACGAATCGCCTGACAACTGTGTGTCACTCTCGATTATTCACGATCAGGTTTACGTGTTGAAGGAGCGAAACACCGAAGTTTGGGCCGACGCTGGGACGGCTGGGTTTGCCTTTGCGCCATTGCAGGGCGTGCATATGGAGTTTGGCTGCGCGGCGCCGTTTTCGCCCGCGAAGGCCGGAGAGGATTTGTGCTGGTTGTCGCAGAATGCTGAAGGCCAGGGAATCGTTGTCCGGGCGCGAGGCTACAATATCGAGCCGATTTCCTCGCAAGATCTGGTTCGGGTGTTCCAGACATACGCCACGATTGCCGATGCGATCGGCTATGCCTACCAGATATCCGGGCATCTGTTTTATGTACTGACGTTCCCGACTGCCAACGTAACGTGGTCTTGTGACCTGACATCGAGCGGCTTTGCGGGCGCGCCGGTCTGGCACCAATTGGCATCCTTCAGCAATGGGCTTTTTAACCGCCATCTGGGAAACTGCTACACCAGGTGGCACAATGGCCTTGGCCAGCCGAACATCGGCGTGCTTGGGGATTATTCCAGCGGTAATCTTTACGTCTACAACCCCGCCACGCTCACGGACGCCGGGACTCCTCGGAAGTGGTTGCGAACCTGGCGCGCTAAGGCCGGGGTTATGTCGGAAGCCGATCGATACACTTATCTGTGGATCAAGATGCAGACTGGCGCCGGAATGGCGCCTGGAGCAGCACCGCACATCATGCTGCGGTGGTCAGATGACGGCGGCCATTCGTGGTCGGATTTTCGCATTATGTCCGTGGGCCAATTAGGCGACTCGGCTGTAACTGTGAAAGCCAATAGGCTCGGTGGCACGCGGCGGTTTCAGAGATCAAACCGAATGTTCGAGCTATCGTCTGCGGACCCGTTCATGACGGCGATCCTCGGCGCGGAAGTCGAGTATACCTGATGACGCTACTATCTCCGCTATCGCCATTGGTTGATCCGAAAACCGGCCTCATCACGCAATTCTGGTGGCGCGCGTTCAACGGCCTGTTTGTGCCCGGCCCACCGACGGTGGGATCCCCGGCCGACTCTGCTGCGAAGGGTACGCAAGGTCAGATTATGTACGATGATGCGTATCTGTACATTTGCGTGGCGCCGAATTCGTGGCGCCGCGTCGCCACGTCAACGTTTTAGAGGAATTGCCGATGACCGTAATGATCCTGTCGCCGACGCCGGTTGAACAGTTCACCGACAGCAATGGTAATCTGCTTGTTGGAGGGCAGCTTTTCCTATATGCCGCAGGCACCACGACCCCGCTAAATGCATACACCGATTCAACGGGCAACACACCGCTTCCCAACCCGATCATCCTGAACAGCCGCGGCGAGGTGGCGCCATCAGGCACCGGCACGTCATGCGGGCTGTGGCTCTATCCGACGTCGGCCTACAAGATGGTCCTGGCCCCGGCTGACGACACCAACCCGCCGACCAATCCGATTTGGACGATCGACAATATCAACGTCCAACAGCTTCCGCCTGGCGTGCAGCTTGGCGACATGAAGGCTTCGGCGCTCGGAATAGAGGGGGAAGGCTGGCGGCTCTGCTACGGCCAAACTCGCCCTCAGACCGACCCTCTGTGGACATACATCTTGGCCCAGGCGCTGGAATCAACATGGCTCCCCGGCTACAACAATCTGAACGGCACCTATACGATGCCGGATTGCCGAGGCGCCACGCTGGTGGGCCTCACCAATATGGGCGGCACGCCATCGACCAACCTCACACAGGCGGTTGCTGGGTTTGACCCGACAAAATTGCTTAACACGGGCGGTAGCCAGCACGCACAGCAAGATACCCTGACGGCGACCGCCACCAGCTCGGCTACCAGCACTGCAACCACCACCGCGACCGATAGCGGGCACCAGCATGGTTCAGGAGCAGGCACCAACGGGTTCCTGGTTTCGGTAAACAGCGGGGGCCTCGGAGGCTTGGCGGCTGGAAGCAGTGTAGCGATATCGAGCGGCACGGCATTTGGTACCGCGAACATTACCGCGACAACCAGCGTCACCACCACGGTCACCACAACCCCGACCGTGACATCAGGTCTGACCGGCGCATCGCAGAACATCCAACCGGCTATGATGGCGGCGCTGATGATGTATGTGGGGGCGTAACGCACCGGTATCCCTCCGCCGCCTGAAGACGGCAGTTTCTCGCGAAGGACATTATGAGCCACTTCACCCTGATTGCCAGCGGGATTCCCGTTCAGCCGCTTCTGGGACAGATCGACGCCCACCCCGAACTTTGGGGATCGCGCGGCGCGCGACAGCGCGGTAATTCTCCGCATCGTGACGCCTCGGATATCTGGCTTCGGTACATGGACCCAGCGCTGGTCGGGAAACACGACATCATGGTCCCGCACGAATCGGTGTGGTATCCTGAAGTCGAAGCGTTGAATGGCGTGTTGCCGGTTGTTTTGCGACTCCGCGCGGCGGTCGGCGCGCCTGTGGAACTGGGCGGGGTGTTGCTGACGCTGATCCCGGCTGGACGGGAGGTTTATACTCACCACGACCGCGGCCCCTGGCACGCCGAGTGGTATGATTTGAAGGTTTGGGTGCCACTTAGGGCCAACGATGACTGTATCAATCATGTCGAAGACGAGTCGGTGGTCTGGCGCGTGGGGGAGGGGTGGCATCATTCGAATATGCTGGAGCATCGGGTTGAGAATCGGGGAGAGACCGAGCGTATTTGTTTGATTGTGTGCATGCGGAGGATTTGACATGCCGGGGCGCCCCCCGATCCTTGCCGCTCTTGGCGTCGCGGACCAGCCAATCTCTACCGAAATCAAGATGGCTGACGGCGTGTTCACCAAATCCATGGTGGTGGCCCGCGCCGGGACGCTGATCCCCCAGCACAGCCACGCATTCGACCATGTCAGCGTGCTTGTCCGAGGCGGCATTCGCGTCACGGCGAATGGTGAATGTCTGGGAGACTTCGCGGCGCCCCACGGCATCACGATCAAAGCCGGCGTCAAGCATCTGTTTCAGACGCTGGTGGACGATACCATCGTTTTGTGCGTCCACGATATCGGCGCGGCGGACGCGGTTGAGGTGGTCGAGGAACACCAGATCGTTGAGGCGCCCTAACTCCTTTGCTCTAACGACGCCGATGATGGTAGGATAATACCAGCCGAACCGGGCGGGGCCATCCGGGCAATTCCAGCTTACGCGAAGGAAGTGTCCATGCCATGGGGCGTAGCTGCTGCCGCCGCCGTCGGGGCGGTCGGGTCAATCGCTTCCGGCGCGATTGGCGCTGGCGCCGCTTCGTCGGCCGCAGCGGACCAGGAGGCCGCCTCGCTTGCCGCGACGCAAGCGCAGCAGCAGATGTTCCAGCAGACCCAGCAGACGGAACAACCGTTCATCTCTGGCGGCACGAACGCACTGACGCAGTTGCAGCAACTTTTGAGCAACGGCGGCCTGTCGTCCAACAATCAGCTCCTGCAAATGCTCGGCATCACGACCGGGGCAAACGGCGCGTCGACCAACCCGATCCTGCAAGCCCTCGGATACGGTGGGACATCTGGCGGGATAGGGGCGATCAACCCCTCAACCTTCCAGGGATCGCCGGGCTACCAGTTCCAACTTCAGCAAGGCTTGAATGCCGTCACCAATTCCGCCGCGGCCAATGGAGGGCTGGGCGGCAATGCCCTGAAGTCTCTCCAATCCTATGGCACCGGGCTGGCAAACCAGGACTGGTACAACTATCTGTCTTCGTTGAGCGGGGCGTATGGCAACCTGACTAACACGCTCGGCACCACGCAGCAGAATCAGATCTCGAATCTCCAAGGCGTCGCCACTCTTGGGCAGAACGCCGCCGGCAATCTCGGGACGAATGCAACCACCACGGCCGGACAGATCGGATCGAACATCATCGGCGCCGGCAACGCCGCTGCGGCGGGCGCGGTCGGTTCGGCAAATGCCATCGCTGGCGGTTTGAATGGCGTGTCGAACAACGCCATTCAATACCTATTGGCGAATCAGAACAATAGTGGGAATGCGTTCAGTAGCGCCTATCCGACGGGCAACGCTTATCTTCAGTCTCTCGGATATTCGGCGACACCAAGCTCGGGGCTTGGCTCGACAAATCAAGGATTGGGTGGAATTTACTGATGCCCATCGATCCCTCAATCGCGCTCTCTTTCAATCCGCAGCCGCTGGGTCCGAATCTGGGTCAGGCCGCGCAAGGTGCTAGCGTGTTGTTTGCGCTACAACAACAGCAGCAGCAAGCCCAGAGACAGAATGCGCTACGGTCGATCCTGAGCGCGCCCGATGCGATCGATGCAACCGGCAATCCAACACCAGAGACCTTGGGAAAGGTGACTAGCATTGATCCGGCCGTGGGGATCACGTTCCGGCAGAATATGTTGAAACAACAACAGCAGGAGATGCAAAACAACATTCTGAGGGGTGATGCGTTCGGCAAACAGCTCGATGCGATGCATGATGCGTACGTGCCGATCCTGGAGGCTTATAAAGAGGCCGCGCCGAACGATCCGACCGGCGCCCAGCGCGCTGCTGATGATGCGGTTTCGGCGAAGACCGAGGAACTGACGCAGGCCGGTTGGCTGCCACCGAACGTGGTGCAGAACCTGCCCCGCAAGTTCGATTACACGCAGTTCGAGCAGAAATACCAGACCGTCCAGGATTTGCAGGCCCGGCGGAAGGCGTTGCTGGATGCGGATCGACAGCGTCGCGAGGATGAAAAGCAGCGCGCCGAGGGTTGGACGATAGAGACCGACCCCACGAAGAGGGACGCCAATGGCGCACCGGTCCAGTATCGATATAATCCAAAGACTGGCGAAGCAACGACGCTGGACGCAAAAACGCCATACGCGCCTGGCGGGGCCGTGAGGGCCGGTGATGCGCGCGAACAGTACAGCGCTCCGACCTCCGTGCAGTATAAAGGTTCGGACGGCAGCGCTGTCACGGTGGAGGCGCAGCAGAACAGACAGACGGGTCAGTGGGTTACTGCCGACGAAAAGCGGACGCCGCTTGAGAACGTTACACCCATAAAGCCCCTAATTCCTGGATCTCAGGCCGCGACTCGCGCAGCGCTTGCCGATGACATCAACAATGATCCGAACTTTAAGAACGCCACTCCGGGCCAGAAAGGCGCCGAGGTCGAGCGGCAGTTTCGCGTCGCCCAGGGCCTCATCAACACGCCAGAGCAGATCGACCAGGAGGCGCAACAAATCGCGTCCTATTCCAGCGCGCCACTTGCTGGCTATGCGCTTCGGTCTCCCGAAGGCATTAAGATCATGGCCCGCGTCCATGAGCTTGATCCGAATTATTCCGCCTTGGAATTTAACAACTACAATAAGACGATCGGTGGTTTTGGGGCCGGAAAGCAGGGCGACACGATCCGCTATATCAACAACGCAATCCAGCACATCGATGTCATGCAGAAGGCAGCCGATGCGTTGGGCGGCGGCGACGTGCGAGCCTTCAACACGCTGGCGAACGCTCTAGGCAAGGAGTTTGGCGTTGCCGCGCCGACGACGTTTGATGGGCTGCGGCAGATCGTCGGCACCGAGATCGAGCGCGCTGCAACCGGTGGCGTTGGCGCTGCGGTTGATCGTGATCGGCTGATCGAATCGTTGAACAAAGCCAATTCGCCGGAGCAGTTGAAGGATGTCTTCAAGAACTTCAAGGCGCTGTTCGGCGGCCAGGCCGCAAGCCTTAAAAAGCAGTACGAAGACGGCACTCCAGATCGACCTGCATTCCGTGCCGATGGGCCGTTCGGGTTCGATCGGAAGCTGATCCCGGCGACCCGGCAAGAGTTGCCGGGGTTCAAGGATGAAAACCGCAGGCCCGGGGATGCCGGCCCAAGCCTGCCGCGCGCCCAACAGGATTCCGGCTTGGCGCCGGGGGCCAAGGCAACGCCGGAGCAGATGCAATCATTGCCGAAGCCGAAGACAAAGGCGGAGGCGGATGCGCTTGGGCCAGGAAAGGCGTTCATCACGCCAGACGGCAAGATTGGCATTGTGCCCGGCAGCGCTGCGCCATCGGCGCCGGCCGCCAGGCCGGCGGCCCCTGGCGCCGCGCCGTTGCCACTCACTCAAGGTATGAAGCCGGCCGACCTGGTGCCAGGCAAGGTCTACAACACTCGCCACGGCCCCGCGACATGGGACGGCAAGCAATTCGTGGCACAGTAGATGCCGGACGGGGCCGCCTATCCGAAGACATTCTCGTTTGATGAGGCTTTGCCGGCATCGTCGCCCCGATCGTTTTCGTTTGACGATGCGCTGCCCCCGGCGGTGCCGACGATCGCAGCCGAGCAAGGAATGCCACCGCAGTCGCAGGAAGTGCAACCCGGTGGTGCAGGGCGCATCCCGGCATCGATTAGCCGTATCGCGCAGGCCGCGCTGGCTGGTGGCAAGGCGGGGTGGGATGGCGCGCAGCCGCTGCTGACCCCAAAGGCGCAGGCCGCACTCGATGAAGCGCAAGCCCGCGGTGGAGTCACTGGCGGCCTGGCCAAACTCGGGTCGATCCTGGCAGATGATTTCAGACTGAATGCCGCCACACTTCATGCTGTCATGGGCGCGGTGCAGGCTGGCGTGGCGCAGACCGGAGCTGAGGCTGTTTCCGAGCCGTTCGGGCGCGACATCGCGGCTATGCCGGAGGCGTTTATGGGAATGCCTGGCGCGTTGCGGGCCGGGAGTGGAGAGTTGTCGCCTGGGTCGAGGTTGCGCATCGAACCGACGTTTGACCGACCGCCAGAACCACCAGCCGCGCGTATTGCTGGGCCGGAAGTGCCTGCCGGGCCACGGCCTGGTGGCACTGGAACGCCTCGGGTAATCTCGTTCGAAGAGGCCATGGGGGCGGCGCCCCCACCCGCCCCCACCGGTGGCGTTTCACGTGAAACATCGTCACCACCCCCCGAGCCACCGGTTCCGGCGCCTCCAGCCGTGACGACCCGGCCGGAACCCGCCGCCCCGCCGGCGTCGACCGCGCTGGCCGTTGCAGAGCCGGCGGCAACGACCCCAACAGAGGCCGCGCCAGTCCAGCCCCCCACCCCAGAGACCGCCCACGGCGGCCCATGGACCACCGCCGGCAAGAAGAACCACATCGGGGACGAAATATACGAAAATCCCAACGGGGTGCGCGCGATCTTCGACAACGGCGTGCCATGGACCGAATCGGTCACGATGGACCCGGAGCGGGGCATGGTGCCGCGGAACCCGGGCGACCGAAAACAACAGTTCCGAATCGAGGGCGACTCGGCGTTTGTGGGGCCGAAGGTTGCGGAGAAACCCAGGGATAACTGGACCATGCTTGGCACCAATGCCGAGGGTCTGCCGGTCTACGCCAACCCCCAGGGCGTGCATTCGGTGGTCGTGGACGGGGTGCGCGACGTGGAAACCGTGCGGCTGCGCCAGACGCCGGGCGGAATGGCAATCGGAGTGCCGCCGCCGGGTGACAAGGACCCTCGGTTTCGGGTGGTGCAGAAGGCGCCAGAGGTCGGGCAGCCACCGGAGACACCTCCGGCTGCCCCGAAAGCGGCGGGGACTTCACTGACGACACCGCCGGGCAGCGAGGCCCCGGAAAGGCCGTCAGAGAATGTCCCCGCTGCGCAATCGGCCGGCACCGTCCAATCGCTCGACCCCGCTACGATCCACGTCGATGCGCCGCGCTTCCAGTTCAAGTCCGGTGGCGATGAAGCGGGCGTAACTGACCGGCTTGCTGGTGTGACCGAGTGGAACCCGCTACTCGGCGGCACGGCGCTGGTCTGGCGCGACGAGGCCGGCAATAACTGGATCGCAGACGGACATCAACGCCTTGGGTTGGCCCAACGGCTTTCCGTCGCGAACCCGGACATCCGCATCAACGCCTTCGTGTTGGACTCCAAGAACGGCATCACTGATGCCGATGCGCGCGCCATCGCGGCGGCGAAGAACATCGCGGAGGGCACCGGCTCGCCAATCGACGCGGCCAAGGTGATCCGCGAGTCCGCCGCGTCGGGGATCAG
>QGNH01000474.1_pt1 | contig 23477 bp, 38 predicted proteins | sample 1735481 | NCBI WGS metagenome assembly QGNH01 (sample SAMN09239004, study PRJNA386568) | Viral metagenome, whole genome shotgun sequencing project.
TGGGTCATCGTCGGCGGCGAAAGCGGCCACGGCGCCCGGCCGATGCATCCGAGATGGGTGCGTGCGATCCGCGATCAATGCCAGGATGCTGGGGTGTCTTTCTTCTTCAAGCAGTGGGGTGAGTTCATCTCAGAGCAGATTAAGCATGTCAGATTTACGGCAGTTCATAGCGGCGTGCCGATGGACGAGCCGACCAGTATGTTTCCCGTCGGCAAGAAAGCGGCCGGCCGATTGCTCGACGGACGCGAACACAACGAATTCCCCGAGTCCGAGTCGTAACCCGCTCCCGCACCGTGGGACGGGCGAAGGAATCATTCCCGCTGGCCAGAGCCGCCGGCATGTTGTCGGTCCTTTGTTGCTTGCATACCACCGAAGGGGCGGGCATGAAATTGCTGGTTAGCGGCTCGTCTAAAACCGTTCGACGGCTATCCAACGACTGGCCGGATCATTTGGGTCATTTGCTGACGCCGAACGCGGGTAACAGAGTCGAGACGATGCTCAAGACGGGTTTGCCGTGGGCTGCGGACAACGGGGCTTTTAATGGATTCGATGCGGAGCGATTCACGGCGTTTCTTGGCCGAATCGCATTCAAGCCGCGGTGCTTATTCGTGGTGGTTCCTGACGTTGTTGCCGACTGCCAAGCAACTATGCGAATGTTCGCGAAGTGGGCGCCTATCGTTCGGTCAATAACGGGCCAGCCAATTGCGTTTGTCGGTCAAGACGGGGCAGAAAGCGCGGTCCTGCCGTGGTCTGGAATGGACGCTTGGTTCGTAGGCGGCTCTACGCAATGGAAATTAAGCCAAGCGAGTATCGACCTTATGCGAGAAGCGCGGGAACGGGGCAAATGGGTTCATGTCGGCCGCGTGAACTCGCTCTCTCGTCTGACATGGGCATTCGATCATGGAGCCGACAGCGTTGACGGATCGAGCATGAGCAAGTGGGGCGATAAATACATCCATCGTTTTTGCCAGTGGTTGCGGTCGCTGGAGTCGCAGCCGTGTCTGAAGCTGTAGGCGGTAGTGGGACGGGCGAAGGGAGGGTGGGCAGGTGACACGGCCGCGATTAGCATCGCTCGAAGACCTGATCGACTTCAAGGATGTCGAGAGGCTGCTTGAGCAGCACGATCGGTACGAATGGCAAGATTGCAGCATCTGCCGGACCAACAGCTTTCCGCGCCGCTACTTCGTCTATTACAAGGGCCTGGAAATACATGCCTACGAAAAGCCAGGTGTCGCAGAGCCGAAGGGATTCGACAGCTTCGCAGAAGGACTTGAGGCAGCGATAGGGTTCATGGTCCGACTGGAAGACGGGGAAATCAAGTGAAACGCAAAGACCGTCATCCGCGCCTCACGCCCGACGGCCTGCCCATCGACGCCCGCGAGTGGACGCGAGCCGATTGGCAGGACTTGCACGAGGCGATGGAGAAGGTGAAGCGGATCGTTGGCAAGCGGCACAAAGAGACTGTCTCTGATCGGCCGGCAGCTTTACCGCATCGTGCGGAATGAGGAGTGACATGCCACAAGATTTGCTCTTCGTCGGCACATCGGCAGCGGACATGCTCCGCAGTGCCAACATCTCCGACAACGGTCTTTTCCGCTGGTGGCTCAAGCGACAGTGGGAACCGGCTGACTGGAATGCTCGACCGAAAAAGACTGTCACCTGGATCATGCTTAACCCGAGCAAGGCCGACGATCGGCAGGACGACCCGACCATACGCCGCTGCATCGGCTTCTCGAAAGCGTGGGGCTACGGTGGCCTCTGCGTTGTGAACCTCTATCCGCTGCGCTCGACGGACCCGAAAACGATGCTCGCTCACCCGGCGCGTACTGGCGACGAACGCGGCAACCACGAATTGAAACGCTGCTCGCGTGAGGCTTCGCTGGTGGTCTGCGCGTGGGGAGGAAACGCCGAGGCTCACCGCGTGTCTGAAGTCGTGCGCCTTCTGGACGGCGTCAAGCTGCACTGCCTCGACCTGACGCAAGGCGGCCAGCCGGTGCATCCATTGCGGCAGCGGGCAGACTTGCAGCCGATGCTCTACCAGCCACGTGCGGAGTAACCCCGTGCCCCCTATTCCCCATCGCGGGAGTACAACGACATGGCGCTGATTGAAGTGCAAACGGTAGACGGGCCGCGAAAAGTGCGAGTATGCGATTACTGCCGCACCGTCTGCATTCCGAGCGGGCGTTTCTGCAGTGGAACCTGTCGCCGCAAGTTTGAAGAGTTTTACGAGCAGCCGAAGCGAGTCTTCACCAACTGCAATGTCTGCGGGGACAAGTTACGGACTGCCGACGAAGACAAAATGGGCATGTGCGAGAGGTGCGCCAATGAGTGAGCAGCCCCATCGCGGTACGTGTCCGGTGTGCGGACAGGTGTTGCGATGCGATGAGCAGGCGAAAATCCTGGCGCACGTCAGCCCGCGCCACGAGGTGATAATCTGGTGTCCCGGCAGCCGCCAAGTGTGCCGCGAGATTTTGAGCACTACCGAAACCACGGAGAACAAGTGATGGCTCAGATAGTGATGGTAATGAATGCCTTAGCCAACTTCGCTGGACCAGAAATGTGCCACGGGTGCAAACGCCAATTCAAACGCGGCGAGCAAATGAATGCGGTCGAGTATCCTGACGGCTCGCCGGCCGGCTGGCACTGTGATGAGTGCATTGAAATATGGCAGAAGCATGGCGAACAGCACTTGCCCAGATGGGAAGCGGAGGATGCTAAGGAAACCACAGGAGACGGGAAATGACGGACGCCGCCTGCGCAAAACTGATACGCAACCTCGGCTATTGGTGCCGCCGCAAAACTCTGGACAGCCTGATGGTCGGCAACGACACCAGGTGCTTTACGACCGATCAATACCGGCAGCGTTACGTCGATGTGAACTGGAAGGGCGACCGGAATACGCTGATGTTCAAGCGGCCTGACCTGGCTCGGCAGCATCTTGTCCAGCTCGGCTGCCGCGAAGTTGAGCCGGATGTGTGGACTGTGTGTCCGACGTGCGACGGCACTGGCGTTCTCAAGGGCGATGCCAGCGCACCAGTAAACAGCATACTGCGGGTGGACGTGCCGTGCCCTGAATGCCGGGAAATCTAATCGGAACTGCTCCATGCCCAACTGCCCTTCGTGCGGCCAGCCCGGACAGCGTCGGTGTGCCCCGCATTTCGAGCATGAGTATCGGTGTGGTGCGTGCAATATCTCTTGGGAGGCAGCTATGAGCATACCGAAGGTCGGCGACGTGTGCGACTTCTACCCGCAACCCGGCGACCCTCTGCACACGGGCGAGGGACCGTTAAAAGCGGAAGTCTCATTCGTAGCTGGTAGCGATCCTGTTTACGTAACCCTGACCGTCATCTGTGGCCCCGGACTGACTGCGGGCAGGAAGTCCATCCGCTGGATTCACCGCGACTACGAAAACGACCGCATCCGCCCTTACGCCACGGAGGTTTTATGAGCGACGTGCGACCGGAACTATGCGGCTGTGGCCACCCGAAATCCGATCACACGGTCCGCATAGGAGACGATGGAGGGCTTGGTTGCCATAGCTGTCGATGCGATGGGTATGGACCGCCCGTTTCCTTTGTGGATAAACCGTCGAGCGACGTGCGACCGGCGACGGATGAGGAAAAACAACAATTGAGATTAGCCTTGGAGTCCGCCAAAGCAGTGGGCGATAGAACTGGCAACTACAACCTGCTTTGCACGATGGACGAACTTGCCAATCTTCTTTGCCGCCTAGACGCCGCCGAGCAGCGGGCGGACGTGGCAGAAAATCGATTTGAAAACTTGGACAGGGTTCACGGCAACACAATAGAGCAGTGCATGAACGCGGAGAGAGCCTTCCGTGCAGCCGAGGCCCGCATCGCCGAGCTAGAAGCCCGGCTGGCTGAGTCAGCAAGAGTTGCTCGGCAGGTGTTGGATAATCTTGTAATACAGGACCTGCTGCCAATAGTCGCTTCCAATCGCCTCAAAGAACTCTTAGCTATTATCGAACAGCCACTCCCTGCCTCCGCCGAGACAGGGACGCTGGGTGAAGGCAAAGTCTGGGCCGCCATCCGGCGGAGGCTACCAGACTTGGAAGACAGCATGCGCAAAGCTCTGGACGCTCAGCGTTACGAGGAAGCGTCAATCTACTGGGACGGGATAGCTCGAAAGCTGGCGGCGGCCGTCGCTGAAGAGAAGCATCGGCTCCCCGCCCCGCCTGCGGCCCAAAGTGCAACAGCGCCACCGAAACTGCGACCGATGCCCCATCCTGAACAGGATTATCCCGGCAAAGGGAGGTCAACCTGATGCCCTGGACCCGCACGCCGCCGACAGAACCTGGGTGGTACTGGTGGCGATCGCCTTACGACGAACCCAAGATAAAGCGAGTGGACTATTGCTTAGGGGCACTCAAGGTTGACGGTCCCCACGGAATGCTAGTCGAAACCAAGGGCGGCGAGTGGCAAGGCCCGCTGCGGCCGGATGAGGGGGAAGCCGATGGAAACTAAGCGATTCGAGTTACGAGTCCTGTTGACCTGCACGACTGGTCGCCTGATTACCAAGGGCAAGGAAGGCGACAACGGCATTGGCGGCCTCTACGAGCTGCTCGGCTGGATGACGAACGATTCGCCGTTCACGCACCAACTCGGCAGGTTTTCCGAGGAATGCAGGCCGTGGTTGCTCGAATGGTTTCCAGAACTGGTGAAGATCGGCGGTACAGAACTTCAGCTTCTACAAGACACGATTTCTCTCCAAGGTCCGAAAAAGGGAGTCGACTCGTGGCTAAAGCACGTCAAAACCTTCCAGGGATTGCGGGATAAGTATGACGTGCCGCGCATCCCGCCGAAAGCCCACGCCATCAAAGACCCGGTCGAGGAGTTCGTTGAGATGATGCAGGGCAAGAAGATCATCGCTTTGGAGACCCCCGATGCCTGAAACCACCGATCTGACACCGGAGCAGCGAGCCGAAGCGATTTGGCAATTCCTTGTTGCGAGGCAACCGAAACACAGCACCAATGAAGGGATTGCCTTCATGGTTCAGCAATTCCGCGAGGCCGAAGCGGCGGCCGTGCGGAGGGCGCGGCGGTTTTTGGAGGGTGGGTAGATGACCAACAAGTGCTCGCAATCCCCGACCGGCCTGCATCGCTGGGGCATCGTGTGGAAGGGCAGGCAAGGCTGTATCGACTGCTTCCGGACACGACCGGCGCGCCAGCCTAAACAGCGAAAGGGGACATATCGTGCCCACTGACCCCACACCCCCGACCGCTGCCGACCTGGCACGGGATCTGTGGTACGAATTTTGGCACCCTGACACGTCTTTGTGCGTAAACCGCCCGCTGAGCGTAAACCTTCCGGCGTGAGCGTAAACTGGCGGGCGGTGTACAGGTTTATACACAAAGCCACCCTGACACCGGTCCGGCTGTCTGCAACACTACCGCGTGTGCCATCCGCCGCGCCCTGTACGCCGAGCACCAGCTCGCCAAGGTGGAAAGAGACCTGAAAATGGTCGCCATGTGCGACAACAGCGTTGTCAAGCGTGCTGCCAAGGTAGAAAGAGAAATGGCCGCTGAACTTGCTGCCGTCGAAGCTGAACTCGCCGCCGCTCGCCAGGAGGCGGAGACGCTGGCCCGCCAACTCCGCGACGCCGCGAACGAGCTAGACACCGCCAACGAAACGCTTACCGACACGCACAAGCTGCTGGCCGATGCCAAGGTGCCGGCAGCGCAGGCTGGCGACCCGATGGGGCCGTGCTTGCAAGGCCGGGTAAGGCAAGTCATCGCCGAACGCGATGCGGCGCGGGCGGTGCTGAAGGAGGTGGAGGAGCGTTGCCGAAGAACGCTGTCATTATTTTTGGACGGTGCTTCTCAGGACGAACATAGCGGCGCCCAGCGTATGGCCGGCAACATATTGAGAATCATCGCCGCGAACCTGCCTCAATAACTCCGTCCCCAGTTCATCGCGCTCGTGACATTCTGGTACGCCTGCGACGAGTTGTCCGCTATCCTGTCCGTCAGCAGATTGCCGACCCACCAGAGCGACCCGCCTGCCGTCGGTAGTTGCGGCTGGAACATCGCTGGCGGTGTCTGTGGGTTCGCCGGCTGGAACTTGTTTCCGCGGAACATGACCTGACGGCCGGGGATGTACGCACAGTAGGGCCCTGTAATGCTGCCCCAGACGTTGCCCTCGACCATGATGGCGCTGTCCTGCGGGATTTCGAGCGGGTCGCAGGTGATGCCGATTCCGCTCTGTTCAAAGCGGCAGTCGCGGACCGTCAGCACGTCGCTGAGTCCCGATATCCGCACGTCCGCGGCATTCCCCGTCCCCCAGCAGCCTTCGACGAGACAGCCGCCTTCGTAGATCTGCACGCCGTTGGTCAGGTAGCTGAAGCCGCTGCGGATGATGCGGAGGAGTTTCGCGTTGAAGGATGCCCACTGCACGACGCCCGACCCCATGCCCGGCGTGTTGTTGAACGGCTGGAAGATGCAGTCCCGGACCTCGGTGAACTCGCAGTTCGTTTTCGACTGCTTCGATATCCACATTCCGTCGCAGCCGGACTTGCCAGGGAGCGCTACGACGCACCGCAGGAGCTGAAACTGCGAGCAGACGGTCGTATGCGCGGCCTGCGTCGGGTCTGGCCACTCGTCGACGGAGACTCCGCACGTCGGAAACGTAGGACCGGACATATCAAGGCGGATGCCTTCGATGCTGCATCTATGCGACCAGTTGACGTCGATCATCGCCAGGGCGCCGGCCGGGCCGATGTAGTGGAACACCGTGCCAGATCCGGACAGGGAGGCCAAGTCAGTGCCGCCGAAGGAAACGAGCCTAACTGCAGTTCTCGAGTAGAGCTTCAGCGTCCCGGCCTGATAGACAGAATTCGCCGGGAACGCGAGGCATCCGCCGTCAGGCGTTGAGTTGATGGCAGCTTGTAGGGCGGCCGTGTCATCCCCGCCGCTTGGATTCGGGGCCACGTTGTAAAGAGGCATGGCTGGCTCCAAAAGAAAACCCCCGGTCCCGGCGATAAGACCGAGCCGGGGGTCGCGGCGTAGCGGGAGAAGGGAACAGGCTTTCAGGTCACGTACAGCGGCTCGATCGTCTGGTAGAACCAGCGAACCGCGTTCAGGCGGTACGGCTGCGTCAGGATCGCCGGGCCGCACCAGGCCGAGAACGCGGCCCACGCGGAGGCCGCGCTGGCGAGAACGGTCACGGTGGCTATCGGCGTGCCGTGAACGACGACGAATTCAGTGTTGCCCGGACTCACTTCGTAGATGTCGGACAACTGGCCGGCTTGCACCAGCGTCACGGTGACGACGTTCTGAGCCGGCTGGTAGGGGGCGAGGTTCGTTGGCGGGGTGAAGGTTGCCATGGAAGTCCTTTCGTGTTTTGGAGACATGGCCCGGTCATCCTCTCGTACCGAATGACCGGGCCGCTTAGCGCCCCTGGAACTGCTGTCCGATCCGTACCATCGGTTTAGACTCGCACGTCGATGCGGGGCGCCGTCAGGAGTGGCTTCGTTATTCGCGGACGCCCTCTACGGGGTCCCGATCTGCTTCGATGTCGGATTGGTCACGCCTGCCGGGGGTGGGGGTGCCGCCGTAATCGTAACCGAGGGAAAGGGAATCTGCGGGCTGGACTGCCCGAGATTGTCCGTGGTCACGATGAAGCCAGTCACCACCTGCCCGACAGTCAGCAGCGGCGCCGCCGGGCTGATCGCCGAGTACGCGGCCATGACCGAACTGTTGGTCCCGGCCACGGTGCCAGCCACCGTGCCGTTGACAAGGAATGTCGTGAGGACGCTGACCACGTTGGGGTCCGTGTCGGGTGTCCAGCCTACTTGGACGTCAGCTGCCATGTGAGGACCTTTCGTTTGCTTGGAGGTTGTGCCAGTCACGCCACGCGGCATAGGCTGGCAAACCACGTGAAGATACAGGTCGATGCGAAAGCAAAGTATCGGGCACGGGCATTCTTCAGGAGAGGACACGGGTAATCCTCATGGGTATTGACTCGGCAGACTGTGCTCCCGGTCGTAAGCCCCCGCCTGCCAGCCGCCTCGGTATTCCTCTTCGATCCAATGCAGAGGACTTAGCCAAGTGCCGGAGTAACCGTCCCGATAGCCGGCCAGGTAGTCAGCCGTGGGGGTCACGGGAGCGCCGGGTTTCTTCTTCGGGACTTTGGGAGGCGGTTGGTCAGCCATGATTACCTCTGAGCTAAAGCCGCGCAGTTACACGGCCGACCCTGCGAGCAGCCACAGCAGCACTCGACGCAAGGGTCCGCCTTCAGTGCCGCTTTCTTCTGGTAGAGCGAGCAATCCTTGCACGAGCAGATTTCCACGGCCGGCCGCAGCCAGACGAGGGCGGTAGCAAACTCGTCTCGCGCCAGGCAGCCGCAGAGGCACTTCGGGTTGTCCAGGTGAATCAGCGACTTCTTCGGCGAAGGTGCCGGCGTGTCGCCCTTCGGCAGCGGGAAAGGCGGCTTGCTAGCGTTCTCGTCCCACAAGTCCATGTAGAGCGGATAAGGTGACTCTGGTCCGCCGATGTACCTGTAATATTTCCCAGTGGCAATCCAATAATTGCCGAGAAGCTTACCGTTGTTTGTGAGAGCTAGTTGTTCCGGGTGGCTTGGTACTGGCGCCCAGGCGTAGCCCTCCGCAGGCGATGGAATGTCGCTGGACGAGCTGGCCGATGGAATGCCGCACTGACCACCAGGGCATCCTCCTGAGCTGCGTCGGCCGCCAGCGATTGACTCGCTGGCTGCGACCAGGGCAAGGCAGAGTGCGAGAGAGAGACCGAGGTAAGACTTCATGAGAGGCAAACTCCTTTGTGAGATCAGACGACGCCCGGTGCGGGCTTCGCCTCCTGAAACTTTGCTAGATCAAGGCGGGCCGTCAGCACATCCTTTAGCAACAGGTCCATGTCGTCGGCCGAGATGTCCTGCCCGGGCACGCCCTGTGCCCGGGACAGGCGACGCTCGGCGAGTTGGACCAGTTCGATCAGCAGTGAATGTTGCGTGTCGGTGGCCGCCATGCTTACGCCGTCCTGAAACTCTTCTTGCCGGTAGCCTTCAGTTTCGCGGCGATGCCCTTCAGGCTGTTGACGTCAACCGGCGGCGTCGGGCTGACGACGAGACTTTCGATCCATGCCTCCAGGCCAGACCAGTCATCGGCCAGAATGAAGCCGAGGGCCGTCTGAATCAGGTTGACGTGGCTCGCCAACAGGGCGAACAACTGAGCCAGGATTGCTGCGATGGACATGGTTTCTCCTTTGGGAGGGTTACAGGTGAATCAGATCAGCCAGTACAAAACGATCGGATTTGGCGGGGGAATCGGGCCTTTGCAAATGGCTGCTACGGCCCCGGTCCCGATGGAATCGGCGCCGTATTTCATGAAGATGTAGCCGCCCATTGCCCACGACGGACCCCAAGAATTCCGCACAATCCAGGCGCCTTTCGTCCCGTCGCCGTTGTCGTGGTTGTCGTCCCAACCGACGATGGCTACGTCATGGTCGATGCTCGTTGAACGGCCCGTCAGGGTTGTGGTGGCGCTGGCGTTGTCCCAATCTGAACCCGCAGCCACGGCACAGCCGATCATGCCGTAGTTCATCAGCGCGTTCTTGATGTCGAGAGTCGGCGTCACGCCCTGACCGCCGTTGCTGTCCACGAACAGCCAAGAGCCGATCTTGTAGAGGGTCATCCCGGACTTATACTTGCACGATCCGGACGAGCCTTTGTACGTCCCGTAGTCCGCCGAGAGTGGCAACCCGGTATCCTGTGCCCACTGAAGGACGTTCGTGTTATCGTCCCCGCCGCAGCCGCCGTTTTTCCCGCAATCGAGCGTGTACTGCTTGGACAGTCGCTGATCGAGCGTGAGCAGCCCGGCCTTCATCATCGCGGCTTCGGCGACCTCGGTGCCGCTGAAGTCCCAACAGCTTCCGCACTGCGCCTGATCGTCGTCCGTCTCCTCCAGTACCGGAATGAACGCCGGGGTCTGCGTGCGGCAGTCGTAAGCGGCGGGCGGCGTGGCTCGCAGCGCTCGTAGGATGTGACCGTGCCGGCGATAGCTGTCTGCCCTGAGTTGGGCGATGTTGCCCGGCTCAATCCTGCCGCGGGCGTATGGAACGGTTGGACTCGTCATTTAGTCTTCCTTTCCCGCGTGCCACCAAGCCCGGATGCCCTCGACCAAGAGCAAAGTCAGGACGGCACCGACGGTGAACTTCTGCCAGTAGGTCACTTGAGGCCGCCGAGCACGGTTGCCACGCGGGACAACAAGGCTGCCACCGTCCCTCTCGACGTAGCGTCCAGCGTGATCGGAGTTGCCAGAGTCTTGTTCAACTCCGTTTCGATCGCTGTGCGGACGCCCACGAGCGCCGTGTCCGCGAGGACAGCCTTGCGAGACGCCTGCATGCGGCTCAAGAGGTCCCCCGTGCTCGTCAGCGTGGTGTCACTCGTGGTGATTCCGGCGCCCAGCGTGTAGATCGACGCGAGGAGAGCGACCTGCGCGGCTTTACTTGGGTCCGTCTCAGCGGCATACGCGGCCTGTACGCTCTTCGTGAACGAGTCCACCGGCGTTGGCGGGACTGGCGGGGTAGGCGGCACCGGCGGCGACGGAGGCGCCGGACCGCCTACGGACAGCATTCGTCGCTCTGTCGAACCATCCGCGAGGACGCACAGAATCTCTACCGATCCCGTGGCCGCCGGCTCGATGCAGACCACTTGTTTATTGGTGAACGTGCGGCACTGGATCAAGCCATTGCCGTCCACGAACTTCGCCCTGATCTTCAGCGGTCCCGTGTCCGTCGTGACGTTGACGATCCCTTGCGGCGAAGCGAGCACCGTGGCCGGAGAATCGAGTCCGATCACAAACAACTGGTCGGCCGCCAGCGTGCTCACCGGAGCGGGAGTCGGCGCTGGCGGGGCGGGTGGGTTGACAGGCCAGTGGATCGGGTCAGGGGCGGGAGGGGCTTGAGCGAGTACCGTGGTAGGGAAGCAGAGGAAGAGAGCCAGCAAGAGACGGTATCGCATGTTTCACCGTGAAAGAGAAAATGGCGGCGGTCAGGTGCCCAAGTTCCCGACCGCCGCCCCCACACCATTCCTCCGATACTCTACCCCGGAGCGACGGGGGAAGCAAGACGACGCCGCGCCGCATCCAGCAAAGCCAGCCGTGTCCAGTCAGAAAGCGTCCTCTTGTCCAGTTTGGCCGCCCTTCGGAGAAGTCGCTTATTGGCGTCTGTGCAACGAACGTGAACCGAGGTGTACTGTTTCATCTCTCCCCCTGTGGCACAGCGTGTACAATCTAGTCAGGAGGGCAGAGCAATGCAAGTCCAACAGTCCGCCATGCTCCTGCGCCGCGGCGTCTCCACGATGTCCGTCTGCGTCCCGGCTCACTGGCCCCGCGCCCGCGTGCAGGCGTTCGCGCGCCAGCAGTGCCGCGAGGATGTAGCCGCGCACGTCTGGCTGGAGGAAGGCACGGAGGGGACGGTGTGCCCGACACGGGTGGGATACTCGCATGTGACGCTGGGGATAAACTCCCCGCCGTCCGCGCTTTCTCACGGCCGCGACTCTTAAACGGCAACGAGGCAGCGGCGGCGGGAAGAGGCTTGCAATACGCTGCTGGTAGGAGTAGGATTTCGGGCGTCCGAATGTATCGGGAAACCACGACGAGCGGAGGCCGGGAATGGTTCCCGGCCCCGTTCGTTTCTGTTGGCTACTGCCGGAACACCGGCTGCCCGCCTACCAGGCTCAGCAGAATGCCGATGATGACTAGCACCGCGAGAATCATCAGGATCACGCGGGCGACCTTGTTGAACGGCTCCGGCGGATTGACGTAGCCGATCAGGAACCACAAGAGCCAGAAGATGAGACCGGCCACCATCAGGTACACAACCACCGTGACCGCGCCGCCGATGGAAATCATGGTCCGCACCCCTTCTCTTTCGCGTCCGTCGCCGCCTGATCGGTAATCACCTTGTCCGCAATCACCTTGGCTTCGACGGCCTTAGCCACCGTGTCCCGCAATTCGCTGATGACGCCAACCTGTTGACTCTGCGAAGCGTTCAGGCTTTTGATCTCGGCCGTCTGCTCCACAGACGTGCGCTGCATCGATTCCTGATGGCCATCGACCATTGCCTTGACGGTCTTGACCTGTTCCACGCCGTCAGCGATGGCTGCGGCGTTTCTTTCCTGGCCGAGTTTTAGCCTCAAGTACCCGACCCAAAGGCCCCAGCCCGATCCGACAGCAGCTATGAGGATCAAGGCGGCGTTAACTAGTATGTTCGTGATCGACATCCAGAACGCCCGGTCGGCCGCACGGTCGGCTAACTCACGGGCGAGTTGCTCGTTGGTCACTTGTGGGCAACCTCCGCTCCATTGCGTTACGGCTTGTCCAGGTCGCACTCGATACGGTAGTGATTCCCCGGCTCCGGGAGGAAGCGCAACTCGCCTTTCACCCACCGCCAGCCCTTGGCCTCCAACCGCTTAATCCGCCTGACGAACCGGGAAACCGCCCGCCCGTGCTCCTCCATGCTGACGTAGGGTTCGATGGCGAAAAGTCGTCGGGTCACGGCGGGGTTCCACGTTTGTACCCATAGTCTACCACGGATGCAGGTCAGCCCGGAATAGCCACTTCGCGTGGGCAATTTGGGGAATCTCTGTTTGAAAGAAAAAGCGCTCTGCGGCGAGTCGCTGTCGGTCTGGCTGGACAGAGATAGTACGCTGCCAAAGTGATCCGCGGCGGGGCCTCGTTGCTGGTTTGCATGGCCCCGTGATACGCTGTCGGGCCGCCCTCGAAGAGAATCCCTTCACCGGGATAGGGAAGGAAGGTCCGCTGCGTCTCGCCCTTGCCATCGCAGAGGATCAAGGCGCCGCCCCAGGAGGGATACCATTTCTCGTTGAGCCAGAGAATCAGGTTGAGCCGCCGTTCCCAGCCGTCCATCCGCGGGTGGCACTCGTAATCGACGTGGACTTGCAGCCAGCCGCCGGGGTCGGTGATGTGCAGCCCGGCGCCGTGCTTGTCCATGTCGGGAGAGCAGCGGAACACGCCTGCTAACTGCCCGAATGCCTCAGCCGTCTCGAAGCTATTCACATCTCCCGCAAGGGCTTTGATGGCGTAGTGCTGGTGGTCCAGTTCTCGAGTTGTCCGTTTGCCGCGTTCGATGTCGTTCGTGTACCGCACCCATCCCGGCCAAGTCTCGGGAGGGACGTTCGCCCGCGCGGCGCCTATGAGTGCCTGGGAGGCTACGTCCGCCAGTCTCCACCAGCGGAAGGGAGTCTCGCCGTACTCGATTACTCGCATGAACTTGGCTCCTACTTCCGAAATCTGCATGCCTTGAGCGGATTCATCACGGCCGGTACGCCGCGCTCACTTATTTTCCACCGGCCTACAATGCCTTGCTCGCATTCTTTTTCGTCCATCTTGATGTGCGTGACCGTGACCGGCTGCGTCTCCATGTAACAAAACGCCTCCTGGAAATCGCCTGCGAACCACATTTCGTTTACATCGGACGGTGGAAGTGGCTTGAAATCTGGCGCGAACGTGTCGGAACCATGCACCAGAAGTTGATACGCAATAGGCGACGTTAAGGCGTCGTTCGGCAAGCCAGCAAGGTAAGGGCGGACAGATTGCAATATTCTCCGCGCATAGAACAGCCGGGCCGGCAAGACGAAGATTTGTTTCAAGAACGAACCTTTGTCTTCAAGAATTTCAAGGGCTTTGCGAAGTGAATCGATACCTTCCAAGGGTCTGCCGGCGAATTCGTTGATGCTAGGCTGGTACGTGTCGTAAGTCACTCCGTCGAGCGTGAACGTTCGCGTCAAACCAAGAACCGTCGCCAGAATTCTCTTGGCCTTGTTGTAGCCAATCTTCCATCCGCATTCGTTGCATGACTTCAGGAACTTTTCTTTTCTTCCTGGAGAGATCGTCTCTTTTTCGGCGCTGATCGTTATGCCCCATTCCTGAGTCTTTGGCGTATCGACATAATGGCCGGTGTCCATATCTGGAACGCGCTCACCGTCAACTAGCGCCGTAGAAATCGTCGTGAACAATCCGGCCACAGTCTCCATTGCGTTTTCATAGCCCTCCATCATCTTGGCGCGAGCCAACGTGTCTAGCTCGGCTACTTTTTCTTCAATGTCCATTGGTTTCTCCATTGTTAGCTAGTCCTGCGACAATCAAACCCAAGAGAAATTCCTGCCGCCCCTTCCCGTCCCGGCAGCGCTGCTCGATCTGCTTCACCACCTCGGCGGGGCGTACGTAGACTTCCATCCGCTTACCGCCTCGGCGCGTGACAGGAGGGCCAGTCTTGGCCTTGCGTTTCATACGGCGACCTCCGCTTCAACGGGTGCCCACTGGCCGAGAGGACATTCCTGCTCTGGCCAGGACGTCTTTTGATCCACTGGACAGCCGCACTCCGCGCACTGCCCGGCGTTCAGGCTCGGACAGAGCATACAGAGGGCCAGCCTGCCCTCCTGAGCCTCGGAACCGGCGAGAGGGCCGTACTTGTCCAGGACGCTCTCCCCGGCCTTCCAGGAGGCTTGCAGGACGTTCCACGCCTTCTTCCACGTCGGGGGTAGTTTCTTCTTCTCGGACTCCAGCCGGGTGAGCACAAGCAAGCCGTTGCAGTTGCGGTAGTGTTTCTTTACCGACCAGTGCGGATTCTCGCGCATCCAGGACCGGATGCCGTGTAGCAAGCCCTCCTCGGTCGGGCCGCCGTCCGAGGTCTCGCCGTAGACGACTGTATTGTGAAAGACCAGCCACTTCCGCGCCTTGTTGCCGTGCGCCTCCAACAGCCGCTTGACGTAGATGGCATTGTGCCGGCAGGAAATGAAGATCATGTCCGTCTCTTCCACCGGCGCAACCAGCGGCTCGCCGGGAAAGCTGGTGAAGTTCTCCGGTCGTGGACTCATCCTCATTTCGTGCAGGATCGGCCACTCCGGCTGCCCGTCAGGACAGGCCGCAACCAGCGTCTTCGGCAGACCAGCCGCAAGAGCGATGAAAGCCCCGTCGTGCCAGACAGACAGGCAGGTGACATGCTCACAGTCGAAGGCCATGCGCAAAAGGGTCGGCATGTGCTCCGCGATGTTGTGCGAAGAGATTCTCTTCTGGTTGAAAATCTCGTTCGGGTTGACCGTAGCGAGATGGTATTTACCCTTCGGCATTCCGGGGCGCGGGCCGGGTATCTTCGGCTTCTGCTCGGGTGGGGGAGAGCAGTCGATCTCGCCTTCCCAATACTGCTCCATCTTGCCCCAATAGGGATGCTCGGTCTTGCCGTAGGCGTGCTGATGATAGACAACCTCTCCGTGACTGGTAAAGCGCCCGGCGAAGTTAACATGCAGGCTCGGCTTGCGACCATCGGGGGCGATGCGGACCCACTTGGACCGATCGCCCTGCGGACCGCTGTCCGGTTCCAGGAGAGTATCCGGCGTGCCGGCCGCGTAGTGCTCCAGGCAACGGGCGATGTTCGACAGGGCGTAGTCCCGTCGCAAAGAAAGCTGGTGCATCGGCTCGTGGCGTTCTTTCACATCCAGGAAGCCAGTTGCGTTCAGTCCTTCGTAGTCAAGGTTCGACACAACCGGCGCGTCAGGATTCGCGATGAAAGCGTCCGCGACACGGTCAAAATAGTCCTCCGGGTAAAGCGTGTCGTGCTCCAGGAAACAGACGCAGTCGAATGGCCAAGGGCCTGCGGCTTCGATGCAGTTTTGCATCTGCCGAGTTATCGTCAAATGGTTGCCGTTACGGTCCGAGCAAGCGGCTTCGGAGAACGGGTTGTTCTCGACATGCTCCCAGGGGCACGTCTCGATCATCACATCGTGCCGACTGAGACGCCCCGCCTTCTCGATCGACTTGAGCGAAGCCTGCATCAGCTTCAAAGGCGCCTTGTTATTCGTGTACCAGATGCCCAGAACCTTCATCTTTGGGTTCAGTTTTCCCAGCCATTCCGGGTACACTCGCGGGTCGCCCGAATCGCGGGAGAGTACCGTCAATCCGTTGTTGTTCGCGTAGTGAGCCATGCAGTGCCAGTCGGGATTCTTTTCCAGAAACCAGCGTATCCCGTGTTGCAGTCCCTGGCGGCCGTCCTCTCCTGCCTCTCCGAAGACCTCAGTATCGTGCATGGCAATCCGGCGCCGGCAGGCCGGAGCGTGCAGGTCCAATTCCTTGATGAGATGGTCCGCTGTGTGGTGACTGTCAATCCAGAGAAGATCGCAAGGCTGGGGTGATATCTTCAGGTCGCTGATTACCTCAAATGACCACTGCGTCCCGTCCGCCATGGCGCCGGCTTCCCGCCCTCGAACGGAATCCCCGACGTCGAAGCAGCGCATGACCTTCGGCCGGCCGGCGAGCAAGGCAACCGTCGAGTTAGCTGCGTCCACGCCGAATTCGACCACTTCCTCCGCCTCGGAAGCGAGTTTCCGCAGGATTGGCAGGTGCTCATTGATGACCGTTGGCGTGTTGCAGCGTTCGTGGTATGCCCGCTCCAACGCCGAGTCCTTCGCCCGCCATTCGCCGAAGGGCTGAACCTCCTTGGCCTGCTTTACGAGAGCGTTCCACGAGCCGATCGGCAATCGCCGGCCGAAGTGCTCGAATATCTTGTCCGTGGCCTCGATCCCAAGCTCCCGATGACCGACCAACAGGTTCCAGGTGTGATCCTCCAGAGAAAGCGGGTAGGGGACCCCCTCGAATCCCCCTCCGAGATCACGGAATCGGTGATACCAGCCCAACGCGGGCAGGCAGAGGGCTTTCCCGCCCCGCTGACGCACTTTCTCGTGCAAGTAGCCTTCCTCCCCGCCGAAGCCCCGGAAGTGCTGGTTGAATCCCGGCCAGGCCGCCTTCCGCATAGCGAATAATCCAAGCCCCATCATGGGAATCTCGAAAGCGGGGCCGCGAGGGTCGTGTCCGCGCTGGTCGTCGCCCCATTCGCCCCACAGGCCGCACGTCGGGTTGGCCTGCCAGTGTGTGGACATGCCCCGCCCGTCGTCGTGGCGCATCGGGCCAGTGAGAACGTCTTTCGAGTCTGGGTTGTCTTCGGCGTAGGCGAGCAAGGCCCCGATCGCGCCTGGCGAGAGCAAAACATGACAGTCCAGGCAGCAGACCCACTCCGTTTCCGCCAACTCAAAGACGTGCGCCCTCGGCTTGCTCGTCCCGGACAGGTCTGGCCTGTGGACGTACTTTCCCCCGACCGCGAGCGTGATACCTTCCGTCTGCCGCGAAGGCTGGGGGGCGTTGTCCACGACAATCAGTTCGACATGCGGGTGGTAGATTTTGAGAGCTAGAAGGGTGAAGTAGACGCCGCTGAAGTCCTGATACACTGCGCAGCCGACCGAGAGCGTTGGACGCATGGGGGTTCTCCTTGTTGCCGGAGATTATTACGGAAGGTTAGCGTCCGGTCAAGTCGTCGTCGTACTAGTCGTAGTCGTGGGCCCGGCCGTCGTGGTCGTCGTCGGACCCGCTGTGGTCGAAGTGGTTGTTGTCGTTCCCGGACCGGATGTGGTCGTTGTCGAAGTGGCGATTGCTACGACACCATCCGCCACCACAGCGTAGACCGGCCGACCGCCGAAGCTGCCGATCAGAGTTCCGGGGTAGACATGGCCAGCCGTGACTATCGGCGAGCCGGTTGTGGTCGTGCTCGTCGTCGAAGTGGAGGTAGTTGATGTTGTGCTGGTGGTCGTCGTGGTCGTGCTGGTCGTTGACGTCGTCGTCGTGGTTGTCGGCGCCGGTGTGGTGGTGGTTGTAGTTGTCGGTGCCGGTGTCGTCGTCGTAGACGTAGTGGTGGTCGTCGTCGAAGTCGTTGTCGTCGTACTGGTGGTCGTTGACGTGGTCGTACTGGTTGTGGTCGATGTGCTGGTGGTCGTGGAAGTGGTCGAAGTCGTCGTTGTGGTCGTTGGCGAAGCTGTCGTCGTGGTAGTCGTCGATGTGACAAACGATCCAGGATCGGCGTAGAACTCGAAGAAGAAAATCAGGTCGGTCAGCGGCATGGTCCGCCTCCTGGATCACAGCGGAGGAAGATCACACACCCTTGAATCCGGCCGCGTTAACATAAACCGTCGATACTCCAGTGCTCACCGTATAAGTCACTGCCGTAGCTGCCGCGAACCGCAACGGCACAGAAAAGTTCAAATTGGTTCCACCGCCGGCCGGCACGATAAAGGTGAACGTCGTTGTCCCGTCCGAAACGGCTACCGTGATCGTAGTTGCCGAAGTGTTGCTGAAACTGAGATTCGTTATATAGGATCGCAGCCCTGTGCCTTGCGAAGCGAATATATTGTGCGCACTGCCGTCTGTCGCCGAGCCACCAAACTGGACCGTGTTTTCCGGATTCGCGTAGGGTGAGACAATAGCCTTCCCGGTCAGCGTGTAGGCGGCCTGAACGGCCTGGCCGGTCGTTACCGCCGTTTGCTCGACATTAGTAGCGACCCCGCCCATCTGTACGGGGTTGCCGGCTGCCGTGACGCCATTTGCCGCATCTCCGACCACAGTCACCGAGGTCAACGGCGTCAACGTGGAAATCTGAGAAGCAGTAAGCACAACCGGCAGGCTGGCGGCCGCTAGTTGTTGTCCTAGCGCGAAAGCCGAGCCGCCAACGTAGGTCACATTGACCGAGGCCGCACCGTTAGACGATACTAATAGCTTGTTCGAGCCGGCGGCATCGTATACCTCAACCCCTCCGATTACCCCTGCTGTGGAACTGACAAGTCCGGCTGCCAAAAGACCTGGCTCATATCCCGGTTGGCAGACCGTTGTGGTTGTTCCGCTGATAAATATTGTGCAGCGCACGCGAAAGTTAGTGAATCCGGCTACGGCCGCGCGCATGACACTCTTGGACGCTGTGATGGAGGAGACGATATTAGCGTTGGCCGAACTGGCGCCAATCGCTTCTACCGATGTGGCAACGTAGGTCGTGCCGCCGTCCGCCGATTTCTCGAAGACGTAGGTGCTGCCACCCGTGTTGCCGGTCAAGGTCAGTCCAAGACTCGCCTCGCCGGAAAGCGCGATTGTGAAGGATGAATTCGCCGTCGGCGTTCCGGTGATGATCGTTTGACCGTTGGCGCCGGTCGTTGTACTTGTGGCCGTGTCCGCCGCCGTGATGGTTCCGGTCGTGCTTGCCTGATCCGGCACGCTGACAGCGTTTGTCGTACCCGGCGTCGTCTGGTTAATCGAGACAATGCCGATGATGTTCCCGCCGGCCGGCAACGCAGCGCCCACATCCACATACAGCAGGCCGTTAGAGGTAAGTTGCAATGCGCACTGCTGGCCATTCGTCAGAGTCGGCAGGGATGTGTTGTAAAGTCCGCCCACTGCCTCGGACATGCTGCCTGCAGTTCCGCCGCTGATAGATCCGTCCGCAGGGTCCGTAACAGGGAGCGGACTGGAAGGAGTAACGACCTGGAGCACATTCGCGCCAGCGCTAACCGTCGTGGCATAGGCGAGAACCGAGGTTGACCATTCGACACTGCCAGCATCGGCAAGCGTCCTGAATGTGGCGCCGCCTGACCCTGGATTCGATGTGACATTGTCTGACGGCATTCTATTCTCCTAAATCCCTACACCCAGAATAGTCAATCTATGCGGGCTCAGAGTGGTTGTTGTCGTTGTGCTCGTTGTTGTGCTCGTTGTCGTACTAGTCGTGGTTGTGGTTGACGTCGTTGATGTGGTGGTAGTAGTCGGAGAAGTCCAAGTCAGAATCACCTGCCCGTCGCCACCAGCACCACCCGGATTTGTTACGCCTACGAAGGCGCCGCCGCCGCCGCCGCCAGGAGCAAAACCTGCCTGACCGGCACCGGTAAGCGAGCCCTGTCCGCCAGCGCCGCCTCCAGTAGGTGCAGCTCCACCGGCCCCGCCAGCCCCGCCGGTTGCTCCAGCATTGCCATTGCTTGCGGTTCCAGCAGACGAGCCGCCACCACCACCAGTCGAAACGACACCAGATACTGAACCGCCAGCACCTCCTGTGAATGTCGTTGTCCCGATCGGCGTTGTAGCGCTTCCGCCACCAGGCGCAATGATCGTTCCTGTAGTGCTAAACCAGCTATCACCACCGGCGCCGCCGCCCGTTCCGCCGGCACCGACTGTCACAGTGTAAACAGTAGTCGGAGTTACCGAGATTGCCGCATTAATTGCATAATCACCACCAGCTCCACCAGCGCCGCCTTTGCTAGTAGCTCCAGCATTGCCAGACCGGCCGCCGCCCCAGCACTGCGCCTGTACCGAGGTGACGCCAGCGGGGCATGTCCAGGTGCCTGATGTTGTGAAGGTTTGGTTCGGCATTCGTCATCAAGTCGTCGTTGTGGTCGTCGTGGTACTCGTCGGACCCGCTGTGGTGGTCGTGCTTGTGGTTGTCGTTCCGTCCGCTATGACCGCGTAGACCGGCCTGCCTCCGAAGTTGCCGATCAGGATTGCCTGCGGATAGGCGTGTCCAGCAATCACGGACATCCCGAGCGCCCTTATGTTGTGGTCGTGGACGTAGAGGTAGTTGTCGTTGTCGTGCTCGTGGTGGAAGTCGTCGTCGTTGTGGTTGTCGGGAACACAGCCGCCGGACCGAACCCGAGGTACTGAATGCCGAGAGTGATGGCCACATCCTGACTCACCGTCGCATCGGTACTAGCTCCGACGATCAACGAGAGCGGGTACGGACCGCTCAGGTTAGCAATAGCCGCGCACGTCTGGGTAGGGCCTCCGATATCGCTGCCGAGAGCGACAGTTCCGGCCGGGCAGGTGTCGTCGATGACAGTGGTCCCGCCCTGAGTCACAGTGATGATTCGGACGGTTCCAAGCTGCGAGATGGTCCCGGCCGATGCCCACTGTGCAAAGATCGAGACAAAATACACCCCGCCTTCGTCCGGAATGTTCAGCCCGTTCTGAGGAGAGACGTTGTCCCAGAAAAGATTCCCTCCCGGATTGACAAACTGAAACAATTGGCCAGATATCGGCACAATTGCGCCGGAATTCAATCCAGGAGGAACCGTTACTGCTCCCTGAAAAACGCCGCCTTTGAACCCGTAAGCCGCAAAGCCAGCATAAAGGCCGCTGATCGGATAGACCGTCCCACCATTAAACCGAAGATACTTCACGTCTGTGAGATCGTTCGAGTCCTGCGAGGCGCCGGTGACCTCAAGGCTGGACGCGGCGCCGCTCAGCGATTCCACCGGCAGAATCCAGCACTTCTCCCGCTCTGTCGGCAAACCAGTCTGCGTGTTGTACGCCAGCACCGACCCGGAGTAATACCCCGGCGTGGTTGGGTCGGTGGAGGATGAATCCGCCTCCACAACCTGAACAGGTCGAGGCGGCCCGATGATCGACAAAGGTCCGCCGCCTGACCGGATGACATTGATTCCCGTCGATGGGTCGCATGTAAGGTTAAAGGCTCGTTCCGCCATCTCCGAAACGGAGTTTGCCCATTCGGCGGTCGGTCTATCGCCCGGTCGGAATCGCGGCAATTGAAAGATCACGACGGCACCCGGAAAAGTAAGCGGAAGTCATTCCACGGGTAGATGTTGACCGGTGGCGTTTTCGGGTCGTTGTTGTACAGGTTCAAGCCCGTGTTCGTGAAGCCGTTGGTTGTCACCTCGAAGTAACCTGCGTCCTGGTACGCGCCGGACAGGCCGACCGTTCCTCCAGTCCCCGCGCCGGGCGCCGGAGAGAAGACTGTAAATGTGGTTGCTAGTGGCACAGTTGCCACTTGGAACGTCTTTCCGTCCAGGGCCGTTCCCGTTCCGACGAATACGACCGTCATTCCTGCCGAAAATCCATGCGCCGCGCCTGTGGTGATGAGCGGATTGATGGTGTTCCCCACCGTACTGACCGCTACTGTCGGCCCGCTGATGTGATTGGCGTTCCCCTGGTAGTACAGCCGCTGCACGCCCTGAGGGAGATATTTGAACCTATAGGCCAGGCGGAAGAGACGATCGCCCGCCGAGGAGCGAATGGGCTGGATCGTGGCCGCGGTCATCAGAAGTTGTCCGGGCGGGATGCCGTTCCCGAACTCACAAGTCAGTGTGCAGCCCGTGCCCTTGCCCCCGGTGGTGCTCACCGGATTGGCCGGCGGGCTCGGGACGCCGTTGACCTGATAATTGCCCCGCTGGATGATGTCCACCGCCAGGACCGGACCGGTTGCCCCTGCCGAGCCGAGAGCCACGACCCGAGCAGTGGCCGCCGTGCCGAAGGTGCCGCCGGAGAGCGTGAGCAGGTCGCCCAGCGCGTACCCTGTACCCGCTGCGGCCGGGTAGGCCGTCATCAACTGCTGTAGATCGATCCCCACGAATGCGCAAGTCAGCGTACAGCCTGTTCCCTCGCCCGTGGTCAGCGTGGCCACCGGATTCGCCGGAGGTGTGAAGTAGTTGCCGGTCGAGAGGCCATTAACCCCGGTTACTGCCCCTGCCGCCCCGACTGTGGCCACAACGACCGAGGCGAACGACCCTGCGAATCCACCCTGGAGAATCAGGATGTCCCCGACCTGATAGCCAGTCCCCTGGCTGGAGGGAACGGCTGTCGAGAGCCCCTGCTGCCCGGTGAAGGGCACGGGCGGGAAGCCAGCGTTGTTGACGTGTCCAAGGCAGTTGTCGATCGGCGGATTGGTCAGACCAGGATTGTAGAGCACCGTCCCTACGCACGACTGCGGGACCAACTCCCATGTCAAGCTGATGTCGTAGTTCGGTGTCAGCTTGCCAGCTGTGCCCGCTACCGGACTCGTCCCGGTGTTGACAAACTGGAACCCGCCCTGCGGCAGAGTCAGGTACTCCGTTCCCGGCGACATTTCCCGCGTCACATACCGCGCCAGCGTAGCCTCGTCCGGGTTGCCGTTGGCGTCCACCAGCCCGAAGGCGATCATCTGGGCGTCGGTCAGGATGTCGTAGGTCAGCGTCTCGAAATGAACCCTAGCCTTGGTCTGGTAGTAAATCGGAAAGTTGAGCGTCGGATTCTTGACGATTCCGCCTGGCGGGACGCCCCAACCCGTCCCGGACATTGAGACCGCAAACAGGTACGGCCGGCCGTTGCTCAATTGGGTGAACGGCAAGGCTGTCATCGGCGTAATGCGCGAGATGTATTGCCCACCAGCAGCGCCCGCGACAACGAGTGGGTAGCCGAGGATGTCTAGCTTAGCCTGATTCAGGTTCTGGGCGTTCGTGCCCCAGAGCAGGTAAATCGGCAGGTCGATGGAGGAGTTATCGTTCTCGAAGTTGAACTGAAGGTCGTCATTGCCGGCCTTGTACTGGACCGTGTAGATCGTCCCCCCGGGGCCGACCGTAGCCGTCCAAATCGGGTCGCCAGGTCCGCCGGGTTCGTTCGCCATGTCTCATCGAAATCCGAGGATGTTACCCAAGTTGCCTAGCACGTCCCACGCCCGGTTCCGCTTGCCCGCCTCCTGGATAGCCTCTTGCGCTTGCTGGCGCTGGAGGCGCATCAGTTCTTGCTCGAGCGGATTCTTGAGGGCGGAAAGTTGGAATTGCTTCCTCGCCTCTTCGATCGAGGAAAAGTGCGGCTGCATTTCGGTTGGCCACGCGAACTTGAAGCGGTTGCCTCG